>Ga0181535_10001259_pt1 | contig 33683 bp, 28 predicted proteins | sample PEATcosm2014_Bin_44_FD_119774 | JGI IMG/M metagenome (GOLD analysis project Ga0181535, IMG submission 119774) | Peatland microbial communities from MTU Mesocosm Facility, Houghton, MI, USA - PEATcosm2014_Bin17_30_metaG | ecosystem: Environmental > Terrestrial > Soil > Wetlands > Peat | place... | reverse complement strand
GTAGTTCCACGCCGCGTCAACTCGGAGGGCCGGGATGACCAGCACACCGTAGAGGGCGGCCAGAATTACGGCGGTGGTTTTGACGGCTGCACCGGCTCGCCAGGCTTCGGCGAAGCCCCAGGCGCCCAGCCAGCAAAGGCCGATCACGGGCAGGGCCGGGTAATACTCCATCAGGTGATCGCGAAGCGGCAACAGCGGCGTGAGGACCGCAGAATACCAAACCAGGCAGAAGAGCGCGGCCCATTGGCGCTCGCGCAGTCGGCGAAATACAATGACGGCCAGCGCGGCGGTGAGCAGACCGACGCCGGCCAGGAGTTCCGCCCGTGATGCGCCCAGTGGCGTGGCGAGGTAAGCCGGGCCCAGCGACCAGGTCCAATAGGTCCACAGCGAGCGCAGCATCGAGGTGCCAAAATGCATGGCGTAATCGCCGGTGAGGGGAGGCGGCGCGACCCACTGGTGGAGGCCGAAATAGGCGATCGAGACGGGAACCATCGCCAGCGTGCCGCGGAACCGATGGCGCGCGCAAAGCCAGGTGTAGGAAGCGGCCAGCGCTGGATAGACCAGGTTCAACTCAAGCGCTCCAAAGCCTAACAGGAACGCGATCCACTGGCCGGCGTTGTAGCGGCGCGCCCCGGTCTCGATGTAACGCAGCAGGAACCAGAAGGCCAGCAGCAGAAAAAAGCCGCACAGAATCTGGTTCCAGGCGCAGGCCCACCCGAGAGGTTCCATCAGCGAGCTGTTGACGGTCCAGAAAATCGCGGCCCAGAAACCGGCCGCGCGGCTGCCGGTGAGGCGCGTACCGATGGCGGCAACGAGCGCCAGATTCGCAAACTGGGTGCCGAAGATCACCATGCGGTACGGCAGCGCATCCAGGCCGAAGAGGGACGTGCCTGCCATGAAGAACAGGCGCTCGCTGAGCGGGCGAAGCGTGCCTTCCGCCAGCGGCGCGAATACGGCGTACAGAAAATCGTGGAAGTTCGAAACGGTGTCGGCCAGATGGAGCCAGGCGAAGTCATCGGCGCGGAACCAGGCGCGAAAGCTCAGCCAGTGCATCCAGAGGCAGAAGAGTGGCGGGGTCAGCCAGTAGAGCGCTTGAAGAATTCCTTGCCGCGATGCGGCGAGCGAAGCCCGCATGATGGCGGGGACGGACGCGGATGCATGGGCCTGGGCCGGATCGACGCCGCGGTGCACGAATTGGTTCCTACTTTGGCTCCAGGCCTACCGAGGCGACGATGATGCCAAGTTCACGCCGTTCGGCGCCGGCCGGTGGAATGGCGTTGTCGAGGGAAAACTGGATCCGCACCGCATCCTTACTGAACGCGGACGCCGGGACGTCGCGCTTGTACTCATACTGTCCGGACTTGTTGTACGTCTCCGGCGGCAGCTGCGTGCCTTCGATGGACGCCGACAGGGTCAGCGATTTCGCATGGGCGATGGCAACGTCGGGAATGGTGAACGCCAGGTTCAGCCTGGCGCCGCTCTGCGCGGAGGCGATCGGCGCGTGCAGCAAGACGCTGAACTGCCTCGCGGTCCAGCGCCAGGAATTATTCTCGATACCGTAGAAGCCGTTCAGCAGTTGCGGCTCCTGCCCGGCCTCGGAGGTTCTCACGGTGGACGCGAGCGTCGGCGCCTCGCCCTCGGTCGGCACCACCTTGACGGTTTTCGGCTCGCGTTTGCAGCCCAGCGGCGCCAGGGCGAGCGTTAGAACCAGGCCGCCGGCCATCAGGGGCAGGCGGTATCGTCGCGCATGGAATACCTGTTTCATCAGTCTCCGATTTTCTCCACTTCCACCAAACAACTGTAAAACACGGGGCCGCCGCCCGCATCGGTGAGACGCTGGGAGGTGAGCGCGTTGACGTTGCGGCGGCCGGGGGCGCGCCGCGGCCAGCGCGTGGAGGGCGCGGATGCCACGCCGGGCGGCACACGGCCATCCACACTGGCGCGCAGCACCACCGAGCCGCGATCGTTGAAGACCCGCACCGGGTCAGACCCCGCGATGCCGCGTGGGGCTGCGTCCGCCAGGTTGAGGTGCACCACGGCGGTTTCCTCGTCCAGGGCGTCGCGATATCCGAAAGTGGAATTCATGCTGTCATCGTTCTTGGGCGAGATCAGCTCCAGCGGGAAGCGGCGGCGGAGCGCTGGATCGCCGTGTCGCGATTCTACCGGCGGCGCGTAGTCAAGCGTTTCGGCGTGGAAGTGGCACTTGCCGTCCGCCGCGCCGAAGCCGCCCGCCGCGAAGGGCTGGAACGGCTCGGGAATGCGCAGCCGCACGGATCCCTTCTCCTCCAGCTCTTGCAGCGTGATGCCGGCCACAAAAGGATGTGGCGAATCAAGCAGGGTGCGAAGCATGTCGTCTTCCGTGTCACGGAAACAGGGATCGCCGAAGCCCATTCGCGCCGCCAGGCGGCGGAAAAACTCCACGTTGGAAGTGGCCTCGCCGGGCGCGGCGAGAGCGGGCCGGGCCAGTTGGAGATAGTAGTGGCCGTAGGCGTAGTAAAGGTCGGTATGCTCGAGAAAGGTGGTGGCGGGCAGCAGGATGTCGGCGTAGTCGGCGGTGTCGGTCTGAAATTGCTCCAGCACCACGGTGAACAGGTCCTCGCGGGCGAGGCCGGCAAGAACCGCGTTCTGATCCGGCGCTACGGCGGCGGGGTTAGAGTTATACACCACCAGCGCCTCCACTCGCGGCTGGTCGAGCGTGCTGAGCGCCGGTCCAAGCTCCGACATATTGACCAGGCGGGCCGGGCGGCCCAGCGAGAGCTGTTGTAAGTCGGCGCGCTCCAGTCCTTCGCGGTTGAGGTGGAAAGCCTGAGAAGTGGAGAGTTGCAATCCGCCGCCCACGTCTTTCCACGATCCGGTAAGCGCCGGCAGCAGCGCGATGGCCCGCACCGCCATGGCTCCGCGTTCGCTGCGCTGCACGCCGTAGTTGACCCGGATCACCGCCGGGCGGGTGGTCGCATATTCGCGCGCCAGTTGGACGATGTCTTCCGCGGGAATGCCGGTGAGCGAGGCGGCGCGATCGGGAGTCCAGGCGCGGACGCGGTCCCGCAATCCGTCGAATCCGCCGGTGTGACGCTCCACGTAATCGGCGTCGTACAGGTCCTCGCCGATGATGACGTGCATCAGCGCCAGCGCCAGAGCGGTGTCGCTACCGGGATGTATCGAGTAATGGCGGTCGGCCAGGTCGCACGTCCGGTTGCGGCGCGGGTCGATGGTATAGAATCTGGCGCCGTTGCGCCGGGCCTCCACGATAAACGGCCACAAATGGACGTTGGTGCCGAGAACATTGGCGCCCCATGCGATGATCAGGCGCGCGTGGCGGAATTGTTCGGGTTCGGTGCCGTAGCGCAGGCCGAGCGCCTCAGTGAGGCCCGCGCCGCCGGCCGAAGCGCAGATGGTGCGGTCCAGCCGCGAGGCCCCGAGACGGTGAAAGAAGCGGCGGTCCATGCCGCTTCCCTGCAACAATCCCATGGTGCCGCCGTAGCTGTAGGGCAAGATGGCTTCGGAACCGGATCGGGCGGCAATGGCACCCAGGCGCGCGGCGATTTCGTCGAGCGCGCTTTCCCAACTGATGCGCTCAACGCGGCCTTCGCCTTTACGGCCGATCCGCCGCTGCGGATAGAGCAGGCGCCCGGGCGAGTATTCGCGCTCCAGGTACTGAGCCACTTTGCCGCACAGGAAGCCCCTTGTCACCGGATGCGCGGGATCGCCGCGCAGCCTGGTGCCGCGCCCATCCTGCACGGTAACCAGCAGCGAGCAACAGTCCGGACAGTCGAGGGCACAGACGGACCGCTGAACTTGGGGCATTGACGACGATTATAGCGGGCGCAGCCTGGTCCCTGCTGGCACTGCGAGGGCTCTATCGCCGGCCGCGAATCGCGGTACTTCCAGTTGAGGTTCCATTATTTCGAATGCGCCGTTCGCAGCAGGAAAGCAGCGGAAAGCGGTAACATTCTCTTGCAGGCGGGCGCCTAAGAAAGCAGCAACCCATGGAGGCCCACCCGATTTTTGAACTCCTGAAGCGGTCATTATATATGTGCGCCGGTTTGTGGGCGCCGAGCCCGCGTCCCGCCCACAGGAATCGGTTGGGGTGTTTCCGGACTGGCGTTTCCCGATGGTTTCTGGCCGCCTGTCTGCCGGTCGCATGTATTTCGGCCGCCGAACATCACGGATGGGTGAGATCGGGCGACGTTCCGGTGCCGGGAGCGACCGTAACGGTGACGCAGGGCGACAAGAGTTTCGTCACCTCGACTGACGACTCGGGCGCTTACTCCTTTGCGAATCTGCCCGACGGTGTCTGGACGCTGCGCGTGTCGATGCTGGGGTTCAGTCCGGTATCTCGCGATGTCGGCGTTGCGCCGGAGGCGCCCAGCCCGACTTGGGACTTAACCGTGCTAGGGCTGGATGCGGTGCGGCAGCAGCTGGCCGCCGGCACGCCGCCGGCCGGCACGCAGGCTCTCGTGGCTCCCAAACCCGGCACTCCGCCGCCAGCGCAGGCGGCCGCCGCCAAACCGCCGGCAGTCAATTCGCCAGGCGGCGCGGGGCGCGGCAATGCAGGTGGTGGGCGGCCCTCTCTGCGACAGGGCATGCAACCAGGGGGCGGCTTCCAGCGGCTGGATGTGAACCAATCGGCGGACGCGGGGTCAGAGAACGGCGCCGGCGAAACCGCCGTGGCCACCGGCGACGCCACGCAGAGCTCCGACGCCTACGTCGTCAATGGCAGCGTTAACAGCGGTCTCAACACGCCGGAACAGAATGACTGGGGCTTCGGCGGTCCAGGTGGCATGAATGGGATGGGCGGCCCTGGGGGATTCAACGGCATCGGTGTGCCCGGCGGTCCCGGTGGTCCCGGCGGTCCCGGCATGGGCGGCGGTCCGGCACTGGCGGCCGGCGGCCGCGGCGGGCCGGGCGGTGGTTTCGGCGGCCGCGGCGGTGGAGGCGGATTCGGCGGCAACTATGCCGGCGGTCGCGGTGGCCGCGGCGGGCAAGGCGGCCGGGGCGGAAACCAGGCTTCTTTTGGTAATGGACGGCGGAATCCGCGCTCGCGGTATAACGCCAACGTCGCGCTGATCCTGAATAACTCGGCATTGGACGCGCGGCCATTTTCGTTGACAGGCCAGGACACGCCTAAGGCGGCTTTCGCCCAGTTCCGCTCCACAGGCATGCTGGGAGGGCCGCTGAAGATTCCGCACGTGCTCAGCGGCCAGAAAACTTTCTTCACTCTGAACTACCAATTAACGCGCGGGCGGAATGCCACAACGACTACGGCCCTGGTGCCGACGATGGAAGAGCGAGAAGGCAATTTTTCGCAGGCGCTCAACGGCACCACCAATGCACCGGTGACCATCTACGACCCGCTGAACGGGTCTCCGTTCGCCGGCAACCTGATCCCGCAATACCGGCTGAATGCCGCGGCGCTGGCTCTGCTGAACTTTTATCCGCAGCCGAATTTCCCGGGCAGTTCGCGCTACAACTACCAGGCGCCGATCGTCGGCATCAGCAACCAGACCAACATCAACTCGCGTATCAGCGAGACGATTAACGCCAAGCACCAGATCTCCGGCAACTTTGCCTGGCAAAGTAGTAACTCCTCAACTCCCAACCTGTTTGACTTTACCGATACCACGAAAATGACCGGCATCAATACCGGTCTGCAGTGGAACTATCACATTACGACCAGGCTGATCAGCAACCTGCACTACAACTTCAGCCGGTCGGCCACCAACGCGACACCGTTCTTCGCGAATTCGGAGAACGTTTCGGCTGCGGCGGGCATACTCGGAAACGATCAGGCGGCGCAATTCTGGGGACCGCCCACGCTTGCGTTTTCCAGCGGCATCACCGGATTGCGCGACGGCAACTACGCGCTCAATCACAACAACACGAATCAAGCCGGCGAGAGCCTGATCTGGGTGCGGGGCCAGCACAACGTGACGATTGGCGGTGACGTCCGGCGGCTGGATTTCAACCAGATCGCGCAGCAGAATCCGCGCGGCAGCTTTACTTTTACGGGTAGCATGACCGGCCTGGCTGGCGCCAACAGTCAAGCCGCCAGCGGCACAGGCTTCGACTTCGCCGACTTTCTGCTGGGCCTCCCGGACGCCAGTGCGATCGCATATTCACCGAGCGGGGCCGACAAGTATTTTCGCGCCTCGTGGGCGGACGCTTACGTCACCGACGACTGGCGGATCAGCAGTAACTTCTCCGTCAATGCCGGGCTGCGCTGGGATTTCCAGGCCCCGGTGACGGAGTTGTACGACCGGCTGGTGAGCCTGGAAGTCGGACCAGACTGGACCACCGCGACACCGGTGTGCGGCACGGCAACGCTGCCGGGCGGCACGGTATCCTGTACGCTGGCGAGCCAGGCAGGGCTGCCGAATTCCCTGGTGCGCCCGGACTATCACGAATTTCAGCCGCGCATCGGCCTTGCCTGGAAGCCGTTTCCGAAACATTCGACGGTCGTCCGGGCGGGATATGGATTGTATTACAACACCTCGGTGTTCCAGCCACTCGCCAACCAGATGTCGCAGCAGGCGCCGTTGTCGACCAGCGTCACACAATCCTACCCGGTGTCACTGGCGCCCACGCTGTCACTGGAAAACGTGCTGACGCTGCCGGCGATCAGTACCACCCCGCAAACATTCGCGCTGGATCCGAATTTTCGAATCGGCTACATTCATTATTGGCAGGCTTCGGTGCAGCAGAACCTGTCCGGGTCGTTTGTGGCGACCTTGACTTACAGCGGCAACAAAGGCACCCACCAGGTGCAGGAATTCTTGCCATGGACATTTCCGGCCGGCGCCGCGGCCGGCGGTTACCCGAGTGGATATGTTTACGAGACATCCAATGGCAACTCCAATTACAATGCCGCCAGCGCCCAGTTACAGCACCGTTTTCACAGCGGCTTTCTGGCGAATGCCACTTATGTATTTTCCAAGGCTATCGATGACGCGTCTACGCTGGGCGGGCGCGGGGCGGCAGCGTCCGGCTATTCGCAGAACTGGCTGGACCTTGAAGCCGAGCGTTCGCTTTCCGGCTTCAACCGGACTCACACGCTGAACCTGGTGTTCCAATACTCGACCGGCATGGGGACGCGCGGCGGAACGCTGATCAATGGATGGAAGGGGGTACTGCTCAAGGACTGGACCATAGGCCCCAGCCTGACGCTGGGCAGCGGGCTGCCGGAGACACCCACGGTGCTCGGTCTGCAAGCGGTGGGCACGGGCGTAACTGGAACCACGCGGGCCGAATACCTGGGCGGGCCGCTGGCCACGGTGTCGCCCGGCTACGGTTTCAATCCGGCGGCATTCGGGACCCCTCCGGACGGCCAGTGGGGCGATGCCGGCCGCGACAGCATCACCGGGCCGATGCAGTTTAACCTGAACGCCTCCGCCTCGCGTGTATTCCGGCTGGGAGAGCGGCGCAGCCTGGATATCCGATTTGACGGGACCAACGTCCTCAACCACGTGACCTGGGCGTCATGGAACACCACGCTGGGCAATTCCCAGTTCGGCTTGCCGACCGGGGCCAACGGCATGAGGACATTCCAGGCCACATTGCGATTCCGGTTCTAAGACCATGCGAAAGACTCTCGCCATATTCTCGGTCTGGCTGCTCGCGGTTTCCGCCCAGCAGGGAGCTCCGCAAGGGGGGAGCAACTCGACCGGCGCTCCCCGCGGCACCGTGACCTTCAGCACCACGCGGCAGCTGGTGGTGGAGGACGTCATCGTCAAGGCCAAGAACGGCAACCCCATCGACAATCTGAAAGCCAGTGATTTCGCGGTCACGGAGGACGGCAAGCCGCAGCAGATCAGTGTCTTCGAATTTCAGAAACTGTCCGACCAGGCAGCCCCCGCTCCACAGCCCGCGCTGCAACAGCGCACCGAGGTAGCGTCCGCTGCCGCACCGCCCGCGGCGAAGCCGCTGACCGCGGTTGAGATCGCGCCGGAAAGGCCAGGCGACCTCAAATACCGCGACAAGCGGTTGATGGTGATGTTTTTCGACATGACCTCGATGCCGATCCAGGACCAGATGCGCGCCCAGACGGCGGCGTTGAAATTCCTGAATACGCAGATGACCACGTCCGACCTGATGGCGATCATGACCTTCGCCAGCGACATCAAGGTGGTGGAAGACTTCACCGATGACCGCGATCTGCTGACTCAGGACATCAAGAAGCTGATCGTCGGCGAAGGTCTTGGGCTTGACGAAACGGTGTCTGACGACAGCGCCTCCGATACCGGCGCGGCCTTCCAGCAGGACGACACGGAATTCAACATCTTTAATACAGACCGGCAGCTTTCGGCGCTGGAATCGGCGGTGAAGATGCTGGGCTCGCTGAACGAGAAAAAGGCGCTGGTGTATTTCGCCAGCGGCATGACGCGCAACGGGCTGGACAACCAGGCGCAGTTGCAAGCCACCATCAACGCGGCCATCCGCGCGAATGTATCCTTCTATCCCATCGACGCTCGCGGACTGGTGGCGTCAGCGCCGCTGGGCGACGCCACCAAAGGCTCGCCCGGCAGCCAGGCGATGTATTCCGGCAGCTCAGCGCGGGCTGCTACCAGTAACTTCCAGGGCCAGCAAGAGACGCTCTACACTCTCGCGTCCGACACCGGCGGCAAGGCCTTGCTCGATAACAACGACTTATCGATGGGAATCGTGCAAGCGCAGAAAGATATCTCGAGTTACTACATTATTGGTTACTATTCGGCCAACGAAGCGCTCGACGGCCGGTTCCGGCGCGTGAAAATCACATTGAAAGACAGCGCCCTGGCTTCGCAGGTCGCCAAGCTCGATTACCGGCAGGGCTATTATGCGGGCAAGGACTTCGCCAAGCTCAACACGACGGACAAGGAGCGCCAACTGGCGGAAGCCTTGATGCTGGGCGATCCCGTGACGGATATCGACATCGCGGTGGAGATCGACTATTTCCGCCTGGCCCGCGACCGCTACTTCGTGCCGGTGGTTGCCAAGATTCCCGGCAGTGAGCTGGAGCTGGCCCGGCATGGCGGGGCCGAATCCACGCGCATCGATTTCATCGGCCAGGTGAAGGACTCGGCCGGCAAAGTGGTGCAAAACGTACGTGACGTGGCTGACGTCAAACTGAAGGACCAGACCGCCGCCGATCTGGCCAAGCGTCCGCTCGAATACGACACCGGTTTCACGCTGGCGCCGGGTAAGTACAACCTGAAGTTCCTGGCGCGTGAAAACGAAACCGGCAAGATGGGAACCTACGAAATCAACTTCGTGATTCCCGACTTGACCACCGACCAGAAACTGCTGCCGATCAGTTCGGTGATCCTGAGCAGCCAGCGAATCGCCCTGGACGCAGCCGTGTTCAGCGCGGAGAAGGATAAGAAGCTGCTCGCCGCCAACCCACTGGTGGAGGGAGGCCAGAAGCTGGTGCCCAGCGTGACGCGCGTCTTCAATAAGAACCAGGAGATGTATATCTACCTGGAAGCGTACGAGCCGGGGGCCGCCGCAACGCAGCCGATCATCGCCAGCGTGGCCTTCTACCGCGGCAAGACGAAGGCATTCGAATCGGCGCCGCTCGAAGTCAGCCAGGGGCTCAACGATAAATCGAAAGCGCTGCCGCTGCGTTTCAGCCTGCCCCTGGCCAAGCTACAGCCCGGCCGCTACACCTGCCAGGTGAGCGTGCTCGATCCCACCGCGCAGAAGTTCGCCTTCTGGCGGGCGCCGATGGTGCTGACGCAGTAAACCTATCCACGAGCATCGAGCACCGCATGATCCGACGCGGGCGTTGCCGCGCGCTGCCCAGGCGTGTACGATAACCAAACCAATGGTATTCTCCGATCTCGCCCTCTCCAGGCGACTGGAGCGCACAGAAGGACACGCATGCGCCCAGTTCGCCGCCGCGCGGCGCCGAATCTTTCCGGACAGCGGCGCCGAGTGGATCGAGTGCGCGGGGGCATGGGCGGTCTTCGATGGGATCGGCTCTCCCGCCACGCAGACTTTCGGGCTCGGCCTTTTCGAGGAACTGAGCGCGGCCGCGCTGGACGTGATGGAGCGCTTCTTTTTCGACCGCGGAGCGGAAGTGCATCATGAGGTGAGTCCGTTTGCCGGGGTCGCCGCGCTGGACTTGCTTTGTTCCCGCGGCTACAGACCCATCGAGATCAGCAGCGTGATGTACCGGCCAGTGGAAAGCCCGGCGCCGGCGAAGAGCGGCAACATCCGAGTGCGCGTTATCGGCCCGGACGAGGCGCAACTCTGGGCCGGCATCAGCGCAAAAGGCTGGACCCACGAACATCCGGAGCTTCTCGAGTTCCTGCAGCAGACGGGTGCCATTATCTCGGCGCGGGAGCAGAGTCCGTGCTTTTTGGCCGAACTGGACGGTAAACCCGGCGCCGCCGGCGTGCTTGCGATCCATGAGGGAGTCGCGCTTTTCGGTGGTTCGGCTACGGTTCCGGAAATGCGCCGCCGCGGGCTGCAGGCGGCGCTGCTGGAAGCACGCATGCGTTACGCGTTCGACCATGAGTGCGACCTGGCGATGATGGTGGCCGAGGTGGGCAGCAACTCCCAGCGCAACGCCGAACGCAAAGGCTTCCGGGTTGCGTATACACGAACCAAGTGGGCTCTATCGTCTTAAACGCCCCGGGGAGGACGACTACAATAGCGGGATGGCATGCTTCGAACCTGGGCGCAAGCCTTCGATAGCGCGAGTCGCGGAGTACACAGGTGATCCGGAATGAAGAAGGTTCTCTTATCGTGGAGTAGCGGGAAAGACAGCGCCTGGACGCTGCACATGCTGCGGCGAGACGCGGAGGTGGAGGTGGCCGCGCTGGTCACCAGCTTCAACTCGCAGGCGGACCGCGTGGCCATGCACGCCGTCCGGCGGGAGCTGGTGGAATACCAGGCGGAGCGCGCCGGTCTGCCTCTCTGGGCGGTGGAGCTGCCCTCGCCGTGCTCGAACGCGGAGTACGAGGATCGGATGCGCGCAGTGTGCCAGCGCGCGATTGCGGAGGGGATCACGGCGGTGGCATTCGGAGACCTCTTTCTCCAGGACATTCGCGACTACCGCATCCGGCAGTTGCAGGGGACGGGGCTGGAACCACTCTTTCCGCTCTGGCTGATTCCCACACATGATCTGGCGCTGGAGATGATTGCCGGGGGCGTGAAAGCCAAAGTCACCTGTGTGGATCCGTCCAAGCTCGCCAAGCCGTTTGCCGGCCGCGATTTCGACCGGAGCTTCCTGGAGGAATTGCCGCCTGGCATCGATCCCTGTGGTGAGAACGGAGAGTTTCACACCTTCGTGCATGAGGCGCCCCCATTCTCCCGGCCGATCGAAGTCCGTTCAGGAGAAGTGGTTGTGCGCGACGGGTTTGTGTTCGCCGACGTGCTCCCGGTCTAGCCGGCGCCGGCCCGATTTTTCAGAAACCCTTCGGGGCTGAATCCTCTCCGCAGAGCGCGTGATATTTGTTAACAAACCGGCCGTAGCGTGATATTGTTAACCGTCGGCGGTCGAGGGGCCCGGTAGCGCATGCGGTGGAGGGGTATTCGGTTTTCGTTGGACTGTCGCCTGCTTTCTGGCCATTTCGCCCTGCGTGGGGCGTCCGGCTGACAGCTCGATTCCACAAGGCCCTTCGGTCCGCGTCGCGTCGGATTACCCGGGCAGTGACATCGGCGGAAGAATCAATGCAGCCTACGCCGATCTGCCGGACCACGGTGGAATGATTGTCCTCCGCGAAGGCGGCTCTTTCTCGACGCCGATTTCGTTCGCGCAGAACGGAAAACCAGCATTGCTGATCGGTGTCCCGGGCGATGTCGTGACGCTCACCTATACGGGCGCCGACGGCACGGCCATCACGTTCGACAGCGGCACGGGTCATCGCATGGGCTACGGCCTGCGCGACGTGGCCCTCACCGGGCCGGGCAGCGCGAGCAACACGACCGGCATCGTGTTTGGCGGCGCGAACGGCGCCGAGGGGATCGCTTTCAGCGATTTCAAGATCCAGAGTTTCGGCACGAATCTGAGGATGGGCTCGCACACCTGGCTGGCGCAGTTTGAACACGGGATGGTGCGCGACGGGGGCGTCAACTTACTGCTGCCGTCGGGCTTGGTGGAGGCCGGCGAACAAATCGCCTTCAACCACGTCACATTCGCCGATGCTCCGTCGCCGCACAAGAACAGCGTCTGGGTGCAGGGAGGCGGCCAGGAGGTCGTCTTTACGGATTGCTCCTTCGATCAGGCCCAACTGCGGGTCGGCAACGGCAGCACCTCCGGTGCCCAGGTGGTGGTGAAGGGAACCCATTTTGAGAACCCGGACTACGCGGCTCCCAGCGCCGTAGCCTACGACTACGTGGTCGTCGACGACCATCCTGTAACCTCGTCCGCGTGACCGACAGCTACTTTCTCCAGGACGCGCCAGCGGGAGGCCCGTCACGTTTCTTGCTGTTGAACGGCGGCAGCGTGGTCATTTGTGGTGTTGGAATGTATACGCCGGCGGGGTCTCCCGTGAAGAATTTCGCGTTACTCATGAACAGCGCGAAAGTAGACAGCTACGGGTTCAACGATCTGAGCGGTAACATCACCGGGGCCGCATTTGGGCATTGACCGGACGGATCCGGGCGCAGCTCCATCCGAGGCTGCCGCCGCGATTACGCCATGCCTGCGGCAAACGACTGCGCTGCCGGCTCATCGGAAGCGTCCAGGATCGCCCGAACTTTAGCCTTGAGGGTTTTGGGGTCGAATGGTTTCGGTAAGAACGGCAACCGGACGTTTTGGCTGATGATTTCGCTCATGCCTCCGCCGGATAACACCAACACCCTAATCCCTGGCCGTTCCTCCAGCAGGTGAGTGCACAGGTCCGTGCCGTTGAGCCGGGGCATCTCCATGTCCGTGATCAGCAAATCGATGGAGCCGGGGTAGCGGCGTGAAATCTCCAAGCCCTCGTGACCATTGGCGGCGGAAAGGACGAAATGCCCATCCTGCCGCATGAGCAGCGTGATGAGTTTGCGGAATAGAGCGTCGTCATCAGCGACGAGGACTACGGAACTGTGTTCCTGCAGAGGCAGGGAGCAGCGAAAATCGCCCGCTGCGGTTGTTCCGTCGTTCAGCCTGCCGGGCTTTTCGGGGGTCAAATTGCGCCACCCGTTCGGCTGTGGTGCCGGGACCGGCTGCGCTTCAGCACCAGAGTGGCGAGAGCAACGACGGCCCCGCTCACCATCGCCAGAGTTGCCGGCTCCGGAACCGCCTCGCCCGCCAGCGTACATTCAAGACCGTTCAGGCTGAATGCGTTTGCCAGGCCGGCCGCAACCAGGCCCGCTAATAGCAGAACCGAAAACCTCTTCATCGTCTTTGCTCTTTCGCCTCCGACTTCCTAGTTCCCGTCAACACTTCGCGCCGACGTCAATGCCGTCGAGGGGCCGGGCGCAGCCATCATCAGCCACTCGTAGAAGGCCAATCTGGCGGCAATCTCATGGAGAACGGCTGCGCGATTCGTGTGGATCGCATTCGCGGCGATGCCACATGCCGGAATCGTAATCGCAGCGAGACGAACCATGCGCCGGGACGGACTCGGGAAACCCTTCACAAGCCTGAGTTTAGACGGCGGTTAACGTATGCAAAAGTCCCAAGGGTTCTACGAGACTCAAGCGCAGAACCCAATCGTCGATACCGTACCAAGAGGGTCACAGCGGTGGTGCCGCATCAACAGAATCAACGTCATATGGCTCTACGACGGGAAAGGTAACACGGTCTCATATCCTCCATTACGGGACGCACGCGGAGGATGGGCATCAGGTTCCTACCTGCCGACCGTAGGTATCATTACCGTCGAGTAAAAAGGGTCCGCGCTGGCGGCCGCGCGCGGCGCCAGAGGGCCGCGACGCCACCGGAGCAAGCGAATTCGTGGGGGCCCCGCCTGGCGGCCTATTTCTTGGGCTGGTATTCGACGAAGAGCAACTGCTCCTTCAATGCAGCAATCTTGGGACGGTCGCACACTTGAATGTATGGGTTGCCGGGGTTGTGGTAAGCGTAGTCCTGATGATAGTCCTCGGCTCGATAGAAAGCCTTGAGCGGCGTCACTTCGGTCACGATCTCCTTGGCGAAAACGCGCTCTTGATCGAGCTGCGCGATATAGGCCTGCGCCAGGCGCTTCTGTTCTTCGTTGGCGTAGAAAATCGCCGACCGGTACGACGTCCCTACGTCCGGGCCTTGCCGGTTCAGCTGGGTCGGGTCATGGGCCACCGAAAAATAGATCCGCAGCAACTGGCCATACGTGATGCGTGACGGATCGTAAATCACCTCGACCGACTCGGCATGCCCGGTAGTTTCCGTGGTCACCTGCTGATAGGTGGCGGTCTGCGCGGATCCGCCCGCATATCCGGCTGCGGTGGACAGGACGCCCCTCACCCGTTGAAACACGGATTGCACACCCCAGAAGCAACCTCCTGCAAACACGGCGGCCTCTTTTCCCGCTTTTTTGGCGAGGGGAGCATCCAGTGCTGGCGGTGGAATGGGCGCAGCGAAAGTCACAGCGGAGAGCAGAAGACCGGCCGCAGCGCGGCGCACGGCGAAATCACAAGGCATGAGGATCCTCGATTCCCTGGTACGACTCAAACGGTCCGGTTGCGGCGACCTGCGGAACCGCAGACCAGATCGCGCCCCCTGATCGTGAATCGCGAGTTCTCTTGTTTCCAAGATCTTCTCACAGATCGGACTTTCTTAGCCGAGCCCGCAGGCCGGGCAAGGCGAGGAACGAAAGAGGTACGTCCTGTGCGGTCTCCAGGGAAGGCGGGCAAGCTGAAGCGTGCCCTACCAAGACTCTACTTGATCTCCACCTCGTCGATGAAGAACTCGAATTTGCCTTCGCCGCCGGGACTCAGGAATCCGAGGCCGGAGAGGTCGTGGCCATCGGTGCCGAGGCTCGCCAGTGAGAACGTGTACTGCTTCCACTCTGGCGGCGCAACGAAGCTGCGGAAGGTCGGATTCTGGCCTTGGCTTTCGGTGAAGACCAGGAAGCGGCAGGTCTTGCCGTCGCCTTTGGCCCAGAAGCTGATGGCCTTCTTGTCGGAGAGGTCGGCGCCCTGCATCATGCCGGTGCCGGGAGAGTAAACGGCGCCCGCAAAGAGGAAGCTGGCACCTTTGACGTTTTCACCGGCAAGGCGCATGGCTCCCTTGGAGCCGTTGGCGCCGCCGGGAACCGCTTCCATAGTGGCGGTCGATTTCCCGCCCATCACGGAATCGGTCATTACGGTCCAGGAGCCGAAGTTGGCGGTGATCTTGAGATCGTCGAAGCTGCTGACTACGCCGGACTCCGAATTCTTAGGCTTCGGCGCAGCGGGCGTACCGGCCTGGCCGTTCAAGTCGACGACCTTGAGCGTGACCTTTTTCGTGTCTGCCGAGCTCGGCCCGACCATCACGTCGAAGATTCCCGGCTCGACTACGCGATGCATATCGGTGTTCCACATCGAGAGCATGTCCGCGTCAATAGTGAACTCGACAGTGCGCTTCTCACCCGGCTTCAGCGTGATGCGTTCGAAGTCCTTCAACTGCATGACCGGCCGCGTGACCGACGCCACCCGCTGGTGCAGGTAGAGCTGCGGAACTTCATCGCCTTCGCGAGAGCCAGTGTTGGTGATGTCCACGCGCGCCTTGGCAACGCCGCCAATCTCAATCTGTGTCGGTTCAACGCGCAGGTTGTCGAACTTGAACGTGGTGTAGCTCAGACCGTAACCGAACGGAAAAAGCGGTTTTCGCGTGCTGAAAGCGTACGTGCGGTCGGCGGAGGGCTTGTGGTTATAGAAATCCGGCAGGTCGCCGACCGAATGCGGGAATGTGATCGGCAGCCTGCCGCCCGGGTTCACATCTCCGAACAGTACGCTCGCCGCTGCGGTGCCGCCTTCCTGTCCGAGATACCAGCCTTCGACGATGGCGGGGACATGTTCGGCGATGTAGTTGATGGCGAGCGGCCTGCCGTTGAGCAGCAGGACGACCGTGGGAGTACCGGTTTCGACGACGGCCTTGACCAGATCGTTTTGGGCGCCGAGCAGGTCGAGCGAATCGCGATCGCCCAGATGGTTCTCCGACCAGGCTTCGCGATTGGTGCTTTCGTTTTCGCCGACGACGAGTATGGCCACGTCGGCCTTGCGCGCGACTTCGACCGCGGCGGCGACCTTTTCCACTTGCGCTTTCGGGTCGGCCAGCTTGACGTCGTTCTCATACCAGCCGCGCCATCCCTGCTTGGCGGTGGTGATCTGGCAGCCCTCGGAATAAACCACGCTGGCCGGGGAGCCTACGCGCGCGCGAATGCCATCCAGAATGCTGACGCCGTGTCCCGGTTCGCGGCTGTATCCGCCCACGTGGACGTCGGCCGCATTGGGGCCGATGACCGCGATGGTTTTGAGCTTGCCCAGATCGAGCGGCAGCAGGTTTTTCTCGTTCTTGAGCAGCACGACCGTCTTTTGCGCGGCTTCGACGGCCAGCTTGCGATGCTCCGGACCGCTGGTGATCTTCTCGGTGTAGTCGGGATCGATATAGGGATCCTCAAAGAGGCCGAGGCGGAATTTGGCGGCCAGCAGGCGTCCCGCAGCGCGATTCACTTCGCTCTCCGGGATGTGGCCCTCCTTCACCTGATCGATGAAGGTGCGATAGACGGAGCCGTCGGAAAGGTCGAAATCCACTCCGGCCGCCAACCCCAGGCGTCCGGCCTCGGCCATGTTGGCGGCCACGTGGTGGGTTTGCACCAGCATTTGGAGACCGTCGCCGTCGGAAGTGATATAGCCGCGGAAGCCCCACTCCTGGCGCAGGACCTGGTCGAGCAGCCAGTGGTTGATGTGCGACGGGATGCCGTCGATTTCGTTGTAGGATGCCATCACACTGCCCACGTGGGCCTCTTGCACCGCGGCTTGAAACGGTACCAGAAAGTTCTCGCGGATAATGCGCTCGGAATAATTGCCGGGCGCGGTGTTGGTGCCCCCCTCAGGCTGGCCGTGCACGGCAAAATGCTTCGCGGTGGCCATGACGTGGTGGCTATCGATGCGGAACTCGTCGCCCTGCAGGCCGGTGATGGCGGCCACTCCCATCCGCGCCGCCAGGTACGGGTCCTCGCCATAGGTCTCCTCGGTACGCCCCCATCTTGGATCGCGCGCGATGTCCAGCACGGGGCTGAAGACCTGGCCTACGCCGGCGGAGCGAGCCTCGTCGCCGGCGGCCGAGAACACTCGCCGGACCAGCGCCGGGTCCCACGTGCTGGCTAGCCCGAGTGCCTGTGGGAAACTGGTGCTGCCCCTGCTCATGAAGCCGTGCAACGCTTCACTCATGAACAGCCAGGGAATGCCTAATTTGGTTTTCTCGCGCAGGTAGCGCTGCACGGCGTTGTGAATGATTGCGTTCTGCCGCGGCGTGTAGGTCGAGTTTTCGTCATAGAGCCCGCGTAGCACCTCGCTGGCCTGCTCGGGTTTGTAGGTGCCGGTGGAATCGAACAACGAGACATTCGGATTGTCCCCGCCGCAGATTTCGGCGACCTTCTCCTCCAGCGTCATGCGGCTGAGCAGGTCCGCCACGCGCTCGTCGATGGTGAGCTTGAGATCGCGATATCGGGGCGTTGCGGCCGGTGCGGTGGTTGCCGGCTGGCTCCAGGCGCTCGAACCGAGGACAAGAGCAAGACTCATTAGGGCAAGCATGATCGGGCTTCGATGACGACGTGGCATTTCGTTTCTCCTGTTAAAGCGGCAGGCAGGCAGCATTACGCGCACGAATCACTTCAGCGGCCCGGCCCACTCCGGTGGTTACGCAGCTTTCCGCGGAAAGTTCCTCACCGCGAAGCGATTATGGTACAACCACGCGCCGCGTCGAGCAGCCCCTGGTCTGCGGCCGAAGTCGTTGGCGGCCTTCTCGGTTTTCTCAAGACTTGGCCCTCGGGCGAGAGCGGGACGTGGGCGTCCCGCGCAGACCAGGGAGTCTGCCCCACGTTATGATTGGGGCTGATATGGATACCGGCACAGCCATCCGCGCGCCGCGAGGCAGCGCCCTCACCTGCAAGGGCTGGCACCAGGAAGCTGCCCTTCGCATGTTGCACAATAATCTGGATCCGGAAGTGGCGGAGAAGCCGGACCAGTTGATCGTCTACGGCGGCACGGGCCGCGCGGCGCGCAACTGGGAGGCCTTCCATGCAATTGACCGTGCCCTTGAGTCCCTGGAGAATGACGAAACGCTGCTGGTGCAATCCGGCCGGCCGGTGGGCATTTTCCGCACCACGCCGGAGGCGCCGCGGGTGCTGATCGCCAACTCGAACCTTGTAGGGCACTGGTCGAATTGGGACGAGTTCAACCGCCTGGAGCGGCTGGGCCTCACGATGTACGGGCAGATGACGGCGGGCTCGTGGATTTATATTGGCAGCCAGGGCATTGTCCAGGGAACCTTCGAGACCTTCGCGGCGCTAGCGCGCAGGCACTTCGGCGGATCGCTGGCGGGCAAGCTTGGGGTCTCGGGCGGGATGGGCGGGATGGGCGGCGCGCAGCCGCTGGCGGCGGTCATGAACGGTGCGTGCTTCCTGGGCATCGATGTTGACCCGGACCGCATCCGCCGCCGGTTGGACACGGGCTACTGCGACCGGATGGAACGCGATCTTGATGCCGCTCTGGGGGCGCTTCGCGAGGCGCAAGCCCGGCGGGAAGCGATTTCGGTCGGGCTGGTTGGCAACTGCGCCGACGTGGTACCGGAGTTGGCGCGGCGCGGCATCGTTCCCGACGTTCTCACCGACCAGACCAGCGCCCACGATCCACTCAACGGCTACGTGCCGCACGGCATGACGCTGGCCGAGGCGGCTGCGCTGAGAACCTCCGATCCGGCCCGCTACGTCGAGCGGTCCACGGCGTCGATGGGGGTGCACGTTGCGGCGATGCTCGAGCTGCAGAAGCGCGGCGCCGTGACCTTCGATTATGGCAACAACATCCGCACCCACGCCAAGAACGCCGGCGTGGAGCGCGCTTTCGACATCCCCGGTTTCGTGCCCGAATACATTCGACCCTTGTTCTGCGAGGGGCGCGGCCCGTTCCGCTGGGTCGCACTTTCCGGCGACCCGGCCGACATCCATCGCACCGACCGGCTGGTCCTGGAACTGTTTCCCCGAGACGAAACGCTGGCTCGATGGATACCGCTGGCGCAGAAACGCATCCGTTTTCAGGGGTTGCCGGCGCGCATCTGCTGGCTGGGCTACGGCGAGCGAGCCGAGTTCGGCGTTGCCATCAACCGCCTGGTTCGTTCGGGCGAAATCAAAGCGCCGATCGTGATTGGCCGCGATCATCTGGACGCCGGGTCCGTGGCATCGCCTTTTCGCGAAACGGAAGGCATGCGCGACGGCTCGGACGCCATCGCCGACTGGCCCCTGCTCAACGCGATGGTGAATATCGCCGCGGGGGCGAGTTGGGTGTCGATTCACAACGGCGGCGGCGTGGGCATTGGCTATTCGCAGCATGCCGGCATGGTGGTGGTGGCCGACGGCAGCGAAGAGGCGGAACGGCGACTGCAGCGCGTGCTCACGACCGATCCGGGCACGGGCGTGATGCGCCACGTCGACGCGGGTTACGATGAAGCCGTGCGGTTCGCGAAAGAGCACGGCGTGAAGATTCCGATGCGGCCCTAGCCGGCGTTTCGTTCCGAAACGAGCCCAAGAACCTATGCCCCGACAACTCGTAGAGTGCGTTCCGAACTTTTCCGAAGGCCGCGACGCGGCCAAGATGGAAGCGATCGTGCAGGCGATCACCGCAGTTCCCGAGGTGACACTGCTGGACCGCGAGGCCGACGCCGATCACAACCGTTCCGTGCTCACGTTTGTAGGACCGCCGGCCGCGGTGGCGGATGCGGCGCTGCGGGGCGTGGAAAAAGCGGTGGCTCTGATCGACCTGACGAAGCACCAGGGCGCCCACCCGCGGATCGGCGCGGCAGACGTGGTGCCGTTCATTCCCATCGAAGGTGTGACCGTGGAGGAATGCGTGCGCCTGGCGGAGCGGGTGGGCGGCGAGATCTGGCATCGGCTCCGGGTTCCCGTTTACCTGTATGAAGCCGCGGCGCGGCGGCCGGAGCGGGTCAACCTCGAGAATATTCGGCGCGGGCAATTCGAAGCCCTGGTGCAAGAGATGGGCAAGGAAGCGGGGCGCGCGCCGGATATCGGCGATCCCGTGTGCCACCCCACCGCCGGCGCCATTGTGCTGGGAGCGCGCAAATTCCTGATCGCCTACAACGTCAACCTCGGCACGCCGGATGTGAACATCGCCAAGCGCATCGCCAAGACGATCCGCTTTTCGAGCGGCGGCTTCCGCTTCGTCAAGTCGATGGGCGTGATGCTGGCTTCCCGCAACCTGGCGCAGGTTTCCATCAATCTCACCGATTTCGAGCAGACGCCTATGCACCTCGTGTTCGAGACCGTGCGCCGCGAAGCCGAACGCTATGGCGTGCCGGTGGTGGGCAGCGAAATCGTGGGTCTGGTTCCCCGCAAGGCGATCGAGATGGCGGCGGAGTATTTTCTGCGCACGGAAAACTTCCGGCCGGAGCTGGTGCTGGAGAATCGCATCGCCGACGCGATCGCGGCACGCAGCGGACTGCCGGAATTCCTCGATGCGCTGGCGGCCGGCACGGCTACGCCGGGCGGCGGCAGCGCCTCGGCCGCCGCGGCCGCGATGGGCGCGGCCCTGGGCGCGATGGTTTCGCGTCTGGCGAAGCTCGATCCGGCCGCGTACGAGGTAGATCGGGCTTTCTTTACCGCCGCTGTGGATCGCGACGCCGAGGCGTTCCAGCAGGTCATGGCCGCTTACAAACGCCCGAAGCAAGAGCGCGCGCCGTTTGTCGAAGAAGCGCTGCACGGCGCCGCGCTCGTGCCTCTCGAAGTGCTGGAGCGCGCCGCGACCATGAGCTCGCGGCTGGAAAAACTGGAGGTGCCGGCGCGGTTCTCCTCCGATCTTGCGGTCGCCAAGGCGCTCACCGCGGCCGCCAGGACCGGCGTGCTGGAGAACGTGCGCATCAACCTGGAAAGCATCCAGGACGCGGCGTTCCAGGCTGCGGTGGAAGCGCGGCTGCAAGCGGTGTGAGGCTTGATTGCCGCGGTGGGGCAGACCCCCTGGTCTGCGCGGGACGTTCTCGTCCCGCTGGTTGCACGACGAGCCAGGTTGTCCAAGAACCAAAGAAGGCCGCGGGGGCGCCGGCCGCAGACCAGGGGGTCTGCCCCACGGCTCATTTGGGGGTAAGCGCGGGCTGGCTTACCGAACGCTCATACTCGATCGGGTCGCCGAAACCAACGCCTTCCACACCGAATTGCCGCATCTGGGAAGCGGCCATCAAGCGGCGGTACGAGTTGTAGGTGACCACGTGGGCGAACATGCCCCCGAAGGTGAAGGTCTCAGGCGGCTCGCAGAGCGCGTCCACAAAGGTGTCGTCCCAGCCGGCATGTTGGCGGACGCCCGCCATCACGCGTTCGAACGCCGCGTCGGCCCGCTCGAAGCGGTCGAGCAACCGGGCCGGCGTGGTCTCCGGTCCGGGCTGACTTGATACATCGGGCATGGGACCGCCCGTCAGGGCAGCGGTCCAGACTTCCTTGGTTTGGACAACGCGGTCCAGCAACTGCCGCAGACTGGCTTGCGGGTCTTCCCAGGGAACCAGCTTCAGGCCGGCGTCGATCTTGCGGTCCAATTGTTCGTCCGTCAGTTGGCGGGCGTGTTGCAGCAGGTGTCGTGTGTGCCAGCTATCGTAGCCGGCGAAGCGATCAAACAGGTCCATCTCGAGTGCTCCTTTCTGAGGTGAACCGGGAGCCAGAAGGTGGATGCCGCTGGCGGATTGCAGGCGGAAGGCGGTAGCGCCCATTCTGCGGTACAAGCTGGGCGAAACGCCAAACGCCTTGCGGAATGCTCGAGAAAATGCTTCGAGTGAGCCGTACCGGGCATCGAGCGCGATCTCTGTGACAGCCGAGTCCGTGCGGCCCAGGTGCCAGGCCGCCCGCTCCAGGAGCAGGCGGCGCCGCATGGCGGCGGGCGTTTCCTCAATCAGCGCCCGGAACACGCGGTGGAACTGGGTGCGGCTTTGAAACGCGCGCCGCGCCAGATCGCCGGTGGTCAGATTGTCGTCGAGGGAAGCGGCCACCACATCGGAAATGCGCCCGGCCTCGCGATTGTCTCTGGCATCCATGAAAAGCTCCGGTTCGTTAGGAATCGTAGCATTGGCGGATGCCGGCGCGCCTGATCCGGCGTACCAGAATTCGGGAGAGGCGGTGGGGCAGGTCCCCGACCTGCCAACGGCGCGGCGCGCATTGAAGAGACGGATTGCCAGAGCCGGCAGCTCGGGGACCTGCCCCACTTCTTACTCGTCTTTGTGCGGCTTATCGGGTGGGTTCACCTTGGGCACGCCAAAGTGGCCGCCCAACTCGGCAAGGCTCTCCAGATCGATGCTGCCGGCGATATTCACCACCGTCACCTCTTTTGCCTCAGTAGCGATGATCGCCACGCCGGCGGGTTTCTTGTCCACCGTGCGCAGCCAGATTTCGGCATTCTCGCCGTCTTCGGAACTGGCGAAGCCGACGATCTTGGACCACTCCGGCCCGCGCAGCTGGGCGCGAATCGGCTCCAGATCGGCCTCGCTCCACGCCCCGGCGGACTTGAATTCGAAGTGACGGACGTAGATGCCCTCGATGCCGACGATCAGCTTCTTGACCTTCGCCTCATCCGGGTCGCTCGAGTCGAGAAACTTCGCGGCGAATTGCAGCGTGGAGGCGTTCAGCGACACCTCCACATGATCGGAGGCTTTGGCGGCCACCGAGTCGAGATTGAGGTGAAACTGCTGCGGAGCAGCCAGAAGCGGCAGCGCCGCGAGACAAGCGATTAAGAGTGATTTCATTGCGTCATACCCCTGACTTCAGATTGAATACGATGGACCGGGGCGGAGGCGAGCCTCATTGCCAGCATTACTTCCTGCTTCGCCTCGTTTCCTTCGTGCTGGCGCCAGGCTCCGCCCGCGCCCGCGGCGACCACCACCATGGCCGCTGCAGCCAGCCAGCGCCGCGCGCCAGACGACCCACGCCCGGACCGGGCCAGCACGCGATCAGCGAAACCATCCGGCGATTCCTGGCGGGCCAGCGCCCGCCGCAACTCGTCTTCTAACCAGTCCATCCACTTTCTCCTATGCCGCGGCGCACCAACTTCCCGCGCAACATTGCCAGCGAGCGCTGCAAATGACTCTTGACGGTGGCCACCGGCATTTCCAGCGCGGCGGCGATCTCTGCGGGATCCAGATCCTCCTGGTAGCGCAGCACCATGACCATCCGCGGCGCTTCCGGCAGTGTCGCCACCAATTTGCGCAGCAGATCGCTCAGCAGCGGGTCGGACGGCTTGGCGCCTGCTGCCGGCTCGCCCACATCCTCGAGCGCCACCTGCGGCCTGCGGCTTCGGCGCCGTCCTTCATCAATGGCGCGCTGCGCGGCAACTTTTCGCAGCCAGGCGGCGGCGTGCGCGGGCGATTCGATCTGGTGCAAATTCCGATGCAAGCTGAAAAACACCTCTTGCGCTACCTCTTCGGCGGTGGCCCGGTCGCGGAGGAAATGGAGCGCGATCGAGAACACCATGGCCTGATGCTGCCGCACCAGCGCCCTGAAATCGCACCCGGTTTCCACCGCTCCGATCAGCACCGTCTATTTCTCATCCTTCGCAAAAGCGATGTTGCTGCTGACGTCCGCGTGGCGAAAGCCGCTATTGACCAGCGAAATGCTCATGGTGCGCCTGTAGAGGAACAGACCGGTCACTTCAAACTCCCCGCCGTAGCTGGCCGGGAACCAGACCCCATCGCCGACCTTCTGATAACTCACGCTGAACCCCAGTCCCCTGATATTCGTGCCCAGCAGAATACGGACGGCCGCGGGCATCTTCCAGGCCATGGTGGTGGTAATCGCCACCGGCTGGAACTCCTGGGCATCAATCAGCGCCTCGCCCTTCCACAGCGCGTTGCCGCCTTCGTCCGCATCGAGGATGCTGACCTTTCCCTTGGGCTCGAACGCGATCCGCCAGACCTTGCGCCCGTGGTACTTCTCCGGGCCTCCCTTCAGTCGAAATGTATACTTCAACTGTTGATGGTAAGTTAATGGGAACAGGTCGGATTCGATCCCATCCCGCGATTCCTTCTGGTCCGTCATGTCGTTCGACATGTCCTCAATCAGATCGCCATCGAGATCCAGCCCTTTGTACTTGTAGCCGGGCTTGTCATATGTGAGATAAGTGCCGTGTTGCATGTATTTTCCATCAAAATTAGTCAACTGTTTCTTTACGCCGCGCCGGTCCGGCAGTACCAGGTACTCCCGGTGCTCCTCGCGGGCGATCTTGCCGTTGGAGCGGACAATCCGCAGCGTCTGCTTCTGTTGAAAGATCCACTGTGCACGCTCGTCCCGGCTCTTGGCCTGGTTAATACCAACCTGCGCCATGATCGAGTTGACGTCGGGAGTTTGGGCCGCCAGAAGACCCGCAGCAGCTCCGGCCAGAATCAGATGCTTCACAGCAACCTCCACTCATCTATACGCTGGCGACGAGACTGCGAATGCAGGATTGTGGCAAGCTTGCGGCGGTGCGGGCCGCCCGGGCTATACAGGGCCGGCGAGTTTCGTCCAGTGAGCGCGCGCTGCTTACTGCTTGGCGCCGGAGAAGGCGGCTGTCATGCCTTTCACCAGCTCGTCCATGGGCGCTTCCTTGTAACCGGAGGGAATGGCGAAAACCTCCTCCGGCACCGCGTCGGTGGAGAGTTCCTTCAGTTCCATGTTCACTTCCGCGAGCGGCTTGTCGCTGTCCGGCAAATCGGGGACGGCGGCGCCCTTGGCCCGCGCCTGTTCCATCATCTTCGCCAGGCCCGGCATGAAGATTCCGATGTGCATGCCCAACGTTACGTTGCCGCCCTTGCTGATCTCCTCGACCATCTTGCCGGCATTCTCGCCCATCCCGGGCATTTTGCCAAACATCTGGCGCAGCAGGGTGGCGGGGTCGTTGAGGCCTTTGTGCTGATTATAAGCGGCCAGTTCCCGCAGCGCGGGCACCCGTTCGAGTTCGGACGGCTTTGGCTTCCAAACCTGGAATTTCATATTGATTTGCAGGCCGTTTTCCTGCCCCGGGATCGGGACCGGGATCGACATGTTGACCACCACCTCACGCTCGACGGCGTCGATTCCCTGGATGCGGCTGGTGCGGCCTGTGTCACGCGATTCGGTATCGAATTTGATCTTCGCCAGGATCTGTTTCGCTTCCTCCGGCATGTTATCCATGGCTGCCGCGCCGTTGCCGCCGGTGAGTTTGGAGACGTAATCCGCCATGGCTACGGCTGCGTAGTGCTGTGTTTTGGGATCGAGCAACGTCACCCGGCCGGTGCTGATGTCCGTGATGGCGATAATCGGTCCCATGGAGGCGTAGCTGCGGTCGCCCTTGATGCGGGTCACCATCTCGTTGAAGGGCAACTGCGGAGCGCCGGTTGGGATCGCCATGTTGATCTTCATGTCCAATGACATTCGCATGGTGACGTCGGCCTGCAACGAGGCGCAGGCGGCGAGGAATAGAGCGGGCAAGATCGAGCGTCGTAACAGTAGCATAAGAAGACTCCTCTTCAGCTTAGTACACACGGATTCGGGAGGCGCTGGGGGCGATCAAGCGGAGTGCTGTTTCGCTGCGGATTAACTGCCGAGTCCGACCAGGACGACGCCCGCCAGCACCAGGCCCAGCCCGAGCATTTTCGGACGCGTAAACCGCTCGTGAAAAAAGAGGCGAGCCCACAGCAGGGTCCAGATGTAGCCGACCGCAACCATGGGGAACAGCACGGAGAGCTGCCCGTGGCGGATTCCCAGGCCGTAGAACACCGAGGAACCCAGGTACAGGCCAACACCCAGCGCGAGCCGCCAGTTCAGCAGGCTCAGGATGCCGCCCGTCAAACGGACCGCGCCGAGCTTCAGAAACACCGCGCCGAAACTCCCTATTACGGAGCCGAACAGCACCAGCAGAATCGAACTGAGCGGCGTGGAATTCACCGCCCGTCACCCCGGCCGAGCAGAGCGACGCCCGCCATGATGCCGGCGATGCCGATCAGCTTCAGCGGACTGAGAGTGTCGTGAAAGATGAAGTAAGAGAGCGCCGTCACCCACACATACGACAGGCTGATGATGGGATAGAGCAGCGACAGTTCACCCTCCCGCAGCGCCAGTACCATCAGCACCGTGAACAGACCGTAAAGTGCGTACCCGGCGATGAGCGGCGAGTTGGTCAGGATTGCGAGCAGGTTGAGGCTGAAGTGGTTCATCCCGATTTTCATCAGGATCTGCGCCGCCGCACTGAGCAGGGTGGCGCCGGCCACCATCAAAACCATGCGCCGCCGCGCGGCAGAACTCGGGTTTGGCGAAGCGGGCGCGGCGGTGGAGTTCAATCCCGGAGACCTCTCGCAATGCCGGATTGGCGGACTCTGCCAGAACAGAATAACAGGGATTGTGGATACAATGAGAGGCTGTGGAGGAAAATACCGCAGCCGCAGTGCAGGAACCGCCGGCGCCGCCGGTGGAGGCGCCGTTGGTGCCGGTGCAGCGGGGATTCCTCGCCGAGTGGACCGTCACCGTCATCCTCCTGCTGTTCGGCCTCACTACCCTGGTGCAGGCTTACGTGATTCCTACCGGCAGCATGGAAGACACGCTGCTGGTCGGCGATCACCTGCTGGTGGACAAGCTGTCCTACTCTCCTTCGGGACCGGTCTCCAAACACATCCTGCCGTACACCGACCTCAAGCGCGGCGACATCATCGTGTTCCGCTATCCGGTAGACATCAAGCAGACGTTCGTGAAACGTTGTATCGGCTTGCCCGGCGACCACATCCGGCTGATCAACAAGCAGCTGATCCTGAACGGTAAGGCGGTGCAGGAGCCCTACGTCTATCACAAGACCCGGTACATCGAGAGCTACCGGGACAACTTCCCGAACGAACCCAACATTCACGTGGACGCGGCGGCGCAGGACATGTTGTTGAATCACGTGCGGAACGGCGAGGTAGTGGTGCCGCCCGACAGTTATTTTGCGATGGGCGACAACCGCGACTCCTCCCTGGACAGCCGGTACTGGGGCTTCGTGCCGCGCGCCAACATCATCGGCAAGCCGCTGATCATTTATTGGTCCTACGACGCGTCTACGGAGGCGTTGACCACTCTCCGCTGGCGGCACGTGGCGGACCTGGTGGAGCACTTCCCGAGCAAGACCCGCTGGAGCCGCACACTGCGGCTGATTCACGGCTACCCCCTGAACTGAATGAACCGACACTGTTACGGGCTGATCCTGGCTGGAGGCCGCGGCACGCGCTTCTGGCCGCGGAGCCGCAGGCGCTCCGCCAAGCAGGTGCTGAACGTGGTCGGCGAGCGATCGCTGATCCAGGCCACAGTCGACCGCCTGGCTCCGCTGATCCCGCCGGAGCGGCTGTGGATCCTGACCAACCATCACTTGCGCGATGCGATTGTGGCGCAGCTGCCTGCCGTGCCCAGGGCGCAGGTGCTGGCCGAGCCGGCGCAGCGGAATACGGCGCCTGCGATCGGACTGGCGGCACATATTCTCCGCTCGCTGGACCCGGATGCGCTGATGGGTGTGTTTCCCGCCGATCACGTGATCGGCCGCCCGGCTGTCTACCGCAGCGTGGTGCGGGCTGCCTTCCACGGCGCGGCTGCCGGGCACCTGATGGTTGTGGGGATTCCGCCGCGATGGCCCGAAACCGGTTACGGCTACATCGAATTCCCCCGCGGTGCAACGGCCGGAACTCTGGAGCCTATTGCGGTGAAGCGGTTTCGCGAGAAGCCGGCCCTCAGCCAGGCGAAACGCTACCTGGCGGCGGGCAATTACTATTGGAATTCAGGGATGTTCTTCTGGCGGGCCGGCGTCCTGTTGGACCGGATGCGGCAGCACCTCCCGAAGACGGCCACCCTGCTCGCCTCCCTACCCCGCTTCGGCGCTCGCCAGTTCGCAGCCAGGCTGGGGCAGGCGTTTCCGTTTTGCGACAACATTTCCATCGACTACGGAGTGATGGAAAAAGCGGCCGGCGTCCACGGCATTGCGGCCGCGGATTTCGGCTGGAACGACGTGGGAAGCTGGAACGCGGTTTATGAACTGCTGGCCGGCGACGGCGACGGCAACGTGATCACGGGGGATTCGGTCTGCCTGGATGCGCACCACAACTTTGTCGATGCCCGCGGCAAGACAGTCGCGCTGGTCGGAGTGGACGACCTGATCGTGATCGATACCCCCGACGCGCTGCTGGTCACGCGCCGCGACCGTGCCCAACAGGTCGGAGACGTGGTCAAGGCTCTCGAGCGTCGGCAGCGCGAAGATCTGCTCTAGAGAGTCCGTTGGGCTCTGTGATTTAGCGCACCTTCACGCAGTACCCTGACGCGGTATCCTGAACCCATGCCGCAACTCACACCCGACCAGGCCGCTTTTCTGCTCCATGGCGTGTATCTTCCGGGGCTTAACAACGAGCACCGGATTACGAAGAGCGTGATCGCCGCCATTCCACTGGATAAGGGCGACTACCGTCCGGACACGATCTCCAAGAGCGCGCTGGACCTGGCCTGGCACATCGCGGTAACGGAAATGCGGTTTATGGACGCGGTGGCGGCCGGCGGCTTCGAATTCAACCCGCGCCCCCGGCTGGAGTCAATCAAGACCTCCGCCGATCTCAATGCCTGGTACTCCGGCGAGTTCGCATCGCACATCGAAACGATGACGAAACTGTCCCAGGACCAGCTGCTCAAGGTCGTCGATTTCCGCGGCGTCTTCCAATTGCCGGCCGTGATGTTTCTGGGATTCGTGCTGCATCATTCCATCCACCACCGCGGTCAGCTGTCGATGTATCTTCGCCCGATGGGCGCGAAGGTGCCCGCCATGTACGGCGAAAGCTTCGACTCCGCTGCAGCTCGCAAGGCCGCGCAACAGACCGCCTGATTAGCCGGGCGTTTCCGCCGGTCAGAGACTGGCGCACTCCCGGGTCGCGCTGCTGGCGTGTTTGGCGCCGGCGCACCGTGCGGTCAAAGCAGATTCTGTGCGAAAACATACACAGTTTCGTGTATACTTAACAGGCCCGCCAAGGCCACTGGACCCGCTCGATGGAGCCAACTGGTCGATTCGGCTACCTCGTCGAAATGACATGACGAAGGCCGTTGCCGGGGACCGAGAGAGGACCGAAAAGAGAATGCGCACACTACTTGCCGTTGTGGCCCTGACTGCCACAGCGGGTTTCGCCCAGGATGTCGTCAAAGTAGCGCCTGAGCTCGTGAAAGTACTGGTTGATAATGACCAGGTCCGTGTACTCCGCTTCACCGAGGCGGGCCACGTCAAGGTGCCGATGCACTCGCACCCCGCCTACGTATCCGTGGGATTCACCAATGACGATTTTAAGTACACGTTCGCCGATGGGAAAAGCAGCGAGGAGAAAACAAAAGCGGGCGCTGTCGCCTACTCCAAAGCCGTCACACACGCGTCGGAGAATCTTTCCAGCGCGACGACGGAGTCGATTCTGGTGGAACTGAAAGGCCACCCGGCCGCTGCCGCGATGAAGTCAATCATGGATCCGGTGAAAGTGGACCCCAAGCATTACAGCGTGGTGCTGGAGAACGACAGGGTTCGCGTACTGCGCGCCAAGTACGGGCCGCATGAGAAATCCGTGATGCACGAACATCCGAACGCGGTCGCCGTCTTCATGACCGACGCCCATTTCAAGTTCACGATGGCTGACGGCACTTCACAGGACAGCGCAGTAAAAGCTCGTGACGCCAACTTTACGCCGGCGGGAAAGCACCTGCCGGAGAACCTAACCGACAAGCCGATGGAAGCGATCGTCATCGAACTGAAGTAGACTAATCTCCGAAGCGGCGCCGGTCCCAGGCGTGATGGAGCGGGGACCGGCGAATCGATTTGTCGACATTCACCTGTGCCGACCTTTAGTGGGTAAAATCAGATTTCTGGGTTGAAATCCTCGGGTGCGGCCCTTTGGCGGCGCTCGTTCGTTAGAGGGAAGGGTCGCACATCGTGAAGCACCAAACAAAAAATAGAAACCTGGCGCTGGCAGCCGCCATGGCCGGAACCGTGGCCGTGCTGGTTCTCCTGCCGGCCACGGCTCAGGCTCCACAGCCCCAGCCGGCTCATGGGCCATGGATGGACAAGAGCCTGTCTCCTGACAAGCGGGCCGATCTGGTCCTGGAACAGATGACGCTCGACGAGAAGATCCAACTGGTCCATGGCGCTGGCGGGTTCAACCAGGCCGGCCAGCGCTCCAACGGCGGCGCCGGCGTGATCGCGGGTATTCCCAGGCTGGGCCTGCCGGATCTGCAGCTGGCCGATTCCGCGGTTGGTGTGCGGGCCGCGGCGGAGCGCGGGCGCTATTCCACGCTGCTGCCATCCACCATCGGCGAGGCCGCCACCTGGGATCCGAAACTCGCCTTCGAATACGGCGCTTTGATCGGCCGCGAACTGCGCGACCAGCAATATAACGTCTCCCTGGGCGGCGGAGCAGACATTACGCGCGAGCCGCGCAACGGGCGCAATTTCGAGTACCTGGGAGAGGACCCGGTTCTTGCCGGCAAGCTGGTGGCGCAATGGATTCGGGGGCTGCAGAGCCAGGGCGTGATCGGCGATGTGAAGCATTATGCCTTCAACGACCAGGAAACCGGGCGCAACATCGGCAACGTCAAGCTCGGCAAACGCGCCATGCGCGAAACCGACCTGCTGGCGTTTGAGATCGCCGTGGCCGAGGGCGATCCCGGCATGGTGATGTGCTCTTACAACAAACTCAACGGCGATTGGGCTTGCGAGAACAGTTACCTGCTCGACAGCGTTCTCAAGAAGGCATGGGGGTTCAAGGGATTCGTGATTTCCGACTGGGGCGCCACCCACTCGACCGGCAAAGCCGCGCTGGCCGGGCTGGATAACGAAGAGCCGGGCGGCAGGTTTTTCGGTGACGCCCTCAAGAATGCAGTGACCAGCGGCGACGTTCCCATGGCGCGTCTGGACGACATGGTGCATCGCATTGTCCGCACCGAATTCGCCACTGGCATTGTGGACGACCCGGCGCACGGCCGCGTGGTGGACCCCTTCGCCGGCGCTGAAACCGCGCAGCGGATCGCCGAGCAGGGCTCGGTGCTGCTCAAGAATGACCGGGGCCAACTCCCGCTGAATGCCGCGGCTGTCAAGTCGATCGCGGTGATCGGATCTCACGCCGATACCAGCGTGCTCTCCGGCGGAGGGTCGGCCCAGGTGGATGCGCCGGGTGCTGGTCCGTCCCGCTGGAACCAGCCCGTATGGTTTCCTTCCTCGCCGCTGGCGGCCATTCGCGCCAAGGCGCCCAGAGCCAAGGTGGAATTCAACGACGGCGCAGACCTTGCCGCTGCGGCAGCGCTCGCCAAGGCGTCCGAGGTTGCCATCGTTTTCGTGAACCAGTGGACCACCGAAGGCACCGACCTGCGCACGCTGGCGCTGCCTGATAAACAGGATGATCTGGTAAGCGCAGTGGCTGCTGCCAATCCGCACACCATCGTCGTGCTGGAGACTGGAGGCCCCGCGGCCATGCCCTGGATCGGGCAGGTCGGCGCTGCTCTCGAGGTTTGGTATCCCGGCATCCGCGGCGCTCAGGCCGCCGCCAACATTCTGTTCGGCGACGTCAACCCGTGCGCCAAGCTGCCGGTCACATTCGCCAAGTCCGACGCCGATCTGCCGCACCCGGAAATCCCCGGCCTGAAACTGGCGCCCGGCGGCGGGCGGGGCAGGATGCCGGATTTCGATATCGATTACACCGAGGGTCTCAAGGTTGGCTACAAATGGTTCGATGCCGAGGACAAACAGCCGCTGTTCGCCTTCGGCCACGGCCTCAGCTACACCACCTTCGGATACTCCGGCCTCAAGGCCTCCATCGGCAGCGTGTCGTTCACGGTGCGGAACACGGGCAAGCGCGCCGGGACTGAAATCGTCGAGGTCTACGCCGGATTGCCCTCCGCGGCAGCCGAACCGCCGAAACGGCTGGTGGCGTGGGATAAGGTCGCGCTCGCGGCCGGCGAGTCGAAGACGGTCACTTTGCCGCTCGACCCGAAGTTCCTGTCGATCTTCGATGAGCAGAAGGACGACTGGATGATGCTGCCGGGAGAGTACAAGTTCTTCGTCGGCAGGTCCTCGGGAAATACGCCACTGACCGCGGTGGTCACTCGCTAAGGGCGGAGAGACAGACTTCGCGAAGAAAAGCCGAGATGACTCTCCGCTCAGCAGCCTGGACAGACTGCTCCACGACGGCTAGGGCTTCTTGGCCGGGCTGACTGCGTCGAAAAGGCCTTGTACGTTGCCCCCGATCGACGCCATGTCGCCGGTCATAATGGAACCGGCCAGCGCTACGGCGGCATCCACAATCGCCAGCCCTTTGACTACGTCGTTCAGGCGTGCCAGTGCGTCTTGCGCATCCTGCGTTGCCTGCTTGATACCGGGCAGGTGGGGCTGGATGTCCTGCAGAATCGCGCCCAGGGCATCGGCCGTGCACTGTTGACCGCGCATGGTCAGCGCGCGCGCCTGGTCTTTAAGCTGCTGCTGCTGGGCCTGCGAGAGCGCGTTGTAGTTATCCAGGCGGAAGTTGCTCGCTGAGTTGGAAAGACTGAAGAAGATCTGCGCCAGTTCCTCTGCCTGCTTGACGGGATCGATCTGTATCAATTGCGCCTCCTAGAACGCCTTCTGAATTACCGGGGCCAGACTCTCCAGTTGCGCGGCATACGGGCTCAGCAGGCCAGACAGTTCCTTCGCCTTGAAGCCGCGGGCGTGGGCCGCCAGATCGTCATTGCCCTTGGCTAGCGTATCGAGCGCGGCCTTGTAACTCTGGGCCGCTTTCTGTTTGGCAGCGAAGCTGGCGCGATCGCTTTGCCAGCGCGAGTCCAGGGTGAGGATCACATCGGCAGCGCCCTGGTGCTGCAAGAGGAACTCTTTGTAGCGAGCGGCAGTCTTTTGCTCCTCGTCCTGCAGTTGCTGAGTATAAGCCACCCCCACGGCCTCGCCGAGGCCATCGAGAACCGCCCTGACATCGTCGTGGACTTTGATAATCTCCTCCCACATCCGTTTCTGCTCGTAACCGGTCGCGGCCGTGCGCACCAGGAAACCCGCAACGGATTCCAGCGCAGTCTGCCGCGCCGCGCTCAGCTTGGCTAGCGAAGATGCTTTGGCCGCCTGGGCTTTCGAGTCATCGCCAGCTTTGCTGGTTCCGAAGTTGACGACGTCATTCAAGGCGGTGAAGTAGTTCAGGACGAGTTTCGAGGCGGCCTTGAGTCCATCGGCTTGTTTGCCGATGTTGTCGCAAGCAGCTGGATTCGGGTCGGTGGCTGCGAAGGCGCCGAAGGGCTCAAAAGTCTGCGCGTCGCGGATGCAGGAGGCCTTCATGTCATCGAACACGGCGTCACCGGTCTTTAGCGTGACCACGGCGGAGGAGCAAAACCGGGCGACGCTATCGGGCGCATTGCACGACGGCAGCGGGGCGAAGAGCAGAGCAATGACGAGTGCCGCCTGCTTGCTGATGCGGTTTATAGACATGCCTGGCAGAGCCCTCCCTCGACTACCAATTGCTGAGGTAGTATACCCCGTACACTGGGCCGCAGTCTTCAGTGCCGAAGCTTGATCGAAGCCACCTTCACAATCGCCGGGATGTCTCTGGCGCTGGTGACCTCCATGCGGCC
>Ga0181535_10001258_pt1 | contig 33698 bp, 23 predicted proteins | sample PEATcosm2014_Bin_44_FD_119774 | JGI IMG/M metagenome (GOLD analysis project Ga0181535, IMG submission 119774) | Peatland microbial communities from MTU Mesocosm Facility, Houghton, MI, USA - PEATcosm2014_Bin17_30_metaG | ecosystem: Environmental > Terrestrial > Soil > Wetlands > Peat | place... | reverse complement strand
CGCTGGTCGGGGCGGAGGGATTCGAACCCCCGACCCTCTGCTCCCAAAGCAGATGCGCTACCAGACTGCGCTACGCCCCGACGCTCTTTTTAATTGTATCGCGAATCGATTTCTGTTCCGATCTCCCCGTCCCGCGAGGTCTGGTACCAGGATCAGCGATAAAGCAGCCTGAGCAGGCAAACCACGAGGATCACGGGGATCGCGAAGACGAATGCAAGCGCTGTCGCCAGCACGAACAAAAATGCCCAATCCTTCCACGTGTGCCGGCGCGGTTCGCCGAGATGACGGTACATCAGTTGATAGTTGCGGCGGTTCGCCTTCCATGCAATATCAAACACATCGCCGAACAAAGGAATGGACCCGATCAAAACACCGATGCCCAGGTTGACCGCCATACGCACCAGCGCGATGTACGGTACACCGCGAATCCACGCGGCCACGGGAATGATCAGAGACAGCAGTCCAGCCAACACGTCGCCCAGACCCGGTATGAGTCCGATGATTCCGTCGATTCCAAAGCGCACGTTGGTGCCGGGAATGCGGAACGCTTCATCGAGCAGAACTTCAAGCCGCTGCAAGGTCCGATCGCGGAAGATCCACGCCCCTTTCGCCCAGCGCTCGGGCTCAAGGACAACCGGATTCGGACCGGATTCCGGGCCGTTTTCGCGCATGGAATTGGGGCTAGCAGGTGGCATCAGCACAAGGAACCGTCGGTGTCTCCAATCTCTTTCGATGCTACAATCGAAAGGGTATACGGCGGCTATAGTTCAGAGGCAGAACGCCTGACTGTGGCTCAGGATGTCGTGGGTTCGATCCCCACTAGCCGCCCCAGGAGTACACCGGATCCCCCCGGTCAAATCAAGCCGCTGAGTCTACGTGATCATAGACGCTCCCGAAAACCCAGTTGCGGTCGGTGCGCCCATCGCCGCGCCTGACTGGTTACATTCTTTTGTCCCGCGACGTGGCCTCAGGAATGGCCACCTTCAGACGCTCGTCGGCAATTACCTTCCACGGCCCGCCTTCCAACTCGTGTCGCAGGCTGAGATCGTTGAAGTCGATCCGACAGATGGCAGCCGCGTGCTCTGCCATGCCTCCTGGCAGCCCGAAAACACTCGGACGCAGAGGCTCACGGTTGTCCTGGTCCACGGTCTCGAAGGATCGTCCGACTCGCAGTACATTCGCGGTCTGGCTGCCCGCGCATGGAATGCAGGATGCAACGTGATTCGTATGAACATGCGCAATTGCGGAGATACCGATCACCTCACGCCGACGCTCTATCATTCGGGTCTCTCGGGCGATGTTGGCGCGGTTGTCAGGCACTTCGCGGACGGGTTCGGCCTCAACCAAATAGCTCTCATCGGCTACTCGATGGGCGGAAACCTCGTGCTGAAGTTAGCCGGAGAATGGGGCACGCGAGCGCCTCTCTGTGGGGTGGCAGCCGTCTGTCCGGCGATTGATCTCGCAGCCGGGTCTGACGCCCTTCATGAGCCCGCAAACCGAGGGTATGAGTGGCACTTTCTCCGCGGACTCATGCGTCGCTATCGGCATAAGGCCTCCCTCTACCCGCACATTTACTCCACACGTGGCATTGGTCCCGTTCGCTCGGTGCGTGAGTTCGACGACAAGATTGTTGCTCGCTACTGTGGCTTCCGCGATGCGGACGACTATTACTTCCGAGCCGCCAGTGCTCGTGTCGTCGATCGTATCGCGGTACCAACCCTGATTCTCCAGGCCCTTGACGACCCCTTCATTCGGCTTCTCCCTGAAACCCAGGCCGCGATCCTTGCCAATCCTAATATCGCCCTGGTCGAGACTCGTTACGGAGGCCACTGCGCCTATCTTGGCAGCGACCCTGGCGATGATATCCACTGGGCTGAGTCCACCGTGATTCGCTATCTCCTCCATGTCAAGGGCGAATCCGTTGGAAGCTGATTGGGAGATCGAAATTGGGGGCGAGTCACCAGTCATCGATGCCGGTTGGTCAGGCTTTGTCGATCTCAGAGTGGCTCCCGAAAAAGCGTGTCGGTTGCCGGAAGTTCTACAGCTTCCTGAGTTAGGCGCCGCTCTCACGCGTCTCAACGCCGTTTCGTCGCCTTACTTCACTGCAAAGTGCGATGTCTGGCGCCTCGAATCGATCGATCCGCTCGAATTCGATGCGGATTTCGAGTCTACGGGCTCTGCCCTCGCCTGTTATCTCGACCTTTTGCCCTGCGATCCGCTCAGCTGGACAGAGACGGCCGGTCCAACCGCTTGGTGCAAACTACTCTGCGTCAACCTGCGCGCGTCAGGTCTTCGCTGCAGCCGCGCCGATCTGATCCTTCGCAGTGCAACGGGAAACACCGGCCAGAGCGTCTACGGCGTAACTGCCTATGTGGCCGCCTGCGGTTCGACAGAAGAAGCCGCGAAGACGCAGCTCGTGGCCGCGCTGGCTGTCTTTGTGGATGCGGTTGAATCGGTAGGCTCGCGCGACGTGGAAGGGTCAAAGTTACAATGAAAGAGCGTGGGCGAGTAGCTCAACTGGATAGAGCACCGGCCTTCTAAGCCGGGGGTTGTGGGTTCGATTCCCGCCTCGCCTACCATCCCCCGACAAACCAACCATGTCCGAATTCCTTCGCAGTGCCTGGACGACGAGCAGTCCGGCTAGCGCGTCCGGGTTACCTCATGCGAGTGCGCCAGAACAGCATGTGCCTGGTAACTGTTGACCAGGAACTGCCCGCCGAGAATGAGCAGCCACACCCACAGGGCCAGTCGGAGCGGCCGCCGAGGAATGCGTGTACTCAGCAGCGTTCCGCCAATCGCGCCCACGACACCTCCAGCGATGAGCTGGAGCAATAAGGTTCTGCTGGGATCTGCGCCACCCCAATGAGCGCCACTTCCGATTAATGAGACGACGAAGCCGAATGCAATATCTGTTCCCACCACTTGCGCTGGCGCGAGCGGGGTAAGACTAAGAAGAGCCGCGCTGCCCAGGGCACCGGCTCCAGCAGACGAAAAGCCCACTTCGGCGCCCACCGGCAGCATGAGCCACGGCATTAGCCAGGAACGGTCTGGGCGTTGCGCATCGTGTTGCACCGGCCGGAAGAAGGAGAGGATCTGGTAGCCCGCAGTTCCAACAAGGATGGCGCCTAGGGCGACATTGATAATGTTGCTTGCCCCCGCAGTCACCAGGTGCCGCAGCAGCAGGGACCCGATCAGCACCCCCGGTACTCCACCGCACAGCATCAGTCCGAGCGTACGCCACGCGACATTCCCACGGACCACGTGCGTAGGCACCAGAAGAAACTTCACCGCCGCTGAGAACACCAGGCCGATTCCGACTGCGATCGGCGCGGGAACGCCGAGAAAGAGAACCAGCACAGGTACTGTGATGGTGCCGGCGCCCACGCCCGTAATGGCGATGAAGAACGCGATGAGTAGACCAAGCAGATAGGTCACAAATGCTCCTGCACTACTGTTGCGGTGCCTCGATATGAATGCCGCACTCCACCTTGTGACCCGCCCAGCGGCCTGAGCGTGGATCGTTCGGATCCAGCGGAAGGGAAGTACACGGTTCGCAGCCGATCGACGAGTAGCCGCGGTAGTACAGCGGTAGCAGCGGAATCGAGAGCTGGTTGCACGCATACCAGACATCGCGCGTCGCCCAATCCGCCAGTGGGGCCAGCTTCAGAATCTCTTTGCCACCCGGCAACGCGAACGGCGCCGACTCCTCAAGCGCAGCGCGGCTCTTCGCCTGTTCGCGGCGCAGGCCTGTGATCCACACGCGATAGCCAGCAAGGGCGTTGAACAGCGGTTCAACCTTGCGCAACTTGCAGCATTGGTCCGGCGCCCTCTGATTGAGAATGCCGAACTGCCTCTCCTGCTCGGCGACTGTCTGCTTGGGGAGAAGATTAATGAGGTTCAGATTCCACTCGCGTGCCATGCGATCGCGATAGGCATAGGTTTCCGCGAAGTGATAACCGGTATCCAGAAAGAGCACCGGAATCCGGGGATCGATGTCCAGCGCGAGTTTCGTCAGCAGGACATCTTCCGCCTGAAAACTGCACGTAACGCATACATCGCCCTGACCGGTCACTGCGCGCCCTAGAATCGCTCGGACCGCGTCGAGCTTTGTTTCAACTGCGGATTCAATCGTGTTCATCAGAGATTCGCCATTTCTGTGGAGATGAAAACGCCTGTCGATCGCAGGAATTGGTGAACTTCTGCGACCGCGCGTATGGGTTCGTTCGATTCAACAGCCAGTTCGCGTCCATCGACGCGCGCAACGAGTGGTGCTCCATCCTGTCGCGAGGCGACGATCGACAGCAGCCCCGCCCGGGACTGCAGAGAAGTGACAAGTCCGAGCAACTGTGGGTGAAGCAGGAACTCTTCGCTCTCCGCATCGATGCGTCCCAAGGCCGCTCCGACAACAAAGAGCGAACGTTCGACCGCATCGATCAACTCGGGCGAGCCCGACAGTTCGACAATCGCACCGCGATGGCCCCAGCGTGCCTCGCGCTCACCTGCGGTCACCGGGCCCCAATAGCCTTCCTCAAGCTCGAGCGCTTCTGCTGACCACACCGTGCCATTGAGGATCATGCCCGCAGCTACCGTGCCATTGGTGACCGGATCGATCAGAATGAAGGCCCCCGTTGCCCGGTTGGCTGCGTACGGATCGCACGCAATCGGGTGGCTCAGGTTCAGAGTGACCGAACCGATATGGTTAAGCTCCAACTGATCCGTCGGCTCGCGCTCCAGCGTTGTCACGTTAATGCGGTGATCGACGGAGGAGACAACCGCCGGGACAGTGCGGCTCGCATGCTTCATCAGGAAACGGCGATTCAGATCCAGCGGGCGATGATCCATCCAGACAAGCGAAGACGTGATGCGGTTGGCGAGCGTGGCCGGAGCTTCCGAACGCACGATAAGGTCGCCGCGGCTGATGTCCAACTCGCGGTCCAGCACCAGCGTGACTGAAAGCGGCGCCGAAGCTTCGGCGAGATCGCCGTCCCAGGTCACAATGCGATCGACACGCGCCTGCACGCCGGAAGGAAGCACGGTGACGCTTTCGCCCTGGTGGATGGTTCCAGATGCGATCTGTCCCGCAAATCCCCGGAATGAATGATCGGGCCGGAGCACGCGCTGCACAGGGAAGCGAAAGGATGACGATCGCGCCGCTTCCGTAGCGGGCAACGACTCGAGGTGTCCGAGAATTGACAAGCCCTCATACCAGGTCATCTTCTCGGAACGGTGCACGACGTTGTCGCCCCCGAGAGCGCTGATCGGGACAAACTCCGCCGCGACTGGATTTCCGGTGATGGTCGCGATCTCATCGAGCACACGCCTGAAATCGCGCTCGATGGCATTGAACGTCCCCTCGTCGAACCCAACCAGATCCATCTTGTTCACAGCTACCAGAACATGGCGTACCCGCAACAGCGACGCGATAAAAGCGTGACGCCGGGACTGCACCAGCACACCTTTGCGCGCATCGATCAGCACGATGGCCGCATCGGCGGTCGACGCTCCCGTCGCCATGTTGCGCGTGTACTGCTCGTGCCCGGGCGTGTCCGCGATGATGAACTTGCGCTTCGGCGTCGAGAAGTAGCGATACGCAACGTCGATGGTGATGCCTTGCTCGCGTTCGGCGCGCAAACCATCAGTCAAGAGCGCAAAGTCAATCTGTCCCTTCCCCGTTGTGCCCTTGCCTTCGATGGAGCGAATCTGATCGTCGTAGACCGACTGCGTGTCGTAGAGCAGGCGGCCAATGAGCGTCGACTTGCCGTCATCGACGCTGCCTGCCGTCGAGAAGCGCAGCAAATCCTTCGAGGCTTCTTGGCGAAGAAACTCGTGAACCGAAAAAGCAGGAGCAGTTGCGGCGCTCATCAAAAATAGCCCTCCCGCTTCTTCAACTCCATCGAGCCTTCCTGGTCGTGATCGATCACGCGGTTGGCGCGCTCCGACGACCGGAACGAGATCAACTCAGCAATAATGGCCGGAAGCGTCGCAGCATCCGATCGAATCGCCCCGGTGCACGGGCTGCATCCCAGCGAGCGCAGCCTGCACGTCACCGTCTGCGGCTTCTCGCCGGGAAAAGCGACAAAATCCTGCTCGATCGGAATCAACGCATCGCCGCGCACATACATGGGCCGCTCTTTGGCAAAGTAGAGATCGACGATGGGAATGCTTTCCTGGTGGATGTACTGCCACACATCCATCTCCGTCCAGTTCGAGAGCGGAAACACACGAATGCTCTCGCCGGAGTGAATGCGCGCGTTGTAAATGTTCCAGAGCTCAGGGCGTTGGTTCTTCGGATCCCACTGTCCAGCCTGGTCGCGGAAAGAGTAGATGCGTTCCTTTGCGCGCGACTTTTCTTCATCGCGCCGTGCACCGCCGAAGGCCGCATCGAAGTTGTAGTGGCGCAGTCCGTCGAGCAGCGCCTGCGTCTTCAGCAGTCCGCAGCAGCGCTTGGTATCGAGCTTGATGGGATTGGTGCCCGCGGCGATCGCCGATTCATTGCGCCACACCAGCAGTTCCGCACCGATGCTGCGCGCCATCTCATCCCGAAAACCGATCATCTCGCGAAACTTGAAGCCTGTGTCGATGTGGAGAAGAGGGAAGGGAATTGGGCCCGGATAAAATGCCTTCTGCGCCAGGCGCAGCATCACCGACGAGTCCTTGCCGATCGAGTAAAGCATCACCGGACGCTCAAACTCCGACGCGACCTCGCGCAGGATGTGGATGCTCTCCGCTTCGAGCAGGCGAAGGTGGCTGAGACGTGACTGGACCCCGGACTCTGTGACGTCCTCGTGCGGTGAGTAGGGCGTGACTGCGGGTTCTGCGATCGGCATCAAATCCTCGTTGGTTCGGGAGGTGCTGAAGCCGGTACACATGAGGACAAACCCGGCTTTTCAGCTACGGGTGCGTCCTGAGATCAGAGTTCCTGGGATCAGAAACAGGCGGGACACCCGTCGAACATGTTCGACAGGCGACAACAGAAGCGGCAAAGGGGTGCACGTACCATCTGCTCGTTTGATCGTAACAAACGGTCCGTGGATTCACAACATGAAGAGTCCAAAAGCGAAGCAAAAGAGAAACTTCAGTGCAAACTGCCAGCCTCGTCTTGGAATTCCCTTACGGGTCGGCTACTTCTTTCCGTTGTCCTTGAAGTTCAGCGCAAGGTAGTAGTACGTATACGAGTGGCTGGTTGTCAAATTCGTCAGGAACTGGCCGCCGCCGAAGTAGCCAATGCCACCGCCCACGTTGAAGTGCCTATTCAGCTCATACCACGAGTAGCCATCGATTTCCGCGCCCACATGACGGCCGTGGTCGGTCTTGTTGTTCACGATCGCTCCTCCCGAGGTGTTGTAGATCGAGTCCAGCGCGTTCGCCGCCCAATCGTCCAGCCCCTGCGCCGTGAAGGTGAGCCGCCGGTGAGGCTCAATCGTAGCTCCTGCGCGCACCGTTTCAATGTTCTGCCAGCCGAACAGGTCGGTGATGCCAAAGCGGTCGTGGGCTGTCGGTTCGATCGTGTCGAAGGTGGTGTGCGTTGCGTTCTGGGCCGGATTCCCGTTGCCCGAAGCGTAGTCGTACTGGGCAAAGACGCGCGGCTTGGAGGCTACATTGAGGAACTGGTAAGCCGCGCCCTCCTGCGTCGCAAAGGCATTGATGATTTGCTTTCCGACAGTGCCGGTTTCGTAGATAAACTCGCCCCCGTAATCGAATGCTGGGCTGGGTTGCTCCTTGAGGCGCAAACCAATCGCTTTCTCGTTCTCCTTGCCGGTGGTTTTGGCGGCAGCCGGTTCCACGACCTCTGCCGGCTGCACGCGCCACAGCACGAACGGCTCGAGGTTCGAGTGCTCCCCTACAAAGTCATCGAGGCGGCCGTAGGCTCCGTAGACGTTGTTGCCTTCCTGATGCGGGCTTACGCCATAGGCCTGCGGCACCACAGGCGAGGCGGCAAAGATGCCCAGGTGCTCGCGCTTTGCGTTCAGGTTCAGCACCGCCGCATCGTACGACCGTGCCTGGTTGCGCCACTCCGAATTGGCGATGATCGTGTTGTTGTAGTTGATCAGCTGCCGGCCCACACGGAGGCTGAACCAGTGTTTCTCCGGGTTGCCAACTTCCGCATACGCCAACTTGAGATCCCAGCGAACCGTGTTAGGCGGGCCGATCGGCGGGGTCTGGTAGCCTGCACGCGCGTCCTGCACCTGCGCCGTAACCCGCAGCCAGCTGTTCGTATGCAGATCCACCTGGAACCGGAAGCGGTTCAATAGGTAGGAGTCATTGACACCCACTTTGAAGCTATTGTTGTCGTACGCCTCGTACCGGAACCGCTCCTCGGCCTGCAAATCAACCCAGTGGGGCAGCTCCGCATCGATATAAGTCGCCGGAGCAAAGTCATGAAAGTCGTAGGGCGATGGGTTGCCGGTAGTACGCCCGGCCGCCCCGTTCAGAAAGCTCAACGGGTTCGAGGCCGGCCCGGTAATGAATGCGCCGTTGTACCCGGACGTGCCGTTTTGCGTGGTGATATCGTCCTGCGCGGCCAGGGGCAGTCCCGCCGCTAGAGCAAACAGGAGGAGCATCGCAGACGTCGATAGCGGCAACCGGTGCAGCACCCGCTGCGCATGCCCCGTAAGTCTCAGAAGAACGGCGAAGACCGAAGTAAAGGCCAGTACACGTACAGCAAGCCTCAAATAGGGCACTGCAAATCTCCTTGGATGAAAGTCTTTGGTGAATGAGGAATAGGGGCAGAGCTGGAGCTAGCGACAACAACAGGGCGTGTGCCGGTAGGTGTGGCGCGATGCTCGGGCGTCATGGGATGGCGCAAACGTCAACTGAAGGCTCCGTTGTTTCAGAAGTGCGGGAAAAAGATCGATGCCGGGGCAGGCAGATCAGCGACAACAACAACACGAGGCAGCGAACATCGGAGCGATGCTCAAGCCGGCCACGTTAGGGTTGGACATTAACACGCTTTCAGGTTAACACAATCTTCAAAACACGCGAACCTACCCTCTCAGACACGCACCAAACAGCGCGGCCGGGAGATAAGTCTCCCGGCCGCGCCAATTCCACAGTTCCAACTCCCATCAAACCGAATTCGGCACGAGCCGCGCCGAGGTGAATCGGTTTGCGATGGAAGTGAAGATCCCCTGCAGATTCAAACTGGGGTTAGAAGAAGACGCGCACGCCCCAGGATTTTCCGTGGAATTAGCGTCGGAATAGAAGTCGGAGGCGTTGCTCGCCGTTGCCTGTAGTTCCGCACATGGCGTCATGGTCGGGTTGGTGTCGGTGGAACAATCGGATGTATTGGTCGACGCGCCATACGAAACCGCATAAACCGTGATGCCCAGGCCGGTCGCGAATTGACCGGCGGCAGCGGTCTGGTGGCATTGTTGCACTTGTGACGGATATGTCGAGGACGAAGTTGAGAAGCCTGAACCAAAGTTGCTCGAGTTCGAGCCGCCATCCGTGAGCAGAACCAACGAGCTCTTCGAGCCTGGGTTGGCAGCCTGCTGAGCCTGGAGTGAAGTGATCGCGGCGTACATAGAGCTGGCAATGAACGTACCATCGCCGCCCGGGGCCTGCAGTCCCTTGCAATTCGATCCGGTGTTCGCTCCGGCCGCAATCGCCAGGGGAGTAGAGGTTGCTAATCCCCCGTTCTGCTGGTTATTAGCGCTGTAATCGTCCTCGTACCCAGTGACCTGGTATGTCTGAGTGCTGCCGGTAGGAGCAGTCCATGTCGTGTTGCTTGTCGAAGGGATCGGGACGTAGGAGTACGGCCCGATCGTCGGATCGCTGGTGGGGCAGCTGGTGTCATTGCTGGCAGTGTTCGCCTGAAGGTTCGGGAAGGTGAACAGGCTTACGTTGTCGTATCCGCTCACGCAGTTCGTCGAAGTGCTTCCTTGCGAGCAGGGGGAGAGAGACGTCAACAGCGTCTGCATTCCTGCCAACGCACAATGCAGCTGGGTATTGTTGCAGCTCGCATCGTTGTCCTGATCCTTCATCGATGCCGTGGTGTCGATAATAATAGCCAGGTTGAGTGGCTGATTCTGTCCGCTCTGGATGGCCGCTTCCGAGGTCGTGTTCACAGTAATCGAGGCTGCAGTCGAGGCGTTGCCCAATGCCTTCAGCGCCCCGATAAAATACATCGGTATCGTCGCTGACTGCGTCACCCGGATCACGTTGTCCCCTGTGGGTGAAGCGGCGCAGGGCACCTGTACATAGATGGAGTTGCTCACGCATTTCAACGACGTAGTCCCCAGGGTCACATTCGGCAGCGACAAGTCGGCATTTGCTCCGGCGCCGGAGGTTGTGCCCGCTCCCGTAAGCAGCGAACTGTAGGCCTTCACCTGGTTCGTCACGGTCGTAGACGTCGCACCGGAGAGTGTCATCGCGTAGGCTCCCGCTAGTGTCGCTGCATCCGTCGAGGCTTGCAGTTCGCGATAGCACACGTAGGCGTGCGACAGATCGACGGTCAGGCCGGTCATGCCGAGAAAGAGCACCATCAGGAGCGCCACCCACGGCAGAACCTGGCCCCGCTGATCCTTGAGCACGCGATTCAAAAGAGGGTTCCCAAAGGTCTTCATTGGACATCCTCCGTGATTTGAGATTGGACGGTGCAGCTCGTGTAATGCATCCCATACACTGCAAGGCTGCACGTATAGGTGGCCTGAATTTCCGCAGTTCCGTTGGCCACCATGTTCGCATTCGCAATTCCGCCTGAAGCCGCGCACGAAGTGGTGCCTGCGCCGTAGTTGTGCCCGTTCAGGGTATACGTGAGCGTGAGATTTGCGTGTGCCAGTCCCGGTGCCCCGGCGTAGATTGCGTTTGTGGCCGTGGTGCACGGATCGTTATCTCCCCGATCGGTTGCCAGCACGTGGCCCGCATTGCTCACGGCTTCAGCCAACTGCAACTTCTGATACAGAGCGATCGAAAACGAAAAAATTCCCGTCATCACAGCCATCATGATCGGCAGCGTCACCGCCATCTCCACCAGCGCACTGCCCTCACTGTCCCTCTTCAGAGCAAGCCGTCTGATCGCCGACCCTAATTTCCGCGCGTACCTCTTGAATGGATGACTCATGCTCGTACTCCCTACCTGAGAGGCCCTTTCGCCCTGTGCATCCGCAGCAACATCGCCCAAAACAGGCTCGCAACAGTGAGCGGTTTCCCGATGGGGACTGCGGGCAGCGTTCGCCAAAGGAGCCTATCGCGGCGCACAGCGCGCTCGACCGCTCTTTTATGGTTACCGCAGGATTGCATGGTAGCGTCGCAAAGAGTACTTAATCAATAGGTTGATACATTACGTTTGTGTGTTAAGTAACCACACCGCGACCTCTGACCATGCCCATCAAGGCGCGCAGATTCTCTCTTAAGCTATTTTTTATGAATACAATACGATGGAATACCCGATCCGGTAGGGTGACCAAGGTCTCCGCCCCGTACGCTCGGGGCCGTCCTGAGCCCACTGCCCCCAAAATGGAAACGGCCGGGAGCATCTCCCGGCCGCGCGAAAAACCACCGCGTTCCGTCTTCGACCCCTCAACTGCCCGCCGAATTCGGAACCAGCCTCCCTTTAGAAAAGCTCGACACGATCCCGCTGAAGATCGTGGGAAGGGCCGCTCCTGTTTTCCCGCATAGCGACGCGGAGCCGGCCTCGGGATAAAAGTCGACAGGAGCACTCGCCATCTGCTGCATGGTTTGGCACGGTGCGATGTTTGGCTGCGATCCCGACTTATCGGTGGTGCACCCCGTAGCCTCAGAGCCATAGGCAATCGTGTAGACCGTGGTTCCCATCGCTGTTACGTTCTTGGCGGCCGCGATCGCCTGTTGGCACTCATTCAGCGTCGATCCGTAGTCGAATATGTTCGGGTCACCGGGCGCGGCCGGGTTTGAAATACTGGGGCTGTTGGCCGCGCCATCGCTCAGGATGATCATGACCTTCTGGACGCTGGCATCGCCGTTAACCTGCGCCTCCAGCGCCGCCTCGGCCATTTCGATCGCGCCCGCGTAGTAGGTTTGCTCTCCACCCTTCGCCTGCATGCCTGTGCAACTGCCGCCCCCCGTTGCACCCACGATCGGCGAAGACGAGTTCAGACCGTATCCTGGCAGGTTGGGATCGGTCGATGCCTTTCCTGTATTGAATGCATCGCTGAATCCGGCAATCTCATAGGTGGCGCCGCTGGTTGGAGCGGTCCAGCTGTTCCATTTAGTCGCTGAATCCGACGACAAGGGTTCCGGGCTGTAAGTGTACGGTACCACCGTCGGCGCCTTCGGTGTCCCCTTGGCGGTGGAGCAGGTGTCCGCCCCCGTGGTGGTGGCATCCACCGCCGGAAACGTGAACAGACCCACGTAGTTGTTCTTTGTGCATGCCCCTGTTGTGGGATCCGTTTGGGCGCAGGTCGGAACCTGAGCCAGCAGCGTCTGAGCCCCCCCCAGGGCGCATTCGATGGGTGTCGTGCCGCACGACTGTTTAGAGCTAAATCCCTGCCCCATCGACCCGGTCGTGTCGATCAGCATCGCAACGGCCACGGGCGGCGTAGAACCCGAGATCGTGGCCGAGGACATCGCATTGAGCGTAATTGATTTGGCCGCATTCACACCAAATGCTGCAAGCGCCTGGATGAAGATAGTGGGAACAGTGGCCGTCTGCACCACCTGAACGACATTCTTGCCACCCAAAGGCGCATTGAGGCAGGTAACAGTGATGTAAGCGACCCCCGAGACGCACTGCAATGTGGGCGTCACGGAATCGTTAGGCAAGTTGGGTGTTCTGTTGTTTCCCAGAACACTGCACGGGGTCGTCTTCGACGTAATATCTGTGTTTGAACTATAGGCGCAAACTGCTGCAGTGACACTCGCGGTGGTGGCCCCATTTAGACCCATCGCGTACGCACCCGCCAGCGCCGCCGCATCTGTGGACGATTGCAGTTCGCGGTAAGCCACATACGCGTGTCCCAAATCGACAGTCAAACCCGCCATTCCCAGGAACAGCACCGTTAGGAGTGCCATCCATGGCAGGACCTGACCATCTTCCTTTTGGAGCCAGCGCAATAGAGACAATCCGCGTGTCATTGGACGACCTCCGTTACTTGGGAAATGAGATTGACGCTTCCAAAGTTCGACCCGCCTCCCCAGATGTTGACCACACTCAACGTGGTCGGATACGTGACTTGAATCTGCACATTGAGACCCTGGGCCGCTTCTAAATCTGCTTCTGCTCCCGTCGTGCCGCTACCTGGACATGTCCCTGACGGCTCGGTCTTCCCATTGATGGTCAACACGATGCCCTTGTTGAGCGTGCCCTGATCGAGTCCCGGCGCTCCGTTATCGATTGCGTTCTGGACGTCGGCGCAAGGGTCGTGGGCGCCCCGATCCACGGCCAGTTGACGTCCGGCAGCGGCCACCGCTTCCGCCAACTGTAGCTTCTGGTACAGCGCCATCGAAAACGAGAAGATGCCCGTCATGATCAGCATGATCAGTGGCAACGTCACTGCCATCTCCACCAACGCTCCACCCTCGGAATCGGAATGCAAGAAACGGCGTACACGCGAAATCACGGACTTCATCATTCTCAAACCTCCATAACCGGCGTCTGGCGATAATTCGAGATATTCTCTAATCTTCAAGAAACCTCTCGACCCATTCGGAGACACAAACACTGAAGTCCTGGTTCGTTGAATCTCAGGACAGCATGTTGCGCTCGTTGGGGGTACGAGAGATTCTCAGACTAGCCCTGTGTTGATGCTCCCTCAATAGCTTTTTGGTTTGTTTCAGTGGGTTTGTGGTAACGGGATTTTGATTACTGGATGAGAAGCATAACTCCTGTCTTATCCAATGCATACAGCAAAAGTCACCGCCGCCGTGCACTACGGTTGTAGCCCCCGGCCCTTTTCACGCGCATCTCTCGATTGCTCAGGCTGTCCGGGCCTTTTCGCAGTAACCTCCTGCCAGGAGTACTCGGTCGCGTGTATGATGCGTGCGCCCGCGTTCCCTTCGCTCCATACGCGCGCAAATGCATTTCCATGCGGATCACCGGCGCTCCCGCCTCCGGCCGTTCTATCTGACGCTCCGGCTCCGAAAGAGAATGTGCACCACCCAGGAGGACTTCTATGGCAACACTCACCGCGCTCCATCCGGAAAAGCTCAGCGACCGCGTGAGCTTTCGCAAGCGTTACGGCAACTACATTGGCGGCAAGTGGGTCGAGCCCGCTTCCGGCCAGTACTTCGAAAATGTCACCCCGGTGACCGGAAAAACCTTCTGCGAGATACCCCGCTCTAACGCCCAGGACATCGAGCGCGCTCTCGATGCCGCTCACGCCGCTCGCGAATCCTGGGGCCACACCAGTCCCACCCATCGCGCGTTAATTCTCAATCAAATTGCCCAGCGCATGGAGGACAACCTCGACATCCTCGCCCTGGCCGAAACCTGGGACAACGGCAAGCCTATTCGCGAAACCACCGCCGCCGACCTGCCTCTCGCCATCGATCACTGGCGCTACTTCGCGGGCTGCATTCGCGCCCAGGAAGGCACCATCTCCGAAATCGACCGCGACACAGTCGCCTACCACTTCCACGAGCCGCTCGGCGTCGTCGGCCAAATCATCCCCTGGAACTTTCCAATCCTGATGGCGACCTGGAAGCTCGCGCCCGCGCTTGCCGCCGGCAACTGCGTTGTCATCAAGCCCGCCGAGCAGACACCCGCCAGCATCCTCGTTTGGGCCGAGCTCGTCGGCGATCTGCTCCCTCCCGGCGTCCTCAACATCGTCAATGGCTTCGGCCTAGAGGCCGGAAAACCCCTCGCCTCCAGCTCCCGTGTCGCCAAAATCGCCTTCACCGGCGAAACCACAACCGGCCGCCTCATCATGCAATACGCCAGCCAGAACCTCATCCCCGTCACCCTCGAACTTGGCGGCAAATCGCCCAACATCTTCTTCGCCGACGTCTGCCATGAAGACGACGACTTCTTCGATAAGGCCATCGAAGGCTTCGTTATGTTCGCCCTCAACCAAGGCGAAGTCTGCACCTGCCCCAGCCGCGCGCTCATCCAGGAAAGCATCTACGACAGATTTATGGAGCGAGCCCTCAAGCGCGTCGCCGCCATCAAGCAGGCCAACCCGCTTGAGCCCGACACCATGATCGGTGCCCAGGTCTCCACCGAGCAGCTTGAAAAGATCCTCAGCTATATCGACATCGGACAAAAGGAAGGCGCGGAAATCCTTGCCGGTGGTGGCCGTGCCCACCTCGGCGGCGAGCTCGAAGGCGGCTATTACATCCAGCCCACCGTCTTCAAGGGTCACAACCGCATGAGGATCTTCCAGGAAGAGATATTCGGCCCCGTCGTCTCCGTCACCACCTTCAAGAACGAATCCGACGCGCTCGAAATCGCCAACGACACGCTCTACGGACTCGGCGCAGGCCTGTGGAGCCGCGACGCCAATCGCTGCTACCACCTCGGCCGCGGCATTCAGGCTGGCCGCGTCTGGGTCAACTGCTATCACGCCTATCCCGCGCACGCTGCCTTTGGGGGCTATAAGCAATCCGGCATCGGGCGCGAAACTCACAGCATGATGCTCGATCACTATCAGCAGACTAAGAATCTGCTGGTCAGCTACAGCCCCAAGAAGCTCGGCTTCTTCTAAACCGCCAGATCCCGCACGAAAATGGGTGCCCCGGGTCCCTCGCTTTTGGGGACCCGGGATAGCTCGCTTTAGCTCCGGATAAAGGCCCAGTCAATGTCCGATCTTCCCAAGCAGGTCCTCGCCACCGATCTCGCCGTTCACCTCATTCGCGTCTTGCGAGAGAAGCATGGGCCACTCATGTTCCACCAGTCGGGCGGCTGCTGCGATGGCAGCTCCCCGATGTGTTATCCCCGCGGCGAATTCCTCGTCGGCGACTCCGACGTGCAACTCGGCGAAGTCGACGGCGAGCCCTTCTACATGAGCCGCAGCCAGTTCGAGTATTGGAAGCACACCCAGCTCACCCTCGACGTCGTCTCCGGCCGCGGCGGCATGTTCTCGCTCGACAATGCCGAGGGCGTTCGCTTCCTCATTCGTTCGCGGATCTTCGACAACGCGGAGATTGACGAACTGCGCGCCGCCGGGCGCATCTAGCTCCATCCCTCAACAGATCCAGACTCGGATTCATCATCTATTCTTTGGGGGGAGCATTCCGCGTGAAAGAAGTCGTCATCGTCTCCGCCGTCCGCACCGCCGTTGGCAAGTTTCAAGGCTCGCTCCAGTCCTTCTCCGCTCCGCAACTCGGCGCACTCGTCGTCCGCGAAGCCCTGCGCCGCGCCGACCTCGAACCATCTTCAGGAGCGGCAACAGACCTCACGGAAGTCACAGCCGACAAGCCCCGAATATCGGAGTGCATCATGGGCTGCGTCCTGCAAGCAGGTCTTGGTCAGGCACCCGCCCGCCAGGCAGCAATCTACGCCGGTCTTCCGCCTGAAGTCAGTGCTCTCACCATCAATCAGGTCTGCGGCTCAGGCCTCCGCGCTGTGGGACTCGCCGCTCAATCCATCCAGACTGGAGACGCCGAGATTGTCGTCGCCGGCGGGATGGAGTCCATGACCAACGCGCCCTATCTCCTCCCGCAGGCCCGCTCCGGCTATCGCATGGGTGATGGCAAGCTCGTCGACTCCATGATCTATGACGGCCTCTGGGATCCCTACAACGACTTCCACATGGGCGCAGCCGCTGAGATGGTCGCCGCCAAATACGGCATCACCCGTGAGGAACAAGACGCCTTCGCTGCGGAATCGCACAGCCGCGCCGCCGCAGCCACGGCCCAGGGCGTCTTTCGCGACGAGATACTCCCCATCGAAATCCCGCCGGCAAGAAAGGGCGCACAGTCAACGATTTTTGACGGCGACGAATCCATTCGCCCCGGCACCACCTTTGAAACGCTCTCCCGTCTCAAACCTGCCTTCAAAGGAGCTGGCACCGTCACCGCCGGCAACGCCCCAGGCGTGAGCGATGGCGCTGCAGCCCTTGTCGTGATGACCGCCGACCGCGCCAGTGAACTGAACCTCGTTCCGCTTGCAGCCATTCGTGCGCAAGCCATTAGCGGTCGTGAGCCGGCATGGTTCTCGCTCGCCCCGATCGACGCGGTCCGCAAAGTGATCTCTAAGGCCGGCTGGTCTCTCGCCGATGTCGATCTCTTCGAACTCAATGAGGCCTTCGCCGTACAAGCGCTCGCCGTCAATCGCGAGCTCGACCTCGACACCGCCAAAGTCAACGTCCATGGAGGCGCCGTCGCCCTTGGCCACCCCATCGGCGCAAGCGGTGCGCGGGTCCTCGTCACTCTGCTCCATGCCATGCGCCGCTATGGCAAGTCGAAGGGAATCGCCGGTCTCTGCCTCGGCGGTGGCAATGCGGTTGCCCTCGCAGTCGAACGGGCCTGACGCCCGAACCAGCCAGTTCCCGGCACGCTCCCGGACTGTCCGATTCCGAACACTCGCCCCTGCATCCGGTCAACAATCCTTCGTCTGCCTCTCACCGCCACCCTCAATAACCTCTTTGTTTTCTGATCGAATTCGACCGTTACCTTTGGCACGGCAAGTGCTCCCTGCCATACCGACATGGATATCGCCCGGCCAGATCTTAAGCAGAAAAAGAAACGCCAGATGTTCGTTTACGCTGGCGTCGCAGTCGTCATTATTGGAATCGCTGTTTTCGTCGTTGCCCGCCTCAAGCCCGCCGCACCGCCAGTTGACCGCTCCGCCATCTGGACCGACACCGTAAAGCGCGGCCCGATGATTCGCCAGGTCCGGGGCTCAACCGGCACGCTGGTTCCGCGCGAAGACAGCATCCTGCTCATTCCGGCTCTGACCGATGCCACCGTCGTCCGCATTCGTGTCTTGCCCGGTGCTAAAGTAACGCCCGACACCATCCTTCTCGATCTCGCCGACCCGCAGCTCAACCAGCAGCTCCTCAGCGCAAAGCTCGCGCAGCAGCAGGCCGAGGCGGATTACAAATCTCTGCAATCCCAGTTGCAAAGTACGCTGATGGACAAGAGAACAACCGCCGCGCAGATCGACGCCGACTATTCAACCGACAAACGTCAGGCCGATACCGATGCGCAGCTCTGCAAACTCGGTGTCGTTTCCGGCCTTGTCTGCGGGGCTTCCCAAAACAAATTCGAGCAGCTCGCCGAACAGAAAAAGATCTCCATGCAGCAGCTCGACGTCAACGAAAAAGCCATCCAGATTCAGCTCTCTTCGGCCCAGTCCAAGATCGATCAGGCCAAGACTCTCGTCGATCTGTACGAAAAGCAGACAGCAGCCCTTGAAGTGAAGGCTGGCATCGCGGGTCAGGACGCAGCCCTGCCTGCGGGACCGGTATCAGTCGGCACTCACGTCGCCGCAGGAACGCCTGTCGCTGAAGTCATCCAGCTCGACAAACTGAAAGCTGCTCTCCAGATCGCTGAGACCCAGGCCCACGACATTCAGCTCGGCCAGCCCGCCTCCATCGATACCCACAACGGCATCGTGCCCGGCCATGTCTCGCGCATCGACCCCACCGTTTTGAACGGAACACGCACCGTTGACGTACAACTGGATGGGCCGCTCCCGGCTGGCGCGGTACCCGGACTGAGTGTGGACGGAACGATCGACCTCGAACGCATAGCGGACACGATCCAGGTGGGCCGCCCCGCTCTGGGCAACGAAAACTCGACCCTGAGTCTGTTCAAGCTCGATCCGGATGGAAAGTACGCCGAGCGCGTTCCAGTGAAGGTTGGCCGTGCTTCGGTGAATACGATTCAGGTGATTGAGGGACTCAAGGAAGGCGACACAGTGATTCTTTCCGACATGTCGCGCTACGACAACGTCGATCGCGTCCGGCTCGAATAGCCGAGAGGCTTTGCAGCGAAAAGGCAGACATTCGACCGAACTACGAGCTGGGAACCACGAAGTACGAACTATGAACTGACACGAGGGGGATTGGATGGCAAACGACAAGCTGATTGAAATCGAAGACCTCACCAAAGTCTTCTACACCGACGAAGTGGAGACGCACGCGCTCTCCGGCATTCACCTCAACATCTCGCGCGGCGAGTATGTGGCCATGTCCGGGCCTTCAGGCTGCGGCAAATCCACGCTGCTTTCCATCCTCGGCCTGCTCGACACGCCGACCGGCGGCCGCTATCTGCTCAACAACAAGCCGGTCGAGAACCTCAGCTTCAGCGAGCGCTCACGCATTCGCAACCAGGAAATCGGGTTCATCTTCCAAAGCTTTAATCTCATCGGCGACCTCACTGTTGAAGAAAATGTCGAGCTGCCCCTGACCTATCGGGCCGGCATGCCTTCGGCCGAGCGCAAGAAGCGCGTCAAGGAAGCTCTCGAGCGCGTCAACATGGCGCATCGCATGCGGCACTATCCCGCTCAGCTCTCCGGTGGTCAGCAGCAGCGCGTCGCTGTAGCCCGCGCGTTGGCTGGCTCGCCCTCTATCCTTCTCGCCGACGAGCCTACCGGCAACCTCGACTCGAAGAACGGCGAAGCCGTGATGCACTTGCTCGCCGACCTCCATCGCGAAGGCTCCACCATCTGCATGGTGACCCACGATCCGCGATTCGCCAAACATGCCGAGCGCGAAGTGCACCTCTTCGACGGCAAGGTCGTTTCGGAAGACGAGCTGAAGAAGCTGACCGAAGAAGTAGAGGCCTCCTAGTAGAGGCCTCGAACGCAAACCCGACGCTTCTCTACTGTGGCTCGCCGCTCGCGGCGCCGTGTTGCGTCGGTCGGGGTCTGTTCGCTAAGCCGCATCGGGCATCGGGGAGATTCGGATGAATCAAGTTCTGCAGGACCTGCGCTACGCGCTGCGCCAGTTGCGCAAGTCGCCGGGATTTACGCTGACCGCGGTGCTGACCCTGGCGCTCGGCATCGGCGCAACGACCGCGATCTTTACGCTGGTGCAGGCTGTCCTGCTCAAGTCGCTCCCCGTCACCCGGCCCAATGAACTCTGGCGCATCGGCAAGAAAGTCCACTGCTGCAACTGGGGCGGGTATACCCAGTGGGAAGAGTTTTCGCTCTTCAATAACGAGCTCTACCATCGCTTCAAAGACAACACACCGGCTTTCGAGGAACTTGCTGCCTTCCAGGGAGGCAACACAGGTCTCGGCGTGCGACGCGCCGGCGCCACGCAGCCTGCTGAATCGCGCAACGGTCAGTTCGTCTCCGGTAATTTCTTCTCTACCTTCGGCATTGGTCCCTGGCTAGGTCGCGTCATCAACCCCTCCGACGATCGCGCCGGTGCTCCCCCAGTCGCCGTCCTGAGTTATCACGCCTGGAAAGAGAAGTTCAACTCCGACCCATCCGTGGCCGGCTCCGTTTTCCTCTTCGACAACAACGCCTTCACCATCGTCGGCGTTGCAGCTCCCGGCTTCGTGGGCGCCGATGTCCGGAGCTGGGGCATGCCCGATCTCTGGATGCCGCTTTCGGCCGAACTCATCATCGGCGGCAAGCGCGCGCGCCTGCCGCAGCCGGACGCCAACTGGCTCGACATCATTGGTCGCGTCAAACCCGGGTCTGATCCAAAGGCCCTCGAAGCGCAATTGCGCACTGAACTGCGCCAATGGCAGATGAGCCACTACGCCGACCTCACCATGCAGGACAAGGAATACCTGCCCAAGCAGCAGATGTTCCTCACGCCCGGCGGCGCGGGCGTTACCGATATGCGCCAGGAATATGAAGACGCGCTCAAGATACTCTTCATCGCCGCGGCATGTGTCCTTTTGATCGCGTGCGCAAATCTCGCCAATCTGCTTCTGGCACGCGGCCTCCGCAGCCGCCAGCAAACCTCTCTCTGCATCGCACTCGGCGCATCGCGCAGCCGCCTCATCGCCAAAGCCCTTGTGCAGAGCCTCACACTCGGCGTCATCGGTGGCGCCGCTGGACTCGGCATCGCGTACCTCGGTACCTCGCTCATTCTGCACCTCGCCTTTACTAGTCCGGGCCCCAACAACCTCTATGTACCGATTGAGGCCTCTCCTTCGAGCCCGGTGCTGCTCTTTGCCCTGGGAGTCTCGCTGCTCACCGGCATCCTCTTCGGCATCGTGCCTGCCTGGCTCACTTCGCGCGCCGATCCCATCGAGGCTCTGCGCGGAGCAAGCCGCTCCACACGCAAGGGCGCCAGCTGGTCGCAGAAAACCCTGGTCATTGTGCAGGCCGCCGTTTCGCTCGTGCTCCTCAGCGCCGCCGTCATGCTGTCGCGGAGCCTCCGTAACCTCGAGCACCAGAACTTCGGGTTCGCCGTTGAAGACCGGTACATCGCTTCGATCGATGCCTTCCAGGCCGGTTATCAGCCCGAGCAACTTGACTTCCTCTACCGCCGCGTCTTCGAACGCCTCCAACAGATACCCGGCGTGAAAGCCGTTGCCGGCGCCACGTATGCCCCCATGAGCGGCGACAGCTGGAACGACGGTGTCCGCATCCAGGGCAAGCCCGAGCCACACTCCGGCGAGGACGACGGCGCCACTTGGACGCGTGTTACACCAGGCTTCTTCTCCACTCTCGGCAATCACATCGCCAGGGGCCGCGCGATCGACGAGCGCGATTCTTTAAACGCGCCTCAGGTTGCTGTCGTCAATGAGGCCTTCGCTCAGAAATTCCTCAAGGGCGAGAACCCCATCGGCAAGCGTTTTGGCGCCGACGAAATGATCCACGCCGGCGACTACGAGATCGTCGGCGTCGCGGAGGACATGCGCTATCTCAACTGGGGTTATAAGGATCCGGACCGCCCCATGTACTTCCTGCCCATGGTCCAGCACACCAAATACACCAAGCCGATCGACATCGAAGGCGAAAAAAGCGCTCACTACATGGAGAATCTGGTTCTCTGGGTTCCGGGCAACCCCGAGGGACTCCAAATGCAGGTACGCAAAGCGCTCTCCGATATCGACCCCAATCTCGCCTTGCTCGATTTCGGCAGCTATCGCGAAACACTGGACCGCGACTTCAGCCAGCAGGACATGATTGCCTCCCTGACACTGATCTTCGGCGTCCTCGCGCTTGTTCTTGCCGCGATCGGCATCTACGGCGTTACCGCCTACACCGTCGAACAGCGGACGGGAGAAATCGGCATTCGCATGGCGCTCGGCGCGGATCGAAGCGTCGTGCTCTCCATGGTGCTCGGCGGCGCATTCCTGCAGGTGCTCATCGGATTGGCGATCGGCATCCCCGCGGCCATCGCCGCCGGGCGCGGCATCAACGATCAGCTCTATGCCGTCAAGCCCTACGATCCTCTGATGCTCACTCTGGCCACGTTGTCGTTGGGACTGGCGGCCCTGATTGCTTCTGTCATTCCAGCGCAAAGGGCCGCCAGCCTCAATCCAACCGACGCGCTGCGTGCCGAATAGGGAGGGAACGCCATGTCGACGCTCGTGCACGACCTTCACTACGCCCTGCGTCAATCGCGCAAGTCGCCCGGATTCGCATTAACCATCGTGCTGACGCTCGCCCTCAGCGTCGGCTTGGCGACAGCGGTTTTCTGCGTCATCGATGCAGTCGTTCTGCGCCCTTTGCCATTCCCCGAGCCCGGCCGCATCGTCGACATCGACAGCCACAACAGCAGCGGCGGCTACTTCCAGCCTGCCTCCTGGCCGTCCTATCTCGACGAGCGCGCCCAAACCACAACATTCAAAGCTCTGGCCGGCTACTTCCGCTGGCGCGATGCTGCAGCCGAAACCCCCAACGGTCCTACGGCTCTTCAATCGGTCCGAACCACCGACAACTTTTTCGAGGTCTTCGGCGTGCCGCCGATCCTGGGCCGCACCTTCCTGCCCGGCGAGCAGACTACAGGCAAAAACGATGTCGTCGTCCTCAGCTATGAAACCTGGATGAAGCACTTCAACGGCGCGCGCGACGTCGTGGGCACGTCCCTGCGTCTCGATGGCCGCGCCTCGACGATTGTCGGGGTCATGCCCGCTGGCTTCCGTTATCCGCTCAATGCTCGCGATGCCGTCTACACGCCGGTTCATCTTGACGCAGCGCAGTGGATGGTGTCTCGTGGCGGTCACTGGCTTCGTACCGTGGGACGCCTGAAACCCGGTGTGAGAGTGCAGGCCGCGCAGGCCGATCTCACCCATATCTTTGCCAACCTCGCCCGCACCTATCCCGATACAGACGGCGGTCGCACCTTACATCTCCTGCCATTGTCCGAGTCGGTCGATTCGAAGAGCCGTGGCGCGCTTTGGGTTCTTCTCGCCGCTGCTCTGGCTGTGCTCGCGATCGGTTGCGTCAATATCGCGGGCCTGCTGCTTGCCCGCGGCATCAAACGCGAACGCGAGATGGCCATGCGCGTCGCCATTGGTGCCGGCCGTCGTCGCTTGATCGGTCAGGTGCTTACGGAGAGCCTGGTGCTCGGCGCCGCCGGCGCGGCTGGCGGAATGCTGCTCACATGGAGCCTGCTCGACCTGCTGAGCGCCTTCCTGATTAAAGCGCTGCAGCGCGGCGAAGACATCCACATGAACTGGGCTGTGCTCGGCGCGGCGGTCGCCATTGCCGTCTGCGCAAGCATCGCTGCCTCGCTCTTTCCCGCGCTGCGGCTATCCGGGGTGGATCCGAATCGCGCGCTTCGCTCCGGCGGCAGCGCCGGTGCCGATCGCGCACAGCATCGCCTGCGCGCTGGGTTCATCGTCACCCAGGTCGCCCTCACGCTCGTCCTTCTCGTGGTCGCCGGAATGCTCATTCGAGTCGTGACCCATTACCAGCATGAAGATCTCGGCTACGAGCCCCAGCACATCCTGGCCGTCGACCTGCACATCGCTCCAGCCAGGTACGAAGGTCGCGATCCGCTCTCCGGCTTCTTCAATCCACTCCTCGATCGCGTGCGACAGATTCCAGGAGTGAAAGCCGCCGGGCTCATTGACATGCTGCCCATCGAGAGCTGGGGTGCGAACTCCGACGTCCACATCGCCGGCCAGCCGCCCAATCCGAAAAACGCCGAAATGCTTGCGGAAGATCGCATGGTCTCGCCGGGATATTACGACGTCTTCGGCATTCCGCTTCGCGCCGGCCGCGCGCTTTCTCCATCTCTCGACCGGCCCGACAACAAGGCAGGAACCGCGCTCGCTAACCAGGCCTTCGTCGCGAAATTTCTGCACGGCACATCCCCCATCGCAACGCCGCACATCGACGATCACGAAAAGCCTGAGGAGAAGACCGCCATCGTCGGCGTCACAGGTAGCGTTCGTCAGGATCTGCGCCAGCCGGCATTGGCCGAGATGGATTATCTCATCGATGAGATTCCTCTCAAAGACCGTGCCTTGACTATGTCAACGATGGTGCTGGTTGTGCGCACCGACGGTGACCCGAAACCGCTCATTCCCGCGCTTACCAATGCGCTCCGTGAAGTCGATCCGACGGTTCCGCTCGCCGATCCGCGCACCATGACCGATGTCATCGCCGACGAGCTCGTCTTCGATCGCATGGAAGGCTGGCTCTTCGGCATCTTTGCCGTTCTCGCTTTGGTGCTGGCCCTCGTCGGCCTCTACGGTCTCGTCAGTCATGAGGTCGAACTCTCCACGCGCGACATCGGCGTGCGCATGGCCTTGGGCGCCTCGCGCGACCGCATTCTTGCCATGATCCTGCGCCGCGTCGCCTGGATGGTCGGTGCTGGCGTCGCCGCAGGCCTTGTCCTTACCGTTTTTGCCCGCAAGATCATCGGCATGGTCATTTACTTCGACACGCAGAAGGAGGTCGGCAGCTTCCTGCTCTTGGCTCTGTGCCTCATGCTCGCCGGTTTGCTGGCCTCCCTCATTCCGGCCGTGCGCGCCGCGTCCATCGACCCCATGCGTGCACTGCGCACCGAGTAGAGGAGTGAAAGGATGACTAACCTCTTGAAGGACGTTCGTTACGCACTGCGCCAACTGCGCAAGGCGCCGGGATTCACCTTCACTGCGATTGTCACCCTTGCCCTCGGCATCGGCGCGAATACGGCGATCTTCACCCTGGTGCACGGTATTCTCCTGCGTACACTCCCCGTCGCCAATCCCGCGCAACTCTGGCGCATCGGTGACAACGACGATTGCTGCGTCGAAGGAGGCTTCCCCGGCAACGCAGGCGACACCGGCGATTTCACCATCTTCTCCACCGACCTCTATCAATACCTGCGCGCCCAGACGCCCGACTTCGAACAACTCGCCGCGATGGAGGCTGGCCAGTGGCAATGGGCCGTCCGCCGCGGCAACGCGGTGCCCAAATCCCTGCACGCGGAGTTCGTTTCCGGCAACTACTTCTCCACCTTCGGCATTGGCCCATGGTCCGGCCGCGTCTTTTCCGATTCCGACGACACACCCTCCGCCACGCCCACCGTGGTTCTCAGTTACCAGGCATGGAAGGGTGAGTATGCCGGTGATCCCTCCATCGTCGGCTCCACCATCTTCATCCAGACTCACCCCTTCACGGTCATCGGCATCGCTCCCCCGGGCTTCTTTGGCGATCGCGTTGCGGACACTGCTCCCGACCTCTGGGTGCCGATTCAGACCGAGCCTTATCTGCACGGACCGTCCTCCATCCTGCATCATGGCGACTCGCATTGGCTCTATCTCGTGGGTCGCGTGCGCCCCGGTCAAAGCATCCCCGCTCTCCAATCCAGAATCACCGCGACTCTGCGCCAGTGGCTCAAGACACGCACACTCCTCCTTGAAAATGGCGGCGGTACGATCATCCCCAAGATGCACGTCGTTCTGACGCGCGGCGGCGGCGGAATTCAAAACCTCCAGGAATACTCCGGCAAAGGTCTCACGATGCTCATGATCCTCTCGTCGATCGTGTTGCTCATCGCTTGCGCCAATATCGCCAATCTCATGTTGGCCCGTGCCACCGCGCGGCGCAGTGAGATCTCAGTGCGCATGGCTCTCGGCGCTGCCCGCCGCGATCTCATCCGGCAGATCCTTGTCGAGAGCGTGCTCCTCAGTTGCCTTGGTGGCCTGGCCGGACTCGGCGTGGCCTATCTCGGATGCCGCAGCATCCTCGCTGTCGCGTTCCCTGACGCGCACAATATGCCCATCGACGCCAATCCCTCCCTCACCGTTCTCGGGTTCGCGTTTCTCGTCTCTCTCGTCACGGGCATCTTGTTCGGTGCGGGCCCCGCGTGGCTTTCGTCGCACGCACAACCAGCCGAAGCATTGCGTGGCGTCAACCGCTCCACGCGTGATAGCGCATCGCTTCCACAACGTGCTCTGGTCGTCTTTCAGGCCGCATTGTCCATCGTGCTGCTCTGCGGAGCCATCCTCATGACCCGCAGCCTGTTTCAGCTTGAGAATCAGAACTTCGGCATCGACACCCATAACCGCTATGTCCTGCACCTCGACCCCGACGGCGCGGGCTATACCTCTGATCGTCTCCCCGCTCTCTACCACAGAATCGAAGATCGCTTTTCCAATTTGCCGGGCGTTCGTAGCGTAAGCCTAGCGACGTATAGCCCGCTCGAAGGCGACAACTGGGGTGAATGTGTGATCCAGCAGGGCCATCCAGCGCCAAAGCCCGGTGACAAATGTGGCTCGACATGGGTCCGCGTCGGCACCCACTACCTAGACTCCCTCGGCGTCCCCATCGTGCGCGGCCGTAGCTTTACTGACCAGGACACGGCCTCTTCTCCGCAGGTGGTTCTTGTCAATCAGACCTTCGTCCATCGCTTCTATCCCAAACAGGATCCCATCGGCCAGCGCTTCGGCATCGATCTCCCAAAGTACTCGGGCGCATGGCAAATCGTCGGCGTCTTCCGCGATTTCAAAATGAATAATCCCCGCGAAGAGGTGCATCCGGTCTATCTTCGCCCTCTTGCCCAGCAATTCGCCGGCTACACAGAACCCGAAATGATCAGCACCGAGGTGGAGTCGATGAACATGAACGCCCTGATCATCGACTTCGTCGTGCCTCCTTCCAATGTCGACGCCCTGATGCGGAGGACGCTCGCGGCCATCGATCCCAACCTCAGCGTCACCGACCTGCGTTCGTTCTCTGACCAGGTCGCCGGCAACTTCGATCAGGAGCGCCTTGTCGCGCGTCTCAGCACCCTCTTTGGAATTCTGGCCCTCATTCTTGCCTGCGTTGGCCTCTACGGCGTCATGTCCTACTTCGTCGCTCGCCGTACCAGCGAGATCGGCATCCGCATGGCCCTCGGCGCCACACGCAACTCCGTCGTGTCGCTGGTTCTGCGCGGTGCTCTCGGGCAAATCCTGATCGGTCTGCTGCTCGGCATTCCCGCATCGCTTTACGCCGGCTACCTCATGAAGAGCCTCCTATATGGAGTGAGCAGCTTTGACCCCTTGGCCCTCACCGCCGCACCGCTTGCGCTCGCTCTCTGCGCTGCTGCCGCGGCCATCGTTCCCGCGCGCCGCGCCGCATCCATCGAACCCATGCAGGCACTGCGCACCGAGTAAAGGAGGAATTGTGATGACCGCACTGTTTCACGACACTCGCTTCGCACTGCGCCAGCTGCGCAAAGCGCCGGGCTTCACCTTCAGTGCGGTGCTCACATTGGCTCTTGGCATAGGCGCACTCACCACCGTCGCCACCTGGACCAACGCAGTTCTGTTCAACCCATGGCCGCAAGTGAGCGACGCGCGCAGCTTACGCTTCATCGACGCCACCGTGCTCGGCAACCAGGGCTATTCGATCGATTACGACCAGTACCAGTTTGTCCGCCGGCACGCGCGCTCATTCAGCGATGCCGCCGCGCTCGCCCTCACAACCCTCAATCTGAATCGAGCCGATGCGCAGCCGGTCGCGATCCCCGCAGGCACAGTCTCCTCGAACTATTTTGAGGTGCTCGGCGTCCAGCCGCATATCGGTCGGGCATTCGATGCCGGCGCCGATGATCGTGCCTATGGCGCGCAAGACGAAATCGTCCTTTCCGACGGGCTCTGGCGCCAACGTTTTGACGCCGACCCCAACATCGTCGGCCGCACTGTCTCCGTCAATCGGCACGCGTTCACCATCGTCGGCGTGGCCCCCGCCGGGTTTGCCGGCATCTTTGGCGGCATTGCGGAAGGTGCCTGGATTCCTCTCTCTTCGTTGCGCGATCTCTCCGAGGATGCTCCCCCGGACCCGCTGGCCCACTACGGATTGCAAGCGGTTGTTCGCCAGCGTCCCGGCATTCAGAACTCCGCCGCGGCTGCAGAACTCCACACCCTGGCTCGCGCTTTTGGCGCTCAGCAAAACGATGGCCGGTCCACGGGCTGGGATCTGAACCTGCGTGACTCCTCGCACTTTGAGCGCGGCGTCTTTAGTGGTATCGGTGAGCAGCTTCCGGTGCTTCTTGGCGCCTCGGTGCTGCTCATGATCCTCGTCTGCATCAACATCGCTTCGCTGTTGGCTCAGCACTCGGCGCGGCGCCGTCGCGAAATCGCTATTCGTACCGCTCTTGGCGCAAAGCCGGCACGCATCGTCACCCAGGTGCTTATCGAGACAGGGCTGCTCGCGCTTGCCGGAGCACTGGCGGGCTGGGGCGCAAGCACTGCGCTTTCCCGCACCCTCTATATCTTGATGCCCGATTTCGGCTTCCCGCTGGTCTTCAATCTCCGCACCGACCCGAGCATTCTGCTCTTCGTCGCCGCGCTTGCCATCGCGGTTACTCTTCTCTGTGGCATGTATCCCATGCGTCAGTCGCTGCGCGTCTCGCAGCGGGAGGCTCTGAGTGCTGGCGGCGCGGCAATCGCCGGACGCTCCGGGGGCCGCATCGGTCAGCGTATCCTCCTTGGCCTTCAACTCGCCATCTGCTTCATCGTTCTCGTCTGCTGCGGCCTGCTCACCCGTTCCGCGTTCGCCATCCTCCAACGGGATACTGGCTTCGACCGAACCAATACCCTCACCGCCATGGTCGATCTCTCCCGCTCCGGCTACAACGAACAGCGGACCATCGCCTTTCACGCCGCGCTTCTCGACCGTCTGCGCACTCCCCCCGGTGTCGTCTCCGCGACCCTCACCACCCACCTCCCGCTCGGCGATTGGGGCTCAGGCAACACCCAGGACTTCAGTATTCCCGGATACGTTCCAGCGAAGGATGAAGCGATGTCTGTGGTCACCGACCTCGACGGTCCCGACTTCTTCCGCACCATGCGCATTCGCATGCAGCAGGGGCGCGACTTCGATGTTCACGACAACAGCACTGCACCCGACGTCGCCATCGTCAACGAGGCCATGGCTCAGCGTTACTGGCCGAAAGCCACTGCCATCGGCGCGAGTGTCATCGTAGACAAACGCCCTCGCCGCATCGTCGGCATCGTTACGAACTATGCCTACCACAACCCCGCCGATACCGACCCGCCGTCTCCGGTCGTTTATCTTCCCCTGGCACAGGGCACCTTGGGCTATGGATATGCGATCGTCGCGGTTCGCTCGCGTACCACGGCAACCGCCGTCGCTCCTCAATTGCGCCAAGCCGTTCATGTCCTCGATCCATCCCTGCCTCTTGAAGCGGTTCGCACCCTCGAAGAGATCACGGATGTCCAGTACCAGGGCTCACGCGCTCCCGCCGAGTTGCTCGGCGTCTATGCCCTTTGCAGCGTGCTGGTAGCCATGATCGGCCTCTACGCCGTCATGGCGTACTCGGTCCTCGAACGCCATCGCGAATTCGCTCTGCGCATGGCGTTGGGTTCATCGCGCGAACGGATCTTCGCCCTCGTTCTGCGCGGCGCCTCGAGTGTTGTTCTCATCGGGCTGATCGCGGGCGGTCTCGGTTCGATCGGAGCCGTGAAGTTCCTGCGCTCGATGCTCTTTGGCGTCGCCCCATTCGACCCCATCAGTTATTGCGCCGCTGCGCTGCTGCTCGTCCTCACAGTGTTTGCCTCAGGACTTGCTCCTGCGCGTCGAGCCGCTTCAGTTGAACCCATGCAAGCCCTACGCACCGAGTAAGGAGAGAGGAGAAAAGGGATGGCCACGATCCTACGGAACCTGCTCTACACGCTGCGCCAATTGCGCAAAGCGCCGGTCTTTACCATCGCTGCCGTGCTCACCCTCGCGCTCGGCATCGGCGCCACCACGGCCATCTACACGGTAGTTTACGCGACGCTGATTGCTCCGATGCCTTATCCCAACCCCGACCAGCTCGTCATGGTCTGGTCCAAAATTCAGGGCTTCCGCAATGGCGTCTCGGCCGGCGACTTCCTCGATTGGCAGCAGCAGAACCACTCCTTCCAGGCGCTCAAGGCCTTTACGGGAACCTCATTCAACATGGCAGGCAAAGAAGCCCCGGAGATGGTGCGGGGCCAGCAGATCACGCCGGGCATGTACAACATGCTCGGCAATCGCTTCGCCCTCGGGCGCGACTTTCTCCCCGGAGAGGATATTGACGGCAAGGACCACGTCGTTATCCTCATGAACAAATTGTGGAAACGTCTTGGCGCCGATCCCAACATTGTCGGCAAGCAGATCACACTCGACCAGAAGCCCTACACAATCGTCGGTGTACTCGCGGGCGGCCAGGCCGACCGGCTCAATCAGGATCTGATCGTGCCTCTTACATTCAAGCCCGAACAAAAGAATCATGACTTTCACTGGATCCTTGTCATGGGCCGGCTCAAGCCCGGCGTTACCCTCCAGCAGGCTCAGGCCGACATGGATGCGGTCACGACCCACATTGCTCAGGCGTATCCGCGCTCCAACAACGGTTGGGGCGCAATTGTTCATCCTCTTAAGAACGACTTCATGGGCGACAACGTCAAGCTCACGCTCTGGCTTCTGCTCGGTGCCGTGGGATGCGTCCTCCTGATTGCCTGCGTGAACGTTGCCAATCTTCTGCTTGCCAAGGGCACCGCCCGTCAGCGCGAAATTGCCGTTCGATCTGCCCTGGGTGCCTCGCGGAGCAACGTTTTTTTTCAATTCGTCACCGAAAGCCTCGCCCTGGCCTTCTTGGGCGGAGCTGTCGGCGTCGGTCTCGGCTACGCCATGCTGCGTGGATTCATCGCGGCCATGCCCCGCGACACGCTCCCCAGTGAAGCCGACCTGGCTCTTAACTTGCCTGTCCTGGCCGCGACCCTCGCTGCCACCACACTCTCCGGACTTCTCTTCGGTTGCGCTCCTGCCTGGTACGCCTCGCGACTTGATCCCGCCGAGACCCTGAAGGAGGGTGGCCGCTCAGGATCAGGAAAGATGCGCCATCGTCTCCGCCAGGCATTGGTCGTCGGCGAGTTCACGCTTGCCCTCGCTCTCCTCGCCGGAGCAGGCCTCGCCATGCACAGCTTCTGGAATCTCGCCCATGTCGATCTTGGCGTGCAGACCGACCACATCCTGACCTTTGCCTTGCCCATGAACAAAGGGATGAACTTCACCGGCGATCAGATCGTCGGCTACTACCAGCGCATCGTGCGCAGCATCGAGGCCACTACCGGCGTCGAAAGCGCCTCAGGGTCGACCGGGTTGCCGCTCGAGGGCGCGGGCTTCGGCATGCCTTTCACCATCTCGGGTGAGCAGCAATCGGCGGATCGATCGCAGCGTCCCACCGCCGGATTTGGCATGGTTACGCCCGACTACTTCAAGACCTTCGGTGTTCACCTCGTGAAGGGACGCTTCTTTACTGAGGATGACAATGCCGGCAACCTCCACGTAGCGGTTGTAAATGAAAAACTCGTTCAGCACTGGATGCCCGGCAAGGATCCCATCGGCCAGGTTCTCAATGTGGAGCAACTCATTCCCGGTGTGCAGAAGTTGGGTCCCGAACAACCTTGGGTGATCGTCGGCGTCTACCACGACGTCCGCGGAGGAGGGTTCGAGCGGCAGCGCGAGGAAATACTGATTCCGTTCTCCCAGAGCCCTTGGCCCTTCATCGAAGTGGGCGTACGTACCGCCCTCGACCCTGAGGCGATGACCAAGACGATCGCCGCTGCGGTTCATTCCGTCGATCCCACCGTGGCCCTTGCCGATGTTCGGACTCTCGAGCAAATTCGCGACGAAGACCTCTCGGGTGATCGCTTCTCCCTGGTCCTCTATGCGAGCTTTGCCATCATTGCCCTGGTGCTCGCAGCCATTGGCATCTATGGCGTCATGGCCTTTGCCGTAGGCCAGCGCGAACACGAGATCGGCCTGCGCATGGCCCTTGGCGCTAGTCGTGATCGGGTTGTGCGCATGGTGCTGCGCGAGGGCGCCATCCTTGCGGGCATAGGCATGGTCCTGGGACTCGGTGGCGCCTACTTTGTGGGCCGTGCCATGAAGACCACACTCTACAACGTGGGCTCAATCGACCTTACGGCCTTCTTCTCGGTGGCCGCCATCTTGTTTGTGGCTGCCATGATCGCCTCCTATGTCCCCGCGCGCAGAGCCGCCGCCGTCGAGCCCATGCGTGCCCTTCGTACGGAATAATTTGAAGAGTCAGGAATTGAGATCGGAGCTGGAATTATGATCGACCTAAAAAACGTTGAACGCAGTTATCGCACCGGCCACACCGAAACCTGGGTGCTGCGCCGCGTCACCCTCACCATCAAAGAAGGCGAATTCGTCACCATCATGGGCCCCTCTGGAGCAGGGAAGTCCTCGCTCCTGAACGTGCTCGCGCTCCTCGACGATGGCTGGCTCGGCGAGTATTGGTTCGGCGAAACACCTGCCCACAAACTCAACCGCAAGCAGCGCGCCGACCTCGCCCGCCAGCGTATCGGCATGGTCTTCCAGAGCTATCACCTGCTCGACGACCTCACCGTCGCCGAAAACATCGACCTGCCGCTGTCCTACAAGAATCTGCCGTCGAAGGAGCGCGCCGGCATGGTCGCCGATATCCTCGATCGTTTTCAGATCGTCGCCAAGAAGGACCTGTTCCCCAATCAGCTCTCCGGTGGCCAGCAACAGCTAGTCGGCATCGCGCGTGCCGTCGTCCACGCACCCTCGCTGCTTCTTGCCGATGAACCCACCGGCAATCTCCACTCCACGCAGGCCCGCGAAATCATGGAACTGTTTCGCGAGCTCAATCGCCAAGGCACAACGATCGTTCAAGTCACGCACTCTGAAGAGAACGCGCGCTACGGATCGCGCATCCTCGAGCTGCGCGACGGGTGGCTCACGCGCGACGAAGCGCTGCAGACCTCAGCGGAGGTCGCCGCACAGTGAACCGTCCCCAGGGGAAACTCTCAATGACCGCTTCTTCTTTTGGCACGCGTGCCCAATCGGTTGCCGCAATTCTTCTCTTGCAGGCGAACATAGCCCTCGCCATCGCGCCCGCGCAATCGCAAACCACGCCCGCAGATGCGCAGACAACGCAGCCCGCCCCCGAAGCGCCAGCACCAACGAGTGGCTCAGCAACGTCGCCCTCCCTGGCGCAAACCATGCAGCAGCAACAACAGCAGGCGATCGATCCGCAACATGTGTTTTACGTGCCGCTGCCGCATTCACGAAATCCGCTCGCACCGTACAGGCCAAGTACCGTACCTCAGCTTGATCTCTCCAATTCGCCGCGCCTGCAGAATCTCATTCGCGATGGCAAACTCTACATTTCTTTGCGGGACGCGATCGCGCTCGCCATTGAGGACAACCTCGACTTGGCATCGTTCCGCTACAACCTGCCCACAGCACTCACCGATCTCGCTCGCACCAAGGCTGGTTACTCGGCCCTCGGCGTCAACACCAGCGTTACAAGCCCGCAGGGCGCGTCCTCAGGGTCCGGGCTTGCCGGCGGCGGGGGAGTATCTTCCTCCGGAGCCGGGGCAGCCGGCGCCGGTGGTCTGGTGACATCCACCCTGGGTGAGGGTACCTTTGTGAATCCCTTTGACCCCATACTCACGGTCAAAGG
>Ga0181535_10001256_pt1 | contig 33712 bp, 22 predicted proteins | sample PEATcosm2014_Bin_44_FD_119774 | JGI IMG/M metagenome (GOLD analysis project Ga0181535, IMG submission 119774) | Peatland microbial communities from MTU Mesocosm Facility, Houghton, MI, USA - PEATcosm2014_Bin17_30_metaG | ecosystem: Environmental > Terrestrial > Soil > Wetlands > Peat | place... | reverse complement strand
CCCAGACGCGCAAACGCTGCGCCCGCTCATAGCTCGCCAGGTAGCCCCCCTCCGGCTCCTCGCGCTCGATCACTACATCAATCGGATCGCCGGGCTGGAACTTGACGGCCCCAGTGTGGTCCGTGACCTGTTCGAGCGGCACCAGCCCCTCGGACTTCAGGCCCACATCCACAACCAGGTGCTTTTCCGTCTGCTTGACCACTGTGCCGGTGACAATCTTGTCGCCATAGGCTTCAACAGCAGCGGCCTCGGCGGCCTGCTCGCGTTCGAAGGCGGCCAGTGCGGTGGAAAAGTCCATCGACTCAATGCCGTGCTCTGCGCGCGGAGTTGCCTTTTCGGGCACTGGCTGCGCGGCAACCGGCTCGGGAACAACAACCGCTTCCGGCTGAGGTGCGTCCTTTGCTGGTTCAGCTTCGACAACAGGAGCTGCTTCAGCTTCGGGAGCCGTTTCAATCTTGGGTTCAACTTGGGCTGCGGGCTCGGGTTGCGCGGGAATTTCCGTTGCAACTGAAGCGGGCGCGGCCTCCGCCGTGGCTTCCACCACGGGCACGGCCTCGATTTGAGGCTCGGTTGGGGCATCGGCGTCCAGCGCGGCCAATTCAACTGCTACGACGGTTTCGGCGGTCTCTGTGTTGGACGTGGATTCTGGCAACGGCTGCACTTGCTCCGTCGCAGGTTCGAGGGTTGGGCTTTCTAATTCTGTGTTCAGGGTTGTACTCTCGGTTTCGGGATTGAGGACTTTTGCCATCACTGCCAGCTCCGGGATTCCTTGCTCCCGCGACTCAAACCTGCCTGCCGCTGGGGGGGTGCTCCCTCTGCCGCGATTGCTGTCAACGAGGGATGCCGGAGGTCGTCTCCCGGTCGGCTACTGCGCGCCTGTATCCGTAGTGCCTTCACAAGGGACAGTCCCTCCAGCCGGTTGGGCTGGCGTGGAGAACGACTGGTCTTCTTGGAAAACACCCGGCAGGCAACGGCTGGCTGGAGGGCGGCCGCAACTCACTGCTGGAATCCGCGCAGGAAGCTACGCTCATCAGTGTAGCAACCGTCGCTTTCCCCCGTCAATGCAATAGATTGGCCGAAACGCATTGCGGGTGGCATCGCAACCGCATTTTCCCGCGCGACGCGCCAAAAACAATGGACTTGAGCCTAAACTGCATCTCAAAACTCCATGCCCCTCCAGCGTCCGCAACCCTCTATACTGATGCAGACGGAACCCCAACAATGGATCTTCTCTGGACTCCCTGGCGCTTTGCCTACATCACCACCGCGGACAACGCTGTCCGCCCCGGCGTTCCCGCGAGCCTGGCGGCCTGGCCCGGCGACCACGGCTGCGTCTTCTGCAACCTGATCGCCTCCATCGACTACGCCATCGCCCACGGCATGAATCCGGACGAAGCCGAAGCAGCCGGCGGCCTCATCCTGCGCGGCAAGCACTGTTTTGTTTGCCTGAATGCCTTCCCGTACACCTCTGGCCACGTGATGGTGATGCCCTATGCCCATCTGGACCGCCTCGCCAAAGTGCCCGCGGAAGCCGCCCATGAGCTGATGGATCTGGCGCAGCGCACCGAGCTGGCGCTGGACCGGCTCTACCACCCCCACGGCTTCAACTTTGGCATGAACTTGGGGCAGGCCGCCGGCGCCGGCGTCGCCGGGCATCTCCACCTGCACGCCATGCCCCGCTGGGTCGGCGACACCAACTTCATGACTACGATTGCCGAAACCCGCATCCTGCCCGAAGACCTGGAAACTACATGGGAGCGGATGCGGGCGGCCTTTGCGGAGCTGGCGGGAGAGCGAGGCTAGCGGAGTTAGCCGCGCTGTGCGCGTGTTAGCGGAGCTTGCGGAGTAGCACTTTTTCGGAAATTGTGTAGACCGGAATTTTGGCGGTATCCCACCCATTCCGCAGAAAGACGCGGAATGGATGGGGCACGGAAGTTTATAGCAAAAGCTAAAATGCTCTGGCCGCGCTATGCGCGTGTTCGCGGAGCTTGCGGAGTTAGCCGCGCTGTGCGCGTGTTCGCGGAGCTTGCGGAGTTAGCGCTTTTTCGGAAATTGTGCAGACCGGAATTTTGGCGATATCCCACCCATTCCGCAGAAAGACGCGGAATGGATGGGGCACGGAAGTTTATAGCAAAAGCTAAAATGCTCTAGCCGCGCTATGCGCGTGTTAGCGGAGTTAGCCAAAATCATTTCCGTGCCCCATCCTTGCGGCTTTTTTCTGACGCAAGGATGGGAAACCACGAACCCCACAAGCTGAATCTCCTACTCCGCTTCGCCGCTCTCCTCCGCGCCAGCCGCCAGGGCCAGCCCCGGCTCTTCGACTCCCGCCGCATCCAGCAAATTCCGTGACAGGGATTTGCTCGTGCGCACGCCTAGCTCCTTCAGCATCTCCACCTGACGAATCAGGTTTCCGCGGCCCTCGCTCAGCTTCTTCATCGCATTGCTGTAACTTGCATCGGCATCGTGCAGACCTTTACCAACTTTCTCCAGATCGTTCACAAAGCCCACAAACTTGTCATATAACTCGGCCCCGCGGCTCATGACGTCCCGCACCCCGCGAGCCTGTAACTCCTGTTGCCAGAGGTTATCGACAATGCGAATCACAAACAGCAGCGTCGTCGGCCCCACCAGCAGAACTTCCTTCTCATACGCATAGCGCCATAGCCCTTCGTCCTCGTGCAGCGCCACCAGAAACGCTGGCTCGACGGGAATGAACATCGCCACAAAGTCCGGCGTCTCCAGCGCACCCAGCTTGTGATAACGGCGGGCCGCCAACTCGTCCACATGGCCGCGCACGCTGTCCAGATGGCGCTTCACGGCGGCCTTGCGCGCCTCATCGGTCTCCGCATTCACGGAATCGGTGTAGGCGTTCAGCGAAACCTTCGAGTCGATCACCAGATGCCGCCCGCCGGGCAGGCTCACGATCACATCCGTGATGGCGGACTTGCGCTTCCCATCCTCTTCGCTCGCGTCGATCGCAAATCTCTCTTGAAAGCTGTACTGCTCCCCTTCGCGCAGCCCGGCCTTTTCCAGCAGATCGCGCAAGATGAATTCGCCCCAGTCGCCCTGCGCCTTCGACGAACCCCGGAGCGCCGTGGTCAGGTTGCGCGCCTCTTCGGTCAGTTGTTGGTTCAGCCCGCCCAGCGTGCCGATCAGCGTCTCCAGCTTGGTCACGCCATTGCTGGATTCGGTTTGCGCCTTCTCCACCTTTTCGCGGAAGTCCTTAATCTGCTCCCTCAAGGGCGCGAGCAGCGTCCCCAACTCCTTCTGGCTACCCTCCGAGAAGCTTTTCGTCTTCTTCTCCAGGATGTCGCCGGCCAGTGCCTCGAACTGGTGGGCTAACGTCTGCTTGGCGGCTTCCAGCAGCGCCAGCTTTTCCTGCAAATTTTTCTTTTCGTTTTCGAGCTTGGTCTCCAGCTCACCGATGGTCTTCGCCGACTGACTCTCCAACTCGCTCTTGGCCTGCAAATCGACGCGCAGCCCATCCCGCTCCGCCGTCAACTGCTCGATCATCCTTGCCCGCTCGGCAGCCAGCGACTCAAACCCCGCCCGCGCCGCCGACTCGGCCTGCGTCTGCGCCAGTTCGCCCCGAACGGCACCCAGTTCGCCCGTCAACTCCTGCGCGCGCTGCCCCAGTTGTGCCTTCTCAGCTTTGGCAGACGCGGCTCTCAACCAAAATCCAAGAAAAATTCCCGCAAACGCGGCGGCAACTCCAAGAATCAAAGCCTGCATCAGTCCATCCCTTCCCTACTTCGCCTAATGTACGCCTTCAGCCTGTGGTTTTCCCGGCCTTTTCGCAGGTTTTCCATTCCCGATTCTCGATTCCCTATTCCCTCGTCTTTACACGCCTTCCCGCGCCCGGTAGACTTGAACTTTCGGGGCCATGCGCATTTTTTGGGCGTGGCGGTTGTATTCCCCTGCCACGAGCCGGTATTGTAGGCATACGGAGCCTGAACAGGCGAGCCCCGGAGAGATTCCCAAGTTTTGAAAATCACGAGGAGAAGCACGCATGGCCGTTGAAGAAAAAGTCAAGCAGATCATCGTCGAGCAGTTGCAGGTCGACGAAGCCGAAGTCACCCCCGGCGCCAGCTTCCAGGAAGATCTGGGCGCGGATTCGCTGGACGTTGTCGAGCTGGTAATGCAGTTCGAAGAGGCCTTCGACCTGGAGATTCCCGACGAAGACGCCGAGAAGATCAAGACCGTCAAGGACGCCGTCGACTACATCGAGAAGAACGAGAAGAACACGAAAGGCAGCAAGTAACCAGTGACCCGCCGAGTCGTTATCACCGGCCTGGGGCTGATCTGCGGTGTAGGCAATACCGCGCCCGAGGTATGGCGGCAGCTTTTGGCCGGCGCCAGCGGCATGGGGCCCATTCAGGGCTTCGATACCACTGGCTTCCCGGTCACCTTCGCCGCTGAGGTCAAGAACTTTGACCCTCTCAACTTCGTGGACAAGAAAGAAGCGCGCAAGATGGGGCGCTTCATTCATTTTGCCTTTGCCGCCACGCAGGAGGCCATCGCTCAGTCCGGCCTCCAGATCACCCCGGAGATTGCCGACCGGGTTGGCGTCTTCATCGGCTCCGGCATCGGCGGCTTTGAAGTCATCGAGCGCGAGCACACCAACCTGATGAACGGCGGCCCGCGCAAGATTTCGCCCTTCTTCATTCCTGCGGCCATCGTCAACATGGCGGCCGGCCAGGTAAGCATCCGCTACGGCGCCAAAGGGCCGATTTCGGCCACAGCCACAGCTTGCGCCACATCTGCCAACGCCATTGGCGACTCCGTGCGCATGATCCTGCACGGCGACGCTGATGTGATGATCGCCGGCGGCGCTGAAGCAGCAGTCACGCCTCTGTCAGTGGGCGGTTTTGCCGCCATGCGCGCGCTTTCCACGCGCAACGACGAGCCTACCCGCGCCAGCCGGCCCTTCGATAAAGACCGCGACGGCTTTGTCATCGGCGAAGGCTCGGGCATTCTCATCCTTGAGGAGTTGGAGTTCGCCAAGGCGCGCGGGGCCAATATTCTGGCTGAAGTGATCGGTTACGGCATGAGCGCCGACGCCTATCACATGACCAGCATCGCCCCCGAGGGCCAAGGCGCGCAGCGCAGCATGAGAGCCGCTCTCAAGGACGCCGGCATCCGGCCGGAAGAGGTGGGCTACGTCAACGCTCACGCCACCGCGACCCCCGCGGGCGACGGCAATGAATCGCAGGCCATCGAGGCAGTCTTCGGCGAGCACGCCCTCAGCCACACGCTCAAGGTCTCGGGCACCAAGTCCATGCACGGCCACCTGCTGGGCGGCGCCGGCGGACTGGAAGCCGGCATCACCGTGATGGCGCTCCAGCATCAGATGCTGCCGCCGACCATCAATCTGGAAAACGTCGACCCTGAGTGCCGCCTGGACTACGTGCCCAATAAGGCCATCGCGCACAGCTTTGACATCGGCCTGTCGAATTCATTCGGTTTCGGCGGCATCAACGCCACGCTCATCCTGCGCCGCTGGATGGAGTAGCAGCGCAAAGCTCCGCAGACAAAAACAGCGCGAATCCCACCCAGGGGTTCGCGCTGTTTGTCATTTCAGGCCAAATCCTTTTATCAGCCGTTGATCGCCGCCCAGCCCACGCTGATCAACAAGAAAATCGTCCACCATCCGAAGACCGCCATATAGCCGGAGCTGCGCTTGACGCCCGCCACGATCGCCGTCCCAATCCCCAGCAGCACGAGCATCCAGATGGTGGTTGCGTCCAGCCAGCTTGTCAGCGCGAAGAGCGCCTTGTTGGCTTCCAATGGATTGGGGTAGATAAAGGCCGCCAGATTCGTGGGCGCAAAGGTCTTCAGGTTGAACGTCTCTGGCGCGGATCCCGCATAGATCGCAACGGTCCCCAGCAGCGATTTGATCATCCCCGGCAGACTCGCGTAGAACCAAACGGCAAGGATGCTTCCGTACTTCGCCTTGCCGCCGAAGACGAAATTGATGGTGCCCCACAACCCAAGAGAACCCAGCGCAAGAATGGCCAACCCCAACACCGGCCCGGCGGCAAATCCCCCCTCGATGCTGTACTGGGTGTACTCTAATGCCCTTTCTCGCGCCGCGGCAGGCGCATTCGCCAGCCTTTCCTCTGTCTTTGCATCGGCGCGAAGCGTATTCTCCGCCACCTGTCCCCAGCCTATTTTGAGTGTGATGGCGGTAAACAGGAGATAGCCGACGATCGCGGTAAGGATGAATGGCAGCCACCAGCTTCTGTTGCCGCGCTTGATGTCTGCAAAGGTCTTCGACGGCGCGGAGAACGTGCACGTAACGCGCTGCCACTGGGAAAGGCCGGAGTTTGCCTCGGCCGCGGATTGAAGATCCAGGTCGCTCATATTCCCCCTCGTTCAGCCACAGTTGGCTATGGCCGCGATTGTAACCTTGAAGGGCCTGCACCGCACAATCAAAATCCGTTTACGTCCCGTGCGGCGGAGGATATGCGGGCTCTGCTCTCCCTGGGCGACGGCTGCGGCCTGCGCAGCAAACGGGCGCGCCTTCTGCTCGCTCTGCCCAGACTTGGGCTGTTGCGGCTCAGGCTGCTCTGGCTTGCGCTGCTTCGCACTGGTTTTTTCGTCTGGCTTTGCCCCGGCCCGGTTTGCACGATCACTGCCTGCATCGCCGTATTGACCGCCGGGGTGGACGGCACGTAGCTCTTGTAGACGGTGATGTGGAAGCAGGACTGCTGAAACTCCTCCTCGACGTCGATCTTGCCGGCCTCTTCGAGCGGAAGCAACCAGGCGCGCATCCAGCCCACCTCCTGCCGCGTAAGGCCCTGCTTGGCGATGTCGATGGTCGCCCCGGTCAGATGCGGGCTGGCAACATCGCCCTCGGCCGAGGTGGCGTTTCCGTTCACCTTCTGCAACTCCTTCTGGTAGGCGACGGTCCGCACCGCCGAGCTGACCACGAGCGGCCCACGGAACGCAGCCGCATGGGCGCGCGCCAAATCGCTGAGGAAGCCTGCCGTCCAGGGCCGGCAATAGCGCCGGTTCTCCGGCAGATTGCTGTTGATCGTCAGCGCGGCGGAGACCGGAACCGGAACCAGCATCTTGCGGGCGATGCGGTCGGCCAGATCGTTGTCGTCCTGAATCCGCTCCAAGCCCTCGGCCTCGGACTTTTCGTTTTGCCGCACCAGCGACTCGTAGCTCCCGCGCAGCGGCGGAGGCATCGCAAACCGCGTCGTGCGCAGCGAAACAGCTTCGGCCATAACCGGACGCTGTGCGTCCTCTGTCTCCCTGCGTTGGCGGAACTTCGTGGCCGCATGGGTCTTCGTGACTGGATTGGATTTCGTAGCTGGATGGAGCTTCGTGTCTTGCTCGGAATTCGCGGCTTGCTGGGAATCCGCGGTTTGCCTGGAATTCGCAACTGCACGGGAGCGGGAAGGCTGCCCATGCGCTGCCGTATGCACGTCTCCGTCCGCCGCGTGTTGGCGTGCGGAAGTCTGCCGCGCTGCCGGACCGTCTTCATGCGCAGCCGCAGGTGCGGCAGCATCTTCAGCCGCATGCTTCAATGGGCGCTTGTCCGCGCGAGTTGCCGCATTTTTAGAAGCATGCCCGGCCACATGATTCGCCGGATGTTGTGCTTCCTTCTCAGAAGTGGTTGCAGATTTATGAGAGGTTGTTGCGGACTTGCCAGCAGCGGTCGCGGATTTGCGAGTGGCTGCTGCTGATTTGTGAGAGGTTGTTGCGGACGCAGCATTCTTATGCGGCTTGGCCGAGCGGGCCGGCAAGCCGTTGGCCGCGCTCACCGAGAGCACAGCCAGCGCGATAGCGATGATTAGGGAACGCCGCATAAAGGAGCGTGCGGAGAATCCAGAGCAATTCCAGTGTAGGCCCATTCGTCCGTAATTTCGAGTATCGAGTAGGGTGCGGCTTTGTCCGATAATTGGTGGTCAGAAAAAGGGTCAGGAAACAAGCGGCCCACTGTCGTTCGATGCCTTCCTCACAGGGAAGGAACTACAATCAGGTCCGAGGTTTGACCCGTGGATGAGACGAATTTCGACCGGACCTATGTGCCGCAGCACTTGGCAGAGAAGGTCAACAAATGGAGAGATCTTTCCTTCTGCGAGCGGTTCAATCTGACGTCCGAGTTGAGCGTGGCAGCGTGGGCGAAGATAGGCGTCGTTCGCGATCCGAACAAGCCGATGGATAAGACGATCCGGCGGGTCGCGAAAACGCAAGATTGATGGACAGCTCGTTTTAAGGTTTTCCAGGTCTCAAAATCGAGACCTGGAAACCGCAACTCCGCTTCATTGCAACAGCGTCGGCTCGTCGTCCTTCAGTTCTTCCGGCGGAATGATCACCGCGGCGGCCACCTTGTCGTCCGTTTCCAGGTTGAGCAGGCGCACGCCTTGCGTGGCCCGTCCCGCTGCGCGGATCGTCTTGGTGTCGATGCGGATGATCTTGCCGAACTGGCTGATGACCATCAGTTCCGAGGTGTCGTCCACCAGCTCAATGGTGTTCACCTTTCCGATGCGCGGCGTCACGGCCATGTTCTTGACGCCCTTGCCGCCGCGGGTTTGCAGGCGGTATTGCTCCACATCGGTGCGCTTGCCAAAGCCATTTTCCGTGATGGCAAGAATCCGATAGTCGCCCGGCTCATGCTCCTTGGGTGTCACGGCGACGCCGACCACGTAATCGTTCTTGGCCAGGTCAATGCCGCGCACGCCGTAGGCCGGACGGCCCATGGAGCGAACGTCATTCTCGTCGAAGCGAATGGCCATGCCCAAATGCGTAGCCAGGAAGACGATCTGCGAGCCGTCAGTAATGCGCGCCGCCACCAGCTCGTCGTCGTCGTCGATGCCGATGGCGATAATGCCGCGGGACATCACGTTCGAGAAGTCCTTCAGAGGCGTCTTCTTTACCGTGCCCTTCTGCGTGGTGAAGAAGATGAACTTGCCCTCTTCTTCCAGGTCGCGCACCGGCAGAATGGCGCGGACATTTTCGCCGGCCTGCAAATCGAGCAGACTCTGCATCGACTTGCCCTTGCCCGCCGCGCCCACGTCGGGAATCTCATACACCTTCAGCCAGTAAACGCGCCCGGCGTTGGTAAAGCACAACAAGAAGGCGTGCGTCGAGTCCACAATCAACTGTGCGACAAAATCTTCCTCGCGCGTCTTCATGCCCATGCGCCCTTGGCCGCCCCGCCGTTGCTGGCGATAGATGCTGATCGGCGTGCGCTTCAGGTAGCCCTGGTGGCTCACCGTCACCGCGACCTGTTCGTCGGCGATCAGATCCTCAAGCTGCAACTCGGCGCTCTCGTCGACGATCTGCGTGCGCCGCGCGTCGCCGTACTTGTCACGAACCTCTTCCAGCTCCTTGACGATCACCTCGCGCAGCTTCGCATCGCTGGCCAGGATCAACTCGTATTCGGCGATCCTCTCGCGCACCTGCTTCAACTCGGTCAGCAGCTCGTCGATCGACAGTTGCGTCAACCGGTAGAGTTGCAGTTCGAGAATCGCGTCGATCTGCCGGAGCGTCAGGCCTTTTTCCTCGTGCGGCAGCCGCTCGCGGTCCAGGTTGAGGATAATCTCCTTGCCCTTGCCCCACGCATACAGGTTCTCGCGCGCCTCGGCGCGTGAGCCCGATCCGCGAATGAGGCGGATGACCGTGTCGAGATTGTCGAGCGCGATCTTCAAGCCTTCCAAAATGTGCTCGCGCTCACGCGCCTTGCGCAGCAGGAAGACTGTGCGCCGCTGCACCACGTCGATGCGGTGATCGATGAAGCAGCGAATCGCCTGATCGAGTCCCAACTCCCGCGGCTGCCCATTGAGCACCGCCAGAAAGATCATCGAGAAGCTTTCCTGCATCTGGGTGTGCTTGTAGAGCTGGTTCAGCACAATCTCCGGCTGCGCGCCGCGCTTCAACTCGATCACAATCCGCATCCCGTCGCGGTCGCTCTCGTCGCGCACGTCGCCGATGTCGTCCACGATCTTGTCGTTCACCAGCTCGGCGATGCGCTCAATCAGCTTGGACTTGTTCACCTGGTAAGGAATCTCGGTGACGATGATCGCCTGTCGTTCCTTAGTCAGGTTTTCCGTGGCCACCCTGGCGCGCATCATAAAGCGGCCGCGCCCGGTCTTGTAGGCCTGCGGAATTCCGGCCTTCCCATACAGGAAGCCGCCCGTCGGGAAGTCAGGCCCTTGCACGTGCTTCAGCACTTCGGCCAGCCCGGCGTTGGGATTCCCAACCAACTCGATGGTCGCGTTGATGACTTCAGTGAGATTGTGCGGCGGAATGTTGGTGGCCATACCCACCGCGATGCCGCTCGATCCATTCACAATCAGAGTCGGAATCCGCGTGGGCAGCACGGTCGGTTCGTCGATCGTCTCATCGAAGTTGGGCATCATATCGACGGTTTCCATGTCGATATCGGCCATCATCGCTTCGGCGATGCGCTCCATGCGGCACTCGGTATAACGGTAGGCCGCCGGTGGATCTCCATCCACCGAGCCGAAGTTGCCCTGCCCGTCCACCAGCGGATAGCGCAAGGTCCACGGCTGCGCCATGCGCACCAATGCGTCATAGACCGACGAATCGCCGTGGGGATGGTACTTCTTCAAGCACTCACCCACAACGCCGGCGCACTTCGAGTACCGCTTGTTGTGCTGCAGGCCCTCGCGGTCCATGGCGGTGAGAATGCGCCGGTGCACCGGCTTCAGCCCGTCGCGGGCATCCGGCAAAGCGCGCCCGACGATTACCGACATCGAGTAGGCGAGGTAGGAGCGGCGCATCTCCTCCTCGATGTTCATCGAGATAAAGTTGGTGCCGCTGTGCGGCGGTGTGCCGCCTTCGAGAGGGAGGAGGGGATTCTGATCGTCTGCCATAGTGGTTTTCTTGGCCCGTCGGAAGGCGGCGGAAAGGTTCGGGAAAAATGGGGCCGACCTGTTGCGGGCTGTACTCTTATTTTACCCGTTCGAAAGGGGTTTTAGCAAGGTTAATCGAAAGAAATAAGTCCTTATTTTGCTAGATTTTATGGCGTTTTCTGTGAGCCTCTTAAAGCGCCTCCGCCCGTCACGCGGCGCGGCGTGTCCCGGCCTTGGATTTGGCCACCGTCCCGGCCCGCTTTTTGGCCTTCTTTTCGGCCTCGTTCTCGCCCAACCCAGCCAGAATCACCGGCGGCCGATCGGGAAACTTAACCATCAGCGTCAACTCACCGCCCACGCCCTCCACGTAGCTGCGCAGCGTCGAGAGATACAGGTCGGTGCGCTTCTCGATGCGCCGAACTGTCTCCTTGCTCACCTTCAGCTTTTTGGCAAGAAAGGCACGGGTTTGTCCACGGACCTTTGCAAGCATCTCTCGAGTTGACTCATCAGCCAGAGACTCTGAGATGTACTCTTTGTCCCTCAGTTCTTCGTTCATTCCGGTTCACCATTTGAAATCAGAGAAAACGAATTTCATTCCCACCGACAAGCCGTTTATCGGCCAAACTGTCTGCCTCTACAGCAGCCCGGGCAAACTCAGCACGCAGAAGACCGCCTGCAGCAGCACAATGGCTCCAGCGGCGCCCAGGGCTAGACGGCCCCGTGGCCCTTCGAAGGCGTCGGCAAAGACCCCGCTCACAAACGTGAGCAGAAACGGCAGCGCCCACAGCCACGGGCTCCCCGGAGCGCCGGTCATCACCAGCACCATCAAGACCAGTGCACAAAGCAGCGGCGCGGTATTGCCGAAATACCACGACTTGCGCAGCCCCAGGAACAACGCCACGGCGGCGCCAGAGGCCACCGTGATCCCGGCGTTGCCCAGTGCGGAGAAGAACCGCACGGCCGGATCGAGCGAAACCCACAGAAATCCCGCCGCCGAGCGGAAAACGTAACTGAAAGCGTCCGGCGAGAAGCCGTAACACGCGAAGACCGCCACCAGCGCCCCGGCCATGGCCATCAGAACCACCGGCAGCGTCTGGCTTCTGCGCCCCTCGGCTACCCACAGCATGGCCGCCAGGCCAAGCAGAGCCATCACCGGCAGCGCTGCAATGTGCGAGGCTGCCGCCACAGCGAAGATCACCGTCAGCAGCGCGATCCGCGGCCGCCATTTGCGCCTGGGCCCCTGCATCGCATGGGCCACGCCAATGCAGGTGTACACCCCGCCGTAAACCCCCAGGCCGGCCAGCACCTCCGCGTTGGGCGTGACGCAGGCCCGCAGCACCGCCGGCGAGAAGCAGTAGAGTGCCAACGCCATATAGCCGCCCAGGTTGCCGTAGAGCCGCCGCGTCACCCACCACAAGCCGCCGCCCAACAGGCACCCGGCTCCCAGAAACGGCAGCCGAAGCAGAAACAAAATGTGCGTAATCTGGTGGCGCAGCTCCCAGGTGCTCAAGTTTGAGGCAGACTGCCCACCCCCGGTTTGCACCATCCGGTCCTCAGGCTTGCGGAAGTGGTCCAGCTCCCGCTCGGCCAGCAGATTCAGCGTCAGCGGCAGCCCCGCCAGCCGGTAGGCCAGAATCCCATCGTGAATGTTGCCGCAACTGGTAAAGTAGCCGTCCAACTGCGACGGCCCCTCCCACATCTCGCGCCCGCAGCGCGCATATTGGTAATCGCGATCCGTCAGCGTCTGATGGCAGGTGAGCCACAGCCCCTGGACGAGAAACGCTGCCAGCAGCCCCGCGGCAATGCGTTGAGGCAGATTGAAGCGAAAGCGACGAAGGATTCCAGGCCGGTGGGTCATCATGCTCAATGGAACCTTACCAGTCTAAACGCTGCTCCCGGCTCTCTTGCGCATGCAACGCATTCGCTTTACTCCATAATCCCCCCAACGCTACACTGGCCCTGCCATGCTGACCCGCCGCCGCTTTGTCCGCAACACCGCCGCCTGCGCCGCCCTCACCCTCGCGCCCCAAACCCGCTTCGCCCTGGCGCAGACCGGCAATGTCTATCGCAATCCCATCCTCGGCGGCGATCATCCCGACGCCAGCCCCATTCGTGTCGGCGACGATTTCTATCTCACCCACTCCAGCTTCGACTACGCCCCAGGGCTTCTCATCTGGCACTCCCGCGACCTGGTGAACTGGCGTCCGGCAGCCGCCGCGCTCCGCCGCTACTACGGCACGGTCTGGGCGCCCTACCTCTGCGAGTACCAGGGCCACTTTTACATCTACTTCCCCGCCGACGGAAGCCTCCGCGTAGTTCACGCCGATCATCCCACCGGACCATGGTCCGAGCCCATCGACCTCGGCATCCGGGCCATCGACCCTGCCCACATTGCCGAAGATGGCCGCCGCTTTCTGCACATGGCTGGCGGACGCATGGCCGAGCTAACTCCGGACGGCCTGGCGGTCAAGATGCCTCCCCGCAAGGTCTTCGACCCCTGGCCCATGCCCGCCACCATTCGCATGGAATGTACCTGCCTGGAAGGCCCCAAGCTCCTGGAGCGCAACGGCTACTTCTACCTCAACGTGGCCGAAGGCGGAACCGGAGGCCCGGGCACCAGCCACGGCGTCATCTCCGCCCGCAGCCGCCACGCCGACGGCCCCTGGGAGTACTCCCCTTACAATCCCGTCGTCCACACCCCCTCCCGCGACGACCGATGGCTCAGCGTAGGCCATGGCCGCCTCGTCGATACCCCGGACGGCCGCTGGTATATGACCGTCCACGCCTATGAGAACGGCTACCGCTCCCTGGGCCGCCAACTCCTGCTGCTGCCCATCGAGTGGACCCCCGACGGCTGGTTCCGTGTTCCCCGGGGCATCACCGCGGATTCGGCGATTTCCATGCCCCTCCCCGGCGCCAGCCAGCAGCCCTTCGCCGACCCTTCCGACGACTTCACCACTTCTGAACTCGGCCTCCAGTGGGGCTTCTGGCGTGAGTTCGACCCCACCCGCTTCACCACCGGCAACGGCGCCCTCACCCTTCAGGCGCGCGGCAGTTCCCTGGCCAACTCCAGCGCCCTCACCACCGCCGTTGGCGGACACTCCTACACCGTCGAAATGGACATCGAAGTCCAGTCCGGCTGCGAGGCCGGACTGATGCTCTTCTACGACCCCGGCCACATCGCCGGCATCCTCATTACGCCTGGAGGAATTGAGATCAGGATTCCCAACGGCTCGCTGAAAAACCGCACGGAAAAGGGAATCACCCGCGCCACCTTCCGCGTCGTCAACGACCGCCAGGAGGTGGATTTCTACTATCGCCTCCCCGGCCAACCCTGGATCAAGACCGAGTCCTCTGCTGAAGTCTCCGGCCTCCACCACAACGTCCTGGGCGGCTTCCTCGATCTCCGCCCCGCCGTTTACGCCTGCGGCCAGGGCCAGGCCACCTTCCGCGCCTTCCGCTACTGGCCGGAAACAAGGCCGCCTGCCCTGTGAGCCGGTGAACCGCCCCGGCCTGTTGTATCGTGGTAAATAACTTCCAGTGGAGGCACAGCCTTGTGACCGCCCCCGACCTCATTGATCTGCTCAAGCGGGTTCATTGGAGTTCCTTTCACCTCTGGACCTCGTTGCACAATTTTGTCGTGCCCCTTGCGGCGGTGATCGCTCAATCTTGCCGCTCGTGGATCAAACGCCACAACGCTCGCCTGGCGCAACACTGGCCCATCACGGACGGGCAAGTGCAATCCATCAACGTAGCTACGGGAACCAAATTTTGGGGCAGCGCGCGACGATTCAACGCGACGTTCAAATACTCTTACACCGTCCGGGACGGAAGCGAGATTAGCTATTATTCAGGGGACTTTTTCCGCCCCTTTCCAGATAAAGAGCGGGCCTGGGAGTGGCTGGAGTTGCTGAAGAACAAGCGAATTCGTGTCCACTATCAACCCGGCCACCCCGAAGTCTCCTCCGTCCTGACCGCCGATCTGGACGCTCACTTTTCTCTTCCCGCACGAACCCCAGCCGACTTCGTCCTGTCCCCGTCAGGAACCAACCCGGAGTAGCATTGCCAGCCACCCCGACCGCCGTCCGATCATAAAGTGCTATCCTCCTTGCCAAGGGTTTGCACATGAGCAGTTTCTTCACTATCGGCCACTCCAACCACGCCATCGAGATTTGGCTTGCTCTTCTACGCCAGCACGGCGTTGAAGTTGTGGCCGACGCGCGCAGTTCACCTTACTCGAAGTACGTTCCGCAGTTCGACAAGGAACTCATACAGCGTTCCCTGGAGGACGCGGGAATCCGCTATCTCTACTTCGGCGCGGAGTTGGGTGGCCGCCCAGCCAATCCTGCTTATTACGACGCCAAAGGCCGCGTCCTTTATAGCCGGCTTCGCGACGATGCCCGCTTCCAGGCGGCCATCGTACGTCTTGAGTCCGGCATTGAGCGCTTCCGCGTCGCCCTGCTCTGCGGCGAGGAAGACCCCGCACACTGCCATCGCCGCCTGCTCATCGGCCGCGTCCTCACTGAGCGCGGCCACACCATGCTCCACATTCGCGGCGACGGCCGCCTGGAATCCGACGAGACGGTTGCCGCTGAAGCCGGCAAGCCGCTCGTCGACGCCCAGCCCGCGCTCTTTGCGGAACTCGACGAGGACCAATGGAGATCTACAGCATCGGTTTTACCCAAAAAAGCGCCAGCGAGTTTTTCGGCACACTGAAGGCTTACCGCATTGAGCGCCTGCTCGATGTGCGTCTGAACAACACCTCCCAGCTTGCCGCCTTCGCCAAGCAGGCCGACCTGGCCTACTTTCTGGGCGAGATCTGCGGCGCTGTCTATGAACACGAACCCTTGCTCGCCCCCACGCAGCAGATCCTCGATGCTTTCAAAAAGCAAAAAGGAAGCTGGGACGACTACGAGGAAGCCTATCTCGCTCTGATCCGCTCTCGAAAAGTGGAATCGGTTCTTTCCAAGCAGAGCTTTCAGATGAAAACCGTTCTATTGTGCAGCGAACCCACGGCGGAGCACTGCCACCGGAGGCTGGCTCTCGAATATTTACAACAACAGTGGGGCGGTGTAACAATTCGTCATCTTTGATTCGCACCCTGAAGGTAACTCCAACTTCATGAGCACCGACCGGATTCTCTGCCTCGCCAACTCTTACAAGCACGACCATCGTTGTGTCGCCGGAATCAGCCTCGTCACAAAACAATGGGTTCGACTCGTTGGAAGGCAGGTTCCCGGTTGCCTCACCCGAAGGGAAGCAAGCTACTCAGACGGAAAAGAAGTCACTTTACTGGATGTCTTCGAAGCGGAACTTGGCGAGAAGTGCGGCTCCAACGGCCATCCGGAAGATGTGTATGTGACTGCCACGCCCTGGCGGCCTGTCCGTCGCTTCGACGAGCCTTCCGACGCCCAATTCCTTGCTGGCTATGTGAAGCAGGAGCCCGTTGTCCTGCAAGGATACTGCGATAGAGTCCTGGCAAGCAGATTCGATGCAGCGCCGGCGCAGTGTTCTCTCGGGCTCGTTCATCCGGATGACCTATGGTGGTGGATTCGAGACGACGCTGGCAGACGCAGGAATCGCGCCCTCTTTCGTCTCGGAAAAACTGGCCGCATCCGCTACGACCTTGCCGTCACCGACCCCAAATGGCTTGATATGCTCAATCTATTGCCCGCCGGCATCTACCCGCACGCGCTTCTCTCTGGCGGCAAGCCGTCAAGGCCCTACCTCACCATCAGCCTCAGCGAACCCTTCGAGGGCTTCCACTACAAGCTGGTCGCCGGCGTAGTGACTCTGCCTGCATAGGGGCCGGGCAATCCTCAGCATCTTTCCTTCAAACGCAAGAAAGCCGCCCCGAAGGGCGGCTTTCTTGGTCATGGTTAGGGATTTATATTGTTGAAGATGGCGCCAACGGACACGTTGGAGCTGAATCCGCCAGTGGTGGGGTCGATTGCTCCGAGATAAACCGTGCAGTAGTTTGGCCCGTCCTCAGTAACGGGCGCCTGATTCTCACAGTTCCAGGACCATCCGCCGAAGGCGACTCCCGCTTCGTGTGGCGCAGTCAAGGTCACGGGGGTGCCTACGGGATACGTCGCTGTGCAGACAGACCCGCCTAGCGTAGCTTGTTCGGTTGTACCGCCGCAATGGATTACGGTAACCGCATCCGGACCGCCCGAGGTACTTGTGGCCGATAGCGCGGTGATCAGCCAGTTGGACTGGTTCAAGCCGGTGTTAAAGACAGTCAGCGTCACCAGGAGCCCCGTTCCGATCGTGTGTTCATTACATGAGCCAAGTACTGGCTGGACGGCGGGGACGTAGGCCGTGGGGGGTGTACAACTGGGGCAGGCAGGAATGGCGGGAACACCCGGGACGTAGGCCACGTAGGGGCAACTGAACGAAGCCATCCCCACACCTGTTCCAGTTCCCGCCGCGCTGTTAACGAGAGTGCCGTCAGGGTTCGTCGCTAGGGCATAGACGCCAATGCCAGTCCCAGTCCCATAAGCCGTGATAAGTCCGCCGGTGGCTCCCGGAGCGCCGGAGGAGTCGATTGGGAAATCTTCCTGGGAGGTGGATATCCAAGTGACCGGGACAAAGGAGCACTGTGGGAACGGAAGAGCATTCCCGGCAAGGGCAGCGGTGGTATCGGCGGCGGCATCATCGGCAGTGCAACTGGCGTCGGGGAAACCAGCGTGATAGAACCCGTTGGTGATGTCCATCACGGTTGGAGCGGTCGAGAATGTCCCGTACGCCAGATACTGTTGGGTACCCAACAAATCATTGACTGTAACATCGTTCGGCAAAACTTCGATCGAAAGCAGAGGCTCCGCCGCGGCTGTCGTTGTCACAGCGACAGACGCTGTCCCCGTCACCACGGTGGCGGAAGACGAGCCGGTGGCGGGATTCGTCCATTCGGCCGTGATGTTGGTTGTGCCCGGGCTCACCCCTGTGGCCTGACCCGGATTCGGAGAAGGAGAAGTCGCGATTGTGGCATACGCCGGGATGCTCGAACTCCACGCAAGCTGCGGCGAGTCTGTCACATCCTCCAGAAGGCCGGTGCTTCCTGAAGTGCCCAGCGCGATAAAGTTGCCGGGTTGACCCGTTGCAGACAGCGCCAGCGAGCTCGGAATGATGGAAAGCGCGGTAATTTGCTCCGCTACTCCGTTTGTCACCGTGATGGTCGCGACGCCCGTCACCACGCTGTTGTCAGCGTTCTTTGCGAGCGCCGTGATGGCGACCGTGCCCTGGCCAACTGCCGTGACAAGCCCGTTCGTCAACGCAGTGCAGGGAGCGGGAGAACCAGCGGTGCAGACCGTGGCCACCGCCGTATTGCTGGAACTCCACGTCAGCGGGTAAGCGGCGCTGTTGGTCAGATTCTGCGTGACCGGGGCTGCCGAGAATGTCCCGATGGCGATCAGTTGGCTGGTTTGACCCGGATAGGAAACCGATTGCGTACCGGGCAGAAGCGCCATGGAAAGCAGAGGCTCCGCCGCTACGCCGTTCACTGTCAGGGTTGCCGTGGCCGTGACCACGTTGGCGGGAGTGCTGCCGACAGCGGGGTTATTGTACTGAGCCGTGATGGTGGTCGTGCCCTGGCTGACCGGCGTTACTCCGCCGGAAGCATTGATGGTGGCAATCGCCGTGTTACTTGAAGTCCAGGTGACTCCGTTGGTCTCGTTCAGTTGCAGTCCGGTAGTTGAATTGCTGCCGATGGCGACAAACGTGGTGGTTGGCGTAGTCGGGGCAACCAGGGGCATAGTGATCGTCTGTGTGCTGGGAATAATCGTCAGCGACGTAATTTCCTGCGTCGATGGTCCCGTCACCGTTAAAGTCGCTGTCGCGTAAGAAGAACTTCCGTCCGTCTTGTTTGTTGCGATAGCCGTGATGGCGGTCGTGCCCTGGCCAACCGTCGTGGCGACTCCGGCATTCGGAGCGGTATTGGAGATGGTGGAGACGGATGGATTGCTCGAATACCAGGTGACTGTGTAGGTCGAGATGTTCGCCATGTTCTGCGCACCCGGCGTCGATGAGGTTGCGGAGAACGTTCCGATCGCCAGGTATTGGGCTGTTTGACCCGCCCCCGCAACCGATTGCGAAGCTGGGACAATCGCCAGTGATAGCAGGGGTTCCGTGGCCGTGCCGCTCACCGTGAAGGTCGCGGTAGCTGTCACCACGCTGTTGTCGGGGTTCTTCGCCTCAGCCGTGATCACGGCCGTACCCTGGCCAACCGCAGTAACCATGCCGCCGTTCGGGGTAATGGTGGCTACAGCGGTGTTGCTGGAAGCCCATGTGACCAAATTTGTCATATCACGGGTGCCCGGAGTGGCGGAGCCCGACGAGAAAGTTCCAATCGCAATCAGTTGGCTGGTTTGACCTACCAGGACCGATTGGCTGCTGGGAGTGATGGCCAGCGAAAGCAGCGGTTCCGATGCCACGCCCAGAACTGTCAGGGTAGCCGTCGTCGTCGCCACGCTGCCGTCCTTGTTCGTCGCGATGGCCGTGATCGTCGTAGAGCCCTGGCTAAGCGCCGTGGCAACGCCATTGGTATCGATGGTTGCCACCAGCGGGTTGGATGAACTCCAGGAGACCAGAGTTGTCACATTCGACTGGATACCGGTGCTGCCAACGGTTCCGATGGCGACAAAATTGACGGTCTGAAGTGCAGATCCGATCGTCGGCAGGGTGACTTCCTGCGAACCCGGAGTAATGGACAGCGCCGTAATCGTCGAAGTGGATGCCCCGGTCACCGTAAAGGTCGCCGTGGCTGTCGCCCCGCTCTTGTCGGTGTTGTTGGTGACAACGGCCGTGATCGCCGTCGCGCCCGGCCCAACCGCCGTGGCGATTCCGGTTCCGGGGTCAATGGTGGCGACTTGCGGGTTGCTTGAACTCCATTTGAGCGTGTAGCCGCTCACATTCGCCATGTTCTGGCTGCCCGGCGTGGAGGAGGTCGCCAGGAAAGTGCCGATCGCCAGGAATTGCGTAGTTTGGCCGGCCGCAGCCACCGATTGCGAGTCTGGAACGATAGCCAGCGATTGCAGAGGCTCCGGTGTGGCCGGAATGTTGACGGTCAGTGTCGCGATTCCCGTCACGACTGTGCCGTCGGGATTCGTCGCAATCGCCGTGATCGCCGTGGTGCCGTTCGCAACCGCCGTGGCGACTCCAGTAGCTGAATTGATTGTGGCCACCGAAACAACGGTGGAACTCCACGTTGCCGTACTGGTCAGATTCACCGTAGTGCCCGACCCCGTGGTGCCGATGGCGATGAGCCCGGCAGACTGGTTCGCCGCCGTAAGCGTCTGCGCGGCCGGAACGATGGCCAGCGAGACCACCGGCTCCGGTGTGGCGGGGATACTCACGGTCAGTGTCGCAATTCCCGTCACGACGGTGCCATCCGGGTTCGTCGCAATTGCCGTGATCGCCGTTGTGCCGTTTGATAGCGCCGTGGCGACTCCGCTGGCTGGATCGATCTTAGCCACCGAGGCAATGCTGGAACTCCACGTTGCCGCCTTGATCGTTGCCGTACCGATCGTTGCCGGCATATTGGTCAGGTTCACCGTTGTTCCGGTTGACGTGGTGCCAATCACGATGAGCCCGGTCGTCTGATTGGCTACCGTGAGCGTCTGCGCGGCCGGAACAATGGCCAGCGAGACCAGGGGCTCCGGCGTGGCGGGGATGTTCACGGTCAGGGTTGCCGTTCCTGTCACCACCGTGCCGTCAGGATTCGAGGCAACGGCCGTGATCGCCGTGGTGCCGTTCGCAACCGCCGTAGCGACTCCAGTGGCTGAATTGATTGTGGCCACCGAAACAACGGTGGAACTCCACGTGGCCTTATTGGTCAGGTTCACCGTCGTGCCCGACCCCGTGGTGCCGATGGCGATAAGCCCGGCGGTCTGGTTTGCTGCCGTGAGCGTCTGCGCGGACGGAACGATGGCCAGCGAGACCACCAGCTCCGGTGTGGCGGGGATGTTCACGGTCAGTGTCGCAATTCCCGTCACGACCGTGCCATCCGGATTCGTCGCAATCGCCGTGATCGCCGTTGTGCCGTTTGATAGCGCCGTGGCGACTCCAGTGGCTGAATTGATTGTGGCCACCGAGGCGATGCTGGAACTCCACGTTGCCGCCTTGATCGTCGCCGTACCGATCGTTGCCGGCATATTGGTCAGGTTCACCGTCGTGCCACTTGACGTGGTGCCAATCACGATGAGCCCGGTCGTCTGATTGGCTACCGTGAGCGTCTGCGCGGCTGGAACAATGGCCAGCGAAACCAGCGGCTCTGGTGTCGCGGGGATGTTGACGGTCAGTGTCGCCGTTCCTGTCACCACCGTGCCGTCCGGATTCGAGGCAACGGCCGTGATCGCCGTGGTGCCGTTCGCAACCGCCGTAGCGACTCCAGTGGCTGAATTGATTGTGGCCACCGAAGCAACGGTGGAACTCCACGTTGCCTTACTGGTCAGGTTCACCGTCGTGCCGCTTGACGTAGTGCCGATGGCGGTGAGTCCGGCGGTCTGGCCGGCTGCCGTGAGCGTCTGCGCAGACGGAGTGATGGCCAGCGAGACCAGGGGCTCTGGTGTCACGGCGATGTTTACGGTCAGGGTTGCCGTTCCTGTCACCACCGTGCCGTCGGGATTCGAGGCGACGGCCGTGATCGCCGTTATGCCGTTCGCAGCCGCCGTAGCGACTCCAGTAGCTGAATTGATCGAGGCCACCGAGGTGACGGTGGAGTTCCACGTTGCCGCCAGGATCGTCTTCCCATTGATCGTTGCCGACTGATTGGTCAGATTCACCGTCGTGCCATTTGCCGTGGTGCCAATGGCAATGAGCCCGGCTGTCTGGCCGGCTGTCGTGAGCGTTTGCGCGGACGGAACAATGGCCAGCGAGACCAAAGGCTCCGACGTCGTGCCGGTCACCGTGAAGGTAGCCGTTGCCGTCACCACGCTGCCGTCGGGATTCGTTGCCTCGGCCGTGATGACCGTCGCACCCTGGCCTACCGCCGTAATGAGTCCACCGGTCTTGGTGATGGTGGCAACGGAGACATTGCTGGAAGCCCAGGCGACCGTACTACTCAGGTCGCGAGTGCCTGGAGTGGAGGATGTCGGCGAGAACGTGCCGATCGCAATCATTTGGCTGGTCTGGCCCGGCAAGGCAACCGATTGGTTGTTCGGAGTAATCGCAATTGAAAGCAGCGGCTCCGACGCCACACCCGTCACCGTGAAGTTCGCACTGGCCGTCACCACTGACTTGTCAGGATTCGTCCAGATGGCCGTAATCGGCGTAGTGCCCTGGCCTACTGCCGTAGCCAGTCCGGTGGTTGCGCCAACCGTGGCAATGCCCACGTTCGTGGAACTCCAAGCGACCTGGGTTGTCAGATTCACCTGAAGACCGGCACTCGTCGTGCCCAGCGCGATAAACTGGCCCGTCTGACCGGGCAATGCAACCGAATCCGTCCCTGGCAGGACGGAGAGCGATACGTAAGGCTCCGTGCTGCTGCTTCCGGTCACTGTGACGTTCACGCTGCCAGAAACAGGGCCGGCATATCCGGCCGCGGTAGCCGTAATCGCAGTTGTTCCAGGGCCCACCGCCGTTACGACTCCGGAAGAATTCACGGTTGCCACGCCGGTGATGGCGGAGGTCCAGGTAACCTCGCTGGTGATATTGCTGGTAGTCGGATGGGCGCCATTGCCGTATGTCCCCGTAGCCGTTAGCTGCAAGGTGGGGCCGCCTACCACAAGATTATTAGTCGTCGGCGTTACCTGGATGGAATCCAGCCCTCCTGAGGAGGTGCAGCCTGCGATTGGCAGGGCAATACCGATCAGCATCAGTGCCTTGAACAAAGAATGATCGAACATCGATGACCTCCAGGTTTTCCGACCGGCTCTAGCTCCGCCATTTAAAGACGAAACCGCATACTCTTTTCCACCGCTGATTGTATAACCTACACCTATTGCCCCGCCCGACCCGTAAAACTTCATTCCCCCATGGAATCAAGACAGTAAATGAACATGCCCGGCCAGCCGCACTTTGCCCCATCGACCGGCAGCGGCTACACTTCTCCCTATATGGCCATCGCCCGCGACAACACTCCTGAACGGTTGGTCAGCGCCTCACGCGCTGAAGAAGAACAGGGTTTTGAGCTGAAACTCCGTCCCCGCTGGCTCGGGGAGTTCATCGGCCAATCCAAAGCCAAAGAACAGCTCGCCATCGCCCTGGAAGCCGCCAAATCCCGCGGCGAGGCGCTCGATCACGTACTCCTCTTTGGGCCCCCAGGCCTGGGCAAGACCACCCTGGCCACCATCATTGCCAATGAATTGGATGTCGGCTTCCAGCAGACCTCCGGCCCCGCGCTCCAGATCCAGGGCGACCTGACCGCCATCCTCACCAACCTGCGCGAGCGCCAGGTGCTCTTCCTTGACGAAATCCACCGTATGCAGCCGGTCCTGGAAGAAAAGCTCTACACCGCGCTCGAGGACTACAAACTGGACATCATCATCGGCCAGGGTCCGGCCGCGCGCACTCACGTGATGGAAATCCGCCCCTTCACCTTCATCGGCGCCACCACGCGGCCCGGCCTGCTCAGTTCGCCGCTGCGCTCGCGCTTCGGCATCCTGCTGCGCCTGGAATTTTATACGGAGGAAGAACTGCGCTTCATCGTCACCCGCTCCGCCGAGGTGATGCAGATCCCCATCGATCAAGACGGCGCGGCAGAAATTGCCCTGCGCTCCCGCGGGACACCCCGCATCGCCAATCGCCTGTTGCGCCGCGTTCGCGACTACGCCCAAGTGCGCGGAAACGGCGAGATCGACCGCCCCACCGCCAACGCCGCCCTCACCATGCTCGAGGTGGACGCCCACGGCTTCGACGAGATCGACCGCCGTCTGCTGTTGACCATCATGCAGAAATACGACGGCGGCCCGGTAGGTCTGGGCACGCTGGCCGCAACCCTGGCCGAGGAGGAAGACGCACTCGAAGAGGTCTACGAGCCGTTCCTCATCCAGATCGGATTCCTCGACCGCACTCCGCGCGGACGCGTGGCCACGCGCCTGGCCTATGAACACTTCGGCCTGACCATGCCGGGGAAACAAAACGCGCTTTTCTGACATCGAACGAACTTACTGAGTTTTGAAGGAGTTTTCCATGGCACTTACTGAATCCACCATGCTGGAACTGGGCGCCACAGCCCCCGAATTCGTCCTCCCCAACGTCATCACCGGCAACACCGTTTCTCGCGACGACTTTCGCGGCCGGAAGGCTCTGCTGGTCATGTTCATCTGCGCCCACTGCCCCTACGTGAAGCACATTGAGAAGGGCTTGGCCGACCTGGGCAAGGACTACGCCACCCAGCCCCTGGCCATCGTCGCCATCAGCAGCAACGATGTGACCACCCATCCCGCCGATAGCCCCGCCGGGCTGAAACAGCAGGCTGAAACCATCGGCTTCAACTTCCCTTACCTTTATGACGAGACGCAGGCTGTGGCTCGCGCCTACAAGGCCGCCTGCACGCCTGACTTGTTTCTCTTCGACGCTGATTTCCACCTGGTTTACCGCGGCCAGTTCGATTCGAGCCGCCCCGGCAACGGCATTCCCGTCACCGGCGGAGATCTGCGCGCCGCCATCGACGCAGTCCTCGCCGACAACGCCGTCCCCCAGGACCAGCGCCCGTCCATCGGCTGCAATATCAAGTGGAAGGCATAAGAAAGCGGAGTTAGCGGGGTTTGCGGGATTAGCGGAGTTTGCTTTCGCGCCAACCACGCCAGCTCCGCTAACTCCGCTTTAGAGCTTTAGCCCCTTCAAATATGCGCGGAACTGCGGCCCAAGGTCACTGCGCTTGAGCGCAAACTCAACGGTGGCTTGCAACATGCCCAGCTTGTCGCCGGCATCGAATCGCTTTCCCTCGAAGGTATACCCAAAAACTTTTTCTTCCTTGAGCAGCGCCCTCATGCCGTCGGTGAGTTGAATCTCGCCGCCAGCGCCGGGTGCGGTCTGCTCCAGCAGTTCGAAAATCCGCGGCGTAAGAATATAGCGGCCGATGATGGCCTGTTTTGAAGGCGCGTCTTCGAACTTCGGCTTCTCCACCATTCCCGTGCAGTTGTAAATCCGCCAGTTATCGCGGTCCTGCGAGCCAGCCAGTACGCCGTAAGCGCTGATCCCCGGCCCTTCCACGGTCTGCGTCGCCAGCACCGAACCGCCCTTCTCGTCGAAGACTCGAATCATCTGTTCCAGGCAAGGCACATCGGCATCGATCACATCATCGGGCAGAATCACGGCGAACGGCTCATCGCCCACCAGGTCCTTGGCGCATAGCACGGCATGCCCCAGTCCCAGCGGCTCCTTCTGCCGCACATAGCTGATCCGCGCCAGCGCCGAAACACCGCGCGACACCGCCAGCAGTTTGTGCTTGCCTGACTTTTCCAGCATCGCGTCCAGCTCGAAGCTGTTGTCGAAGTGGTCCTCGATCGTACCCTTGCCGCGACCGGTGATGATGATGATGTGCTCAATCCCCGATGCGATCGCCTCTTCCACGCCGTACTGAATGATGGGCTTGTCAACCAGCGCCAGCATCTCCTTGGGAATCACCTTGGTGGCCGGCAAAAACCGCGTACCCAGCCCGCCCGCCGGAAAAACCGCCTTCCGCACCCGCTTGCCCATTTCATCTTCCTCGTCTTGAAAAGAGTTTAAGCCCCGCGCCCTACAAATGCCGGGTACTCCAGGTCTCAATTTTGAGACCTGCGAAACCATGAACGCTCCGTGCCCCATCTCTTTCGCGCTCTTTGCGAAAAGGATGGGAAACCATCCAGTTTACAGCGCCGGCGAATCGTCCCCCAGCAACGCCTCCCGCACAATCTTGATGGGCGGAAATCCCTGCCGGAGGAAGTTATTGTGAAACTCTTCCAGCGAGAAGGCCGCGCCCTGTTTCTTCTTCACGTCCTCGCGCAGTTTCATGATCTCCAGCTTGCCCAGCGTGTAATACAGATAAGTCGGGTCTCCGGCTCCGCGCTTGGTCTCCACCACGGCCGACTCTTTCGACTGATAGCCTTCCTTCTGAAAAAACTCCTCAGCCTCGTCGAAGCTCATCGTGCCGGTGTGCATCTTGATGCCCACGATAAAGCGCGCGTTCCTCAGCAGCGCGTCCTGCAACTGACCGAGCCGCATGAATTTGGATTCGCGTTCGTCCTTCGCTCCAGCGCCGGGCTGGCCGTATCCTTCGTCGAGCATCATCTGCTCGGTATAGTGCGCCCAACCTTCAACGTCGGTGTTCGCGCCCAGCAGCTTGCGCACGCGGCTCGGCGCCTGCGGCAACCAAAGAAACTGGACGTAGTGGCCCGGATAAGCCTCATGCACCGCCGTTGAAATCACCGTGCCCACGTTGAACGAATGCATGTAGCCCTCAACCTGCGCGGGAGTCATCGATGGATCAGGCAGAGTTACGTTGAAATAGGCTTCCGTCGCGTGCGTCTCGAACGGCCCTGGCGTGTCCATGCTGGCGGTCGTCGTTGCGCGCATGAACGGCGGCGTCTCTTCCAGGATGGGCCGCACATCCGACGGGATGGTTACAATGTGATGCGAGCGGATAAAGCTCACCAATCCGTCAAAGGTGGCGCGGAAGGAATTCAATAACTCATCGGGCGCGGGATGTTTCTCGCCTAACTCCTCCACCACCGCGCCCGGCTCCTTATTCGGCTCCAGCTCCTTGGCAATCTGATTGAACTGCGCCTGATTCTTGCGCATATCGGCCCAGCCCATCTCCAACAGCTTGTCCAGCGGCAAATCCACCATCTCGTCGTATGCGAGCTTCTTCGAGAAGGTCTCCGCGCCGATGCGGAAATCTCCGTTCGACTGCGGCAGCAGGTCCGTCTTCAGCCAGCCTAGATAGCTGTTCAGCGCCGCAATCACCGCCCCATTCGTCTGCGCAAACTCGGCCTTCAACGCCGGATCTTTCGCGTCGGCAAAGGCCAGCGGAACATCGTGCTTAAAAAAGCTCACAATGTCCGGCAACTGCTCGATGGCAATCTCGGTAAAAATACGCGGCGGATTTTTCAGGTTCACGCGCGCGTCGGCCAGCAATGCAGGCATTTGCTTCTCCCGCGCAATCAGCGACCGTAGCCGCTCGTCCGGCGAGGCAAATTTGCGCTCCATCAGCGTGAATGCGCCATTCGCGCAAGTGCCCGAATAGTTGTCCGCATTCTTTTCCCACGGACGAATCACTTCCAGCGTCAGCAGCTCCGAGCGAATGTTCGCCAGCACCATCTCGCGGTCGCTCCGCGGAACAAAATCGGCGGCGGCGGCATCGGGATGAATCGCCTCGACGCGTTTCTCGAAAACCTTCAGCGCGCTAATCTCCGCGTCGATATTCTTCCGCGAGTAATCCTCCAGTTGCGCGTCATACTGGTGATATCCGACCAGCGTTCCGCCCGTCGGGCCATAGTGAAAGTACACCTGGTCAAAGTACTCGTCCGATACCTTCTGGAACTGCTGCTTCCAGTTCTGATTCGCAGCATGGGCACTTATCGCTGAAGCCATAAAAACTCCCATCACAAACTGAGCAATAACTCTCTTCATCTTTTCTCTCACTATCCACCTATACTGGGTGCCACACCCTCGGCACGTCTTTGTTCTTGAGCTAGGATAAGCTCGTGCTAACCCCGCTAACTCCGCCAGCCGCGCTAACTCTGCTTCTCGGGCGCCAGGTTGGCAAGCAGTTCCTGAATTTCAAGCAGAACCTCGTCGGATCGCGTGGCGTCCAACGGAAACTTCAGCAGACCCTGCGGCGTAAACTGGGCGCCGCGCTTGGCATTCTTCGCCACCAATCGCATCAAGTGTTGAGGATCGACCGCAGCATTTTCCGTAAAGCGAATATGCAGCCCGGCGCGCTTGCGATCCACACGCGCAATGCCGATCCGCTCGCACTCCACCCGCACCAGCGCCGCCTCCAGCAGGAACACCGTCGCATCCGGCGGCGCGCCATAGCGGTCTTCCATCTCCGCGCGCACCTCGTTCACCGCCGCCTCGCTCGCCGCACCGGCGATTTTCTTGTAGAGCCGCAGCCGCTGATTCTCTTCCGGCACATAACTCTCGTCGATGCGCAGCGCGATACCCAGGTTGAGCTGCGTCGTGGGCCGCTCCTCGCTGCTCTCGCCCTTCATCTCCTTCACCGCGGCCTCCAGCATCGACGTGTATAACTCGAATCCCACCGCCTCGATGTGCCCGCTCTGTTCGCCGCCCAGCATATTACCCGCGCCGCGCAACTCCAGGTCCAGCGCGGCAATCTTGAAGCCCGCGCCCAGGTCGCTGAACTCCTTCAACGCCGCCAGCCGTCTGCGCGCAATCTCCGTCAGCTCCTGCTCCGGCGGAATCAGAAGATACGCATAGGCGCGCCGGTTCGACCTGCCCACGCGGCCGCGCAATTGGTATAACTCGCTCAGCCCGTGCCGGTCCGCGCGGTTAATCAGCATGGTGTTGGCCAACGGAATGTCCAGCCCGTTTTCGATGATCGTGGTCGCCACCAGCACATCGTATTCGTGCCGCATGAAGGCCAGCATCACTCTTTCCAGCTCCGTTTCGGTCATCTGCCCGTGGCCCACCGCAACCCGCGCCCCCGGCACCAGTTCCTGAATCCGCGCGGCGATTTCGTAAATGGATTCCACGCGGTTATGCACAAAGTAGACCTGCCCCCCGCGCTCCAGTTCCACCTCGACCGCCGAGCGCACAATCTTCTCGTCGAACTTGGCCACCACCGTCTGAATCGCCATGCGGTCTTTGGGCGGCGTCTCGATCACGCTCATGTCCCTGAGGCCCATCAGCGACATATGCAGCGTGCGCGGAATCGGCGTGGCGCTCATCGCCAGCACGTCAATCTCCTTGCGCATCTGCTTCAGCCGCTCCTTGTGGCGCACGCCGAAGCGCTGCTCCTCATCCACAATCAACAGGCCCAAATCCTGAAATTTGATGTCCTTCGACAGCAGCCGGTGGGTGCCGATCAGGATGTCCACCTTGCCCGTCTCCACCTGCTCCTTGATGATCTTTTGTTCTTTTGGAGTTCTGAAACGCGAGATCATTTCGATGTTGATGGGAAATTGCGCAAACCTCTTCTTGAATGTCTCGAAGTGCTGAAAGCTCAGAATCGTCGTCGGCGTCAGCACCGCCACTTGCTTGCCGTCCTGCACGGCCTTGAAGGCCGCGCGCATGGCTACTTCCGTCTTCCCATAGCCCACGTCGCCGCATAACAGCCGATCCATCGGCGTCGTCGATTCCATGTCGTACTTGATCGCGCGAATCGCCGCCAACTGGTCGTCCGTCTCGGTAAAGTCGAACGAGTCCTCAAACTCCCGCTGAAATTCGTTGTCCTTCGCGAAGGCCGTCCCTTGCGCAGTGGTCCGCTCGGCGTATAACTTCAATAACTCGCCGGTCATGTCCTCCATGGCCTTGCGCACGCGCGCCTTGGTCTTGGCCCACTGCTGCGAGCCCAGCCTGTTCAGCACGGGCGCCGGTCCCGCGTCCGTCGAGCGGTACTTCTGAATCAGATCCAATCGAGTTAGCGGGACATATAACTTGGCCTGCTCGGCAAACTCCAGGATCATGAACTCGACGGAGAGCCCATCTTGCACAATTTCCTTTAGTCCCTGATATTGCGCGATGCCGTGCTCCACGTGAACCACGTAATCGCCTACGGTCAAATCGCGGAAATCGGAGACAAACGCCGCCATCTTCGACCGCTTCGGCTCCGGCCGTGCCGCTACATCCGCGTCGTCCGATAAATCATTCGCTCCGAAGAGAATCAGATTTGAGTCGGCAAAACTAACTCCCGCGGCCAGCGGCGTCCGCACAATCACCGGCGCGCGCAGGTCGCTGGACAGGTAACCGCTTTCGTCCGTCACCGTCTCGCCGGGACGCGGGCTGCGGCTGCCCAGCCGATACGGAATCTGATACTCGCGCAGCACTGTGGCCAGGCGCTCCACATCGCCCTGGTGCGGCGCGGCCAGCACAATCCGCGTCTCCGCGGCCATCAGGTTGCGCAATTGCTCGGTAAACGCCGGAATCGACCCATGAAACCTGAGCGTCGAACGCGTGTTCAGCTCGATCTCGCCCAGCGTGTTGTCCTCGTCCAGCACGTCAACCCCGCCCAGTTGATCGAGGTCCAGCCCCATGTGCTCGTCCAGCGCCGCCTGCAACACTTCGGGCCGCAGGTAGATCTCCTCCGGCGTGATCAGCGACCCCATCGCCGAACGCTCATGCCGCTGCTCGACCTTCTTCCACCAGCGATCGATCTGGTTGCGCACCATCGACGGCTCTTCGATAAATAGCGCGCACTTCGGCGCCAGCGAGAGCAGCGATTTTTCCGCACCGGCCACCGAGGCGAAAAACTCCCACCCCGGAAAGACGCTCACGCCTTCCGCAGCCGCCAGTTCGGCAGCCATCTCCTCATCGTCCGCGCCTTCCGCGCCGCCTTCGACATCCTCCTCAAATTTGATCCGCTGCCGATTCAGCCGCCCATGCACCGCGGCCAGCAGCCGCTCAGTCACCGGCGTTTCGGTCAGCGGCAGCAACTGCGCTTCGTCCAGCCCACCCTGCGACCGCTGCGTCTCCGGATCAAATTTTCGTATGCTTTCAATCTCGTCGCCGAAGAACTCGATGCGCACCGGCCGGTCAGACTCGGGCGAGTAGACGTCCAGAATCCCGCCCCGCCGCGTAAATTGCCCCGGCATCTCCACCAGGTCCATCTGCGTATAGCCCACTGAGGCCAGGTGCCCGGTCAGCACCTCCACATCCACCTCTTCGCCGCGCTTCAGCGTTACCGCAAGCCCGGCGTAGTAGTCGCGGTCAAACAGCTTCAGCGCCGCCGACTCCACCGGCGCAATCAGAATCGAGACCGCCCCTGTGGCCAGCTTCCACAGCGCCGCCGCTCGCTGCGCCTGCACATCGGGATGAGGGGATAGATTTTCGAAGGGAAGCACATCGTGGGCCGGCAGCCGTACCACCAGCGCCGGGTCCACCGCGCCGGTCAGCTCGCAGCCCGCGCGCAGCATCGGCTCCAGCGCCTCGGCAGCCTTGTTGTCGGCCACCACCACGATCACCGGCTGCCGCGCAGCCCGCGCCATCAGTGGCAGATAAATCGCACGCGCCGTAGCTGTCAACCCGGAGACACGTCTCCGCCCCGCATGAAGGCTCAGATGCCTTCGTACGCGCTCAAACTCGGAAGAGTGCTCCAGCTCCGCAAAGATTTCGCGGACGAACGGGAGGATCATGTACCCTTAGTTTACCAGCGCGGGCTCGGAGGCCAGTGCGGAGTCAGGCATTGCCCGCGCGCATGAGGCCCTCAGCCGTGCCCGCCGTTCTTACTCCGTCGCGCCCGCCCGATCGACAAACACTTGCTGCGGAGCCGTTACTTCCGCCGCCAGCCCGCCCATCTTCAACCTCAGAGTCTTCATTTCGGGCTTGCCGTCCAGGGGAGCGGAAAAGCGCAGCTCGTACTGATTCTTCAGGCAGCGCGCAATATCCTCGAAGTACGGCTGCATGGAAACCGGGTTGCCCATTCCCTGCCATAAGCTTTGGCCGCCCGTCGCCTGGGCCACTTCAAGCAAGAGGCTCTGGCCGGTATTGTTCCCGTAGAGGGTACGGTCGGCGAGGCCCTGATTCATCCAGTAGATCGCGTAAACGACCAATCTCGCGCGGACCGAGTCGGTAATCGCGGCCTGCACATACGGATCCTCGGGATCGAATCGCCTCTCGTAGTTATCGATGCCGTCGGTCACCATCACCACTTCACGCCGGGCCTCGCGATCCCCTGAAGGCCAGTGCTGGGCAAGGTCAGAGAGGCAGAAGTAGGGGCTGGCGCTCAAACCGGGTGTGCCTCCGGGCAGGTGAAGTGCGCGCAGCACCTGGACGTGATCCGCGGTGAGAGGGCCGGCAAATACAGCGCGCCCGTTCTGCATGTACGCGATACCGGCCTTCGTATTCGGCCCGAGGCCATTGATGAAATGCTCGATCTCGCTGAATTGGCCTCCCAGGCTGTTGCGGGCCGAACTGTCGATCAGCAGCACCAGTTCCAGCCTGTCGTTTGGCCCACGCAGCGGCGTCCAACCGGTCACCTGGGACGGTTTTCCGTTCACCTTGATGCTCAGGTCCTGCTGCGAGACGTTTGCGAGCATCTCACCCTTCTGCTTGGGAAGAATCGTCACCACGGTCCGTCCCTGACCTGTGGCTTTCTCGCCCTGCGAAAACGCCGGCGCCGCCAGCAGCAGCGTTCCAGCGGCCATCCAAATCGCTATGTTCAGGTTTTTCATACAGATCCCCCCCCTTGGAGGTGCGGCCCATGCCCACATTCTAATGCTGCGCGCCTCCGCTGAGTTAGACGCAGGGATATTCTGTTAGGTTCACGCAACTTCCCGCCCACAGCGGAACTCGTTCCGGCAAGCCGGAGAGGCCATTCGCCGGGAACAAATGGACCCTCCCGCTGCCGGGTCTGGCATCGCATCGTGACGATTCGTTTCGGTTTTTCAAACTACAATTGAGGAGAAATGGCAAAAAAACTACGAGTCGGGATTCTTTTTGGCGGGCGCAGCGGCGAGCATGAAGTTTCGCTGCTTTCGGCGGCTTCGATTTTGAAGGCGATCGATCGGAGGAAGTTTGAGGTTGTGCCGATCGGCATCAACAAGGCCGGGCACTGGCTGACCTCGATGGCGGCGCAGGGGCTGCTGGAGGGCTCCGCGACGACGGAAGCGAAGGCACGCGCGGAGGCCGGCTCAAAGGCTCCGCAAAAGCTGCGGGCGGGAGATCCGGCAGCTACTCCGGGGGCGCGGGTTCTGGCTGAGGGACAGCCGGCGTTGCTGGCGCCCGAGCCGGTGGAACCGGCGGCGTCTTCCGCGCTGACTCTCGCCGGACCAGCGGCTTTGGATACCCACGCGGCGCTGCGCAGTCTTTCCCTCGACGTGGTCTTTCCGGTGCTGCACGGGACTTTTGGCGAGGATGGAACCATTCAGGGACTCTTCGAGCTGGCGGGGATCGCCTATGTCGGCTCCGGCGTGCTCGGCTCGGCCGCGGGCATGGACAAGGATGTGATGAAGCGCCTCTTCGCCCAATTCAGGCTACCGATCGTCCGTCATGTGACGCTGCTGCGGGCTGAGTGGGAGCGGTCGCCGCGGAAGGCCATCGCCCAGGTCGAGGCGGCGCTCAAGTACCCGGTCTTTGTGAAGCCGGCGAATCTGGGCTCGTCGGTGGGCATCTCGAAAGCTCATGACCGCAAGGAACTCGCCGTTGCGCTGACCCTGGCCGCCAAGTACGACCGCAAACTGGTGGTGGAACAGGGCGTGGGCGGCAAGAAGTCCAGGGCGCGCGAGTTCGAGGTCGGTGTGCTGGGCAACGACGCGCCCGAAGCCAGCCTCGTCGGCGAGATCATTCCCTGCAAGGAGTTTTACGACTACGAGGCCAAGTATCTCTCCGAGGGTTCGACGGCTGTGATTCCCGCCCCTCTGAGCAAGGCCGAAACAAAGCTGGTCCGTGATCTGGCTGTAGCGGCCTTTCGGGCTTGTGATTTGGCCGGGCTGGCGCGGGTGGACTTTCTCATGGAGCCGGAGGGCAAGCAGCGCATCTATCTGAACGAAGTGAACACCATGCCGGGGTTTACGCAGATCAGCATGTATCCCAAGCTGTGGGAGGCCACCGGGGTCAGCTACAGGAATCTGATCACCCGGCTGATTGAACTGGCCCTGGAACGGCACGCCGAGAAGAACCGGACAACGTATAGCCGGGAAGAGTAGAAAGACAGGGAATAGTTGTGGAGTCTCAAGAGGTTGTTCCGATTCAGACCAGCGCGGGAAGCGGGTGTATTTAGATTGAGGCTAGCATGCGGACGGTGGAAGTTGTAGTCGTGCAGCCAAGCCGTGAGTTGTTGCTTT
>Ga0181535_10001253_pt1 | contig 33768 bp, 30 predicted proteins | sample PEATcosm2014_Bin_44_FD_119774 | JGI IMG/M metagenome (GOLD analysis project Ga0181535, IMG submission 119774) | Peatland microbial communities from MTU Mesocosm Facility, Houghton, MI, USA - PEATcosm2014_Bin17_30_metaG | ecosystem: Environmental > Terrestrial > Soil > Wetlands > Peat | place... | reverse complement strand
TGCAGCGGAGGCTTTGCAGCCGGGTGTTGGTGGCCAGTCTGCACGAACTTTGCATGAACTGAATGAAGACCCGCCTTAAATCACACTAACGGTAAACGTAGTTGTCGGTGCCGGGGTAACCGCGGGATTTCCGGCTCCCGTCACGGTAAAGGTATAGGTACCAGCAGTGGTGGAGGTGCCAGCAGTTGTCGACCTGCTTCCGCCGCAGGCGGCCAGACTTCCCAGCACCACCATCAACGCCAAGACACCTAGCATCGATCGCCAATTGCGCCGGCGTGTGGGAATTCCCAGGAACACGAGAAATGACAGTACCCCGCCGCCACTTGAGTCGAATAGCCACTTGCCCATGCCACCCGATTTGGGGCTTGCCGTCGCACTATTAGCGCCGGATCCATAGGTCGTCACAGTAAAGGTCGCGATTCCGCCCACCGACAACGGCATGCTGGGGTTGGGGCCGGAGCAGGTCGGAAGATTCCCAGCCCCAGACGGAGACGAGGTCAGCGCACAACTCAGCGTGACACTTCCCGAGTAACCTGTGGTTGTATTCACTTCTACCTGCGAGGTGGCGGATAAACCTGGGTCGACAGGATTCACTGGCGACGCCTGGAGCGTGAAGGCTGACTGCGTCACGCTCACTGTGATCTGGACCGTAGCGGCGCTCCCAGTGTAGTTTGTATCCCCAAGGTAGGTTGCCGTGACCGTGTCGACGCCGTTGGGCAGGTTGGTGACCGCCAGCGTCGCGACTCCGCTGCCGTTCAGCTGCGAAGTACCAAGGCTGGTAGAACCAACCGTAAATGTCACGTTTCCGATCGGAGTTGGACTGCCGCTCTGACCGGAAACCGTGGCTGTTAGAGTGACAGACTGCTCGGCGGCCACACTTCCCGATGGGGAACTCGTGAGATTCGTCGCCGAGGCCAGGTCTGACACAGCAACCGCGATATACTGCGGGCCATTGTTCTCAATACACGAATACCCGTTCACTCCTGAGTTGAGGCGCTGAACCGAAGTTCCATCGTAGCTCGTAACAGTAATATCCGTTTTTGGTGCGATTGGAATACCCACGGGATTGTGCGTGCCGTTTTCATTCCAACAGACGTATCGGGCATCTGTACCGTTCGAGAACTCGAGGATGTAATCAGTAATATCGTTCGTGTACACTTCGTTGGAATAGTAATACCCATTCAACTGACTGGTGAGGGTTTTAAAAGCGTAGAACGCCGGCAACGGTGTTATATTCGGGCTTTGCGAATTCATATCGTAGGCGTGAACCATTCCAAAGTTGAACTCTTGGTTGGTATTATCGCTATCTCCGTCATCCATCCAGTCGTACGCGATGTTTATGGGGACCGCATTCATCAGGTTATTAAGCAACATGCGGGCGACGTATTGGCCCTTCTCAATTTCGGCATCATTGTATGAGAGAGTCCCTGCCGGGACGTCGTACCAGGACGAAGAATAACCCCACTCACTATTGATGATCGGCGGGTTAGTTGTTGTATCTGAGTAAATCACAGAAGTAAGCCAGATGTAGTCTTGACTGACAGATTCGGGATAGCCATTACGGTACGGATGAACGCTGACGCCATCCAATTTGCTTCCGAGCGGCGACTCCAAGACCATATTCAAGAAGTCCACTGAGTTATAAAAACTGGGTAGCCACGTGCCGTTGAAAAAGGCCAATGCAGGCCCAATCACAACTTCATCCGGGTAAGCCGTCTTGATCGCCGTCATAGCCGCGCTAGCCATCGCAATATAGAGCGGCCCAACCTGGCTAGCATCGTTAAATGGGTCGTAAGAGACACCTGGTCCTGACCAAGTTATCGTAGGTTCGTTGTACAGCTCCCAAATAATTCCCTTGCCCTGAAAATGCGCTACCGCAGCCGTGGCGAAATTGGCATAAGCGGTGTCCCCCTCGGCATCATACGGCGAGTACCCACCGTCATAGAGTGAGTTCTGGTAATCGAGAATGAAGAGAAGTGTTATGCCGGCATTGGTTGCGTTCGTAACCAACGGGTCATAGGCGGAGAAGTCGTATACGCCGGGAGTCTGCTCAACCCACCCCCAGTAGAGATCGATTCGGATGACACGAATCCCCGCGTTGTACATCATCTGCAACACGGCGGGCGTCTCATTAATGTTGTGGTCACACACGCCGAGTCCAGTGGGTACGGGCCCGTAAGGGATCAGCGACTGTGCGAATGAATGTACCGGAAGGAGGGCCATTGCCATTATGACGATGCACGCTGAGAGGCCCGACGTTCTGTATTCTCTCAACCTTACTTCCTTCATCGTGCGTAACTGCTCCTTAGTTGCCACTTGGCTACTAACGGGACGGACATGCAGCAGATAGCGGCACATACTTTTCAACATCTGCCATAGAATGCGCGGAGAGAAGATTCTCGTTCTCCATACTGATTCTGGTGATCTCATATTGCCTCCAAGCGGCCCAACATTCGAGTATTGCTGCCTTGAGTTCAAGCGATAACCCGAACAAGATTCATGCAGGGGCGCATTCGCCCTCAACAAATTCATTAATCTAGCTCTCCGGTCACGCACATCACATCGGCACGCGTCCCTACCAGAGATGGGACCGGAGGAAGACAAAAGAATCCCGGCCGAACCGGCTACTGCTCTGTTGGGACGTTCTCTGCGTTTCACTAGAAGCCCCCTTTATGGGCGGATCAGCCCAACTGGACTTCAAAAATACAAACCAACCGTACTAAGCCGCTTGCGCTGTCATCATTCCGAGATATGCAACTTCTTTTGCAGGTCTCCACACTGCACGGTGTGCATTCCTGGTGCAGGGTTTCCCCAATCCGTGAAGACTACGTCCTTCTGTTCGTTGGCTTGCATGTCTACCCAGCGTGTCTGGAGTCGGCCGTCCAGGCTCACTTGTACGTTGACAAGTCCGCTCTGGGAGGGGTTTTTGATGGTGGCAGTTATCGCGAGTGGATTGCTGCGGGTTTCAAGGCCAACGCACATACCCGCTACGATCTTCACGTCTGTCTCGCTCAGATTCACTTCTTGAACTTTGGACAGTGAGAATTGCTGAGTATCGCTCCGCGGAGTCTTAAACGCATCCAGTTCGATGCGCCCTACATCTTCGGCCATGAAGGCCGGGCGCGCATCCGTTTCTATCAGGTTCAGCCGCACATCCTGCAGCTCCAAGACCTTGACCTTGCGCACGTAAAGACCCCACACCGGCAGCACTCTCGCGTCCTGTTCAGCCTGGTGTATCGGCAACTGCAACTGCTCGACTCGCCCGCCACCCCTGAACTCGAAGTTCACATCGCGAAGTGTCATTTTCTCGAGGGGTTCTTCTGCCCAGCTTTCTATGGAAGCTGCCGCCTGATATACGCCCGTCGCCGTCATCCTATTCATTGCGATCCGGCCAGCTGTGTTGCCCGGCGCCAGTGTCAGACTGAAAGGCGTAGCAACGTCGTGCATAGTAATGTTTGAAATCTGCACATCGTCCAGATGACCTTCTGTGGGACCCCATGCTCCCGGCTGAAGCAGGATGCCTGCCAGCATGTTCGTGCGATGCCGTTCGCGCGAGGTTCTGTGTTCGAATCGCCCCGGTCCGAAGAACAGGCAATCGTGAATGATGAGCCGCTGCGCTGGCCCGATCAAGCGGATTCCATTGCAGGAAGAGTTGATGATGCATCGCGAAATGAGAGTGTTTTCCCAAAAGCACCCTGCGATACCGTCATCACCCGTAAATAGCTCGCAATCTGTGATGCTCACGTTGCGGCTTGGACGATCTTTCCAGCCGCGGAAGTGGACTCCATCCCAACCTCCAGTGATTCTTATTGCGCCCACGTCCACGTCGCTGGTGAACTCGAGCAACACGGCATAGTTTCCCGCGTCCTTGATTGAAATGTCGCGCATCGTAATATTCCGAGAGTTGCCGAACAGCACGGCATGCGGACCGCGCATGTTCTCCTCGCCCCGCGGATCAAAGACCTTGTTGCCGTTGATGAAGCCACGCCCAGTGATCGTGACGTTCTCCACATTGATGCCCAGCAACAGGGCGCGATGCCAGCTTGGCGCAAGTTCCGCCAGCGGATTGCCCTTCGGAGGCGTGAACGGTTCGTACTGTGTGAGGTCTGGAGTGCCGATGATCTCTGCGCCAGCCTCGAGCAGGAGGGTAATGTTGCTCTTCAGGCGGATTGTTCCCGTGAGATATTGACCCGGTGGCACCAGTACCTGGCCGCCTCCCACTGCAGCACAAGCCGCAATGGCTGTGTTAAATGCCGCCGTGTCGAGCGTTGTGCCGTCCCCTTTCGCGCCGTAATCACGAAGGTTATAGAAGTGCGCGCTCGGGTCGTTAATGCCTTTGGCCGCATTCGTCTGGATGGCGGCAGTGGCCTTTCCCCCAAGCAATCCCGCTCCGACCACGGCGCCGGCTGTCGGCAGCGCTAGCTTTCCTAACCAATCTCGCCGTGACAGCAGCGTGCCTTCGCCTTCTTGATCGATTCGATTCTTCACAACAGGTCCTCTTTCATGGAGTTCAACGAGGATGGATTCTCCAGGCTGATACCGTGCTTCCGGCAGACGTTAATTACCATCTCGTCCGAATCTGCCCCTTTTCTTCGCCGAACATCATGCGTCGGAAACCAGACCTGGTCGACCTAGGGTTTGAAAACACGGTATGGCGCCAGTTCGACATCCCGATTTACGCGCCGGGGAGGATCAGTGCTCGTCGATGTCTCATATTTGGCGGTGGCGTCACGTCTAAACGTGTCCAATCCTTCTTGAGCACAATTGGTTCCACCGGGACAACCGCAAGGCACCTGGACGACATCGTGCAACTGATTGCCGGTCCGCCATAAAGCCAGATCCGTCGGGGCAACCAGCTTTGGATAGACGTCGCCCGCATCGACCCGCACCAGACACGAGGCAGGCCAGAGCCTGCAGCTCCCTCGACGGACCTATCCGGATCTCAAATCCACCTGTTGCCTCCATGGGTACTGGAGTTTCGCCACAGATAACGTTCTGCCAGATTTCATCGTCGGCCGAACCCCTCTCGCCGTGAGCGAGTATGCAAGTGCTGCCAGTCAACTTTGTTAGGTCAAACGGTATCGTACGGCATAGCTCGTTCCAATTCCAAAGACACTTCGCTACGAGAGACGAGGGCGGGTTGGCATTGGCGCCGCACACGTTGGTTTCGCTCTCTGCCAGACGGTTTCCGCCCCATCTGGCTTCGACACGGCCACGAACAAACAAGCCCGTTTCGGCGGGGCAACGCGGCGCAAGAATGCAAAGGTTCTTAGTACCGAACCGCTGCCTACTCAGATTAGCTTCGGTTCGGAAGATGGTAGTTGCGCGGCAATCGCTTGCTTCGTCGGGTTCCGAAGAAGATTTTCACCCTTAAGCCGCCCAAACCTGCTTGGCGCACCGACAAGGAAGGTACCACGGCGGAGCTTGCGGTCTGCGACAATTACCTCTTACCAAAAGAGGTAATTGTCGCAACGACAGCTGACCGCTCGCTAAGGAATTAGAAAATCACCTTTCCAGCAACTTGAACAATGCGGCCAGGGCCAGCACCGGTGATCACGCCGAAATTTGGATTGGACAAGTAATTGCCGATTCCTCCGAACTGAGGGCGATTAAAAATATTGAAAAACTCGCCCCGGATTTGTAGCCGGGTATTTTCTCCACTATGGAGCGGAATGTTCTTAAAAAGTGACATATCTGAGTTGTCTACGCCCGGAGCCCGGAGTATGTTTCTCCCGGACGTACCAAAGAGTCCGGGCGCTGCGTTTGCGAACGCATCGGTATTGAACCATTCAGTGAGGCTCTTATGGAACCCGGAATTGGGTTTACCTACGAGATCAGCTCGGTTCATTGAGGCGCTGGCCAAACCGAGCAGGCCACTGTAGTCGTAACCGTAAATCGAGTACGGCTGACCAGATTCGAAATCCACGATTCCATTGAGTTGCCAGCCGCCCAGCAGCAGATTGCCCGGCGTGTTAAGGTGCGTGAGGAATTGCTTGCCGTTGCCAATGGGAAGGTCGTAAACAAAGGACCCTACGACCCGCTGGGGAGTATCGAAGGATGAAACAGCGCGGTCATAATTCACATCGTAAGCATTGGTGACCCCTGCCCAGCCTTGATCCGACCCTGCGAACGCGGCCGACGACTTGACGTCGATAGACTTTGACCAGGCGTAATTCACCCCCAGGTTCAGAGGTCCCGACTGATGCTGCAGCTTGACCTCCAGTGCGTTGTAGTTCGAGTTGAGATTATATTTATCGACGAGGACTATGCCCACTTGGGGGTAAGGAAGACGTGAGGCCGCTGAAGTCGGATTGGCCGGATCGTAAGGGTAGGGTTGGTTGAGGTTGTCGCGCCCCATAAGGTGGGTACTCTTGGTACCGATATAGCTCACATTGAGGATCGTCGACTTGTGGAGCTGCTGCTCAACGGACAACGTCCATTGCTGGCTATACGGGCTAATGGTCTTGGACGGTCCGGCATAGACAAAACTCATTACCTGGGAGCGCACCGCCGGCCCGGGACTTATGGCCGGGAACTGGTTGTCGCTCATGACATAGCTCACGCCCGGAATGCCGATCTCAGTGATGCCCACGCCAAATGGGTAGTAGATGTATTGACCAGCCTCTTCGCGTTCGCTCGCGTCGTAGAAAATGCCATAGCTGCTGCGAACCGAGGTCTTGTCGTTAAGCCGGTAGGATAAGCCGAGGCGTGGTGCGAAGACCTTCCTTGGCGCGCTGCCGGCGGTCGAACCGCAATAGCGGTAAACGTCGGAGCCATAGGTCGTGGCGATGTCCTTTCTGGAGATGCATAATCCGCCTGCCGCGTTGGAGTAGTCCCACCAAGCGTTCAGCCCGTGGATCTCTGAAGGCATTGAGGTAAAGTCGTAGCGCAGCCCGGCGTTCACAACCAGCCGCCGGCTCATTTTCCAGTCGTCTTCTACGAATGGCGCCATGTAGAAATAATTGTCTGTCGTAGTAGCAGGCGCAGTGGAGATACTGGAAGGCAGGTTGGGAACATTGAGTGTGCCGACATAGCCGAGGAGCATGTCGGCCACCGCGTCGCCCGTGAACGCCCCTGAGTAAATCCAGTCGCCGTAAAAGTCGCCGTTGGTGGTGTTGTAAATCCTGTAGTGACGGTAAGTAGCGCCGGTCGTAATCGTGTGCCGACCCTTGTTGAGGGAAAGCATATCGGAAAACTCCCAGTCGGTCTGGGCTTGTGCTCCCGGATAAAACTGCGCTCCTCCAAACGATCCGTATCCGATCAGGCCGATGAGGGGATATACCGTTCCGGGAACATTTTGGAAATTGCCGGTTACTCCCAATGCATTAAGTGCGGACTTGCTGGCGGACTTGCCATAATAGACTTCCGAGTCATCGAACCATCCGTAACGAAGTTGATTGACCAAGTTCGGTGAAAAAGTGTGCGTGAAACCGGTCGCAAGAGCCTTGGTGGGAAAGTAAACGCCCGTAAGGCTATCCGGGTCAGCGTACGCATCTCCAGAAGTTTGGTAGTCGCCGAATGTGAAGCGGCCGAAGAACCGATTGTTCGCCCCGGCGTACTGGTCGAGGCGGTAGGTTTGCTGATCGGTATTAGTCGGACCCGGTAAATGCGTGACGTAATTGCCTATTGGTGAGTTACTGTTTGGCGTGATCTGGCCAACTTCCTGAGCAAACTGAGTTCCGACGCGCGACCAGAGCGAAGGCGAAATGGTGTTGTTTAGGTACGGGATACCCGTCTGCGGATCCACGACCGTGGTCGGGAACACTCCTTTAGTCAGTTCGTCCTGGGTCGGTATGGTGAAGTATCCGATGCCACTGGTACGCACCCGTAAGCCTTCGTAATTGGTCATGAAAAAGGTCTTGTTTCTGCCGTTGTATAGCTTCGGGATCCATACTGGACCACCGAGCACATAACCATACTGGTTCTGGCGCAAGGGCGAAATTGTCGGTCCATCGAAGTAACTGCGCGCGTCCAGCGCGTCATTGCGCAAAAACTCCCATACCGTGCCGTGAAATTCGTTGGTGCCCGACTTGGTACTCAAGTTCACTTGATTCGACGCTCCGCCAAATTCCGCGGAATAGCCATGGCTCTGAAGGCTGAACTCCTGGAGCATATCCACCGACGGCAAGAGGCCCAGGCTCTGATAGCTCACCTCGTTGATAGACTGCCCATCCAACAGATACATATTCGAAGTGGAGCGTGCACCAGCCACGCTAATTGAGCCGCCGCCATTCGGCTGTTCGTTCGTCGCCGTAAAGCTTGAGGTGGTAGTGGGGTCGAGGAACATCAACTGATTGAATTGCCGGCCGTTGAGCGGTAGATCCACAATCTGACGTTCGTTGACCACCAAGCTGACGGAGGCATTCTCGGTATCCAGATGAAGCACGTCGGCGCCGACAGAGATCGTCTGTGTCAACTGGCCAGGCTGCATTTTGAGGTCGACGCGCAGGCTCTGGCCAACCTGTAGAGTGAGCTTATCGACGATCGTCTTGCCGAAGCCCTCCTTTTCTCCGCTCACGCTGTACAGGCCCGGTCCCATATAGGGAACCGAGTAGTCACCATCGCCGTTGGTTGGTGTCGTAACGCTGACGTTCGTTCCAAGGTTAGTGATGACGACAACGCCGCCGGGAATCACCGCCCCGGAGCTGTCGGTCATTGTGCCAAGGATGGTGCCCTGGGCACCGCCTTGGGCGTAGATCGGCACCTGAAGCGCCACAACAGCAGTTAGGATCGCCGCGACCCGCCCAAAAACCTTTAAGGATCTGAGTGACATTCTCATTTTTCATCTCCTGAACTACACAATGACCATCAAGTTCAACTTCTGACCTCAACGAAAAATTGCCGTCAATTACCAATTGAACTACCGAAGCAGGGCCTAGCACCCACACTGAGTGTCTTCTTGTGCCGGCTCTTTCAGTCAAAACTTATTGGACCTACCTGGCCAGACCAGCTCCAAACAACAAATCAAATATTTCTCCCAACCACCTTGAATTGTCAAGCACTTTTTTCCAAGACCACTTCTCCTATCTATCGGCTTCTTGCGGCGACACGGGCTCACAAACCACGCGTCGAGACATTCGTATTTGCAGGCGTCATTTCCAACCAGTTCGCAAGTATAGGTTTCATAATTGACAATAACATTCTTTGAATGTGTGATTTATACGCTCAAGCCAGATGGAACGCATACGGCTTGATCACCGGATCTGAGTGATGATCCCGGAGGTCGAGAACTGAAGAAAGTGCATAATCGGGAGCCGATGGTGACACACTAAACCTAACGATGACACTAAATGATTGGTTGGACCACGGCCTACCGATTTGGATCGAGATTCCCCCTCTTAGCTTCAAAAACGGCGCAATCGTTCGCCCATATCGCCTGCGAGCGAGATTGTAGAGTGATCTTCATTAGCAGGTGCTCCTAAGGAACGTCTGCGGACGCAAGTGCCCAGTGAAATAGCTCAGTCATCTCCTCGGCGCTGGCCTTGAATCCTTTGTGTGCATACTGTCCGAAGGAGTGGTACCACACCAGACTGCGGTAGCATGGGTTGGTTGTCCTGTTCTTGGTTCGTAAGGGAGGGTTCGGGATCGTATGGGAGAGCGCGACCGAAGACAAGTAGTGATCGTTACAGGCGCCGCGTCGGGTATCGGTTTGGTCTGCGCGTGCCTCTTCGCTGCGCGAGGCGCGGCCGTCGCCCTGTTCGATATCAATTTCGCCAAGGGCGATGAGGCTCTCGAAGCCGTGCGCACGGCTGGGGGTGAGTCGGCCTTCTTTCACGTGGATGTCTCGTCCGAACATGAAGTAAAAATGGCTATACGCGCTGTCGCAGTGAGGTTTGGTGGGATCGATGCGCTCGTGAACTGTGCGGCGGTACAGATTGTAACCGAGGTCGAGAACACCACTGTCGAGAATCTGGACTTGTTGTACAAAGTGAACCTCCGCGGGCCGTTCCTTTGCTGCCGCGAGGCCCTGCCGTTCCTGGCCGCTTCAGGCGCTGGCTCGATTGTCAATATCAGCTCAGTTCTGGGACTCGTGGGTGACCCGTTGTTGTCGGGATATGGCGCGATGAAGGGGGGACTGATTGCGCTTACCAAGTCTCTGGCCATCGCGTACGGTCCCAGGGGCATCCGCGTGAATTGCATATGTCCCGGCGACGTCAATACCCCGATGGTGAAGGAGTACTTCGATTCCGCCCCCGATCCGGAAGCCCTGCTACGCTCCGTGTCGTCGAACTATGCGCTGGGAAGAATCGCAGAACCAGGAGAAATCGCCGAGGCGGTTTACTTCCTCGCCTCGTCTGCCTCGTCGTTCCTCACCGGCAGCGTGATGGTCATCGATGGGGGACTTACGTCAAGATGCTATTGAGAACCAACCCGCGAAGGATTCCACTCGGGAGATCGATAAGCGACAAACGACTATCCGGCAAGATGTGGCTGGTTTATGGGACAAGTCGTGGCATCGGCTTAGCCAGCGTCGAGGCCTGTGCGCGCGATGCAGCCGAATTGATCCTCGCCGGTCGCTCGGAGAACCTACCTGAATCTGCAGCGAAATTGCACAGTGATTGGGCTTTGCTGGGCCTGGCGGAATCCGGGTCGAACGACAGTGTCTGTGAACAACGGCCCGCTGTTGATGTGGCGGTCAACGTTGCGGGAACGAATTTGCGCCAGCGCTTCGAAGAATCTATCCTCGGTGGGGCACGGGAGATGTTTAAGATCAATCTCTTCGGACCGATGCAGTTGACTCAGGCGATCGGAAGCCATGTGGTCGCGGGATGGGAAAGGGGCAAGATCATCAACATTGGCAGCTTGGCAACCCTGATCGGCATTCTGTTTATTTCAATCTACCGGGCGACCAAACAGGCTGTGGGACGATTGACGTGCTGCATGGCAGACGTATGGGGATGGCACAAAATTCAAGTCAATTGCATCGCGCCCGGATTCATCCCGACCGACATCAACCGCAATGTTTGGGATGACCCCGAGTTGCAGGCATGGCTGGCCACGACGCAGCCAAACGGCCGATTGGGGAAGCCTGAGGATATGGGTCCGCTGGCAGTCTACCTGGCATGCATTGAATCGAACTACGTCACCGGGCAATTCCTTGTCGTCGATGGGGGCCACGACACGACCTCTCTTTGGCCCTTCGGGCGAGGCGAATGAACTATGGAAAGTTCCAGTAAAACCATTAATCCAAACAGCTCGATTTCCATCCCCGTCCAACTTCGAGAACTCGTGTTGGAGGAGATCGCGGCCCAAGTCTACAAGCCCGGCGAGCGCTTCGAGTCGGAGCGCGGCCTTGCAGAGCGTTATGGAGTTTCGCGCGCCTCGGTTCGGGAGACCATCAGCGCGCTGATCGACGCGGGAGTGTTGCAACGCGCGGTTGGCCGCGGCACTTTCGTCGCCGATCCTGCATCGAGATCGAAACCGCAGCAGATTGTCTTTCTCATCAGCGCCGAGATTCTCCACTTCGCCGAGACGGGTTATGGGCTAATTCTGCGTGGTGCGGAGAGCGCTTGCAGAAAGTTCGGCGACACGCTAATTTTCCGCGTAATCGGCGACGAGACAGGTGTAGCTCACGAGGAAGAAAATACCAGACCCTACGGAGTGATCATCGTTGGCGGCGTGCGAAAGGACGTGGCACAAAGGTATCGCGATCTGGACGTCCCGGTTGCGTTAGTCGATTTGCTGGAGCACAAGGATTCTTCAGAGATTGAGATGGTGCGGATCGATTACGCTGGTGGCACCAAGGTGGCGCTGGAGCGTTTGTATGAACTCGGTCACACCCGGATCGGCTTTATCGGATTCAGCGGTTCCCATAAGTACGAACTGTATTGGCAGAGCCTCGAGCGCATGGGGCTACGATATGATCCCGGTTGCGTCGAATTCCTTCATCCGCTTGATCTCGAGGCGGCGATCCTCTCTGGCTTGCGCAGGATGCAGGCAATCCTGGCCCGTGGGCGCAGGCCCACTGCCGTGCTGGCCACCAACGACTTCGTGGCGCGCGGCGTGTCGGAGGCACTAATGATCGCGGGGATGCGGATTCCCGAAGACGTAAGCGTAGTTGGCTATGACGATCTGAAGGTATCGGCAACGACGGCCATTTCCACCATCTGGGCCGATCTCGAGCAGGTTGGACAATCCGCCGTTGAGGCCCTCCGGCGCCGCATACAGGGACATCTGACCGATCCACCGGTTGTACTGCCGGTACGGTTCATTGAGCGGGGCTCTACCGGTCCCGCGCCGCAGGAAGGACAATCGGCCTAAACGCAGTCTGACGCTACTTTGTCCGATTCCTCGGCGACGGAATCGTCCCCGGAGAGCCGTGAGAAGACCCGGTCGATGGCCGCGATCGTCTCGTTGATGTCCTTGTCCGAATGCACGGTCGATACGTAGAAGCGGCCATCCGGCAGGCTATTCACGCCCTCCTTGCAACTTTCAAGAAGGAATTCTCTCAACATATCCCGATCATCCCGGAGCGTGTCACGATAGTTTTCCAGTCGGGACAGAGGTGTGAAATGGATGGCAAATGAAGCACCAAAACCGCACACCAATACCGGGAGTCTGTGGCGTCGTCCCAATGCGCGGATGCTCTCCATCAGCCTTTCGCCGGCCGCGTTGGCACGGCGGAGGGCTTCGCCATCGTTGCGAGCCAACTCCGTGATGGTAGTCACCCCTGCGGCCAGGGAGAGCGGGTTGCCGTTGAAGGTGCCGCCGTAAACGACCCCGGATGTGAACATCATTTCCATGATCTCGCGCCGGCCCACAATTGCGCTCAACGCCAGACCGCCGCCGATCGCCTTGCCTAGGGTTGCAATATCGGGAACCACGCCGTAGTAGCTTTGCGCGCCGCCAAGAGCGCGGCGAAACCCGGTAATTACTTCGTCAAAAATCACCAGCGCCCCGTGCTTGTGGGCGATCGCAACCATTGTGGCGAGAAATCCATCGGCCGGCTCGATGCACCCGCTGTTGCAGAGCACAGGTTCCGAGATGACGGCAGCAATTTCAGTGCCTTGCTTCTGAAATACTTCTTCGAGCAGCTTGACGTTGTTCCAAGGAATGACCAGAACGTTGTCCGATGCGTTGGGCACCTGACCTCGCGAACCCGGAATCGGCGTGGTGAACGCCGCAGCCTCAAGATCTTCGCGCTGCGGCTTGTAACTCAGTAGCACCGAGTCCATCCAGCCATGATAGTGGCCCTCGAACTTGAGAATCAGGGTACGGCCTGTCGCAGCCCTGGCCAGGCGCAGGGCCATCTGGACCGCCTCGCTACCACTGGAGGTAAACGCCACCCGTTCCGCGCACGGCACGATCGATTGAACGAGTTCGGCCAGTTCAATCTCCAACTCGTGCTGGGCACCGCAGAGATGCGGGAGTTCCGCCCGCTGCCGCATCGTGGCCACCAGCCTGGGGTGGCAATGACCGAGGATCAGGGGACCCCAGGCAAGTCCGTAATCAATGAACTCGTTGCCATCCACATCGGTGAAACGGCTCCCCTGTGCGTCCCGAATAAAGAGTGGAATCGGGGCGCGGGCACGGAAAGGGCTGCTTACCCCTCCCGTCAAGGACTGCTGGCTTCTAGCCAGCAACTCTGTTGACTTGGTAAACGTTCGCTCGACAGGGCTCATTGAGGGCCTCTTTTGGTTAGACCATACCAGACCACTTAAGAACGAGTCAACACCATTCTTTGGGTTAGGGTCTAACGAAAATCGCCCCAGGGATCTTCTCGCAAACGCGAAAAGTGCTCTCTAAGTCTATGCTTTTACGCATTCGTCCGCTTTCGGCGTCTGGCTCGATCGTATGCGAAGCAAAAGATTTTCACCCCATTCCCAGTTGCGATGCGGTATCCTCTTGTCGAACCTCGCAAGACCATTTCGTCCAATTCGCATAAGAGCACCTCGGAGCCTCCTTGACTACCTCCGCGCCACCCGAACGATTGCGCCGCGTTCTCAAGCTGCGCGATTTGGTCTTCTACGGAATTGTCCTCGTGCAACCCATCGCTGCCGTGCCCCTGTTTGGGCTGGCTGACCGCATCTCGCATGGCCACGTGGTGACGGTCATCCTGATAGCGATGATTGCCATGATGCTGACGGCCATCAGTTATGGCCGCCTCGCTGCCGTATATCCGTCCGCGGGGTCCGCTTACAGTTACGTGACCAGGGAACTCAATCCTTATATGGGATTTCTGGTCGGCTGGGCCATGCTGCTTGACTATCTCATCATTCCGGTCATCAACGTGGTTTACGGCGCCCTCACGCTGGTGCGCATGTTTCCCGCCATTCCGCAAGTGGCGATCACGATCGCCATGGCCGGGTTCATTACCTTGCTGAACGTGCGGGGAATCAAAACCACGGCCCGCGCCACGATGGTCCTGCTGGCCATGATGATTGTGGTGATCGTCGCGTTCATCGGACTGGCGTTGATCTTCCTCTTCCGCCACGATGGGCTGCAAGGCATGTTTAGCTTCGCGCCTTTCTATACCGCCGGCGACACGCCCTTTCCAGCCATCGCCACGGCCACCTCACTGGCCGCGCTCACCTACATCGGATTCGACGGCGTGACCACGCTCTCGGAGGAAGCTGAGAATCCGCGTCGCAACATCCTGCTGGCCACCGTCTACGTGTGCCTTTTCACCGGCGTGTTCAGCGCCCTTCAGGTCTATCTCGCGCAGCGCGTCTGGCCCGATTTTCACACCTTCCCCAACGTGGAAACGGCCTTCATGGATGTCTCCAGCAAGGTTGGCGGAAACCTGCTCTTTCAGGGCATGGCGGTGACTCTTGTCCTTGCCTGCGTGGGCAGCGGTCTCAGCGGGCAGGCCGCAGCCGCCCGGTTGCTGTTCGGCATGGGAAGAAACGGCGCCCTACCCAAGCGCTTCTTCGGGCATCTGCAACGCTCACGAGCCGTGCCCGTTTATAACGTCATTGGCATCGGCATCGTGACCGTCCTCGGTTCCATCTACTTCAACTTTGAGACCGCGGCCGAACTCTTGAACTTCGGCGCGTTGCTGGCTTTCATGGGCGTTAACGTGGCGGCTGCGCAGCACTTCTATCTGGCGAAACCGGCAGGCGGCGATCGCCGCCTACTTCGCGATCTCGCTGTCCCGGTAATCGGTTTCTTCTTTTGCTTATGGATCTGGCTCAGTCTGCCCACGCTTGCCAAGAGCGTGGGCGCGATTTGGCTCGCCCTCGGCATCATTTATGCATTCGCGATGACCGGAAGCCTCAAGAGACCGCCGGGCGAGCTGGACTTCTCCGCCGTCACAGCGGACGAATTGTCCACTGAGGATTGATAGTGATGGGCCAGGTGAAATACCAACCTTCTAGTTGGCTCAGCTTCAGCCGGGCCCATCACTACCAATCCGGGAGGAATTATGGACCGCCGTCATTTCTTGAAAGTTGGATCCGTAGCCCTAGCCGCGCCGATGTTTTTCCCTCGACGCAATCTAGCTCAAGCCGCAGTGGGCTAGCAACGTCGGAAAGCTCACTAAGGTCGATCTCCAAGAGATCTGGAAGAACGAAGCATATGACTTCTCAACCCGAGGTCGTTTGAAGAGGCGCACCCACACCTTAAGGATTTCAAAGCGTTCTTGGATGTGCTTAACGGCGAGTCTGAACTTGATCCCTAATCCGGCTGCGGGGTGTTTGATACCGCGACCGAGCTTGATGCCCGTCTCCGTTCCGTCCATAACGAAAGACTGGTTGCCGATGGGACTGGGAATTTTACTTTAGCTGCCGCCCTCGTATAAACCTTTAACATCGAGGGGGACGACGAGCTTGACCGAGCAGCAGCTTGAACTCCGCTCGGACGGCACCGCAAATCGGATAGGTTGAACCGATACTGCGTGGACGGCAACAAGGACAACAGCCCACGTCAGCGTTGATTGTGCTGATTTAGGAGGCGCGTTCCAGAAACTCCCTCTCCGCCCTAATCCAGTCCTCCAATGCGTATCCATGCTGGTAGCCGCGCTGTGCCCAATAGTGATACGCGAGTTGCTCGATCACATCGCGCGCTGGCTGTGAAATCGCAATGACAGTGCCCTTCGTTGTCGCAGTCTTGCGCGGTTTTGCCGCAGTTTTCTTTGGTGCCTCAACCTTCGCAACAAGCTCAATTCCCTTAGGGGCTGATGTCGTTGGCTTTGCCACTTCAGCAGCCATCTCTTTCTTTGTTGAGGCTTGGTGCGGCGTTGCAGTCACCTTTGTTTTCTTCACTGTATCTGCCATGTAAGTCTCCTATTCTCACTGGATTAACAGCCACATTGTGGCGCGTCATTTTAAGAGTAACAAACGTCTTTGTCATCAGCAAATTAAAAGGGCAACAAAATCGATATGTTCCGCCTATGAGAAGAGGTGTTTTCAGGAGTATTCCGTGAGCTTATCTCAGTCCCCACGGATGCATAGCTCAAACTTCGCGAACTTGCCGGTTCCAAAACCAAAGCGGACGATTCCTCTTTCTTTGCACTCCCGCTCTCGCGAAAGCCCAAATTCCCTCGCTACTGCTCGCTGACTCCGGCCTTCAACACGAACCGCACGCCGTACACGCCCGTATATCTCCACCTGGAACATCCCTCCGGTGTTCCATGAACCATGCCATCAAGGCAAACAGCTCACGAAAACAAGATCCGGCGGTGGCAAACTTTTACGGGTCTTCCGCACATTTGGTGATACTACCGTTTTCGCAGGAATCGAGATAAGCTGGCACTGATTCGATTGAAGATGCAGCTCGCTGGCTTTCCCGCACAGCGGCGGGTGTTGGTGTTTGCGCTCTTCTGGGCTGTTTTCACCAAATTTGTGGAAGACCCACTTTTACTCCGCCGCAGAACACCGCTCACGCGGCGCACTGTGGCAGTCCTCCGATGGCAGCAAAAGCTTTTGGCCCGAAGACCGGGAAGTGTCTTATCTGGTGAGTTGGCCCGTCGCATCGGGGAACTGTTGCCCCCTTCCGGTGTCCGGCATTGAGGACGGCAAGAACCGCCTGCGAGACTTCGGAGACTTGCTTCCCCCGGAGTGCCTCAACCTCATCGAGTAACAAGGTGGGCGAGTCAGCCATCATGCGATAAAGGGCGGCGCTGGTGGGCGAGGTACCGCGCCATGCTTTGAAGCACAACAGTTCCAGCAGTTCAAGTACTCGCGTCTTTCCGCAACGTTTCGTGGGTGAGACAAGCGCGATGTAGGGGAAGGCATCGAATTCCCCAGACACATAGGTTGCGACGGCCCAAATTGCCAACGGCAAATACGCCGGGTCTGGTAGGACCGCGAAACGGCTAATAAGACGTTCTGCTTCCCCTATTGCGTCGGGCGCTGGGGGAGTTGCCGGAATGTCCAGTGCGACTGCAATCTCGGGGTCAAGGTCCGCTGCCGTAACGCCCTCAAGTGGGTCGCCCTCCGGGAATATCTCACCGGGTTCAAACGGTGGGGATGAATTGTGACTGCTCATTTGTTCTCTCCTCAATCTTCGCGCTCAACCGGCGCACTGGATTCCACTTCTCCGCCTCAATCTCGGATTCGCGCATCCGGTCACATGCCCTATGAAAGACGCTCCCAAGAGCTTCATCTTCAGGATTGCGTGCCAGCTTTGCCCCTAGCGCGTTCACGACAGCCCCCCATTTCTTCGACCTGTCCCATGCGTCACGCAATGCCTTCCGCTCCATCCGTGCTGCCATTTCGCTGGCTTCCTTTGCGGCCCGGAGCACAACTTGCTGTTGCGGAGATAGTAGCGACCCTGCAAACAGATCACGCGGGGCCAGCCCCAGAGCGGCTAGGATTGCGGCCATCGTGCAACCAGCAAAACAATGCACCAGCACACGGCCATCCTCGCCTTCTCTAACGCCGAGGGAGGGTGAACGGTCCCGGTGTGCAATGGCTGGCCTCGCCTCACCCAAGAGCAGGCGATCAGCGGCTATCCTGCGATGGATGATCTATTCGAGTACCCACGATGCCATTGCGATCTCTTGTGGAACGCTGCGTCTTTACGACGAATTCCGCTCGATGCGCGATGCCATGCGGTGCGCAGTCTGAAGGGCTTCTCTCGGCGGAGTCGCGCTTGAGTTGCATCACTTGACGTTCGTTGAATTCTTCTCCTACTTAAACAGTTTCTTCTCCCAAAGACGGGACTTTGTCGGTAAGGTGCGCGCGTGGAAAATGGCTTGGTGATGTAATCGTTACCGATCTTCAGTCGCAACCATACACGCCAGCTTTGAGTCAGTATGTTTAATACTCTCCAGAACTACATTGCTTCGCTCAAATTGCCCCCGCGTATATCGTCAAAGAACGGTGTGGCTCGTTGCTGCACACACTCGGCAGCGTATAAGTACATAGCGGCTGACCAGGTTTGCCAATCCCGGCCACTTGGCTTGCCGGTTTGCGCGTGAATCCACTCGTTAAAGCCCCACTCCGCCGCGTTTTCATGCCACGGCTTGACCAGTTCTGTAAGCGCCAATAGCTTCCGTTCAGCCAGATCGATCTGCCCTGCGGCTACGCACGCCGCAACGTAGAAGCCACATATGAACGGCCACACTCCCCCGTTGTGATAGTCTCCAGGCCGGTTATAGCGCTCGTATCGAGGCAGCCAATCCGCATGATGGGGCTGAATGTAAGGAAACAGACAGGGCGGCAAATCCACGGCAAGTTCTCCGCGGCCCCGCATGGCCTCACACTCGGCCTCAATCCATGTCAGCAGGTTTGTAGCCCACTGGGACGAAGCAATTCCGGTCAGAATCGCCAGACTGTTGCCAAGCAGGTCGAAACGGTCACTGCTCATGACCTTGTACGAATAAAGTGCGTAGTAGGGCGCGGTCGGCTCCACAAGAGCCTCTTGCTCATAGCTATTCTTCAGTTCGCCAGTGACTTCCAGACGGCTCATCAATCCGCGCAGTTGCTCGGCGGAATCGTGTTCACCATAAAGACGAAGAAAAGCATAGACGATCATATTCACGTACAGCCCGTAGCCCATCACGTACTGTTCATCACGCCAATCGCTGGTGGGTAACTGTGCCACCATCACGCGGTCATCCGGGCTCTGATACTGCATCCACCTCCGGGCCTTCTCTGATGCTTCAAGAAGGAAATCCGGCTGGTTCCTCGATTTTCTGTAGAGAGCCAGCCCGAATAGAAAGAGCGGTGTCGAATCGCTGGAGCCGCGGTTATCTGGATCGTGTGCGAGGGATGGGATATGACCGCGCACTGTCTGATTGTTTGCAAGTGCTACCAGTGTGCGTTCCAGAGCGTCGGCAAGTTGGTCGTTTCCGGTTGCCAGAAAACCAAGGGATGAAATCATCAGATCCCGCGTGTAGGGTTCCGGGTATCCCCAACCAGCGGTTCGAGGCAGTCCTTGAAACGGTCCCTGTGCGTTATGCAGCAGGATTTCGAGAGCCGCCTCTTTAGCCAGCTCAACAGAAACCAACGACTTTTCGTCCAAAGACATAGACCCCTCGATGGAGTGCTGGGTTGGGGGCGAGCACTCACGCCTCGTTTCTTTCTACTGGATACCCAATCGGTCGGAAATAATCTCCACGAACCGCTTGGCGACCTGGCGATAGTCGAATAGATCTACCACGCGTCTGCGACCCGCTTCTCCCATGCGCCGGCGCAAAGCGCTGTCCTGCATCAGAAGACGAAGATACTTTGCGATGTCAGGCACGCTGGCACGGTATTCAGCTGTCCGAGGATTTGGAAATACGATGCGATGACTTTTCTCATAGTCGTGCCCTTCGCCGTAAATTGCTTCGGTGATTTTTCTTTCCTCTGCCACTTTTGCTAGGAATGCCGTCTCGCCATGGACCATCGTGTCGCAAAATGCCATGGCATCGATGGCGATCACTGGCCGCTCACAGGCGTTCGCCTCCACCTGAATCATGCCAAAACCCTCCAGCCGCGAAGGCGCAGCGTAGATGTCACAGGCAGACAATAAATAGGGCATAAAATTCTGCGAGACAACATTAGTCGAGAAAATGACCTTCTTGCCGATGCCCAGATCTTCCGCCAATTTGAGGTCGATCAGGTTTTGTTGGTCAGTGCGGGGTTGAGGCCAAACCTTGCAGACATATCTCCAGTCGGGGACCTCGCTATCGATCTGCGCCAACGCATGCATGACCTCCTGAGCGCCCTTTGAAGCGCCGTCGCCGCCGGCGGTCAGAATCATCAATTGATTTTCTGATATTCCCAAAGCCTCGCGAATCGCCTGCACTTTGAAGTCTTCGCGGCCGTGCGGCGTGTAGCGGTCCGTGCCGCAACCAACGGGAAGCACCACAATGTTGTCTCCCTTGATGCCATCCCGGATATAGACTTCCTTCACCCAGTTGGAGGTAACCAGAATCAGCGGTAGAGCGTTCAGCACTTCGCGGTGTTCCGCAACATAACCGTCGGCCACGAGCCATGGCACCGCCTTCATTCCAAACTGATGCGGGTGCAAGACCAGATTCGGAAGATGGCCCCAGAACCCGACGCCAACCACGATATCGGGCTGAAACCAGCGGTAGTACCACTCCTTTTCCAAATCCGATTCCAGGTGGACCGGGTGAACATCCACTCCCATCTCACGCAAGCCCCGGCACAACAGCTCGCCTTACAAGGCCAAGCCTGCCGCCGGCGCCGGATATTCGCTCAATACCAGTACTTTCAAGATTGTTGCTCCCTGAATGCCGTTCGCTTTACCGCCGCCTGTGCAGAGTCAAAGCACCAGAATCCTTCTTCCCGCGGAGTTGCTTGTGCTTCCCAACTTTCTGGTGCATACCCGTAGACATCCGTAATTAGCCGGCGCTTTTCAAGCCAGACGTTCTCTGGCAACATGTCCCTCCGATCCGCATCGTCGCGAACCCGAGGCAAATACGCATGCCCTCCATCTTCGTAAGCAAAAAGCCATAGACGGTTTGTGGCGATGCTGCCCGATCGCCACAGTTCAACCACGCTTCGGCAGCACTCCTCATGCCGGCGGTGACGTGTGTACTCGCCCTTTGGGCCATGGGTGAGTATCAAGCTGTAACTGTATCCAGCCAATAGTCGGGTTATGGTTTCCTGAATCTGTTCGATTGGTAACGGCACCTGGTCGGTTTCATCATCCAGATCCGCCATCTCACCCACTGCCCCCAATTGCTCCAGAACCCGGCGGAACTTTGGTGCACGGTCCGGATCGGATGCTCTGCAAAGAGTCACAACCCGCCAATGAAACTCCGGATGGGCCAGAATGTAGCCGCCGCACCAGAGTGTTTCGTCGTCCGGGTGGGCAACGACAACAGCGGCGCGCTGGCGGGAGGCGGGGATCACCTCATCGTGGTGGGCTGAGGTCACTTTTCTTCACGGAAAGCGCCAGAGGGTCGATCTTCGCTTACTTCGCTCATTCAACCTCCATGGCAATGACTTGATGGATTGCCTCGCTAAACACTCAGCGCAGGGTAGTCGGTGTAACCATGTGGCCCCGGTGTAAAGAAGGTGCTTCCGTCCGGCACATTGAGCAACGCATTGCTTGTAAACCGAGCCGGCAGATCGGGGTTGGCAATAAAGAGCTGGCCGAAAGCTACTGCATCCGCCTCACCGTCCCCGATGACCTGATTCGCTTGTGCCAGCGTATATTTTTCATTTGCGATGTATACGCCGCCGAATTGTTTCTTGAGTTGAGGACCTAATCGGTCCGGTCCAAAGTATTCGCGCGCAAGCAGGAAGCCGAGCCCGCGTCTGCCTAGCTCACGCGCCACATAGCCGAATGTTACCGGTGGGTTTGTGTCATGCATGTCCTGAGAATCGCCGCGCGGCGCCAGATGCATCCCTACGCGCTTGGCGCCCCAGACTGAGATCACTGCATCGGCGATTTCAAGCATGAGCCGGGCGCGGTTCTCAATCGATCCGCCGTATTCGTCGGTGCGATGATTGGATCCATCCTGCAGGAACTGATCGAGCAGGTAGCCATTGGCGCCATGTATCTCCACGCCGTCAAAACCAGCGAGCTTCGCGTTCTCTGCTCCCTTGCGGAAGGCCTCGACGATGCCCGGAATTTCGGACGTCTCAAGCGCGCGCGGCGTCACATAATCAGTCACTGGACGCACCAGGCTTACATGGCCAGCGGGCCGGATCGCGCTGGGAGCAACCGGAAGCTCACCTTCCAGAAAGCGTGGGTCTGAGATCCGGCCCACATGCCAGATCTGTGCGAAGAAACGACCGCCTGCCTGGTGCACTGAGTTGGTCACCGGCTTCCATGCTTCGATTTGTTCCGGCGACCAGATGCCAGGCACATTCGCGTAGCCAACACCCTGCGGTACAACCGGGATACCTTCGGAGATGATCAGTCCGGCGCCGGCACGCTGTGTATAGTATTCGGCCATGAGTTGCGTCGGAATGTGCTCTGGTGTGCCACGCAAGCGAGTAAGCGGGGACATGATAACCCGGTTCGGCAGGTGGATGTCGCCGATTTGGATAGGGTCTAACAGAGAAATCATAAGGATAAGTCCTTCAGGAAAAGTGTTCTGTTGCTTTGGATGTTTCCGGCGGATGGAAGATGGCAAACCTGACTTTCGATGAGATTTGCAATGTGTACCGGTTGGATGCAATTAGCCTGCAATGGTTGACTCTTTGATTGAACTCGTCGCCGAGCGATTCATCTGCTCCCTTTTGCTCATTCTTTTTGTCTTCAAGGCCTGAGAACCGCAGCTACCAGGACTGCGAGTCCGTTCCATGCGATTTGTACCCCAATGCAGAGCAAAATGAAGGCAACCACCCGCAGGATGCCATGCGCAGTAGACGGAGGAATGATCTTGGTAATCCTTGGAGCATACGCGTAACAGAAATAGACAAGAACACTGAGAACGACCACAGCAAGAAATACGCCGACATGGGCCAGAACATCTCGCGAAATATCGCGATTCGAGATGCGAGCGGTGAGTGTCAGGAGCGCGACAAGCGTGCCAGGGCCGGAGGTCACGGGAAAAGTGAACGGGTAGAAGGCTCCCTGCTCAAGATACCTTGCTCGTGTTTCGTCTCGTACCTCGCTCTCTTCCTCCTTGTTCTTAATGATCGCGCGTGCGTCTCTCTCGTTCAACACAGACCATCCCATTGCCGCTATGACGATGCCGCCGGAGAGTTGGACAATCGGCAGAGAGATTCCGAAGAAATTGAGGATGGCCGCGCCCAGCAATTCGATTATGGCCAGGAAGATGATGTTATTGATCGCAATCTTGCGCGCCAATGACCGATAGACGGCTGGCGCTGCTTCGCCGGCGAGCCCAAGAAACACGAGAGCCGACCCGAGCGGATTGATCAGCGGCAAAAGCACACTGAATGCGATAAGAAACGACTTCCAAAGGAGCAAGAGCAGTCCCCTTACTTACGGCCTCGGTTCCGCGGCAAGCAGTGGGAGCCGACCTCGCCAGCCATGGTTCCCACGGAGTTTTCCGACCTAGACGCCGATTTCGTGCAGGGCTAAAAAAGCCTCCAACAAAACACGGGGATTGAATTGGCCCTTGTACACGGGCGGCGACTTCCGGTCGAGTCCAAGCAACGAGCAGACCGCCGTGTGCGCAGAGCGAATGGAGTATTCCACCGTGAACACCACATCATCCGGCAGTTCGCAATACTGCCCGACGAAGGCCAGGTTCCTGGAACCCTGGGGTATGACCTGAGGACGATCACCCTCGCTTCGAGGAAGAAACTGGCTGGTGATGAAGGGCATCATGCAAGGAATGCAGGTACAGGAATCGAGAATTCTCGAACTATTTTCTGTGAGCCGCAAATGGCCGATGATCTCGGTCATGATCTCTCGCCCGGTGCAGGCCGACATGGGCTTCTTCACGAAATTGCCCGGTATATCAACGAACAGTCCATAGCCCCAGAAAACCTGAACTCCCTCTGGCTGAGCAATGAAATGTGGCTGGTGGGGCAACACGATCGAGGCAAGCCAACTTGACTCCGGAAAGGTGATGAGGCCGCCTTCTCCGGGCACGTTGCCTGTCAAGTCCCGGATCAGTTGGAAGAACATGGGGTCGTGATTTGTGGTCGTAAACGACATCCACTTGGATTGCTCGATGTGATCTACAAAGTTCGCAGGATTTCCGAAAGTCGGTCGTCCTGCCGCAATCCTCTTCCAAAGGGTCCAGGAGCCTCCATCGGCTTGCCCCAGCAAAGCCGCAGCCGAATCCATTGAACCCAGACACGAACCCTCAGTCATCGACCCTAAAGTTACGATGACTCGATCCTGTTCTGTAACGCCGATCTCCCTGACAGAACCGCCATCTTCGACGATGATCTTCTCGACGGAGAAACCGTCTTTGCTATGTGCGAATGCGAGGTCAGTTACAGTTGTTTTGAACATGAACTTCACACCGCGCTCTTCGAGCCATTTGTGAAGCGGACGGACCATCGAATCATACTGGTTATATACAGTACGCATGATGCCGGTAAGCGTATTGAAACCGGAAACCATGTGAGTGAAGCGGACCAGATAGCGTTTGAACTCGACTACGCTATGCCAGGGCTGAAAAGCGAAGGTTGTGCACCACATGTGCCAGAAGTCCGTCTCAAAGAACTCCGGATCGAACTGGTCGGAGATCGTAGACCGTCCAAGAAACTCTTCCGGTTCGATCGCCAGGCGCTCGAGGTTGAGAATATCCTTCTCGCTCAAGCCAAAACTCGGAGCGTCTACCCGGTGGCCGTCCCGAAATAGCCGGGCTTTGGAGGCGGTCTTCATCGTCTCGTTCCAGTCAAATATCTCCTGCGTCACCGTCCTGGTTCCATCGAGAGTCGGAATCGACGAGAAAAGGTCGTAGGTGCACAGATACTTGCTCTCAATCATGCGGCCGCCGCGCATCACGTAGCCATCAGTCGCGTTTCCAGCTGCGTCAAGGCTGCCGCCGATCCGGGAGGACTCCTCCAGGATCGTGATTGTGTGCCCTTGCACATCTCCGTCGCGAATGAGGAACACTGCAGCGGCAAGAGAAGCTATGCCGCCGCCCACAAGATATGTTGCCGCGCTATCGTCAGGTCGTCTCACAGGGATCACTTCACACTTTCACTTTGCCCAGTCAATCTTGCCGCGCTTGCGCTAAGGGAGCCTATACGTGAGTGCTAAGAGCGCTCAATGCGATTGTCAATCTGTAATGCGGGAATGACTGTATCCAATTGAACAGATAGTCAGCCGTCCCGGATCGCAGAATCATGCTGAGCGCTGGAAGGGCTTCCGCAATCAGCGAAGACTTTCAACGATCGCCCATGATGTCCACAGAGAAGGCCATTAGCATGGCTCTTACTCCGCACTTGCAGCAATGCACGACCAACCTCATTAATTCGAAGAAACTGGGAGAAAGCAATGCCAGCAACAAACTCAGTTGTCGCCGTATACGACTCTCACGAGGAGGCGGAACGCGCCGTTAAGGCGCTCCAACAGGCGGGGATCGATATGAAGAGCCTCTCGCTTGCGGGCATGGGCACGCATACCAGCCTGCCGCGAGGCCGGAGATGCCGCTGCCGATAATCGCGATGCGCATCAAGCGGCTCCCCGGATCCTTTGGCTTGAATCTCGAAACGGCCTCAGGTCGCGAGCGATTCCCAGAAGGCTTAAGACCTTCAGCACGGCAAAGGTAATGTCCACTTCCCACCAGCGATATCCCTGGCGGCAGCTGGCCATTGAAAAATGATGGTTGTTGTGCCAGCCCTCGCCGAAGGTGAGCAAGGCCAGAAACCAGTTGTTGCGGCTCTGATCCGGCGTTTCAAAGCGACGGCTGCCGAAGACATGGGCCAGCGAATTGATGCAGAAAGTAGCGTGATAGAGCAGGACGGTGGAAACCAGAAATCCCCACACAAACGCGGCCGGCCCCCCGACGAGCAGAATCAGGAGAGCGAAGACAACCGCTGGAACCCAGTGGTAGCGGTCGAGCCAGCGCAACTCGGGAAACTTTGCGAAATCTGCAATCCGTTTTTCGTCGTAATTGTCGTACTGGTTCGACAGGATCCATCCCATGTGCGCCCACCAAAAGCCGCGCAGCCCCGGCGAGTGAACGTCCGGCTCGTCGTCAGAGTAGCGGTGGTGCCAGCGGTGATGGGCCGCCCACCACAACACGCCTTTTTGAGCGGAAGTCTGCGCCAGCGCGGCCATGCAGAACTGTGCGACGCGGCCCAGCTTGTAGCTGCGGTGGCTGAAATACCGGTGATAGCCCGCTGTGACGGCGAACATCCTGATGGAATAGGTTGCCGCAGTCCAAACCAGCAGGCGAGGAGAGAAAGGAACAAAAAACACCGCAAGTACACCCAGGTGTATCAGCACAAACAGCGCAACCACGCGGAACTCGTAGCGGCCTGATCGCGATTCCACAACAACCTCCCATGCGCCCCTGGCAGGGCACAGGAACCCAGATTAGCGGAGGATTGGACGTATGTCAAGCATTTGTCCATGACAGAAGCTTGACACAACAAAAATGAGTAGGTTATTGTTGCACTATGAGTTCCGAGAGCGTGGCGCACTATCCCATTCGGGCAGCGGCAAATCTTACAGGTCTCAGCATTGATACGCTGCGGGCCTGGGAGAGGCGTTACAAAGCGGTTACGCCCATCCGCGGCGAAAGGGGACGCGTCTACGGCGAGGGGCACATCCGCAGGCTCATCCTGCTGCGCGATGTAGTGGCGCGGGGGCACGCAATTGGACAGGTGGCGGGGCTGGAAGACAGTGAGCTGGAGAAACTCTTGCTGAGTCCGGCAACGATCGCAAATGCCTCAGTGCCCGGCAGGATTGAGCCTCCCGCAAGCGATGCTCTGACACCCGTCGTGGCAGCCATCGAGTCGTTTGACTACGCAACGGCCAACTTCCTTCTCGGCAGACTGGCTTCGTTGCTGCCCGCTGACAAGCTTGTCAGCGAGGTGGTGTTTCCTCTCATGAAGCTGGTTGGCGACCGCTGGCACGACGGCACCTTGAGCATCGCCCAGGAGCACATGACCTCGTCGATCCTGCGCAACCTGCTGGGCGGCCTGGTTCGCCTCGACACTTCCTCAAATCAGTCGCAGCGGCTTCTGTTTGCCACGCCGTCAGGTGAGCTGCACGAGTTCGGCATTCTGGCCGCGGCCATGCTGGCAGTTGCGGATGGATTTGAAGTGCTCTACCTCGGGTCGAGTCTTCCGGCTCTGGAAATTGCAGCCGCTGCCGAACAGACTACGCCGCGCGCGGTCGTGCTCGGAATCAAGGCAAGCGAGCCCTCGCCCGCGACCATCGAAGAGCTGCGTTTGCTCGCTGCAAAGCTGCCGACGACCGTGGAGCTTTGGGTCGGCGGGACCGATTTGAAACAGGCGAAGACCTCGATCGGGAATGCGCGGACGATTGCGCTGGAGGACTTTTCGGAATTCAAAGAGCATCTGGCCAGACTGAAAAAGGAGGGCCGATGAAGACGTTTCTCAAGCTCTTGTTTGGCGGGATCTTCCTCTTCATGGTGGTGATGACCATCCGCACCGGCCTTTCCGTCAGCCTGAGTGCGGCGTGGCCCAGCTACGCCGCCAATCCCTGGGCCATCGCCACGCTCTATGACGCATACTTCGGCTTCGTAACTTTCTATGCGTGGGTCTTCTACAAGGAGCGGCAGGTTTTGCCGCGGGTCTTGTGGTTCCTGCTGATCATGGGCCTGGGCAACATTGCCATGTCTTTCTATGTGCTGATCCAACTCTTCCGGCTTGGGCCAGATGAGCCGGCCGCGGCAATCCTGCGGAGGCAATCGGCATGAGCGAAACACTTTGGCGCCGCAAAATTGTCCGGCCCATTGTTGCGCTTCTCCGCCAGGGCCTTAGGCCGGAGAAACTCTCCTTCACGATTGCGTTGGGGATCACGCTTGGAGTCATTCCGGTATTAGGTTCCACCGTGCTGCTGTGCGCGCTGGCGGCGATCGCATTTCGGCTCAACGTGGCGGCGATTCAGCTTGTCAACTGGTTGGTGTACCCGTTCCAGCTCGCTCTTTTGATTCCCTTCTATCGTATCGGCGGATGGATGTTCAAAACTCCTCCGTCCCAGCTATCAGTGGTTCACATCCTGGCGCTAATCCGCAGCAATGTGTTTCAAGCCGTCGCAAATCTCTGGACGGTCACCGTCCACGCGCTTGCGGCGTGGCTCGTGCTGGGAAGCATCGCCACGGGGTTGCTCTACCTGGTGCTGGTTCCGGTGCTCTGCCGTATGCGCGATCGTTTTCTTCCCAAGACAGGAGAGAAGTCTTGCTGACTTTGATCCTGACGGGAGCGGTCGCAGTCTGCGCTGTGATGTTCGTGCTGTGGCTCATTCACTTTCCTTTGCACAACGCGGCGATTGTGGATTCGGGTTGGGCCGGAGGGCTGGCCCTGCTGGGCGTTCTTTACGCGTACATGGCCACTGGCTGGCCGCCGCGCCGCTTCGCGATTGCTGCTATGGCGCTGGTCTGGGGATTGCGCCTTGCGATCTTCCTGCTCTTGACTCGCGTCATCGGCCATCCAGAGGAGGGGCGCTACGTCGAGCTCCGCAAGCAGTGGCGTACCAACATCCCGCTGAAGTTTCTTTTGTTCTTCGAGTTTCAGGCCGTGTTGTGCATCGTGCTGGCGACGCCATTTCTTCTTGCTTCACAAAATCCGGCGCCGTCGTTCTCCATTTTCGAATATGCCGCGGGTGTTTTGTGGGTCGTGTCGATCGCGGGCGAGATCACGGCAGATATGCAGCTCAATGCTTTCAAGTCCAACGCCGCCAACCGCGGAAAAACCTGCCGCGCAGGTTTGTGGAAACACTCGCGCCATCCCAACTATTTTTTCGAGTGGCTCATCTGGGTTGCCTTCTGCCTGTTCGCAATCGATTCCAAATACGGCTATCTGGCGCTCGTCCCGCCCGCGCTCATGCTGTATTTTCTCTTCCGGGTCACCGGTATTCCGGCCACCGAAGCGCAGGCACTGCGCACCAGGGGCGAAGATTACAAGCGTTATCAGGAGACCACGAGCGCGTTTGTGCCGTGGTTTCCCAGGAACAACTACCATGCAAACTGAAGCTCTCACAGCGTCACCTGTCCTTGAAGCGGGCTACAACACATGGCTCGAACGCGGCCTCTTGCCTGACTGGCTCATCCGCAGCGGCATCCGGCGACTGGTAGCCGCGCGCCTGCGCAAGGAACAACAGGGATCTCCAACGCAGCAGGCAGAGCGCCTGATGCAGTTCATCGGGCAACTGCGCCAGAGCCCGGTCGCAATTCGGACGGACGCCGCCAACGCGCAGCACTACGAAGTTCCCGCGGAGTTTTTCCGTCATGTACTCGGGGCCCAAATGAAATACAGTTGCGCGCTGTGGGACGCCGGCACGAAGGATCTTGCCGAAGCTGAGGAGGCGATGCTCGATCTTACCTGCCGTCGCGCTCGCCTTGAAGATGGCCAGGATGTGCTCGAACTTGGCTGCGGCTGGGGCTCTCTCTCGCTTTTCATGGCGCGCCGCTTTCCCGGCAGCCGCATCCTGGCGGTCTCGAACTCAAGCTCGCAGAAGCAGTTCATCGACTCCGAAGCCGCTCGCCGCGGAATCGCGAACCTCACCGTGGTCACTGCGGACATGAACGATTTCAGCACCGACTTGCGGTTCGATCGCATCGTCTCGGTCGAGATGTTCGAACATATGCGGAACTATGCGGAACTTCTGCGGCGCATCGCATCCTGGTCCCGGCCCGGGGTATTGCTTTTCGTTCACGTGTTTGCGCACAGCCGCGACGCGTATCCCTACGAAGTCGAGGATGCGTCCGATTGGATGGCGCAGCACTTCTTTACTGGCGGCGTGATGCCCAGCGACGATCTGCTGCTTTACTTCCAGGAACACTTCAGCATTCGCGAACACTGGCGATTCAGCGGCGTTCACTACCAGAAGACCTCCGAGGCGTGGCTGGACCGTCTGGACAAGCACAGGAAGGAAGTGCTCGCAGTCTTCGCGGACGTCTATGGCAAAGGCGAGGCCGAGCGCTGGCTGGCCCGTTGGCGAGTCTTCTTTATGGCCTGCGCTGAGTTGTTCGGATTCTCCGGCGGAAACGAGTGGATCGTCTCCCACTATCTGTTCGAAAAACCTGGCGCCCACCTCATTGGAGAAAAGGTCTCATGACGATGCTGCCGACGATTCTTCTGGCGTCCGCGTTGATTTCCACGATTCAACCCGGCCAGACACTGCCACCTCTGCGCGGCGAGTTTCTCACCGGCCGCCAAGCACAGCTTCCAGATGCAGCCTCAGGCCGCGTTGCCTTGCTGGCGCTGGGCTTCACTTACAATTCGAGATTTCCGGTGGAGGCCTGGATTGGCCGCTTTCGCAAGGACTTCGGCAGCAATCCTCACGTCACGTTCTACGAGATCCCGATGATTGGCGGCGTGGCGCGCCTGGGAAAGTGGTTCATTGACAGCGGCATGCGAAAGGGCACGCCCCTGAACGATCAGGAAAATGTAATCACGGTCTACGGCGGCACAGATTCCTGGAAGCAGCGCGTGGGCTACGCGTCACCGGATGCGGCCTATCTGGTTTTGCTAGACAAGCACGGTGTGGTGCGCTGGCGCCACAGCGGCGCGTTCGATGAAGAAGCCTACAAGGATATTTCCGCTCAAGTGTCCGGTTTGCTTCGTGAACCGTAGCAGCACAGTCGGAAGCGGTGGAAAGGAGTGAGTGCTGTGACCTACATATTGCTTCGTGAGCATTGGATTGCACGTCCCATCGACGAGGTATTTGCCTTCTTCGCCGACGCTCACAACCTTGAGGAGATCACGCCCCCTTGGCTGGGCTTCAAGATCCTCTCCATGAGCACCAACTCTATTTCTGAAGGAACCGTGATTCGCTATCTCCTGCAACTGCACGGCATACGCATTCACTGGCGGACGGAAATCTGCGAGTGGAATCCTCCCCATTGCTTTGTCGACGAGCAGACGAAGGGACCGTATAAGCAATGGCGGCACACGCATAGATTTGAGTCGCACGGCAGCCGGACAAAGATGATAGACGAAGTGCAATACTCGCTGCCTTTCGGTGTTCTCGGGCGGATTGTTCACGCGGTGAAAGTACGCAGGGAGGTTAACCGGATTTTCGATTACCGCCGCCTGCAATTTGATGCGCTGTTCGGCCAGCCGGGAGAGAACGCGGCGTGAAACCCCTTGTTTTGATTGCTGGCGCCACGGGGTATGTTGGTGGAGAGTTGCTGAAAAGGCTCCTGGACGCGGGCTACGCAGTGCGATGCCTGGCGCGGCGTCCGGAAGCTCTCAGAGCGAAGGCGCTTCCCGGGCTCGAGGTCGTCGAAGGAGATGTTCTTAACTCCGCATCGGTACGCGCCGCGATGACCGGCGTCGGCTCTGCCTATTATTTGGTCCACTCCATGGGCTCGACTCAGTCCTTTGAAGAGCAGGACCGTACGGGGGCACAGAACTTCGCCAATGCTGCCCGCGAGGCTGGAGTTCGGCGCATCATCTATCTCGGCGGGCTCGGTCACAGTACCGACCAACTCTCCGCCCATCTGCGCAGCCGCCAGGAGGTAGGCGAGATCCTCAGGTCGGCTGGAGTCCCAGTCATCGAGTTCCGCGCATCGGTAGTCATCGGATCGGGCAGCCTCTCTTTTGAAATGATCCGCGCGCTGGTGGAGCGGCTTCCGGTCATGATCGCGCCGCGCTGGGTTTCCGTCGACGCGCAGCCGATCGCGATTGCCGACATGCTCGCCTATCTGCTAGCCGCTCTAGACTATCCAGTTGCATCCAGCAATATCTTCGAAATCGGCGGCTCGGATCGAGTGTCCTACGGCGGTCTGATGCGAGAATATGCACGGCAGCGGGGATTGAGGCGTCTCGTAATCTCCGTGCCGTTCCTCACGCCCCGCTTGTCCAGTCTTTGGCTCGGTCTGGTCACTCCCCTCTACGTGCGGGTGGGCCGAAAGCTGATTGACAGCATCCGGCATTCGACAGTCGTGGAAGATCCGAGTGCACTGACTGAGTTCGGCATTCGGCCTTACGGATTTCGCGAAGCCATTTCGGCCGCCATCAATGCCGACACAAGGCATCTGAAAACCGATTCCCGAATGATTCATGTGAACGCATCTCAGGCAGATGCGTTCGCACCGATTCGTCGGATTGGCGGCGCGGGCGGTTGGTATTATGCGAACTGGATGTGGCAACTGCGTGGGTGGATGGACAGGTTAGTCGGAGGGGTGGGAATGAGACGCGGCCGCCGCGATCCAGATTCGCTTTGTGTCGGCGATGTTGTTGATTGTTGGCGCGTGGAGGCGATCGAACCCGATCACTTGTTGCGCCTAGTCGCGGAGATGAAGCTCCCTGGCCGCGCCAGTCTCGAATTCGAAGTGACGCGCGATTCCACCGGATCCGTCATTCGCCAAACTGCCTCCTTCGATCCTTTAGGGTTGCTGGGCCGCATCTACTGGTATTCCGTGCTCCCGTTCCACCACTACGTTTTTAGGGGCATGCTTCAGGGGATTGCCGTCAGGAGCCAAATCAATTGATGAACGTTCATCAACTTTCTCAAAAGGGCTCTCCAGGGTGTCTGGCGAAAAACAAGCAATCATTATGAGTCTGGCTGGTCAGGTGACGGAACACAAAGATGCGCACGAGAAGTGCGCTGTAACTCAAAACCACGCGAGGTGGTGTATGTATCAAGAGCATGCCGACGAGAGGTCTCCCGCATGCTAAAGAAGAGCAAAACAACCACGCCTCAGTCCTAACTACAGAGAGTATCTATGGCGTAAGCATAACTTGGAGAAACCCGTGAATGATCGATTTGGGGCGCTGTTCAACTGAACGCTGCTCGAATCGTGCTAAATACCACATCACCCATTGACCCGATTGGTACCGAGAAGTTACCAAGGGTCTAGCGATTGCCTGTGCCCGGGAATAAACGTTTCTCAGACACCGGCCACTGAGAATTGAACCCTCTCAGATGCCAGAATCGCCGCGAAATGCACCGAGGCGTTGCTACCCGTATCCTTTTCGGGTACAATTGACTCCGGAATGGGTACAATAACCACACTTTCGAGCACGCTGTTTGGGCAGACGCGCGGTGCGGTGTTGGCTGTTCTGTTTGGGCATGTTGGCGAGTCCTACTACTTAAGACAACTTGCCCGGATGACGGGGATTACACTGGGGCCCGTGCAGCGGGAGGTGCGCCAGTTGGTCGACGCCGGTCTGGTGACAAAAAAGACTCTGGGAACCCAGACCCTCTTTAGCGCCAACGAGGCCAGCCCCATCTTCGCCGAGATGCGGGCCATTGTCGCGAAGACGGTCGGAATTCGCGACATTCTCCTGGCTGCGCTCAGCCCTCTCCGAGCGAATATCAACCTTGCTTTTGTCTATGGCTCCGTGGCGCGTTCCCGTGAGGGCCAGCAAAGCGACGTCGATTTGATGATTGTGGGTGGGGTGCAATTCGCGGATGTGGTCGACCGAATCGCAAACGCACAGAAAACGCTGAACCGCGAGATCAACCCTACGGTTTATACGGCGAATGAGTTCAGAGGCAAGCTGCGCGGCAACTTCCTGAAGACGGTGCTTGGCGAGAACAAGCTCTTTCTGATCGGAGACGAGGATGTCCTTAGAAAACTGGGCCAGTAATCGGTGGCTTGAGAAACTCGGGTCCGATCGGGAGGAGATCGAGCGTCTCCTCGCGAATGCGGACGGGCATCTCGACGACTATCGAAAGGCGGTCGCGAGCGAAATGTCTTCCGATGCGCAACTGAGCCTAGCCTGGGACTCGATCCGTGCTTCCGCGACAGCCGCCTTACGCGCGGCTGGGTACCGGGTTGTCCGCGGCGGAGGCGAACACTACCGCACGATCGAGGCTCTGGAGTTTTCAATCGATCCGGAG
>Ga0181535_10001251_pt1 | contig 33780 bp, 27 predicted proteins | sample PEATcosm2014_Bin_44_FD_119774 | JGI IMG/M metagenome (GOLD analysis project Ga0181535, IMG submission 119774) | Peatland microbial communities from MTU Mesocosm Facility, Houghton, MI, USA - PEATcosm2014_Bin17_30_metaG | ecosystem: Environmental > Terrestrial > Soil > Wetlands > Peat | place... | reverse complement strand
TGCAGCGCCCCGGCCTTAAATCCATGGCGGTTGGTGCGGTGATGATATTCGATCGGGTAGCCCAGCGCGCGGTAGCGCTCCACCAGGGCGCCGGCGAACTCCGCCGTGTCATCGGTGGAATCATCCAGCACCTGGATCTGCAGCAGTTCTTTCGGGTACTCGATTTTGACGACTTCCTCCACCAGACGCTCCACCACGTAGCGCTCGTTGAAGAGCGGCAGCTGGATGGTCACTGGGGGGAGGGTTTCAAAGTGCCGGGCCGGCTCGCCGGTGGCGTTCTTGCGGTACTTGAAATAAGTCCGGATGATATCGTAGCGGTGAATCCCGTAAACGGAGAGAACCACCAGCACGCTGAAGTAGGGGATGAGCATGGCCCAGTCGAACCACGCCAGTTGATGGATGCCCGCGAACGGCGTCTTGACAAACATCTGGCTCAACCGGCCGGATGCCGACGGACTGACCAGCAGGGCCCAGCAAAAACCGCACATAGAGGACACGGACTCCGCTCCGGAGCCTACCGAGCGGACCTTATTATCGTAACACCGAATAAATGCAGAGGGCTACGGCCGGGCCCTAGCGCCATGCGTCCCATGCTCGAATCCGGCTCCGAAGCGCAAGCCCGCCTGGGGGACTTGAGAAAACGAAGCCTTATAATGGGGTTTCCGATCACAGGAGAACTTTTTGTCGCTGGAAGACGACTTACTCAAGCAGCGCCTCGAGCGCGTTCGCGAAATTGAGGCACTGGGCTACCGGGCCTATGGCCGGCGCTTCGACTTCACTCACACCATCCCCGAGATCCTGGGCGCGTACGGCTCCAGGACCGCCGAAGAGCTGACGCCCGAAGTGCGAGTGCGCGTCGCCGGGCGCATGATGACCATCCGGCACATGGGCAAGGCCGGATTCGCGCATCTCCAGCAGAACGGCGAGCGGCTGCAGATTTACGTGAAGAAAGACGCGGTAGGCGAGCGCGATTTCCAACTCTTCAAGATGCTCGACCTCGGCGACATCATCGGCGTGGAGGGCTACCTGTTCCGCACGCGCACCGGCGAGCTGAGCATTCACGCGGAGAAACTGGAGTTCCTCTCCAAGACGCTGCTTTCGATGCCGGAGAAGTGGCACGGCCTGGAGGATGTGGAGACACGCTACCGCCAGCGCTATCTGGACCTGATCGCCAACCCGGAGGTGCGCAAGGTCTTTGTGGCACGCGCGCGCATCATCGCCTCGCTGCGGCGCCAGCTGGAGGAGCACAGCTTCATCGAAGTGGAAACGCCCATGATGCAGCCGCTCTATGGCGGAGCTACGGCGCGGCCCTTCATCACGCATCACAACACGCTGGATATCGACCTGTATCTGCGCATCGCGCCGGAACTGTACCTGAAGCGGCTGGTAGTGGGCGGCCTGGAGCGCGTCTACGAAATCAACCGCAATTTCCGCAACGAAGGCCTTTCCACCCATCACAATCCCGAATTCACCATGCTGGAGTTCTACCAGGCCTACACCGATTACCGCGGCCTGATGGACTTCTCGGAAGCCCTGCTCAAACAGGCCGCCATCGATGCGGCGGGTTCAGCGGAAGTGGAATATGACGGCCAGCGCCTGAATTTTGGCGGTTTTGAGCGCTACACGATGCGCGAAGCCGTGGTGCGTTTCTGGGAAGGCGAGGGCCGGCCGTCTCTGGAAGATGTCGCCAGTCCCGAGTGGCTGCGGGGGCATTCCGACAGGCCTTCCGCCGGAGAAGCCCTGGCCGACATCTTCGAGCGCCGCGTGGAACACCAGCTCATCCAGCCGACCATCATCTACGACTACCCGGTCGAGACGTCTCCGCTTTCGAAAAACAAGGCGGAGGATCCGGCGTTCGTCGAGCGCTTTGAGATTTACGCCGCGGGCATGGAAATCGGCAATGCCTACACGGAACTTAACGACCCGCAGGAGCAGCGGCGCCGCTTTGAGATGCAGATTGCCATGCGCGAGCGCGGCGACGAAGAGGCGCACCAGATGGACGAAGACTACGTCCGCGCCCTTTCTTACGCCATGCCACCGGCGGGCGGTGAGGGCATTGGGATCGACCGCCTAACGATGATTCTGACCGGTTCGCGATCGATTCGCGACGTGATTCTCTTCCCTCTACTGCGCCCCGAAGGCCCGATCGGCCTGGTCCGCGCCATGCGCGAGCTCGATGAGGGAGGCGCGCCGGCGTAGTGCCTGTTGGGAAACCTATCAGTCGATTCCGGCAGGACCGCTCCCTGAGGGTCGCGGCTCCGAATGCGGCCACGGCCTGCGCGCAATCGGAGCCGCGACCGTCAGGGAGCGGTCGGTACACCGATTACGGAACGAGCCTTTAGCCTAAGATCATGACCCGATACCGCTTCGAGTTCTTCGTCGCCAACCGGTACCTGCGGGCGCACCGCGGTGCGTCGGTCATCTCCGTCATCACAGTGATTTCGGTGCTGGGCGTAGCGGTAGGAGTGATGGCGCTGGTGATCGCCGTCGCCGTCACCACGGGTTTCCGCAACACGCTGGAGCGCAACCTGCTGGGCGCGATGGCGCACATCAGCGTCGCCGAGAAGCTTAACAACGGCATTGACGACTGGCGCGGGCTCACGGCAAAATTACGGGCCACGCCGCACGTCATCGCGGTTTCCCCCGCGCTCTATACGCCGGTATTCCTGTCCGGTGCCATCCAATCCCACGGTGCAGTGCTGAAAGGGGTTGACGTCGATTCGGAGCTGGCCATCAGCGATGCCCTGCGCCGTCTTAAGTCCGGCTCGATCAGCCGGCTGCGCAACGCCGACGCTTCGCCCCCCGGCATAATTCTCGGCGCCCGGCTGGCTGAGGACACAGGCATGCGGGTCAACGACAACATCACGGTGGTCAGCCCGGAAGGCGAACTCACTCCCTTCGGCCCCCGTCCGGCGATTCGCCGTTTCAAGGTCTGCGGCATTTACGAAACCGGCTTTTTCGATATCGACGACACCTGGGCGTTCACCTCCATCGACGCCGCGCAGAAGGCGCTCTCTCTCGAGGACGTCATCAACCAGGTCGAGCTCAAAGTCGACGACCTCGACCGCGCGCCCGAGATTGCCCGCGACGTGGAGCATGTGGCCGGCAGCCTCTACACAACCACCACCTGGCAGGAGCGCAACAAGCAACTGCTCGGCGCGCTGCGCATGGAACGGATCGTAGCCATGATCGTGATCGGCCTCATCCTGCTGGTGGCCGCGCTCAACATCTTCATCACGCTGGTGATGATGGTGATGGAAAAGTATCGCGACATCGGCATCCTGATGTCGATGGGTGCGCGGACGGCGCAGGTGCGGCGCATCTTCATGCTGCAGGGCCTGCTGATCGGCGTGGTGGGCAGCGCGATCGGGCTGGTGGGCGGCTACACGCTGGCCTACTTCGCCGACAAGTATCGCTGGGTGCGCCTGGATGAAGCGGTCTACTCGTTGAGCTTCGTGCCCTTCGAGGCGCACTGGGTAGATGGGGTATGGATCGCCGGGGCGGCCATCCTGGTCAGCTTCCTGGCGACGCTGTACCCGGCCCGCAACGCAACGAGGATTGCTCCAGCCGAAGTGCTGCGGTACGAGTAGCACGGAGGGGGCACTATGCCAACCGCGCTTGCAGAGCCGCGACCGTCAGGGAGCGGTCCTAATCGCCGGTTTCGGCGTGGTGGCGGACGTCGATGCCTTTCACCGCGAACAGGACGTCTTCCGCGATGTTGGTCGAATGATCGGCGATGCGCTCCAGGTTTTGCGCGATGAACATGAGGGAGACGGCGCGATTGATGGTGCTGCGCTCTTCCTGCATGAAGCTGAGCAGCTCGTCGTAGACGGCGTCGCGCAGGCGATCGACAGCGTCGTCGGAAAGCAGCACGTCGCGCGCCAGGTCCGCATCGTGCTTGGCGAACGCGTCCAGTGCGCGGTGCACCATGCTCTCCGCCAGGTCTGCGATGCGCGGGATGTCGATCAGCGGCTTCACGGCCGGCTCGCGCATCAGGGTCAGGGCGCGCTCCGTGATATTGACCGCCAGGTCTCCCATACGCTCCAGGTCGTTGTTGATTTTGATGACGGCGGTAATGAAGCGAAGGTCGCGAGCCATGGGCTGGAACAGCGCTAGCATACGCGTGGCCAGCTCGTCGATTTCAATTTCTTTCTGGTTGACCAGCGCCTCGTTCCACATCACTTCCTTGGCCTTTTCTTCGTCGCGGTCCACCAGCGCCAGGACACTGTTGTGGATCGCGGCCTCCACCAGGCCGCCCATTTCGAGCAACTTGCTCTGCAGCTCTTCGAGCTCTTCGCGAAAGTGAAGCATCGTTTCTCTCTGGGCCTCGCCCTCGGTCCGCATTTAGTCTACCCGAAGCGGCCGGTAATGTAATCTTCTGTTTCTTGTTTCGCCGGCCGCTTGAAAATCACCGCCGTGCGGTCGAACTCGATCAGCTTGCCCAGCAGGAAGAATCCGGTGTATTCCGCCACGCGCGCCGCCTGCTGCATGTTGTGGGTGACAATCACCTGCGTGCACTGGTCCTTGAGGCTGAACATCAGGTCTTCGATCTTGGCGGTGGCGATCGGATCCAGCGCCGAACACGGCTCATCCAGCAGGAGCACTTCCGGATCCACCGCCAGGGCGCGCGCGATACATAGCCGCTGCTGCTGGCCGCCGGAAAGCGAGTAGGCCGATTCGTGCAGCTTGTCTTTCACTTCGTCCCAGAGCGCGGCGCGGCGCAGGCTCTGCTCCACCCGGTCGTGCATCGAGCTGTTTCCCTTCAGCCCGTTCACCCCGATGCCGTAGGCCACGTTGTCGAAGATCGACTTGGGGAAGGGGTTGGGCCGCTGGAACACCATGCCCACGCGGCGGCGCAGGCTGGTGGCGTCGATTTCGAGCACATTCTCGCCGTCCAGGGTCACTTCGCCCTCAAACCGCGCGTGCCGCACCATATCGTTGATGCGGTTCAGAGTGCGCAGAAATGTCGATTTGCCGCAGCCGGACGGGCCAATCAGCGCGGTGATCTGCTTCTCGGGGATATCGACGCTGATCTGGTGCAAGGCGTGGTAGGAACCGTAGTAGAAATCCAGATTCTGTACTGAGATTTTGGTGCGCCCGGCAGGCTTATGGTCCGCCGAAGCGGCGGGTGTCACGGCGGGCACTTGGACCCGTTGTTCCGGCACGGCCGATTCTGGCGTGGTGTCCATTCGACTATCCCTTCTGCACGCTGATTCCCCGCGAGAGGATCCAGCGGGCGGCAATGTTGGTCACCAGCACCATCGCCAGCAGCACGAGGCCGGCCGCCCAAGCCTGGCGGTGCCAGTCATCATACGGCGAAATGGCGTGCGTGTAAATCATCACCGGCAGCGACGCGGTCGGCTGATTGACGCCGCGCGGCCAGAACTGGTTGTTGAGAGAGGTGAACAGCAGGGGCGCGGTCTCCCCTGCCACGCGCGCCACACCCAGGATCATGCCGGTCAGAATCCCCTTCATGGCAGCCGGCACCACCACGGTGGAGAGCACCTTCCACTTGGGCGCCCCCAGCGCCAGCGCGCCTTCGCGCAAGGCGTTCGGCACGGTGGACAGGAATTGCTCGGTGGTGCGCAGGGAAATGGGAACCAGCATGAGGGCCAGCGCGACGCCGCCCGCCAGCGCGGAGAAGTTGTGCAGCGGCACCACCACCAGCGCCCAGGCGAAAATGCCGATCACAATGGAGGGCACGCCGTTCAGAAGGTCCGCTGTATAGCGGATGGCGAAGCCCATGGCCTTGCCGCTGAACTCCGCGAGGTAGATGCCGCCCAAAAAGCCGACCGGCAGGCCGATCAGCGCCGCCAGCCCCACCATCTCAGCGCTGCCCACGATGGCGTTCGCCATGCCGCCGCCGTTTTCGCCGGGCGGCAGGGGAAGCTTAGTGAAGAAACCCCAATCGAGCGACTTACCGCCGTTATAGATCAGATAACCGAGGATCAGGAACAGAATCGACACGGTGAGCAGCGTGCACAAACCGGTGAGCGTCAGCATCACGCCATTCACGATCTTACGGTACGTCAGGCGGGTCATGCGGCCTTGGCGGATCCTTTCCGGGTAGTGGCCAGCACCAGCAGGCGCGCCAGGGCATTGATGACGATGGTGACCAGGAACAGCACAAGGCCGAGCTCGACCAGGGCACTCTGGTATACCTTGCCCGTCGCCTCCGCGAAATCGTTGGCGAGGACCGCCGCGATCGTGTAGCCGGGCGCGAACCAGGAAGCGTGCAGCGTGCTGTCATTGCCGATCACCATGGTGATCGCCATGGTCTCGCCCAGTGCGCGCGCCAAGCCGAGAAAGATCGACCCCAGGATGCCCAGCCGCGCGTAGGGGACCACCACCTTGAAAGTGGTTTCCCATCGCGTGGCGCCCAGCGCCAGCGCCGCCTCCCGCTGGTCGCGCGGCACTTCCAGCAGCGCCTCGCGCGAGATGGCGATGATGTAAGGAAAGGTCATGATGGCCAGCACGACGGCCGCCGTCAGGTAGCCTATGCCTAGCATCGGGCCCTGGAATTGCGGCAGGTACCCGAATGCGCCTTTCAGCGCCGGTTCGATGTACTCGCGCATCAGGGGCACCACGGTGAAGATGGCCAGCATTCCGTAAATCACGCTGGGCACTGCGGCCAGCAACTCGACCAGAAAGGTGCAGGCCGAGGACAGCCCCGCTGGCGCTAACTCAGCCAGGAAAATCGCCGCGCCCACGCCCAGCGGCACGGAAATCACCAGCGCCATCACGGACGTCATCACCGTTCCATAGACGAACGGGAAGGCGCCAAAATCGTTCGCGTTCGGATCCCAGTTGGTGCCCCAGAGAAAGCCGAAACCGAACTTGCTGCGCGAAGCGGCGGAGGCGCCCCACAGGTTCCAGATAAGAAGGACAGTGACCAGCAGGACGCTGGCACCAAAAGCAAGGGTGACGAGATGCGCAATCTCGTCACCCTTCACGGTGGAACCACGCCGGAATGGAGCGGAGGCGGTTGCCGTCACTGGCATACTAGTGGATCATCGCAATCTGTTTTTGCTCCTGCGCAACCACCTGCCTCGGCAACGGCGCGTAACCGAGCGCCGCGCAATCCTTCTGGCCATCCACCAGCATCCACTTCAGGAAATTCACCAGGGCAGCGCGTTTCTGGGCGTCGGGGATCTGGGTAGGAATCAGCAGCCAGGTGAAGCTCGCGATGGGGTAGGAGTTCTTCCCGGGCGCATTCGTGATGGAAACGCGGAAATCTGCTGGCATATCCTTCGCCGCGCCTGCCGCCGCTGCGGTCACGGTGTCCAGGTTGGCCCTGAGGTACACGCCAGCCGCGTTCTCGACGGATCCATACCCCATGTTGTTCTTGAGCACATAGATCAACTCAACGTAGCCGATCGCGCCTGGGGTATTCTTCACCATGCCGGCCACGCCTTCATTTCCCTGCTGGCCCACTCCGGTCGGCCACTTGATGGAGGTGTTGGCGCCCGGACCCGATTTCCATTCGGGGCTGATCTTCGACAGATAATCGGTAAACACGAAGGTGGTGCCGCTGCCATCCGCTCGGTGCACCACGATCACATCCGTAGCCGGCAATTTGACCCCCGGATTCGCCTTGGCGATCCTGGGATCGTTCCACTTGGTGATCTTGCCCAGGAAAATACCCGCCATCGCTTCCGACGAGAACTTCAGGTCATTGATGCCCGGCAGGTTGAAAGTCGGCACCACGCCGCCCAGGACGGTCGGAAAGTGCAGCGCCTTCACCTTCAGCGCGGCGATCTGCTCGTCCTTCATGGGCATGTCGGACGCGCCGAAATCCACCGTGCCCGCAGTAAGCTGCGCGATGCCGGCGCCCGATCCTTTGGACTGATAGTTAATCTCGACCGAGGGATTTTTCTGGCGGAACTCTTCGAACCATTTGCCGTAGATCGGGTAGGGAAACGAGGCTCCCGCGCCATTGATGGCCTGCGCAGACGCAAGCGAACTGCCGGCCAACAGAATCCCTGCCAGTGCAATCGATGTCTTCATGTACGGTGTACTCCCCTATTCTCGAATGCAGACTGTTACAGATCAGTTAAGCGAAGATGAATTCGCTGTTACTTCATGGTGGTCGGGACGCCACCGGGAAGCGTATACCGGAGGTCGAAGTAGATGGTGCTGTCGGCCGCGTGGTTTAGCGCGTTCAGTGCGACATACCAGGGGTTCCGCGTCAGGTACTCGTACTGGCCGATCATCGAGATCGCACCGTACTTCGCGTCCTTCCAGACGGTGTGGGTGTAGCCGAAGGTGTACTCCCGCTCCATGTGGTTCTGGCTGTTCGCCGAACCGAGGTAGCCGTAGCCGACCTTGCTGGTGCCGTTGGCGTCCAGCGCGACGTTCTTGTCGATCCAAATGCCGCCGAAATAGGCCCATATCATGAGCTTCTTCGATATGGTGGCCTCGAAGCCCTGCACCATGCTCGAGGCGTGAATCGGGCTGAGGCTGCCGTCGGAGCGCACAATCACGTCCGGCGCCTGGCCAAAGATGTAGCGGCCGCCGCCGTCGCTAAAGTAGTTGTTGGTGACAAGGCGGAAGCCTTTGAACAGTTCGAAGTTGCCGTTGATGGAGCCGCCGGCGCCGATTTTCGAGAATGTCTGGCCCGAAGTCGGCTGGCCCGTGGTGGAATTGACGATTTTGAAGTCCCGCACAATTCCCGCTACCTCGAAATGGACTCTGGAAGTCGGGTCGAACGCCAGCTTGGTAATGATATCGGGCATGGGGTTCGGAGTGCTCAGATAGCTCGTGGAAGTGTTGTCCAACTGAGTGCCCGCCAGGCCGGTGAGAGCAGACGGCAGGGTGATTTGGGGACCACCGCTCGATCCGCCCATGTACTGGTTCGGGTTCTCGAATGAGACTCCCCACGTCACCACATCCTTCGGCGCATGCACCAAGAAGCGGAATCCCGGTTGGCGCGTCCAAGTCAACCCCAACACGTAATTGACGTCCATAACCTGGCCGTAGAAGATGTCGCCCGGCAACGCGGAAATGCCCTTGCGGTTCGGGGTCAACATGCTCCAGCTCTGGCCGGCCAGGAATTCCCACGGGCCTTTGCGAACGTTCAACCAATACAGGCGAATGCGTGGCACGAACGCACCGTTGGTGACGCCGATCGCATTGGAACCGCTCGTACCCAGGAAGTCGAACTCGTTGTAGCCGATGAAACGGTATCCCTTCCAGTCGCCGTCGATGCGGAAGCCCAGGCGCGAGTTCTGTGGGCTGAGGCGAAACTCGTCGAGCTTGCCGCCGGGCACCGCGTTGCTGAAGGGTACGCTGCCGAAACTGCTGCCGATTCCCGAGCCGGCGCTTTCATTGCGCCACACGGCCGTCGCATCCATGAAGCCCACCGGCATGATGGTGATATTGCCCAGCTGAAGCTGCGTCGGGTAGCTGGTTTGCCCGGCAGGCGGGGCATCCTGGACAGGATACTTCGCGCCCGGCGCCACGGGAGACATGTCGGGAAGGGCGCCGGTCGTGCTCGCAACGGCGCCGCCCACGCGGGAGAAGCCTGGCGCGGCAGCCGCCGGCGGCGCTGCGGCTTGCTCCGCCGGCTTGGCGGCCGGCGCCGCCAGACGATCGATCAATTTCTGCTGCGCGTCGATCGACTGCCGGAGCACCTCGATCTGTTTCTGCTGCTCGGCGAGCTTCGCCTTCAGCAGCTCGATATCATTGGCATCGTTCCCCTGAGCCCTGCCGGCGGGCAGCAGCGTCAGAGCAAGCATGCACAAGGGAATTGCACACGTAGTAAGTTTCATAGGCAGAACTGCGAGTATATCGGCCCAATGTTACCGAACGATTAACGTTCGTTTGCGGCGAGGTTATTCTCGAAAGGAGGAAGGGCTACTGTGAATACTGAACCTTGACCGAGGTGGCTCTCCACGCTCACCGAGCCGCCCATCTGTTCCACCGCGTGTTTGACGATGGCCAGGCCCAGGCCAGTACCGCCCGTGGCACGCGAGCGGGCCTTATCGACGCGATAGAAGCGCTCGAAAATGCGCGGCAGGTCGCGCGAGGGGATCCCCGAACCGGTGTCGCAAACGCGCACCAGAGCGCGCTCCGGGTCCCGCACCACGTCCACCCGCACTTCTCCATCGGGCCGGTTGAACTTGATGGCATTGTCCAAAAGATTCACCCAGACCTGTTCCAGCCGGATCTCGTACCCCAGTACTTCCAGGTCCGGAAACGATTCGCACACCAGGCTCACGCCGCGGGTCTTGGCCATGGGCTCCACGGTCCGCAGCGCGGATTGGATGCTCTGCTGCAGCGAGATGGGTTCGGCGGCGGGAGGCTTCGCGCTTTCCAGGCTGGAGAGGATCAGCAGGTCCTGCACGATGTTGGTCAACTGGCGGGCCTTGGCCAGGATGATGGCGACGAAGGGGCGGCTGTTGGCGGGATCCTCCAGGCCGCCTTCCATCAGCGTTTCCGCATAACCGCAGATCGCCGCCAGCGGCGTGCGCAATTCGTGAGACACGTTGGCCACAAAATCCTTGCGCACGCGCTCCAGCCGCTCCAGGCCGGTGATGTCGTAGAGCATGGCGATGGCGCCGCGGTGCGGGTCTCCCGCCAGCGGCGCCACCTGCACCTCAAACGACCGCGTGCCGGCAGAGAGCATCAGGCGCTTTTGCAGCGGCTGGCCTTCGGCCAACACGGCGGTGAACATCTCGTGCAAGGCCGGGTCGCGGGCCACCTGCACCAGGGGCGTGCCGGCTTTCGGCAGGCCGGTGGCGCCCATCATTTCGGCGAAGGCGCGGTTGGCGAAGGTGATGCGCAGCAGCGGGTCCACCGCAATGACGCCTTCCACCATGCTGCCCAGAATGGCCTCGCGGCGGGAATTCTCCCGTTGCAGCGTTTCCACCATGGCGCGCACGCGGCGCGTGGCGTGCCCGATGGTGGCGGCCAGCGCGCTCAGTTCGTCTCCGCCTGCCCGGCCCGCGCCTTCGCTCTTGCCCATCTGCAGCAGCCGCTCTAATTCGTGGCGCAGGGCCAGCGCTCGCCGGTCGGCCGCGGCTAGGAACAGGGCCAGGACGATTGTGCCGGTCAACCCGAAAGCGGCAGCGGCCCACATCCACTGCCCGGAAACGGCTTCCGGCACCAGCCAGCGCAGCAGCAGCGCCGAACACGCCGTGAGCACCGCGAAGCACGGCAGCAGCCGAGTCGTTATGCGAAGCCGCGGCATGTGAGATCCGTCCGTTCCAGATTACTGCATCAAGATGAATAATGGATGACGCCGGAATGACAGCGGGCGGCCTTTAGGCCGCGGCGGCTTCCTGCCGGGCCAACTCCTCGGCATATTGCTTGAGAGCCGCCGGGGAAACGGTCACGATATCCTTTTCCATGTCCTCGCCCGTATCCACCAGGCGAATCAGGTGGAGCGCCGCCAGCCGCGAGCACCATGCGTCGTCCATCTGGCGGCCCGTTTCGCGGCTCAATGCCACCAGGTCCGCATGCGGCAGCGCGATGGTCTTCTCCGTGCTCCCTGCCTGTTCATTTTCCAAAGCGAACTTGACGTCGACCGCGTCCGCGTGACGGATCGAAATGGCCGTCTGCAACCACTTGAACCACACCTGGAACTTACGGCCAAATGGATCCGGTCCGGCTTCAAACTGGCGGTAGCTCTGCATCTACGGATATCTTATCAGTAGGGGACAGCATGCTCATTGCCGAGTTGACGGCGCCGCGCGAGTTCCGCCTGGCGCAGCAGACGATCGAAGAACCCGGGCCGGGCGAGGTGCAGGTGCGGGTGGGCGCTGTGGGGATTTGCGGCTCCGATCTGCACTCCTACGCCGAGGGCGGCGTGGGCGACACGCCGTGCGTCTATCCTATGGTGCTCGGGCACGAACCGGCCGGCACGGTGGTCAAGACCGGGGCCGGCGTCACCGGATGGGCGGCGGGCGACCGCGCTGCCCTGGAACCGGCGCTCTATTGCTACCACTGCGAATTCTGCCTCCGCGGCGTGCACAACGTTTGCGACAACATCCGCTTCCTGAGCACGCCTGGTGAAGCCGGCTTCTTCCGCGAATTCGTCAACCTGCCGGTTGCGAACCTGCTGGGGATTCCGGCGCGGCTTTCGCTGGCGGAGGCCGCTCTGGCCGAACCGCTCTCCATCGGCCTGCACTCGATGAAATTCGCGTCCATCGGAATCGGCGAGACGGTCGCGGTGTTCGGCGCCGGGCCGATCGGGCTGGTCACCATCGCCTGTCTCAGGGTCGCTGGCGCGGGCCGCATCTGGGCCGTGGAACCGGTGGCGCACCGCCGCGAAATGGCGCTCAAAATGGGCGCTGCAGTGGCGCTGGATCCCAATGCATGCGACGTGGCGAGCGAAATCGTAAAAGAAACCGGTGGCCGCGGCGTCGATTGCGCCCTCGATTGCGCCGCCAAGGAGAACACCATCAACGATGCGATCCGCGCCGCCCGCAATGCCGGCCGCGTGGTCCTCACCGGTATCCACGCCGGCTCGTTCGTGCCGTTCGAGGTTTCGCCGATGCGGCGCAAGGAACTTGCGATCTTCAACGTCCGGCGCTCCAACCACGAATCGCACGCCGCCATCGACCTGTTGGTGGAGCACACCGCGTGGTTCGCCCCCATGATCACGCACTCCCGCCCCCTGGACCAGATCGCCGAAGCGTTCCGCATCACCGAGCAGTATGCCGATGGCGTCGGGAAAATGATGCTGACCGTGTAAAGCCGGCGGGCAAAAGAGGGCAAGCCTAAAGCGTGCCCCACCAATGGTCTGCTTGCGGTCTGTAGGGCACGCTTTAGCTTGCCTTGCGACTTCCATTTTCCGCACCCGCTGGCGAATGCCGGCCGCAGCGGATATGATGTTCGACATGCCTCAGGTGGTGCGTAAGTCACAGGTCTACGACGTGGTGGTGATCGGCTCGGGCGCCGGAGGAGGCACCGCCGTCAAGGTGCTGACCGACCAAGGCCTGCAAGTGGCGCTGCTCGAAGCCGGCCCCAACCTGAATCCCGCGCGCGATTTCAAGGAGCACGTCTGGCCCTACCAGGTGGATCACCGCGGCGCAGGCGCCCATGCCGAACTCTACTTCGGCCGCCAGCAGTGGGGCTACTTTTCCGCGCCGGTGGGGTATTGGGACATCCCGGATGAACCGTACACCGTGGCACCGGGCAACCAGTTTCGCTGGTTCCGCTCGCGCATCCTGGGCGGACGCACCAATCACTACGGGCGCATCTCGCTGCGCTTCTCCGACTACGATTTTCAACCCGAAGACGGGTTGAGCGACCCCTGGCCGGTCACGTACGCCGAAATGTCCCCCTGGTACGACAAGGCCGAAGGCTTTATCGGCGTCACCGGCACCAAGGAAGGGCTGAGAACGGCGCCCGATGGCAACTTCCTGCCTTCCATTTCGCCCCGCGTGCACGAGGTGCTCATCCAGAAATCCTGCGGCAAGCTCGGCATCCCGTGCATTCCTTCGCGGATGGCGATGCTGACACGCTCGATTAACGGCCGCGCCGCATGCCACTATTGCGGCCAGTGCGGGCGCGGCTGCTTCACAGCATCCGCCTTCTCCTCCAGCCAGGCGATGATTTTTCCCGCCATGAAAACCGGTAAGCTGACGGTGTTCAACGGTGCCATGGCGCGCGAGCTGATTGCCGACGATGCCGGCAAAGTGACGGCCGTGTCTTATGTCGATAAGGCGACGCACACCGAGCAGCAAGTGCGCTGCCGCGCGGTGGTGGTGGCTGCCAGCGCCTGCGAGTCGGCGCGCCTGCTGCTCAACTCCAAATCGCCGCGCTTCCCCAATGGCATCGCCAACGGCTCCGGCGCCGTCGGCCGGTACCTGACGGATTCGGTGGGCCACGGCGTGTCCGGCTATGTGCCGGCGCTGGCCGGAATGCCGCGCCACAACAGCGACGGCATCGACGGTATGCACGTCTACGTCCCCTGGTGGCTGTACGACGATAAGCGGAAGGATTTCCCGCGCGGCTACCACATCGAGCTCGGCGGCGGATTCCATATGCCCATGCTCGGTTCCTTCCATGGCGTGTGCGCGCAATATAAAGGCTATGGCCGCAAACTGCGCGATCACATCCGCGAGGAATACGGCGCGTCGGTTTACTTCGCCGGCCGCGGCGAAATGATCCCCAACAAGGACAGCTACTGCGACATCGATCCGCAGCGCACCGATGCCTGGGGCATTCCGGTGCTTCGTTTCCACTTCCAGTGGAGCGACAACGAAATCCGCCAGGTGCGCCACATGTACCAGACCTTCACTTCCATCGTCGAAACCATGGGCGGCCGGGTCTATGGGTCCGCCCCCGATCCGAAAACAGCCGGCATCTCCACCGGCGGCACCATCATCCACGAGGCAGGCACAGTGCGGATGGGAAACGACCCGGCACAATCTGTGCTGAATAAGTACTGCCAGTCGCACGAGGTCAGCAACCTGTTCGTTTGCGACGCCGCGCCGTTCGTGAGCCAGCCCGACAAGAACGTCACCCTCAGCATCATCGCCTTTGCCTGGCGGGCCTCCGAGTACCTGGCTGAAGAAATGAGGAAGGGCAATGTCTGAGCAGAGCGATTACTCGCGCCGCGCGCTGCTGCGCCACATCGGAATCTCGCTGGGCCTGGGAGTCGCCGGCGGCGGCGTCCTCACCGCGCAGGACGCCCAGCACGTCCATCAGGCGGTGAGCGAGGAAAAGGCGGCGCAGAAAGGCCCGTATCAACCCAAGGGCCTGACCAGGCACGAATTCGCGACGCTGGAGCGCCTCTCCGACTTCATTATCCCGGCCGACGAACATTCGCCCGGCGCCCTGGCCGCCAATGCCGCCGAGTTCATCGACTTCCTCTGCTCGGCCAGCGACGAGATGAAGGATATTTATACCGGAGGCATAGGCTGGCTGGATTGGATGGTGCAGCACCGCGGGGACGGCGCTGATTTTCTGAGTGCGCCCGTGGACAAGCAGACCGCTTTGCTCGACTTGATTGCCGGGCCAGAGCCCGCGCCTGCAGATCTGCAGCCCGGCGTCCGCTTTTTCGATTGGGCGCGCAAGATGGTGGTGGATGCGTTCTACACCAGCCCCATCGGCATCCGCGATCTGGGCTACCAGGGCAATACCGCCGTGGCCGAATTCCACGTGCCGCAGGCCGCCATCGACTACGCTCTCAAGCGCAGCCCGTTCGCGTAAGCCGATTCCTAAGCTTGCAGGAAAAGCCGAGACGACTCTCGGCTCACCAGGCTTGACAGCCTGCGCCACGACGCCTTGTCAGAGCCGCGACCGTTAGGGAGCGGTGGCGCTTTCATGAATCCGGCTCCTAAGCGTGCAGGAAAGGCCGAGACGAATCTCGGCTCAACAGGCTTGACAGCCTGCACCACGACGCCGCGCGCGGTTTGGTACAACAGGCTGCATGAGAGTTCTTTTCCTGGGCGGCACCGGCATCATCAGCACGGCGTGCACGCGGATGGCAGCAGAGCGAGGTATCGATCTCACTCTCCTGACGCGCGGGCGCCGCGCCGCGGATGTGCCGGCCGGAGTGACGGCTCTCACCGTCGACCTGGCGGACGCCTCGGCCGCCGCCCGGGCGCTGGACGGCGCCTCCTTTGACGCCGTAGTCGACTGGATCGCCTACACGCCGGCCGATATTGAGCGGGACCTGGAGCTTTTTCGCGGCCGCACGCGGCAGTACATCTTCATCAGCTCCGCCAGCGCTTATCAAAAGCCAGCCTCGCATTATCTGATCACCGAATCCACGCCTCTGGCAAACCCGTATTGGGACTATTCGCGCAACAAGATCGCCTGCGAGGAGCGGCTCATGAAGGCCTATCGGGAAGAGGGCTTCCCCGCCACCATTGTGCGCCCCTCTCTGACCTATGGCGAGACGCAAATCACCCTCGCCGTCAACAGTTGGACCAAATCCTACACGGCGGTGGACCGCATGCGCCGCGGGAAGAAAGTCATCGTGCGGGCGACGGCTCCTCGCTCTGGGTGATCACCCACAACAGCGATTTCGCCAAGGGCCTGGTGGGCCTATTGGCGAATGAACAGGCCATCGGGCACGCCTTCCACATCACGTCCGACGAGGTGATGTGCTGGAACCAGTTCTACCGCATTGTAGGCGAGGCAGCCGGAGTGGAGCCGCAACTGATCCACATGCCGACCGATTTCATCGCCGCGTGCCTGCCGGAGGAACTAGGAGGGCTCGCCGGCGACAAGGCCGTTAGCGTGGTTTTCGATAACACGAAGATCAAGCGCTTCGTTCCCGGCTATTGCGCCACAGTGCCGTTCGGCCGCGGCGTGCGCCAGACGATGGACTGGTTCGACGCGGACCCCGCGCGCAAACAGATCGACGCCGGCGCCAATGCCACCTGGGACAGACTGATCGACGCCTACGACGCCGGCACCGGCCAGGCCCTGCAGCGATTTCGGGCTTGAAGTCGGGTTTCCATTCCGCTGTTCCACTCATTCCTTCCCGTCCCGCTCGAAAACGTCGCTTCGGGTGGATTCTACCCGTTCTTGCGTCCAACCTCCCCAGTGGAGCGGCCGGCTCCGCTCGACCGGCCATTTCATCGCTGCCGCTGATGTCCCTGCCGGGCAGTGCCGGCATTCACGCCGGGCGCAGGCTCGACGTGCACCAACACGTCGGCCACCCATTCCACCTGGTCCAGAATGCGGAGGCGCACTTCGTGGGCCATGTCGTGGGATTGCCGGACCGTCATCTCGGGATCGACTTCCATGTGCAGGTCCACGTGGTAGCTCAGGCCCGTTTTGCGGGCGAAGCACTTTTCCACGCCCATCACTCCAGGCACCTGTGCCGCCGCTGCGCGGATCTCCGCCATCATCCGGTCACTGGGCATGGTGTCCATCAACTGCAACGTGGTTTCCCGGGCCACGCGGGCGCCAGCGAAGATGACGATGATGCCCACCGCAAGACCGCCGTACCGGTCCGCGTTGAAAAAGCGCAGCGGGGCCGCCAGCGTAAGCGCCACCGCCGTGAGTGCGGTCAGGGCGGAAATGGAATCGGTGGTATCGTGCCAGGCGTCGCCCATCAGCGCGATGCTGCGGATTCTTTTCCCAACCTGGAACTTGGTGGCTGCCAGCGCGCTCTTGGCCACCAGCGAGGCTGCCAGCGGCCAGATGACGAACCAGCGGAGTGGCGCATGGGGCTGGCCCAAACGGAGATACGATCCGTACGAAATCAGGGCGCCGCCCGCCGCCAGCACCAAACCCACCAGCAGGCCGCTCAGGATCTCCGCGCGGCCGTGCCCGTAGGGGTGATTCTCATCGGCAGGTTTGGCGCTCAAGGTGAGGCCCAGCAGGACCACGCCGGAGGAAAAGACGTCGCCGGCCGATTCCAGGCCGTCGGCCACAACCGCGGTAGAATGTCCCGCCAGACCGGTGAAGACCTTCACCAGGGCGAGCACGCCGGTGATCGCCATCCCGGCAGCCGCTATGCGTTGTCCGGCTTGCATCAGAAAGTCACGCCCGTTCCGGAGCCGGCAGCCGACAGCAGCCAGCAACCGCTCCCTGACGGTCGCGGCTCCGATCGCGCATAGAGAGTCACGGGAAGAGCGCCGCCATCACGCCCGCGACGGGTCAGTTTTCTCGGTATCCACGCCCAGCTCGCCGAACGCCGCTTTCGCTTTGCCCATATCGAACCGGCCGTCGCGCGCCAGGCGGGAAAGCGCGGCGGTGGCGATGGATTCGGCGTTCACCTCGAAATGGCGGCGCAGGTATTCGCGATTATCGCTGCGCCCGAAGCCATCGGTGCCGAGCGTCTCCATCCGGCCCGGCAGCCAGGGCGCTAGCTGGTCAGCCACCACCTTCATATAGTCGGTGGCGGCGACAATCGGTCCCTCGGCGCCATTCAGCGCCTCCACAATATAAGGCAGCCGCGGCGGCTGGTCCGGATGCAGCCGGTTCCAGCGCTCCGCCTCCAGCGCATCGCGCCGCAACTCGTTGTAGCTGGTTACGCTCCACACATCCGCGGCGACGCCGTATTGGCCGGCCAGAATATCCTGCGCGCGCACGGCTTCGTTCAAGATCGGGCCGCTGCCGAACAGTTGCACCAGCGCCTTGCCCTCTGCCGCGGCGCGGAAGCGGTAAATGCCCTTCAGCACACCTTGCGGGTCCAATCCCTGCGGCATGGCTGGCATGGGATAGTTTTCGTTATACAGGGTCAGGTAGTAAAAGCGGTCTTCCTGCAACTGGTACATGCGGCGGATGCCGTCCTGCACAATGATGGCGATCTCGTAAGCGTAAGCCGGGTCATAGGCCGCGCAGTTCGGCACCGTGGAAGCCAGCACAAGGCTGTGGCCGTCCTGATGCTGCAGGCCTTCGCCGGCCAGCGTGGTCCGCCCCGCCGTGCCGCCGCACAGGAAGCCCTTGCCGCGCGCGTCGCCGAAAGCCCACACCAGGTCGCCCACGCGCTGGAAGCCGAACATGGAGTAATACACAAAAAACGGAATCATCTCCACGCGGTAATTCACGTAAGCGGTTCCGGCAGCCGCAAACGAAGCCATTGAGCCGGCCTCGGTTATGCCCTCTTCCAGAATCTGCCCGTCTTTGGATTCCTTGTAGTAGAGGAACATCTCCGCGTCATGCGGCTTGTAAAGCTGTCCCTGGCTGGCGTAAATGCCGAATTGGCGGAACAGCGATTCCATGCCGAAGGTGCGCGCTTCATCGGGAATGATGGGGACCACCCGCTTGCCGGTCTGCGGGTGCTTCAGGAGCAGCGTAATCACCCGCACCAGCGCCATGGTGCTGGAAACCTCGCGGCCCGCCGAACCCTCCAGCGATTCCTTGAAGTATTCGAGCGGCGGAGCTTCAATCTGGCTGGGAGGAACAGTGCGGCTCGGCAGATAGCCGCCCAGCAGCCGGCGCCGTTCGTGCATGTAGGCCATTTCCGGACTGTCAGCCGGCGGCCGGTAGAAAGACGCGGTGCGCGCCGCTTCATCGGGAATCGGAATCTCAAACCGCGATTTGAAGTGCTCGAGCTCAGCCTCGTTGAGCTTCTTTTGCTGGTGCGTGATATTGCGGCCTTCGCCGGCCTCGCCCAGCCCGTAGCCTTTGATGGTGTGGGCCAGCACCACGGTGGGCCCTTCGGTGAATTCCACGGCGGCCTTGAAGGCGTTGTAGACCTTTCGGGGATCGTGGCCGCCCCGGTGCAGCTTAAACAAGTCCTCGTCGCTGAGGTGCGAAACCAGGTCCAGCAGCTCCGGGTACTTGCCGAAGAAATGCTGGCGAATGAAGGCGCCGTCGCGGGTTACGTAGGTCTGGAATTCGCCGTCCACCACTTCGCCCATGCGCTTGGCCAGCAGGCCGGTGGTGTCGCGGGCCAGCAAATCGTCCCAATCCTCGCCCCAGATCAACTTAACGACGTTCCATCCGGCTCCGCGGAAGGCGGCTTCCAGTTCCTGGATGATCTTGCCGTTGCCGCGCACCGGTCCGTCCAGACGCTGCAGATTGCAGTTCACTACGAAAATCAGGTTGTCCAGTCTCTCACGGGACGCCAGCGTGAGCGACCCCATCGATTCCGGCTCGTCGGTCTCGCCGTCGCCGAGAAACGCCCACACTTTGCGCCCGGTGGGCGGGATCACGCCCCGGTTTTCCAGGTACCGCATGAAGCGCGCCTGGTAGATGGCATTGATCGGCCCCAGCCCCATGGAGACGGTGGGAAACCGCCAGAAATCGGGCATCAGCCAGGGGTGCGGATAGGAGGAGAGCCCCGGTTTATCGCGCAGTTCGTGGCGGAAATTCTTCAGATGATCATCGCTCAACCGCCCTTCCAGAAAAGCGCGGGCGTAGACTCCCGGCGAGGCGTGGCCCTGGAAGTAGATCAGGTCGCCCGGCTGGTCGTCGTAGCTGGCGCGAAAGAAGTGGTTGAACCCGACTTCCAGCAGAGTGGCCAGCGAGGCGTAGGTGGAGATGTGGCCGCCGATTCCGGCGTCGTACTTGTTCTGCCGGACCACCATCGCCATCGCGTTCCAGCGAATCAGACTCTTGATGCGCCGCTCCATGGCGCGGTCGCCGGGATAAGAAACTTCCACGTCCGGCCGGATGGTGTTGACGTACGGCGTGTTCAGGTGGATGGGCAGTTCGGCGCCGCCCGTTCTCGCGCGCTCCGCCAGCCTCTCGACCAGGTATGCCGCCCGGTCCGGGCCGGTCTCGTCCAAAACCTGATCCAGCGCCTCGACCCATTCCGAGGTCTCCTGTGGATTCAGGTCCACTACCCTCTCGTCACGTTTCAAGTGCATTGGTACCATTATACTGGCGGAAGCGGCCCTTTCAGGCGGAGCGGCGCGCCTACAGCGGCGAGGCACGCCTCGCTCCGGCATCTCACCTCGACGGCGTTCGATCGGCTGTTGTGCGAGTACAATGAGGGCATGGTGAGAGCCGAACACGTTATCGATGCCTGGAAAAGCGTCCGGCGGGATACGATCGCAGCGGTGGAAGAATTTCCGGCGGGCGAGTTTGATTATCGTCCCGCTGCTGATGTGCAGACGTTTGGCCAGATCGGCCGCCATATTCTGATTTCGAGCCACGCTTTGACCGGCATGCTGCTGGCGGGAGAGACTGATTTCAGCGGGCCCGATTTTCGTTCCCGCGCCGCGGCCCACTCGTCCCAGGTCCCCGAGGACCTGGAACCCGCCGAACTGGCCCGGCGGTTGGAGGAGGCGCTGGAGGAGCGCGCCGGACAGCTGGCCAGCCAGACGCCCGAATTCTGGGCCGGCATGATGAAACGGATGGACGGCGCGATGCTCACGCGGCTGGAAATGCTGCAGTGGGTCAAAGAGCACGAGCTGGCTCACCGCCAGCAACTGTTTACCTACATGCGCATGAAAGGCATTGTGCCAGCCACGACCCGGCGCCGCCAGGCGCGCCTGGCCGCCAGCAAATAGGGCAAAGCAACGGAAACGCGCCCGCCCCGGCGGCAATCTGTCGTATAACAGTAATTTCGGGAGGCAATGGATCGATGGTCACGTGTCCGGCATGCAAAGGCGCAATCGACGTAGAGGAAGAAGACCTCGACGAGGGCGACCCCCTTAGCTGCGATGAGTGCGGCGCCGAACTCCGGGTAGTCAGCACCGATCCTCTGGAATTGGAATCGGCCGAGGAATTCGCCGAGGACGAAGAGGACGCCGATCTCGTGGAAGACGAGGATGAGGAAGAGGCCGAAGACGAGGATTGGAAATAGCATGCCTGCGGGGATTCGATCTTCTCATCGGCCGGCGCGCGCTTCTTGGGGCAGCGGGCTTGCGGCGCTGGCAGCCGCCGTGCTGCTGTTTTCAGCCGTGGGCATCGCGCAGAATCAGAAGACCCGCAGCGTGCAGGGCTCCGTTACCGCCTCGGATGACAGCCTGGTGACCGGCGCCGTCGTTTATCTCAAGAACACCAAGACGCTGCAGATCCGCTCGTTCTTCACCCAAAAGGACGGCAGCTACTACTTTCACGACCTCAGCCCCGACATCGACTATGAGCTCAAGGCCGAATTCAGCGGCGCCTCCAGCGGGACTCATACCCTCAGCTCTTTCGATTCCCGCAAGCTGGCGACCATCAATCTGAAGTTGAATTCGAAGAAATAAGCGGCGACCGCCGGTCTCCCGGTCGCGGCTTAAGGACGCATCGGAGCCGCGACCAAAGGGCAGCGGTGTCGGGAATCAGCCCCGTGCCGAAGGCGGGGTCGAAAGACCACCCCGCTTCTGTTGGGAATCAGCAGCCTGACACCGGCGGCAAGACCGCCGGCGCTACAGAGCGCACTGGGACAGGCGACGCAAACCGATCGCCCGTCCTAGCTGCGGACTATTTCTTCAGCAGACGGTCGATGTCGCCGAACAGGGCGTTGCCTTCGAATACGTCGCGCGTCAACGCGGTGTACTCATAATCCCCGCGGATATAGCCCGTGGCATCGATGACGTACACGTGGGGCATGGGGGCGCCCTGCGGGTTTCGCAGGTAAGAGAACATCATTTGCCCCTGGTCCAGCGCCACCGGGTAGGTGAGTTTGTGGCCGGTGATGTACTGAAGGATGTTCTGCGGCGCATCCGTGTTGATGTTGGCTACAGCCAGCACGGCGACCTTGTCGCCGTACTTTGGCTGCAGCTGGGCCAGGACTTCGGCAAACGCGGCGCAGTGCGGACAATCGGTTTTCAGGAACTCGAGAATCAGCACCTTGCCGCGGTAATCGGCCAGATCGTGAAACTGGCCTTTGAGGTCCGGTAGAGCAAAGCCAGGAGCGCGCCGCGCGCCGTCGCCGGCCGCCAGCGCCACGGTACACACGAAAGCAATGAGGATGGTTCGCATTTTCATTTTTCAACTTACCAGTTTTTTCAGCGATTCTTCGTACGGCGGCCGCGCCACGCCCTTTTCCGTGATGATGGCCCCCACATAACGGGCCGGCGTGACGTCAAACGCCGGGTTCTCCACCACTGTTCCCTCGGGAGCCACCCGCTGTCCGAAGACGTGCGTCACTTCTTCGGCGGCACGCTGTTCGACGGGGATCGCGCTGCCGGAGGCGAGGCGCAGGTCGAGCGTCGAAATCGGCGCGGCGACAAAGAACGGCACCCCGTTCTCCTTGGCTAGCACCGCAACGGTGTAGGTTCCCACCTTGTTCGCCACATCACCGTTGGCGGCGATACGGTCCGCACCCACCACCACGCAGCCGATGCGGCCGGACTTCATGAAGTGGCCGGCCATGTTATCGGTGATCAGCGTGGTCGGGATGTTGTCCTGCTGAAGTTCCCAGACGGTCAGCCGCGCTCCCTGCAGGAACGGGCGCGTCTCATCGGCGAAAACGTCGATCTGCTTGCCGGCTTCCACCGCCGCCCGGATCACGCCCAGCGCGGTGCCGTAGCCCGCGGTCGCCAGCGCGCCGGCGTTGCAGTGGGTCAGCACGGTTTTCCGCTCCGGCACCAGCGCAGCGCCGTTATGGCCGATGGCGCGGCAGATTGCGATATCTTCCTCCCGCACCAGCAGCGCTTCTTCCACCAGGCGGCGCCGAATTTCATCCACCGGCTGCCCGGCCATGCCGGCGTACAGCCGCTGCATGCGGTCAATCGCCCAGAATAGATTGACTGCGGTGGGGCGCGTGGCCGCCAGCGTGGCGCAGATCTGGTTCATCTGCGCGTCGAAATCCGGTCCCGGCGCGTGCAGCATGCCGAGCGCCACGCCCATCGCCGCCGCCACTCCGATGGCCGGCGCGCCGCGGATGGTCATCCCGCGGATCGCTTCGGCCACCTCCTGGTAGCTTCGGCAAGTGACGTATGTTTCCTCGAGCGGCAGCCGCCTCTGGTCGATCATCACCACGGTGCCGTCAATCCATTGAATCGTCTCTACCATAGGTGGGGCAGAATCCTCTTTTCCGTCATAAGCGCGATGAAGAACAGCGAATTGTAGGCCGCGTGCATGATCACCGCTGCCTTGGTGGAACCCGTCGCCTGGCGCATCCAGCCGAAGGCCGCGCCGGCCAGGGCGATGATCAGCGCATGGCGCCAGGAGTTGCCGTATTCCTGAAGATGGAGCAGCCCGAAAGGAATCGCGGCCAGCACCACGCCGGCTACCGCTCCCAGGCTCCGCACCAGCAGCGGCTGTAGAAATCCGCGAAACCCCAGTTCCTCGCAAAGCGGCGCCAGGGTGACGCCCAGCGTGCCCATCACCAGCACGTCAACGCGCGTTTCCATCAACTGCGTCATCGGGGTATCGCCGGTCGGCGTGTGGATCAAAGCGCTGGCCAACGCCACCAGGATTGCCGTGACCATCCCCGACAACATCACCCACATCACGGGCAGACGCGTGGGCTTCCACCCCAGCGAGCGCCAGAACGGGCGATCGTATCTCACCAGGAACATGAGTCGCAGGCCGCCGAACAAAAGGCCATAGCCGACGAACATCCCGGGCACGTGGCGTACAGCAAGACTGGTTACGTTCAATTTCAGTAGCGTCAGCGTGAGCCACTCGACCGCCTCACCGGCCAGCATGCTGGGGATGGCCAGACCGAAGAACCACAACAGGTCGCTATAGCCCCAAAACGGATCGCGTTCCGGCGGTCGCGGAGGCGCGGAAAGGAACTCCGGCGCGGCGGGCTGTTCGGGCGCCGCAGGGGCCTCGGGCGCGCCGGCGGACGGTTCGAACGGGACAGGCTGCTCTTCCGGCGTCATGAATCTTTCTCGACGAGCGCCGCGGCCAGCAGTGGAATCATCAACTCGTGATGGCCGGTTACGGAATAGCCGGCGCCGCCGGAGCCGGCGTGGGGCCGTTCCACTACGTTCATCCGCGGCCGGTAATGCTGCAGAAAATCGAAATTGGCGGTGGTGAATCCGCTCAGTGTGTGGCCGAGATTGCGCACTGCCGAGACCGCTTTCAGGAAGACTTCCGGCAGCACTACGGCCGATCCGACGTTCAGATACACGCCGCCCTCGTGCAGATCCGCGACATAGGAACACAGCAGCCGGAAATCGTGATGCGAGCCCGCGCCAATGGCCGCTCCGTCGGCTGCCGGATGGGTGTGCGGCGTGTCCGTTCCCATCGCTACGTGCACGGTGACCGGGATGGACGCACGGTAAGCCTGCAGCACCAGGCTGAACGGCGCATAGGCAGGGGCGGAGATAGTGTCCAGGCGCCGGCCGAGCGCTTCGCCGATTCCCAGCCCGAGGCGCGCGCCATCGGCGATGGCGGCGTTCATTTCGCGGCCGGTCTCTTCCGCCGATCCAAAGCGGCCGTCCGGCAAAGCTGCTTCTACGTCCTCGCTGGTATGCCCGGCCAATGCGATTTCGAAATCGTGAATCGCCGCCGCGCCATTTAGCGCGAACACGGTGGCATAGCCGCGCTGCATCAGGTCGATCAGCACCGGCGCCAGGCCGCACTTGATGACGTGGCCGCCCAATCCCCAGATGACGGCGCGCTTCTTCGCCCGCGCGGCGAACACCGCATCGGCCACTTTGCGGAAGTCCGCGCCCGCCAGGATGCGCGGCAGCGAATCCAGCCAGGCCGCCATGCCTTCGCCCTTTCGGTAGGGCAACGCGAAGTCTCCGGTCTTCACTTTTCCGCCGCGCTCCTGGAGGCCGACGGTATGCAGCCCGGCGAAATCGAGAGGTTGCTTCGGGTACCGGCTCATGCCGCCCTCCCGTTGCCCAGCACCCGGCGCAGCGCCTCCGCGGTATAGCTTTTCTTGGAACGCGCTACCTGTTCCGGTGTGCCGCAGGCCACCACCCGGCCCCCGTATTCGCCTCCGTCCGGCCCCAAGTCGATGATCCAGTCGGCGGTCTTGATCACATCCAGGTTGTGCTCGATCACCACCACCGTGTTGCCTAGTCCCACCAGGCGCTGCAGCACGTCCAGCAGCTTGCGCACGTCATCGAAATGCAGCCCGGTGGTAGGCTCGTCGAGCAGGTAGAACGTCTTGCCCGTTTGCCGCTTGCTGAGTTCCTTTGCCAGCTTGATGCGCTGCGCTTCGCCGCCGGAAAGCGTGGTGGAAGACTGGCCGAGATGGACGTATCCCAGCCCGACGTCGTGCAGAGTTTCGAGCTTGGCGCGGATCTGCGGCAGGTTTTCCATCAGGGGCAGCGCCTCCTCCACGGTGGCGTCCAGCAGGTCCGCAATCGAGTACCCCTTGAATTTCACCTGCAGGGTTTCGCGGTTGTAGCGGCGGCCGCGGCAGACGTCGCAGGTGACGTACACGTCTGGGAGGAAATTCATTTCGATGCGTTTCAACCCGTCGCCCTGGCAGGCCTCGCAGCGCCCGCCCTTCACGTTGAAGCTGAAGCGGCCAGGCTTGTAGCCCCGCTCGCGAGACTCCGGCAGCATCGCGTAGAGATCGCGTATGGGGGTAAAGAGGCCAGTGTAGGTAGCGGGGTTGGAGCGCGGCGTGCGGCCGATCGGCGCCTGGTCGATACGGATCACTTTGTCCAGCAGGCCGATGCCGTCAATGGCGTCGTGCTCGCCCGGCTCCTCGTGCGAGCCATAAATCTCGCGCGCCAGGGAGCGGTAGAGGATCTCGTTCACGAGCGTCGATTTGCCGCTGCCCGAAACTCCCGTGACCACGGTCAGCACGCCCAGCGGGATGGCGACATCCAGGTTCTTCAGGTTGTGCTGGCGGGCGCCGCGGATGCGCAGCTGGTTTTCGCCGGGCGTGCGCCGTTCCTGCGGCACCGGGATTTCGCGTGCTCCCGAAAGGTATTGGCCGGTGAGCGATTCCGGATTGCGCGCAATGGCCGCCGGGTCGCCCGCGGCCACCAGTTTGCCGCCGAGGCGGCCCGCGCCGGGACCGAGATCGATCACGTAGTCCGCGCGCTCGATGGTCTCGGCGTCGTGCTCCACCACCAGTACCGTGTTGCCCATATCGCGCAGATGCGCCAGCGTCTCCAGCAGACGGCCGTTGTCGCGCGGATGCAGGCCGATGGAAGGTTCGTCCAGCACGTACAGCACGCCGCGCAGCTTGGAGCCGATCTGGGTGGCCAGGCGGATGCGCTGCGCCTCGCCGCCGGAGAGCGTGGCCGCCGAGCGCTCCAGGCTGAGATAATCCAGGCCCACCGCCGAAAGAAACTCCAGCCTCCGGCGAATCTCATCCAGCACCCGGCCGGCGATCTGCATCTCGCGCTCGCCGAATTCCCAGTTGCGCACCGTCACCAGGGCCCGCGCGATGGGCAGCGCAGTGAACTCCGCAATCGAGAAGGTCTTCACCCGCACCGCCAGGCTGGCCAGCCGCAGCCGCCTACCACCGCACGCCGCGCATTCCACCGGCGACATGTATTCCGTCAGCCACTCGCGGTAACCTTCCGTCGAGTTGTCATAGGCCTGCTGCAGAATCCCGAGAATCCCTGGCGTTCCACCAGTGCCATTCAGCAAAATCGCGCGCGACTGTTTGGGCAGGCTTTCGAACGGCGTTTTCAAATCGATCTTGGCGCGCTTCGCCAGCGCCTCCAGCTCCTGCTGCATGGTCCAGGACCCGGCGCCCGGGCCGAGCCCGCCGTCGAACAGCGGCTTGGAAGCATCGGCGATCACCTTGGCGGGATCGAACGTCCACCGGCTGCCCAACCCGTGACACTCTTCGCACGCGCCGTACGGGCTGTTGAAGGAAAACGATCGCGGCTCCAATTGCGGAATGCTGGTGCCGCAAACGGTACAGGCCAGCTTCTGCGAGTACAGTCGCTCTTCGCCGTTCACCACCGAAACCAGCACCAGGCCGCCCGCCAGCTTGGTGGCGATGTCGATGGCCGCTGCCAGCCGCTTCTCGATGCCGCGCTTTACCAGCAGCCGGTCCACCACCACTTCGATGGTATGGTTGCGCCGCTTGTCGAGCCGGATATCATCTTCGAGCGAGCGCAACACGCCATCCACCCGGGCCCTGACGAATCCCTGCCGAGCCAGCTTCTCCAGGTCCTTCTTGTATTCGCCCTTGCGCCCGCGCACCACCGGCGCCATCACCATAATCCGGTCTTCCGGCTTCAGAGCCAGCACGTGCTGCAGAATCTGCTCCGTGGTCTGCCGCGAAATCTCGTTCCCGCAGATCGGGCAATGCGGCACCCCGATCGAGGAGTACAGCAGCCGCAGGTAATCGTAGATTTCGGTGATGGTGCCCACCGTCGAGCGCGGGCTGCGGCTGGTGGTCTTCTGCTCGATCGAGATGGCCGGGCTGAGACCGTCCACCGAGTCCACGTCGGGCCGCTCCATCTGGTCCAGAAACTGGCGTGCATAAGTCGAGAGAGTCTCCACATAGCGGCGCTGCCCTTCGGCATAAATGGTGTCGAAGGCCAGCGACGATTTGCCGGACCCGCTCAAGCCGGTGATCACCGTCAGCGCGTTGCGCGGGATTTCCACGTCGATATTCTTCAGATTGTGCTGTCTCGCACCATGTACGGTGATTCTGTCGAGCATAAGGACTTGTATCGGGTGGAAAGGCGAACTTCTTATTGTGACGCCAGTTGTGCCGGTTCCGCAATCTGAGCTAAAACAGAGTAGTCATAACGCCAGTGCGAAAGTGTCTACACTGCGGGGGCAAAGTGCGACGGGTACACCGTACGATGATTGAGCACTTTACTTACCTGGCGATTTATCAGTGCCGGTCGTGCGAGCGTGAGCTACACTTACCCCGTCCGTACCGGCTCCATTTCGGCCCCCACGCGCGCTGCCCAAAGTGCGGAACATTTCGCGTGACCCGCCTCGGCGTGCCGGACACCGTGGATCGGATGCAGGGCGGCTTGTGGAACCTGCTCGAACGGTGGTCTCACGGGAACCTGTATCATTGCCGGTTCTGCCGCGTCCAGTTTTACGACCGCCGGCCGCTGGCGCCTCAGACCTCGGAGCCACCCCCACAGGCCGAGACTGTCGCCGGAAACACGCCGGCATAGTGCAAAACGGGGACTGGCTCGAATTTCGCCGCTTTTGCGAAAGTTCGTGCCTGTACCCGGTTTGCCCCGACGCACTGGACTTCGCGCTGACACACTAAACTAAAACCTATGGCGGACTTCACCGCCGGTCGCGGCGAGGCCGGCCGGCGCCTCGACCACTTCCTGCACGCCCGCCTGCCGCAATACAGCCGCTCCCGCATCCAGCAGTGGATCCGCGACGGCCGCGTGCTGGTGAACGGCGCGGCGGCACGCGCTTCCTCCCTGCTGCGCGGCGGCGAAGCCATCCAGGTGGAACCCGCCGACCCGCCGCCGCTGCACGCCGAGGCGGAGGAGATTCCACTGGCCATCCTCTACGAAGATAACGACGTAGTTGCCGTGGACAAGCCCGCCGGGATGGTGGTCCATGCCGGCGCCGGCGTCCATTCCGGCACGCTGGTGAACGCGCTGCTACACCGTTTCAGCGCGCTCTCCGCGGTAGGCGGCGAGATGAGGCCGGGAATCGTGCACCGCCTCGACCGCTACACCAGCGGCGTGATCCTGGTGGCCAAGAACGATGCCGCGCACCGCAAACTGGCCGCCCAGTTCTCAAGCCGCCGTGTGGAAAAGGTGTACCTGGCCCTGGTGCATAGCGCGGTAAAGCAGGAAAGCGGCGTCATCGACAAGCCAATCGCGCGCGACCCCGTCCATCGTACACGCATGACGGCGCGCCTCCGCGACGGGCGCACCGCCCACACCGAATACCGCGTCATCACGCGCCTCCCCGGCTTCACCTATCTCGAAGTCAAAATCGGCACTGGCCGCACCCACCAGATCCGCGTGCACCTGGCCAGCATCCACCACCCCGTCGCCGGCGACACGCTCTACGGCGCGCCCGCCCAGGTCCCCGGCCGCCCCCCGCTCGCCCGCTATTTCCTGCACGCCCACCGCATCCGTTTTTTCCGGCCCGCGGATGGAGAACCGGTCACGGTAGTGTCGCCGCTGCCAAAGGAGTTGGAGGATTGGATGGCAGGGGAGAATGCCACTCACCAATAGCCTCTCGTGGCGCAGCCTGTTGAGGCTGCGCCACGCTTCAGTGGTTTGCTGCTTTACCCTACCCCGCCGCCAGCCGGTATCCCACCCAGGGTTCGGTTAAAATGATGGTCGGCTTCGCGGGGTTGGCTTCGATTTTCTTGCGTAACTGGTTGATGAAGACACGCAGGTATTCGGGCTCATCGCCATAGTCGGGACCCCAAACGGCTTGCAGCAGCTCGCGGTGCGTGACCGGCTTGCCGGCGTGAATTACCAGGCAGCGGAGCAGCTCGAACTCCTTGGGCGTCAGTCTTACGTCGCGGCCTTGCGCGCGCACCCGGCGGGTTTCAAAATCGACCTCCAGCCCCGCCGTTTCGAAGCCGCGCGGACCGCTTTCGGGCCCCGCCGGGGAGCGCCGCAGCGCTGCGCGGATGCGCGCCAGCAGTTCTTCAATACCGAATGGCTTGGTGACGTAATCGTCGGCGCCGGCATCGAGCGCCGCTACTTTGTCTTTCTCCGAATTGCGCACCGTCAGCACGATCACCGGCACGTCGGAGCCGGCGCGCAGCGCGCGGCACGTTTCCAGACCGTCCAAACCGGGCATGTTCATGTCCAGCAGCACCAGGCTCGGCGCTTCGCGCGCGAACATTTCAAGCGCTTCTTCGCCCGTGCGCGCTTCCAGCACCTCGTAGCTGTGTCCCACCAGCGTGGCCTTCATCACGCGGCGAATCTGCGGGTCGTCGTCCACCACCAGAATCTTTCCTGCGCTCAACTCTCTTTGCCTCCCGCTGCGGCCGCCAGCGTAAAGTAGAACACCGAACCCTGGCGCCGCTCGCTTTCCACCCAGATTCGTTCGCCGTGCGCCTCCACGATCCCCTTGGCAATGGCAAGGCCCATGCCCGTTCCCTTGGTCGCGAAGCGGTGCTCGCGGCCGCGATAGAAGCGGTCGAAAATCAGGGCGCGCTCATGCTCCTCGATCCCTGGGCCGCGGTCGGCCACGCCGATCACCATCTTGCCGTTCTTTCGTTCCACCGAGACCGTGATGGGCGTATCCTCGGGCGTGTATTTGAGCGCGTTTTCCAGAAACTGCTTGACCACCTGCTGGGCCAGCTCGGGATCGGCTTCGGCAGGCGGCAGATCGGCCGCGGCGCGGATGTCGATCTGGCGACCCTTGCGCAGCCCCTCCACTTCGGCCAGCGCGCCGCTGATCATCTGCTCCACCGGCACAGCGCGTTTCTCCAGGTGAAGCTTGCCGGCTTCAATGCGCGCCATGGCGACCACCTCCGCGGCAAGCTGATTCAGCCGGTCGGCCTCTTCGTTGATGATGGTGAGCAGCTCGCGGTCGGCCGCCGCCGCTCCGCCCAACAGGCTGGTCACGGCGGCTTTGATAGAGGTGAGCGGCGTCTTGATATCGTGCGCCAGCGAATCGAGCAGCGCCGATTTCAGCAGCTCGCTTTGCCGGGCGCCTTCGGCCTGGCTCGCCTCCTCCAACGCGCGCGCCTTTTCGATGGTGATGGCCGCCAGGTCGGCGACCGCCCTCACCATCTGCGCCGATGGCAGCGGCGCCACCAGCCCCAGGCTGCCGAGGGTCCTCATACCCAGGCGGACCGGGCTGGCGATCCGGTCGCCGCTCGCCTCACCCGAAACATGCTCGATCTCCGCCGCAACCTTCAGATCGTGATCCGTCACCGGCTGGCTCTCGGGCCCGGTTCTGAAAACCTCACCCGTCTCCCGGTAATAAAAGGCAGCGCCCCGGCAGCCAAATTCCTGCGCGACGCGGTTGAGGAATTCGCGGATCGTCTTGCGCCGGTTGCCGGTCAACGCCAGCGACCGCACCAGCGCATAGAGCCTCTCGCTTTCCAGGCGCCGCGCCTCCGCCTCTGCAGCGCGCCGCCGGACGCGCGCCGAAAGCTGGCTGGCGGTGGCCGCCGTCACCAGAAAAGCCAGAAAGGCCACCAGGTTCTGCGGATCCTGAATGGTGAACCTGCCCACCGGAGGCAGGAAGTAGAAGTTGAAGCCCAGCACCGCCAGCACCGACGCCAATGTAGCCTCGGCCAGCCCCCACCACGTCGAAATCCCCAGAATGGCGAGCAGCAGCGTCAGCGCCACCGTGGTAACGTTGACCGGCGCCAGCCGGTAGGCCGCGATGATGGCCGCCACCAGCCCGAGCGAGGCCGCGAATCGCAGCGCCTTCATGACCGCTCGAACAGACGGTTGAAGTATTCCCGCGTGCGGCGGCGGATTTCCCGCAGCGTCACATCCAGACGCTGCTGGTGCAGATGTGTCGGCGTCCAGCGCCTCACCAGGTTGGCCAGCACTTCCATCTGCGCCTGCGAGGTGGGCAGGCTGCCTTCGGCGTGCCCGCGTGAAACGCGCTGCCCATGGTCGATCCCACGGTAAAAGGTGGCCGCTTCCCGCAGGAAGTCGGCGTCTTCCCGGTCCAGGTGTCCCATCTTCTCGATCACGTCAATGCGTTCCGGCGTGTTGAGCACCTTATAGAAGATGCCGGCACCCCGCAGCCGCAGGTACATCAGCGCAAAGTCAATGTCATAGAACCCGCCCCTGCCGGCCTTCAGCGGATTGCGCGGCCCCTGCTCCCGTTCCAGACGCGCTCGCATCTCGGCCAGTTCCTTGCGCGAGCGCATGCTCTGGCCGTAGCGGCGCCAGTCCACCTGCTGCAATTCGTTCAAAAACACGGTCGCGCGCTCCATGTCGCCCGCCACGGCGCGCGCTTTCATATAAGCGATGCCTTCCCAGGCCTCGGCGTGGCCCTCAAAGTATGCCGTGTAGGAACCTTCGGATTGCACCAGGTCGCCTTCGCGGCCGTTCGGGCGCAGGCGGGTATCGACTGCAAACATCACGCCCTCGCCCGTGTAGGCGCTCAAGGTCTGCACCGTCCGCTCGGCGACATCGGTCCAGAAAGCATGTTCCGCGGCGTCTTCGTCGGGGATGACAAACACCAGGTCGGCGTCCGATCCGAGGTCGAATTCGCGCATGCCCAGCCGGCCGAGCGCGATCACCATCATCTGGTTCGACGGCTCGTAGCTGCTGCTGGCAGGAGGCGGGGCATCCCGCACCGACATCTGGTACGCGGCGGCGATGACGCTATCGGCCAGCACTGAGGTCTTGCCCAAGGTGGTGAAAATCGGAGGTGCCTTCAGCAGGCTCTCTGTCTGGATGCGCAGCATCTGGCGTCGGTAGTAGCGGCGCAGCGCCCCGCCATCGGCCAAAGCGCCTCCCTCCAGCCGGAAAGGCTCGCCGATTTCCTCCATCAGCTCCGGGTAGCGCAGCAACTCGTCGGCGAAATGCCCGCAGTGCTCGAACACATCGAGCACGCCGGCCGCCAGGCCCGCGTCGCCGTCCAGGCGCTCCAGGATCTCCGGCTGTGCAAACGCCTTCTCGAGGAAATGTTCGAATCGCTCCCGCCCCCGATGCAGGCCGGCTCCGGCCACCGCCGCTGCCAGCTGTGGCGCGCGCTCGTCCAGAAAGCGCGTCAGGTTGGTCGCCACCGGCGCGGGTTCCGGCTCTTCTTCCAGCACCGGCTCGAAACCGGGCGTGTAATACAGCGGCCGCTGCGCGTGAATCACGCGCTCGTAGATCTCGCGCACCGCGGCCAGGTGCTCGTCCAGGCCGCGGGCCAGCGAGTCCGCGTCCAGTATCTCCCCGGTGGGCGCCACCGGCATCTTGCGCGCCAGCAGGTTCAGCGCTGCCGGGTCCGTCGGAAGCGTGTGTGTCTGACGATCATCTTCCATCTGCAGGCGGTGCTCCAGGTAGCGCAGGAACTGGTACGCGGACGCGAGCCGCGCATATTCGCCTCCGCTGAGCAGCCCCTTGTCGCGCAGCCGGAACAGCGCGAACATGGTACCGCCGTGCCGTACCCAGGTCTCGCGGCCGCCGTGCAACCGCTGCAGGCACTGCACCAGAAACTCGATGTCGCGAATCCCTCCGGGCGTGAGCTTCACGTCGATGCCGCCGCCCGCATTGCGCCGGCCGGCCATCTTCTCGCTGATCCGCTGCCGCGTCTCCGACACCGCCTCCACCGCCCGGAAGTCGAGCGAGGTTTGATAAATCAGCGGCTCAACGAACTCGAGCAGCGCCGCGCCCGGCTCCGGCTCGCCCGCCGCAACACGCGCTTTGATGAGCATCTGCTTTTCCCAGTCGCGGGCGCGCCCGCCGTAGTAATCGCGCGCGCCGTCGCCGGAAATCGCGACCTCGCCCAGGGTCCCGTCCGGGCGCAATCGCAAGTCCACCCGGTAACACTGGCCCTCGGCGGTGTAAGTGGAGAGTAACTGCGTGTACTGGTTGGCGACCTTCTTATAGAATTCCTTGTTGGTCACCACCTCCGGGCCGGCCGTTTGGCCGTTGCCGCCGTAGACGAACATCAGGTCAATATCCGAGCTGTAATTCAGTTCCTGCCCGCCCAGCTTGCCGAGCGCAATCACCGAGAAGGCGCAGG
>Ga0181535_10001250_pt1 | contig 33780 bp, 32 predicted proteins | sample PEATcosm2014_Bin_44_FD_119774 | JGI IMG/M metagenome (GOLD analysis project Ga0181535, IMG submission 119774) | Peatland microbial communities from MTU Mesocosm Facility, Houghton, MI, USA - PEATcosm2014_Bin17_30_metaG | ecosystem: Environmental > Terrestrial > Soil > Wetlands > Peat | place... | reverse complement strand
TTTGCACTTATTCGATTTTGCCTATAACGCTGACAAGCGACCTGCTGATTTAACCGATAAAGTCCAACGTCGAGCTTAAATTCAGCCCCGTAAATATCCACATCTGTGGATATCATTATTATACCATCATTTCTGGAAAAGCGTTAGAGGTAATTGAGATTTTTAAGTTTTGATGCGTAGCTCAATTTCAGCCAAGGTATTTAAAAGTTCAGTTTGTTGATGATCAGTTAAACCGCTAATAAATTGTTTTTGAAAACCCTCTAAAATCTCTAGAGCCTCAGCAATAATTTGCAAGCCGTGGGGTGTAAGCGTGGTCAGATGTTCCCGCCGGTCCTTGGGATTAAGTTGGGTTATTAGTAACTGACGACGATGCAGTAGTTTGACCTGACGGCTGATACTGGCTTCAGTCTGGTTGAGCGCCGAGGCAATATGCCGCTGGAGTAACCGTTGATTGTCCTGAACGATACTTAAAATTTTAAACTGAGACAAACCGATACCTAGTTGTTGCTGTAGTACTCGATCAGAGGCTTTAGCCAGCTGAGTGGCCAGGTTTTGAAGGCTAAAACTAATCAGATTAGCCGGTTGCATAACTAACTTAATTATAAAACTTATGCTTAACAGATCAAGTTTTAGCGGGGGAGTAATCTTGGACTGCTAGATATAAAAGGTGCCACTCTGCAAGCGATAATTCCTGAGCCCGCACGTTATGATCAATACCGACCGTTTGCAGTAGTCCGCCCACTACTTCTTTGGGCATCAGCAGCCCACTGCTTAAACTGTTGAGTAAAGTTTTCCGTCGTCCGGCGAATCCAGCTTTGACTACCCGAAAATAGGCCCTAGGATTAACTTCCGGAAATAGTTCAGGTTTGCGAAGTTTTAAGCTAACGATTTGTGAGCTGACTTTAGGCGGCGGCGTAAACAAGCTGGCATCAACTACCTGACCTAGACTGATTTCCCAATAAAACTGAGCGCTGACACCCAGCAGCGACATATCGCCGGGTTTAGCGGCCAGGCGCTCGGCAACTTCTTTTTGCAGCAGTAACACCGCCAACTGCGGCGGATTGGCTGATTCTGAAATTACCCGAATCAGATTACTGGATAAATAGTAGGGAATGTTGGCGACAATTTTATAATTAGTCGGCATGGCCGCGAAATCAAAACGTAAGATATCCTGATGAATGACATTTAAGTTAGTTGCCGGTACGATCTGTAGAAGCCTTACGGCCAGATCCGGATCAAGCTCAACCGCTACCACTTCCCTAGTCTGCTTAACCAATAGCTTGGTTAAGGTACCGCTGCCGGGACCAATTTCTAAAACGGTATCACTTAGCGATAAATTAGCCGCCCGACAGATAGCCTTCAGACTGCCAATGTCCGATAACCAGTGTTGGCCTAAAGCTTTATTGGGACGCGGTTGTTCATTCATTTTTACCACCAATGATAATCCACCCAGTGATTATAGGCCGCTGCCCAGCTGCCGTAATGACTGGTGGCGTAGGCATTAGCCCATTCCAGCTGGGTAATCGGATCGGTTTCCCAGTCGCTGCCAAAGGCGGCCATGTTATCGGGAGGAGTGGATTGACCTAAACCGTAACCGATAGCGCTACCGACCGAATATAGCGGCTCAAAAGTCGGCGGGCAGTAGCCATACTCACCCTGCCATTTAGTCGGACACCAACCAGATTCGTTGGAAATAATGTAATCGGCATACTCATAGTCACTTGGAGAGATACCGGCTAAAGCCATGTCGCCTTTGATACCCGATAAGTTAGTACCCTGATCAACAATCTGAGCAACTGGCTGGACGGTGACAACCGATTGAATTAGAGTTTGGCTGACGACTTGACCGTTTTCGACATTAACTTGATAAGTTAACACCTGCTGACCCGGACTACCAGTCTGGACAATAGCGTAAGTACCATAGGATAAACTGGAATCGTCAATATATTGCACCGGCATGGGTATAGTCTGTTCAACACTTTGGCTGTGGATACCGTTACGGATAATTGAGATAGTTTCATTAGCAGTAATCGCCGAACTAACAGCCGGCTCGACGGTATCGTTACTGGCCAGTTTGATCTTTTTCTCAGTCAGAAAAGATCCGACAGTTGAAGCCAGAGTTCGGGTGGCCGATGTAAAACCATTCATACTAAGGGTCACCGGGGTGGACTGATCGACAATAATGACATTGCCAATCGTTCCCTCTTCCAAAATATTACTCACCGGTTCGGTGGTCAGATGATCCTCTGGGTAAACTGTCACTCCAGCCTGTTCGGCAACACTTCTGGGTGTAGTGGCAGCACTGTAGGAAAAAGACGCCTGACCGGCATCAATAATTTTAACCGGTACCGCTCGGTAAATGTTGATCCGGAAATCATCCTGGTGTATCGGTGTGGATAGCGCCGGCTCGACTACATCTCCGGGATTAATCGGAATCTTCAATTTGGTCAGCAGCGCTCCGACGGTCGCTTCATGCGAGGGAACAGTCTGGGTTTGATGATCATAAGAGATAATGACGATATCGGTGGGCGGTGGGGTTAGCGAGGCTCCCCGGCTCATGGCTAGCCAAAGTAATCCACCAGTCAGCAGTGCTAGAAAAACAAAAGCACCGATCGGTACCGCAAAAGGATGGCGACTCCATAATCGTAAACGGCGGGTCTGCCGGTGGCGGCTGACGGCCAATCTATGATGAAAACGATACAATTTTTGACGCATAAAAGTAGCTTATAGCGGCGAACTCAACAATTTAAACATACTCCTCAAACGCCCATTAAGCTCTTCATCATTTTACCAAACTTAGTGTTTTCTAACTGTGATATCTTTGAGTTAAAGTTTTTCAATCGGGGCAAAACCTAAGTTTAAAACTTTAGTTCCCTTGCCTTTAAAATAAACCGTTACCATATCACCGTTAACGGCCATGACCGTCCCGACGCCGAATATCTGGTGGCGGATAGCGTCGCCTTCGTTAAGCTCCGGTACGTAGCGCAACTCATTTTGATCAGGCAGCGCTAATTTATCTTGACCGGAGGCGTTAAAACGGTTCAGCCAATCGTATTCCAAGCCGCTGCTGCTAAACTGAAAACCGCTGTTGATATCAGACAAAAAGCGTGAGGGCAAGTTATGCTGAATACCGCCGTACAATAAGCGGCTGGTGGCATAGACCATATATAGCTCTTGCTTAGCTCTAGTCATTCCCACATAACACAGCCGGCGCTCCTCTTCCATTTCCGATTGTTCATAAAGCGCCCGGGAGTGAGGGAATAGAGTCTCTTCCATGCCGACCATAATGACGACCGGAAATTCCAGACCTTTGGCGGAATGAAGGGTCATCAACATAATCGAATCACTGCCAAAGTCCGCAGTATCGACATCGCTGATCAGTGCAACTTCTTCTAAAAAGCCCTCCAAGCCAATTTCCTGGTATTCCTGGGCAACACTCAGCAGCTCTTTAACGTTTTCCTGCCGGGCTTCACCGACCGGCGTCCCATCTTCCAGATAATGCAAATAATCAATCCGACGCAGCAGCGAATCGATCAGACCAGTCAAAGAGGTAGTCTTGGCCACTACTCGCAGTTCAGATAAGGTGGCCCCTAAATCGCTTAGAGCCGCCAGGGCTTTAGCAGTCAGTTGGTCGCAGCCGGCAATATTGGCCAGAGCTGCTGCAATGGTTAGATCATTTTGCTGCAGCCAAGCATAAAAATGTTCTAGGGATTTGGCGCCGATGCCGCGTACCGGTATATTGACGATCCGCTCAAAACTGACCCGGTCTTCGGGTTGGATAATTAAACGCAGGTACGCCAAAACGTCTTTAATTTCTTTTCGGTCATAGAAGCGGACACCGCCGACAATCCTATAAGGTATGCCGTAACGAATAAAAACATCCTCAATCGGCCGGCTTTGGGCATTAGTCCGGTAAAGAACGGTATAGTCGCTAAAATGGCGCAGGCCGCTTTCCACACCCATCCGAGCCCGGCTGATAATCAACTCGGCTTCAGCCCGTTCATTATTAACCTGAACCAGTTGCACCGGTAAACCGTCACCGGCATTGGTCCAAAGTTTTTTATCGGACCTATGGGTGTTTTTGGATATCACCGAATGAGCGGCATCTAGGATAAATCTAGTACTGCGGTAATTTTGCTCTAGCTTAATTACCGTGCATTTTTTGTGGTCTTTTTCAAAATTTAATATATTCCGGTAATCGGCACCCCTAAACATGTACACGGATTGCCAGTCATCTCCTAAGACTGCAACATTATTAGAACTATTTGTCAATAGTTTAATCAATTTATACTGCGCCGTATTGGTATCTTGGTATTCGTCGATCATGATATAGCGGAACTGATTAGCCCATTTATCGCGCACTTCCGGGTGGGTTCCCAGCAGTTCCACGGTTTTATTGATTAAATCGTCAAAATCAAGCGCTGAGGCCTCTTTTAAGACTTTTTCATAGTGCGGGAACACCCGGGCGGCGATAGCTTGAGCCGGTCCATCAGCCACACCCGCATAATCTTGAGACGATAACATTTCATTTTTAGCACCACTAATTAAACTGGCAATCAGTGCGGCCGGAAAACTTTTTTCATCAATGCTTAGCTTTTTTAAAACCTGTTTCACGGCCGCCCGGCGGTCAATTTCGTCAAAAATTACAAAATTTCGCGGTATACCTAGATATTCGCCGTCTTGACGCAGCAACCGGACGCAAATACCGTGAAAGGTGCCCATATAGGGCATAAAGCCACGGTTTTCAGCCTGATCACCCAGTAACCGGGCTACTCTTTCGCGCATTTCGCGAGCGGCTTTATTGGTAAAAGTAACGGCTAAAATATTAAATGGCGTAGCCAGACCGGTAGCCATCAGATAGGCAATCCGGTGGGTTAGGGTTTTGGTTTTACCACTGCCAGCCCCGGCTAAAATCAGCAAAGGGCCTTCGGTTGTTTCGACGGCTCGTCTTTGCTCCGGGTTTAATCCCTCAAGCAGTTTATCTAACACCTTGATATTGTACCAATAAAGCTCTGATCCGCAGAACCGGTTAGTCTGATCTTATTTAGGTTTAGCTAGGTGTTGAAAAAATGAGTCAAAGAATGAATGTGACCTAGCTTTAAGATTCCGGCATCAAGCACTATATCTAACCAAATTAAGGCGAATAAAATGACTAGTATTAATAATAGTGCCGCTCTTCGAATATCTTTACGGTGTTCTACCGAATTAATCGGCAGATAGTATTTTTTACTGTCAATAATTTTTTCTTGCTCGGCAACTTTAGCGGCATTTTCTTCGGCCGCCTTTTTAGCGGCTTCTTTCATACCCTTTTCCGGTGCCGGCTGATCATCTCTACTAGCAGTTGCTGGTTTTTCGCTTTCCGTCTCAGATTCAGGCTCTTTAGCTTCAGACTCAGGTAACGTCTCTTTAGATTCATTCGGTTTGGGTAAAGTTTCAGTTGTTTCACTGGCTAGCTTTTGATCTTCATCTTCAGCAATAGTTTCAGTTTCTGGTTCGGTCGACTTTAAATCGGTTTCATCTGATTTTTCTGCTTCGGTCTTTTCCGTCTGGTCTTCTTTGACAGGTTCCGGAGATTTATCAGATTTAACATCATCTTTAGGCAGATTCGGAGCCGAGGGCGGCGTGACCTTTGTACCTTCTTGAAAAGTCATTAAATCACCATCTGGAGGTTTAACCTCACCGGCCGGGGTGTTATCGATATCGTTTTTATCAGACGGCGTTGAACTTACTACCACCATCGGATCTTGCTGTAACATCGGACGATTGGAGACGATTATCGGACGACTGGTAGCCGAGGGCTCGCTTTTACCGGGCTCGGTAACATCAATAACTTTGCGCGGTTTAGGCTCTTCTTTGGGACTAGGCATTGTTTTTCCTGTGCTCTTGGAGCATCCGATAAGCTGAGTCGACCATGGCCGAGAATTTAATATAGTTTAGACTAGCTCCGCCAACCAAAGCACCGTCACAATCGGCAATTTCCAGATAGCCGCGCAGAACCTGTTCGTCAACACTGCCGCCATATAAAATGCGGGTAGTTTCGGAGGCTTTTTCACCGTAGAGTTCTTTAATCTCATAACGAATCCGCTTCATGACTTCTTCAACATCGTATGGCTTAGCTAAAATACCGTTAAAAGTACTAATGGCCCAGACTGGCTCATAAGCAATCACCATATTTTCTACGCCGGTAGTAGTCAGATTACTTAAGGCGGTTGTTAATTGATCATGAATCACCTGCTTGGTTTCGCCGTTTTTACGCTCTTCGAATGTTTCGCCGATACAGAGCAGCGGAGTAACCCGGTTGCGAATGGCGGCAGCTACTTTATCTCTAACTACTTCAAGCGTTTCATGAAAATAGATCCGTCTTTCGGAGTGGCCGATAATCACGTAATGGACAATGTCTCGCAGCATGGTAAAGCTGACTTCTCCGGTATAAGCACCTTCATCTTGATAATAGGCATTCTGGGCTGCCAACCGAAATTTGCGGCGATCGATTTCTAAACTAATCGGCTGGAGGCTGAGTAAACTGGGAGCTAGGACCACTTCCATATCCCGGTGCACTTGAATAACTTTATTTAAACGATGAACCAGCAAGCTAGCCTCACTGGTATTGAGGTTCATTTTCCAGTTGGCGGCAATCATTAATTTACGCATACGTCACTCTTTCTGGTAATTGATCTGGTACTGACATAGTTCTTATGGTTTATTGTAACACTACTCCTTATTCTGAAGAGCTTCGACGCCGGGTAATTGCCGACCGGCCATTAGTTCAAGTGCCGCACCGCCCCCGGTCGAGACATGATCAAAGGCCTTAAGTAGCCCACGCTGGGCAATATAGGCGGCAGTATCACCGCCACCAACCACACTGAAAGGTCGGTGACCAAACTGACCTAAAATAGCTTCGATCACTAGCTGAGTACCATGCGCATAAGGCCCGATTGGACCCTGTAAACCGGCAGCCTCGGCAATACCTAAGGTGCCATTCCAGATGACCGTGTTAGCCAGCTGCATCGCTCCGGCGATAAACGAACCGGAAAACGGTCCGATGTCTAAGATCATTTCATCAGCCTTGATTTGGCTGGCTTCATTTGGCGGACGTTTAGGATAGTTCTCGATGTCAGCAATGACGTGCGCACTCCAATCCACAATCCGCGTCGGCACAGTTTTATCAACTTTGTGCGCTACCACGCCGTCTTGCGGCAAATAAAAGACAAAGTGCTGATGACTAGCTTTAGCACGGGCTTTGCGTAAGACATCTTTAGCGATATCGATATCTTCCGGCTCAATCATGCTCTTTGCGACCTGGATATCTTCGGCTGCTAAAAAGGTATTGGCCATCGCTCCGCCGATGGCGATTATATCGGCCATGTCGATAAATTTATGCAAAATATCAATCTTATCGGATATCTTAGCTCCACCAATAACCGCCATTAACGGTCTTTTGGGGTTCACCATAACTTCGGTGATAGTATCGACTTCTTTTTCCAGCAACAATCCGGAGACACTTGGCAAAAAGTGCGTAATACCAACAGTACTGGCATGGGCGCGGTGAACTACCCCAAAGCCATCTTGGACAAAGACTTCCGCTAGACTGGCAAGCTGACCGGCGAACTGGTCGTTATTTTGTTCTTCTTCAGGATGAAATCGTAAATTCTCTAGTAATAAGATGTGTCCGAGCTGCAGGGTGGCTACCGCTTTTTCAGCTTCTTGGCCGATACAATCCGGTGCAAAAGTGACGATATCTTTACCCAGCAGTTCACCGAGTCGCTTGGCTACCGGGAAAAGGCTATATTCGGGATTAATTTTTCCTTCCGGTCGACCTAGATGAGAACAAATAATTAACTTGACACCCTTTTCTAGTAAATATTTTAAAGTTGGAAGTGATTGCTGGATCCGGAAATCGTCAGTAATCTGCCCTTTAACTAGCGGTACATTGTAATCAGCCCGTAGTAACACGGTCTTACCATTGAGGTCTATATCTTTGATGGTTTTTTTAGTAAACAAGTAGTCCCACCCCGTAATATTGCTATTGCTTATTCTATCATGTGTTCATTGCTGCGTACCCTTAAATCACAATCTACAGTTATTCTGTCGATCATTCTATGAAATGAGTCTGATACTATGAAGATATGATGGACGAAATTAAAATCTTTGCGATTATTTTTAGGAAATATAAGAATCAGTTTGAATACTTAGCGCTTAAGCCATATCCCGGTCCTGGTTATGATTATGACTACTACGTAATAACAGGCGGGGTTGAAAAAGGTGAAAGTTTAGATAAAGCTGTTAATCGAGAAATAAGAGAAGAGATTGGTTTAGTGCCAAATCACATTATTAATCTAAAATTTCAGATAGACTACATAGATTCTAAATCTGGAAATCATGTTATCGAACATTGTTACGGAGCAGAAATAAGCAGTGGCAAACTAAAACTAAACGAAGAGCACATCGGCTACAAATGGATGGATGCAAATTATTTTATTAACACTATTTGGTGGACTGATGATAGGAATATACTCAAAAACATGATTAAAGATATCGAGAGTTTAGTAAAATTAAAAAGTTGCCCATAAACTTCAATGAGCAGCTTTCTAATTTCTTAGAGCGGTCAGTCAATGCTCTTTAAAACTATGCTAATTTATAGCACAGATTACCAAAATATGCTACTGCTTATCCACAAGAATTGTTCGATTGATCAATGTTTCAATGTAACTGGTGTTTTATTATCAGATGTTGATGTTTTGAGGGTAATTTTGGGAGCATTGGGATTCATATTATTTGGCTCGTAATTATCCGGAACTTTCATTTTATTTTTTGAGAAAATAAAACCGAAGGTGCTTCCTTGATTTTCTTTACTCTCAAATATAATTGAACCGCCCTGAGCGGCTATTACTTTTTTAGCCATAAATAGTCCTAATCCGGTACCGTCCGGGCGAGCTTTACGGGCATTAGTTGCCCGGTAAAATTTTGAAAATAAATGATGTTGCTCGACCTTGGGCACGCCGATGCCGTTATCAGTCACTTTAAATTCAACTGTTGAAGGGTTATCGATCAACTCAACATTAATATGACCACCGGCAGGAGTATAATATATGGCATTGTCGATAAAGTTCATACCTACCTGTCGAGTTTTGGTCTCATCTAACATTAATAAGGGAAATGTGGCCGGTTTTTTATAGATCAGTTCAATATTCTTAACCTGAGCCGTTTCAACTAGTTGAGCCACTTCTTCTTGAATAAGTTTACTTAAGTCAACCGGCGTTGGTTCAATCACGAATTTGCCCGTTTTAAGCCGTGAAACATTTAAAAGGTCGGTGATAAGAAAAACCATCCGCTGTGAGCTGGAAAAGGCTTGGTGTAACATTTGGTATTGATTTGTGTTGATTTTACCGGCATCACCTTCCAGTACCATGCTTAAGTAACCTTTGACACTAGTTAGCGGTGTTCGTAGTTGATGGCTAGCCATACTTATAAAGTCGTCTTTGGTTTCATCGAGTTCTTCCAGCCTTTGATTGGTCCGTCGAAGTTTTTTGGTGGCATCTTCAACTTTTTGTTGTAAGGTAACATTAAATCTTTGGATCTCTTCAAAATGAAGCGAGTTTTGGATGGCTATTACTAACTCGTTAGCAATTATACCTAACAGCTGGATATCTTGAGATGTATAAGTATTACCACTACGTTTCTGACCAAGTATTATATAGCCGAGCCCTTCTTTGTCTCTTACTGTATTTGAAGATACCGGTAACAACCTAACCAATACGGCAACATTGTTATTAGTTAATATCTGCTTAAGTTTGTTTGATTCGGGTGGTAGGTAATCGGTTACAATAACATTTACGCCTAGATGGGGCGTGATGTTTCGAACTTTTGATATATCATCTCCACTAAAGTTCTTTTTACTGGTTCCCGTAATAATAAACTCACTCAGGCCGGATTCTTTTATACCAAATAAACAATATTCCGATTTTAAATTACCCGAAATGATTTGTGAGCAAATTTTCAATAATTTATCCAGATCAATATTGGCTACTAATGCTTGATTAAGCTGATCGAGAAAGATTTGTGGGTCATAAGCATCTCGATAAAAAAGTCTGTTAGTTAATTTATTGAAGATGTTTTTAGCGGGTGCATAAGCTAACACCACAAACACAATTAAAATAATCTGCAACAAAACACCTTCTAAATTATTGTGAAACCTTGGTATAAGTTTCGTAATGTAATAAGATAATAAACCGTAGAAAGCCAGCAATATACCAAGCGTGATTACATATGCTAATGACCTGACGACAATTAAACGTAATTCAAATAATCGGTATCGGACGATACCATAAAACAAGCCATAAACCAAAATAAGCATCGGCAGAATGCCAATGTTACTTAGCCCAAACCATCCGGTGGATACGGGTAATATAAACTCCGCCAACAGTAAAAATGGTAAAGTCAAACACAAGCTAAGAAAAAGAACTTTTAAGCGAGCTTTTTGGTCACCACCACTTCGTCTAATATCTCTGATCAAAAGATATATCGTAGCGAAAACCAACAATACTAAAGCTGTAAAATAAAGCCATGATAATGGCCCGAATTGGACTCCATAAACACTGCCCTGTAATTTAACTCCCGCAACTACCAATGGAGTTAGTGCTGTTAACCCTATTAATAGCAGGGGTAAGTAAGCTCTCCTTAAAAACCACTTTGCTTTAACGTTATTAGCTAAAGTTACTGCGAAACGCAATAAAAATATAGCTGATCCATAGCTGAAAAAGAAAAGTATATATGTTGCCACCGTAGCAACGTGGGGAGAAACTTTAGTGTCATTACTGACATAATTTGCAAGAATCCAGATACTGATACATGTCGCGAAAAGAGAAAAAATCTTGTTAAGTTCTGATCTGCTATTCTTCAACATTACTGTTAAGCTAAGGCCTAGTAATGTAATTGATACAACTAGATCAACTAGTAGATAAATATTTGGCATCTTACCCTATATTCTACTAGCCATAAGCAAAATCAAAAACAAATGCACCTAGAAGTGCAATTAGTAAAAGAGCAAGTGACCGATGATTTGGTTAGTTCCCAGTAGATTCTATAGGTAATTGTAGGTCTTCGGTACTTTGATTGAAAATCAATTTTAATTGCTCTGACACATCAAATCTGGCAGCAAGTTCACTAAGAGTTTCTATTACGCTAAACTCTTCTATTTCCAGATCAGTTACGCCGTAACGCTGATCGCCCGTATTTTGGACTGTTACACACAAACCTTTTGATTCAATACCTTTGACGGTTTTAGGGGCGAAAAGTCGTCCATAGACTAGCTCATAAATAGTTCCAGGGGTATAACTCTCAATCTCTAGAGTATCTTTTTCAAGATTGTATGAACTTTTGAGTTCTTCTTGGGTAAAAGGTCTACCAATAATATCTTGGTTATGCTCCGCTACGGCCTTTGCTCTGTCGTTGGAAATAACTACTGTCGTAACTCCTTCTATTTTTGGGCTTACTGGTAAAAGTAACAGTTCGTGATGTCTTGCATATTCGAGCGACGGACGATCACCGATAACATAATAAGGTAACGGTACTTCACTTTGGTTATAAAGCCAGATTGTCGAAGCTTGTATCGCTCTTGCTACATATTGATCGGGAGCATTAAATTCGAATTCGTTATCCTTTGTGGTTGGTAGCAAACTTCTAACTTGTATAAGTATAGCCATATTGGTCTGGCGCTCATTACGTATTTCTCGCATTTCTTCAAGATGTAGAGATGATGTTGCTAAGCTTCCGAGTAATTGCTGGCGTATTTCCTGATAAACAGGGTCCATAATATCATGGTGCACTTCAACCAATCGGCTAGCAAGCTGTTTGCTGGTTTCGTTCATAATATTATTATATAATTATCGTAGTAATAAGTCAATTTTATTAGACCCTACTGTCTAATTAGCAGCTTCTCGACGAGCGCGATCTTCATTTGTATAATTTGCAGCTGGACTACTACCTAATAGATTATTTAATACAGCACGTGCCAGATAAGAATAGTGACTATACCTTGGGTGACAAGTAACTCCACTTTCAAGAGTATAGGCATCCATATACCCAACATGTGGTGCCCAGATTGGTTTTTCTCTGTGATTGGTACCTATAGTTATATGTTTCAAGGCTTGTGTGACCCCAAGTGCCGATGCAACATCTACTCCTGGCGCTATTGATGGTAGTGGAGCACCTTCTTGCACGGCACGCAACGTATTTAGGTCACCATATCTTGGCAGATACGGCAAGCACCGATCAAATGCTACCTGACGTCCTCTAATTTCATCTAATGGCATATCCTGTGGGATTCCCATAAATTTTTCAAATGTCCATTTACTCTCTGGATTAAAAGAGGTAATAACAGCCGCAAAACCGATGTTCATTACCAGTATGTCTGGTATTTTTCGCTCACGAGAAGCCCTAGCCAGCATGGCACCAACTTCAAGATGTGTTAATTCGGATTCGTCAAAAAGAAGTGTCGCCCGATCAGTAAATTCATCAACATTAGCTTCAGTGACACCGTCAGTAAAAATTCGAACGTCAGCCTCTGGATTGATATCAAGTACCTTTTCATGGAATACCTCTGCTTTGTTACGCCCATAAGTTGCGGTTGTAGCTCCGGGTACCCGGTTGGCATTTTCCGGCTCAAATAATTCTGGGTCAGCTATATCAAAAGTCTGTACTCCTATTCGAGCTAGTTTTAAGCCTAATTGAAAGCCATCACCACCCACACCAGCAATAGCCACTTTGGTATCAATAATAGCTTTCTGTTCTCTTTCATTCCAGAAACCATAGTTTCTTGAGAATTCAGCTGAATTAATATCACTCATACTCATATATAACCTACCAATATTAACTAAGCAGCTTCGGAAATGTGTTTCAAAGTTCCGTAATAAGCAATTTCACCTATTTTGGCTTGCCTTGCCTCTAGTGAACCCGGGTTGGCTGCTTCAATGCGTTCTGCTAGTCGAGGCATATCAATTTCTATTGGGACATTGAAGGTATGATACTGCTCGACATACCTTGGCTCTCCAAGTCGCCGGGTTGGGACTAACCGATTCAGATCCCGTTCCAATTTTTCATCAACAAAAGCATAAGCCGACACTAATCCTTTAAATCTGGCATATGCTAGTAATTCAGCATAAAGTTTACGCTTGTTAATTTCTTGAACGGCAGGTTTTTCATGGCGTGAAATCAAACGGGATACTTCAGCGGATTTAGGTTCGTTAGGAAGATTAATAAACACTTCGGGCCATTCCCGTTCGACAGGTAGTGGTCTTGGTTCGGCGCCTATAGGTACGCCTAAATCTTTTCGTATAAGACGAGCTGTAGCAACTAAACGTTGATCGATACCGCGATTTTCAACAACCGCAAAGGCGACTGACCGAGCATCATCCATATCTCTCTCTGTACCATCAGGCTGTATATCTTCTGGTGATAAAAAACCAGTCTGTTCAACATATACACGTCTGCGAAGTTGTAGATATGCCTCATATTCATTTTGTCTACCTGGAATTATTGAGCTGTCAACGGCTAATATACCTATAGCAAAACGAGCTTCGGGTTTATCTCGGAAAAACGAGGACTCAACTCGCGGTATGACTGCCTCATTTGTAATTTCAGGATTAAGTTGTGACATTCGATACACTCAAAATTAAGTTTAAACGTATAAATGATAGCATAATTTTTATGCTTAGTCAAATTTAGTAAATAAAAAACACGTAGAACCCGATTGGGTCTACGTGTTGATCTGCGAAAGTACTAAACTTTCTAAATAGTATTGTAAAGTTTAGTTTAAATCAAGAATTTAGCTTAGCTGTCATGTCTGGAAATAATATATGTAACCAGTCATACTTTCTTGTGATATGCCAAAAATCGCAATTGTCGAAGATGATACTGCTATTCAGCTCATGTACAAAATGAAGTTAGAACGTGAAGGCTTTAAAGTTCAGATAGCCGCTAATGGGATCGAGGGTTTAAAAGTTGCTGAAGAATTCCGACCAGATTTGATTTTACTGGACTTACGCATGCCAATAATGGACGGTGCTGAAATGTTGGAGAAAATGAGGGCTACATCTTGGGGAAGTAAAATGCACGTAATAATCCTCACTAATATCAGTAAAAGTGAGGCACCCCAAAATCTACGCCTATTAAACGTTGAGCGTTACATCGTAAAAGCTTATTACACACCTACACAAGTAATGGCAATTATACGAGAAGTTCTTAATTTTAACCCCTTACCTTCTTAAGTAGTTTTAAAGTAATACAATAATTGCCGGACAAATATATTTTTAGTTAGATTACCAATATGCATCTCGACTCCTTGAATGGCTATGCTAAACTTTAGATAAGACCTATGGCAACAAAAATTGCAATTATTGAAGATGACCAGGCCATATCACAAATGTACCGCTTCAAGTTCGAAGCCGAAGGTTATGAAGTAGAAACTGCCGAAAACGGTAAATTAGGTCTAGGTTTAGCTGAAAGTATGAAACCGGATATTATTCTGCTAGATCTGATGATGCCGGAAATGAACGGCGATGAAATGCTTGAAAAGATGCGTAATACCACCTGGGGTAAAGATATTAAAGTAGTCATTCTAACCAACAAAGGTGAGCAGGAAATACCTGATAAAGTCCGAACTTTAGGTGTGACTGCAGTCATTCTGAAAGCCGATATGACCCCCCGACAGGTTGCGGAACTTGTTAAATCAAAACTATCCGCATAATTTATTCTCAAGCAGCTGATTTAGGTATATCTTAAACTTATGAATGTTGCGATTGTCGGCTACGGTGTAGAAGGAAAATCAGCTCTATCTTATTACACTAAACTCGGAGCAAAGGTCGTCGTTTGCGATCAGGACAAAAGTCTAGCCCAATCTATTCCAAATGGTATTCCCGCACAACTAGGTGATGGATACCTACATAATTTAGATCGATTTGACGTAATTGTCCGTAGCGCCGGCATTCATCCGGATATTATCACCAAAGATAACCCCAATGTTAAAGATAAATTAACTACCGTTATTAATGAATTTTTACGGGTTTGTCCGACCAAGAATGTTATCGGCGTTACAGGCACCAAAGGTAAAGGTACTACTACTACATTAATTTCCAAAATGTTGGCTGCGGCAGGAGAAGACGTTTATTTGGGAGGAAATATCGGCTTAGTACCGCTTGATTTCTTACCACAGCTGAGCGAAAAATCTTGGGTAGTACTAGAACTATCCAGTTTCCAGTTATCCGATCTGAAACAAAGCCCGGCCGTAGCCGTTTGTTTAATGGTAGTACCCGAACATTTAAACTGGCATACCGATATGGATGATTATATTCTGGCCAAATCACAACTTTTTGCGCATCAATCCAGCTCCGATAAGGCCATCTATTTCGCCGATAATGCCGTATCGCGCAAAATTGCCGATCGTAGCCCCGGTACAAAGATTCCTTACTATGCCGAACCCGGGGCACATATCGTCAATGGCACCGTAGTTATCGACAACCAAACTATTTGCTCTACTAATGAACTCAAATTACTCGGCACCCATAATTGGCAAAACGTCTGTGCGGCGGTGACCGTAGTTTGGCAAATTAAACCAGATGTTTCGGCTATCCGCTCGGTTTTGACGACCTTTACCGGCTTACCACACCGTTTGGAATTAATTCGTGAAGTCGCCGGGGTCAAATACTACAATGACTCTTTTGCGGCCACACCGGACGCCGCTATAGCCGCCCTAGGGGCCATTGATGGCCATAAAGTGATGATTATGGGCGGTTTTGAGCGTAATCTGCCGATTACTCACCTAGCCAAAGCCCTACATGCCCATCAAGACCAGTTACGAAAAGTCATCTTGATCGGGCAAAGTGCCGCTCGGTTAGCAGGTGAATGCGACCAGGTCGGATTTACTAATTACCATATCGAAACCGCTAAAACCATGACTGAGATAGTTAACCAGGCCCGTCAGCAAGCTCAACCGGGAGACGTAATAGTACTTTCGCCGGGTTTTGCCAGTTTTGACATGTTTAAAAATTTTGAAGAACGCGGCTTGCAGTTTAAAGCGGCTGTGGAGCAATTATGAATCCTAAATACCAACAGTTTATCTTTGAAGATTATCTTTTTAACAAAGGCGATCGAACATTAACGCTGCACTACGGCTATGACGAGGTGCTGCATTTTACCGAAAGTTTTCACTTTGATTTTGACTTTGTGAACTATTCCGAAGTAGCCTTAGACCGGGCTTGTCAGAGTTTGTTTTTGATGGCCGGGGTATCTTACTATAAAGCGTTCCTGGCTCCGGAAATCGTTATCAAAAAGGGGCAGCTTGATCAAGCAGGAGCTGACTTCTTCGCTCAAATTTATCAAAAAGGGCTCGGCGAGTTTTTCTATCATAACCAGCTTGACCCACGCACCCCAATTGTTTTCCCTGTGTCCGTCACCCAGCTGGCACCTATCGACAATCCGACACCAGCCGAAGGCATGCTGGTCGGAATTGGTGGTGGTAAAGATTCATTGGTTAGCATAGAGTTATTGCGCAACAGTGTGGATAATTTAGCTACTTGGAGCGTCGGCTTCCGCCCGCAGTTATCGCCCCTAATTGAGCGTATCGGCTTACCGCATTACTGGGTAGAACGACAATGGGATCGTTCACTGATGGAGCTTAATAACCAAGGAGCTTTTAACGGTCATATCCCGATATCGGCTATTTTGGCCTGTGCCGGAGTAATTGTGGCCATTTTAGTTGGTAAACGTGACGTAGTTGTCTCTAATGAGCAATCGGCTAACGAACCGACCTTAAGCTATCAAGAAGTTGCGATTAACCACCAATATTCAAAATCAAGTGAGTTTGAGCAAGCTTTCCAAGCCTATCTAAAGAATACCATCGGTGATAGGGTACGCTATTATTCCTTACTACGTCCGTTAAGCGAGCTGCGTATTGCTGAACTGTTTGCTAAGCATGGTTTTGATACCTATCATGACGTGTTCAGTTCCTGTAATCAGGCCTTCAGAAGTGAAAGTAATCATCTGTTCTGGGATGGCAGTTGTCCGAAATGCGCCTTCGTCTTTTTAGCCTTAACTCCATTTTTACCGCAGGTGGCATTAGAATCATTATTTAACGGTAAAAACCTATTAAAAGACCCCGCTCTTTTACCAACCTATCGACAGCTACTCGGAATTGAAGGCCATAAACCACTTGATTGTGTCGGCGAAGTCAAAGAAGCACGGGCGGCCATGCATTTAGCTGCCATGATTTATCCGGAACTGGCTCAAACCTATCAGTTTGAGCTGCCGGGCGATTACGATTATAAAGTTTTGTCAGCGCATCTTATGCCGGATGAAGTCTACCAACCGATTAGTTCTCAGATTTCTGTTTAGCAGCCATATTTCGCGCTGCTCGAATAACATTTTCAAACAGAGCACAAACAGTTAACGGTCCAACTCCACCTTTTTGCGGCGTAATGGTTAAATCTTCTCTTTCATAGACATCCGGTGCCAGATCACCTACGGTTTTACCGGATTCGCTGGCCACACCGGCATCCACTACTACGGCTCCTGGTTTTATCATATTTGAGTATAAAATTGCCGGGCTGCCGGTAGCGGTAATTATAACGTCGGCCTCTTTGGTATGAACCGACAGATCTTCGGCTTCTCTTCCGACTGTTTCGACATCAACCTCAGAGGCTTTTAATATTTTCTCCAGCGGTGCGCCGACCAGCTTACCTCTTCCAACCAGTAAAACTTTTTTTCCAGCCAGATCAACGTTATAACCCGATAACAGCCATAAAATAGCCATTGGAGTGGCCGGTTCGAATTGAGCCCGCGTACCTAAAGCATCAACGTCTTTTTCAGGGGCTACCAGATTTACTATCTCTTCCGTTTTAGTAGGATCTTCCAGGGGTAGTTGGACAATAATGCCTTGTACTTTTTGGTCTGCATTTAGTTGATGAATTAATTCTGTTGCTTCACTTTGAGCCACTCGGTGAATATCAACATCAATCTGAATATCAGCACCGTATCGTTTTTTAAGGCGGACATAGGTATCAATGACTGGATCATCGATTGTTTGAACGATTGCCAATTTCGGTGTTATAGCCCAAGATTGAATTAAAGCACGTACTTCTCGCGCTTGTCGCTCTTTTATAAAACCTGCCAATTCACGGCCGTTTAGTATTTTCACAGATCTTATTGTACAAATAGTATTGGCTAATTAGCTAGCTAATCATTTCCGATTCTTGTATTTACAGGGGTAATTTGCTAAAGTTGGATGTTGGCAAATGGGCCAGTAGCTCAGTTGGTTAGAGCATCCGCCTCTTAAGCGGAATGTCGAGGGTTCGATTCCCTCCTGGCCCTCCATTCCGTAATACTTAAAACAGAGGTGAATTACCTCCGTTTTTTGGTACACTAATATTATGTCATCAATAAATCACTATATTGCTAATTCAACTGGAGAACTAGACAAACTAGTCGATATGATTTCAAAATCTCTCAGCATAGTTATTCCAATTGTTGAAAAAGAATTAGGTGCAGCGCAGATTGATATCATATTCGTTTCCGCAGCAGCATTAGCTATTCCAGAATATGGTATTGGCGGTAATTCGCCAGGACCAAATCATGTCTATATTTCATTTGACTCAAATTCAGGCAAGATAACACAAGATGGTTTAGATGAAACTCTTTTACATGAAATACATCACTGCATGAGATGGCGCAATCCAGGCTACGGGGAAACTTTAGGCGAAACAATGATTTCAGAGGGCATGGCTTGTTTATACGAAGAGCAACACAGTAGCAGAGCGCCAATCTACGCCAAGATTAGTCTAAAAAAGAAGCAAATATCAGAAGCTAAGAAACTAATTAACTCAAAAAACTATAACCATAATGATTGGTTTTTTGGCAGCAAAGCCATAGATAGGTGGTTTGGGTATAGTTATGGTTATAAACTCTGTAAAGACTATTCCGTAAAAACTGGTAAAAGTGCATCTGAACTCGTGAACATTAAAGCCCAGCAAATCTTAGATAGTAGCGATTTTTAGCCCTTATTCGAAAAATAGTTGTTATGGCGTTGGTGGCGGTCCTCCATAACCATAAGCACTTTGATAGTGCTTTTTTATTTTTCTCGTATAATCTTAATGTAGTAATTAAACAAACATTTATAATCTATGCTTATCCATTTTGTCTGTTCCGGTAACAGTTTTCGCAGTAGACTCGCCGAAGCTTATGCTAAATCTCTGCATATTCCCGGTCTACAATTTATTTCAAGCGGCACCCATTCCTATATGGATCCCTACAATCACCTTTCTCCTCAATGTAAGTTAGTTCTGAATCATAAAAAGCTAACTACCTATGCCAGCAAAGAAAAAACCCAACTAACTCAAGAGTTAATTGATAAATCCGATCTGGTAGTGTGTATAAACCGGGCTGTTTATCATGAGGCACTGGCTGAAAATATCAAATTTCCACCACGGACTTATATTTGGGACATTAATGATATTAGTGAGTTTACGCAGGAAGAACAGCTTCAGATAGCCAACCAGCAAGTACCTCTCCGTGTCCAAAAAATCTTCGAGCACATACAGCAACATATTGAGGAACTGATTGTATTTTTAAAAAGACCGCGACCAACAGAGCAAGTCGAAATTCTTAATAAATCCGGAAGACCGACTGGAAAATCGAGCGACATAACGACTATCCACGAAAATGGATGGTGGCATACTGGCGTACATATCGGTTTATACACTAGTAATGGTGAGGTGCTGCTTGAACGCCGCTCCAAAAATATTATTGGCAATCCTGGCATGTGGGATATTAGCATGGGTGGCATAGTCAAAAAAGGAGAACTACCTGATTCAGCTATTCTCAGGGAGTTAAAAGAAGAACTGGGTATTAATCTTCATAGTAGTGATCTTAAAAAAATATTTGTATGGTGTTATGACCACTATCTTCCTAGCTATGGATTCCATAACCGTAACTTTACGCATACTTATATTGCCAAAATTCCTAGCAATATCCGTTTGCTGCTACAAAGAGACGAAGTCGCTTCAGCCGAATTCATGTCAATTAAAAACGTTCAGCATTTGAATATCAGAAATCATATGGCTATTCATAGAGTCATACCCACATTCGCCTACTACAACAGGATACTAGATGCTATTAGAGCAGAACTTTAATGCGGCACTATTAACAAATAACGTAGCTTTATATATTGTTTACTCTTAAATAGCTCAGGTGCGTAAATTATCGAGTGTCTGCATATCGGTATCATTTATGACAAAGTCGAAGATATCCGCATTTTCGATAATTCGTGCTTGATGCTGGGATTTAGGTATGACTACCATATTTTTCTGTAGTGCCCAGCGCAGTAAAATTTGCGCTGCCGATTTTTGGTAATGTTTAGCAATTTTAGCTACTTCCGTATTATCCAGTTGTTTACCTCTGGTTAGAGGGCTATAAGCCTCAAAGACAATATTCTGCTCCTGACATAGCTCGTAAACTTCCCGGTTGTAACCAAAGACCGAGCAGCGCATTTGATTAACGCTTGGCGGTATACTGGCATTTTCCAGCGTATCTTTTAATTGTTGAACATTATAATTACTAACACCGATGGCTTTGACTTGACCGGATTTATAAATCGCCTCCATATTGCCCCAGATCCGTTTAATAAGACCTGGGATCGGAAAATGCACTAAGTACAAATCAATATATTCAAGTCCGAGTTTACGTAAACTGGTTTCAAAGGCCTTCTCGACATGCATAAAATCAATCGGCCATACTTTGGTGGTAACCCATATTTGCTCCCGCGGAATTCCGCTTTCACGGACGGCTTTGCCGACTGATGCTTCATTCCGATAAAATTTAGCGGTATCAATATGCCGATAACCGGCCTGAAGCGCCCAACTTACCGCATCTTCCGTAGCTTGACCGTTAGGTATCTGGTAAACGCCCAGCCCTAGGCGTGGCATTTTAGCCTTATTGTTAAGTGTGATAGTGCTATCAATTTTCCAGTCCATCAGTATCTTCTCCCTTTAAAACTTACTATATCAAACCTGGGGGACCTGTTGATCACGAAATCTATACATAGTAATGTCTTTTAGATATAAAAACACCGCTTTTTCAAGCGGTGTTTTATGTGTAAGCTTGCTGCTTACTTGATATGTATCAGCCATATAAATACGCCTGTCGATAATAACACTATGGCGTAAAATAGGCTGAGTCCAATTGGAGAACCCCAACTAAACCATGAACCCCATGCTCGCCAATTATTCATTGGCCAGTTTTCCTCATGGTGTCGTCGGTGAGCTGATTTCTCAATGGGTTGTTCTTCCATAATTTCACCTTATATTTACCTAGTAGTAATAACTAACATTATTGACCGGACTGTTAGCTGCTCTTAGGTGAAAACCACATTCCCTTGATGTCATGAGCGATGACAGGGTTGTTTCTGAGTGGGCTTATATCGGTTTTATCATAACACTTCAAGGTTGCACTTCAATACTTCCCTGCCAGGTTGGGTTGATCTCGTCGTAGTAATGAATTGTTCTTACTTTAGTAAAGATAAAACTATAGGTTTGTTTATAGCCCAGAGCTTTAGGGGCTACCAGAGCGGTCAGTTCACTGTGCGTCGGATAAGGATCGGCCGCAATTTGATGCGGAGCTTGATCAAAATTGACCCAAACCACTTTCGTCCCTGATTTAATATCCAGCGTTGAAGGATCAAAGCCACTGGGCGTTATTTCAACCACCGCTAGAGGAGCCGGCGGGATTATCTTTTCAGCTTGGTAAAAAGAATGAACCAGTAAAAATATCCCAAGTGCCATGATGATGGCTGCCGCACCCAATACTAAGAAAGTGTATCTCGGCCATAAACGGTAACGTTCAAATAACCGCATCATGGTTGACCTTCCTTTGGTTTATCGGGTGGCGTATCCGGATTAATTATCGTACCTGGGGTTAGCCTGGAATTGCCCAGATTTTTAGTTAAAGTTGCAAAATCGATCGGACCACTAACGGGCACTTTTATAGCAGCGTAGTTGGTTTTCATCCTACTCCGTAAATAGAAGAAAGCTAGTAACGGAGCACAAATAATTAAACCGCTACCGACAAAGGCATCAGTTGGATGAGCTGCCAGTCCTAAATTGATAGTTTGCTGAGTACTGTCTGGTGTGGTGTTGGCGGCGGTCGGATTGTCGCTAACCGGATTACTTGAAGTTGGATTATAGGTCATGCTTGAACCACTGGTTGCTGAATTGGTGGCATCGGTACCGCTACCAACACTAGTGGTGTTTTCTAGGATTGGACTCGATGGTGTCGTAGTACTGGTTGGACTGCCTCCGTTATTCCCAGGAAGAGTGGTTGCCGTGACCTGGGCCGAAGCAGTGCTCAAGGTGGGAGTTGCTCCATTTTCAGCTACTACCACATAGTTGTAAGTGGTACCGGGGGTTAAACCACTGTCGCCAAAGCTTAAGAATGTAGTCGTACCAATAACTTGAGCGTTTCTTTCAATCTCATAAAGTTTTATACCGCTTTTCGGGTCGGTTGAGGCCGACCAAGTCAGATTTATCTGGGTAGATGAAACCGGTATGGCTACTACGTCGGTTGGCGCTGTGGGCGGAGTAGTATCTGTAATTGACGGAGTTGTTACACTTGCTGTTGCTGGATTACCGGCTTTATTATCATTAGTCACGGCAATAACTGAAAAGGCATAGCTAGTAGCCGGCGTTAAATCGGTGACCGTATAGCTGGTGCTATTAAGTTGGGCAATGACCACATTATCTTCTTGGATCAGGTATTGGGCTATCGTACAGGGGGCAACGGCCGATACCACATCCCACTGCAGCGCTACGCTTGTTCCATCGCTACTAGCTGATGCTGTCAAACTGCCCGGCGCTGGCGGTGTTGCACAATCCAGTCCCGCGGTTGCTTGGGTAAAAGCATCGGAGTCATTCGATGATCGACTGGCAGTATCAGTGGCAAAAATCGTATAACTGTAGGTTGTCGAAGGACTAAGGCTGGTATCGGTATAGCTGGTCTGTCCCTGAGCGGTATGACCTACTTCGGTGCCGTTACGATTAATGTGATAAGTCAGTTCGGAAGCCGGATCGCCATTAGTACCCGGTACTGATGCCGTCCAGGTCAGATTTATAGAAGTTGAGGTTTGGCTGGGACTGCTGATATTCGTTGGCGCCTGAGGCGCTTGAGGCACTGGCGGTTCGGCAATATCTAAAGCCTCGCTGAAGGTATTGTTGCTAAGATTTGATTCGCTAATCGTATTTTGATAATTAACATCACCTTCCAAAGTGTGGTTGCCGGCTGTAGCTGCCCAATAATCATTGCCATTTAACCCTTGATTGTTGCTCAAAGTTGCCGTATCGCCGACAGCTAGTCCATTAGTATAGTTATCTTCCCAAGTAACTTTTGTCCCATCAATTAAAAACTCTCCGGTTATTGCCGTGCCGCTGGGTACGGCCGCCGCGCCTTGATTTTTAACTACCATACTAAATAAAACATGATCGCTCACCGAAGGAGCAATCGGATTAACTACCAAGCTTTGAATTATCAGATCTGGCAGTTGTGTCGGCGGCGGTGTTTCATAGGTATAACTCGTGGAAGCCGAATCACCCCCGATATTTACTTCTACCGTGACACTGCCCGCCGCGTGAGCCGGTGTCGTTACGCTAACCGTATTACCCGATCTGGAAACGGCCGTTCCGACGGTTCCGCCAAAAGTTACACTGCTCGGATTGCCGGATGGAAAATTGGCAACACCGATACTAATGACAGTACCACCATTAGTGGAACCAGAGCTCGGGTCAATAGATGTAATAGTCGGCGATGGGTCAGTAATCGGGTTAATCGGATTAGCTATCAGAGCGGATGATAAACTGTCTAATTGGCTCAGTGATAAGGTATTGTAATTACTGGGTAACTCCACGGCATTGGCTCCCATCTGAGCCGCCCAATCGACGGTTGTAACAATACTACCGACGCTACCTGGCGCTGCCGTTTGGAAAGTGATATCCGGCCCTTCACCAGTAATGTCATAGTATAAATTACCCGAGGTGTTTTGCTGGCCTACGTAACTATCACGAATTGAGTTGTTTTCAATGGTGCACTGCGCGCCCAGGACGACCCGACAATGATCCATGACTGTTTTAGTAAAAGCTTCGCCGTAAGGACTGTTACCGTCCTGGGTAGAAGCACTCGTCCAGGGTTTGAAGGGGTTAAATGACAAACTTAAGTTGGTATGCTTCCAGGCAGTAGAGTTATCGATTTGGTCCAGAAGGCAATTTTCATCATTTTGCGGGCTGTAAGCCGAACCGGTAAAGTTCGGCTGCGGATCAGTGGTTGAGGTTGGGTAAAGAACCTGACCAAAATTGGAGTCATCGCGTTGGAAAGGTTCGGCAAAAGTCGTCATACACTGTGAAATGGTCACGTCATGGAGTAACGGCTCGTTATCAAAAGTATTGCCTAGTGAGTCGGTAGTACTGGCCAGCTCAGTCATAAAAGATTTATAGGCGTTATCATAATCACTGGTCCAGTATGGTCCGATAGTACCACAAGGTGAACCTTGATTATTACAGATATTGACAGGGTTCCAACCATCCAGGGTTTTTGCCCAGTCTGGAGCATAGATTCCGGCAAAAATCCGCAGCTTAACTTCCAAATGCTGAGACGGATTACTTTGGTTATAGTTTGATACCGCCGTTAGCACCGTATTTAGTTGATTATTGGAGTCGATGGGGCCGCCTTGAGTTGGTTGTAACTGGGCCCAACTAACATTAGCTACTACCCCATTTAAAGCGGCGGTACCTGTTCCGCTGGGAAAGTTATAATCGGCACCATTATTAGCCGAACCCAAGGATCCCCTGTCTAAGATGCCTTGAATCGGCGTCTTAAGGGTTGTGGTTGGGGTTGAGGCACTTGATAAAAACAAAAAAATAGTTCCAGCGGCAGCAAAGATCACGACAAATAATAGTAAATAAAAGTGGGATGGCTGTTTGAACCAAGATATAGCACTTCTGAGGTGTGTCATTTCATTTATCCTTGATGCATCTGAATCCCTCTAGTTTCAACAAAATATGGTAGTTATATTATAAGGCATAAGAGGTAATCACTTTTAAAATTTCTTTTATTAACGTAACCTCCTAGAATACTAGATGTATGCCATTATTCGACCAAGGTAGATCAAAACTAATTGTCAGCTTACTGCTTCCCTCATGGCTAAGTGGGATTTTTGCCCTAATTATTGGGTTGGTAATATTTTGGGGTCCGTTTTTACTGATTCATTATGGAACAACTGCTCAACAAGGATTCATCGGCCTAAATAGTGCCTATCAACAAAGCTCATTATCCGTTATCGAGCATAATGTCAGTTCGCATTTTCTTGGCAGTCAATTGCTCAGCAGTGTCATCTTTTTAGCTTTCTGGGGAGCTGTCGGATTAGTGGTTTACTTATTGGCATATAATACTGTGCGTCGAGCAGGCGATATCTTTTCCTTAGTCAAACAACTTGGTTACGTCCATGTGGTACGCCATCAGCTTATTCAATATCACCTGAGACGTGGACTATTGCGAATTTTGGCGGTCGGCGCTTGGTGTTTACTGTTGCCTTTTCTAGTTTATCGATTAGTTCCTTTTAGCATTGCAGCGGCTCATGCTAGCGCGATGAGCGGCTCCTTAGCGAGTAACTGGCTGCTTAGTTTATTGTTTTGCCTATGCTGTATCTTGGCCATCCATGTACTTATTGTTTTACTCAGGCTGATGGTCTTGCGTACCCGGCTATTTGGCAGTAGTTTAGCTGTCTATCATGAATAAACCAAAGTTAAAATTACTATCATTAACTACAACCATAACTATTATTTGTTGACTAGAGATCTGGTTTAGATACTATTAAATCAATGAATCGGCTAAGATCAGGAGTATTAATGCCAAAAATACCTAAAATCGAAAAGAGCTTTGGACGAGAGTTTATTTTAATCATTATCTTGGTAGTCCTAGTAGTTGCCGGATTTGTTACCTGGCAGGTAACAAAGAAAAACTCGACCGGCAATCTAAAATACGTAATAAACAATTCAGTTCAAAACAGCACTTGCATGAAATACTATAACGACCAGGCGATCTGTCGCTTAGCTCTGAACCTCAACTTTACTAAACGTAGTTATGAAGCTACTGGTACAGTAACTACGGCATCCGGTACGATAAATTATGCTATTCAAAGTGACGGCAAGGGCAATTCAGATGTCAGTGATATCAGCAAAAATGCCCAAGTTTCCTCAATCAAATTGAACGGAAAAACTTATATTCAACCAAGTGCCAATACAACCTGGTTAGAGTACACAGCAGCCAATCTAGGATCAGCCGATACCGTAACCAACCCAGTGTCCGGTTTTAATATTAATTTTAACAATAACACTCCTTCTGAATATAAAATTACCAAGGAAGGCACCGCCGTTTGCGGTAATCTCACCTGCGACAAGTATCAGATCATCGTAGCGGCCATACCGGACTCAACTCAATTCATTTATTTTGATGCCGGTTCTTATTTGTTAAGACAATGGACTTCCAGTAACCCTTCAGCGGGTACTTCCCTGAATTTGACCTTTATTTACCCAAAAGTGGTTATTGCTACCCCGTTACCAGTCAAGAAAGTAACTAACTAACCCCATCAAGATTCACTCGATTACCAAGACTAGGTTCTATCTTCGGTTAATAGTAATCCCGCTTGTTTATTTTAACGGCTTCAATTGGCGCAATTGGCCCAGTAAATGAAATGAACCAACGATAACAACTACTTGGTTGGGCTCCGATAATAATTTTTTAAGCGCCATCTGTTGATCCGGGACATATTCCATTGGTATTTTGATCGGCGTTTTAAAGGTGCGAGCTTTATTTTGGGTATTTTTTAAATTTTCATATCTGGATTTGATAGACGTCACAATGACGTGGTTAGCCAATTGTCCTAAAATCGGCAAAGTTTTTTTAAAATCGTCTCTCTGTCGATAACCAATCAGAACTACTGGGCGGATATTCGGGTAAAGCAGTTGAAAACTGTGTTTGAATTCCTTCATTTTTTGGAGGTTATGCGCTCCATCCATCACTACTGTTTTGGAGGCTATCTTTCTTATTTCCATTCGGGCAGGCACTGGTAGTAGTTGGCTATAATGCAATTTTCTTTGGCTAAGTGTTGGTAAGTGATCACGTTCTTTTAAAAATTGATAAACCCTATAAGCAAGCAACCAATTGCGCTGCTGGAAAGATGCCATAAACTGCAGATCGTGAGCATATGATCGAAGTTCTTCGGATTCATTGATAGCAATTAACGGTGCATCTTGCCTAAAAACCCAATCCCTTATTACCGTCATAATCGTATTATTTTGTTGATACATAAATGTAGGATTTTTTGAGTGCACAATACCCACCTTATGCCAAGTAATATCGGTTAAATTCTTTCCAAGAAGTCGCGTATGGTCTAAGCCGATATCGGTAATGACACAAATTTTATTGGTGCAATTTAATATATTCGTAGCATCAAACCTGCCGCCAATTCCTGTTTCGACTACGGCGTAATCGACTTTATGGCGAGCAAATTCCCATAAAGCATAAGCAAAAAGTAGTTCAAAATAAGATGGTTTCACATCAATAGGATCAATAATTTTCAGAAACTTTTCAAATGATGCACAAAATTGCTTTTCATTCTCCGGTTTACCGTTAATTTGAATTCGTTCGGTCACACAATCGACATGCGGCGATATTGTTAAGCCAACTTTTTGGCCTCCGGCTCTTAGTAAATCGGCAATGTAATAGGCAGTTGATGTTTTACCACTAGTCCCAGCAATATGAATAACTTTAAGTTGGTCTTGAGGATTACCTATCAGATTCAATAGTAATCCCATGCGCACAAGTGATTCGGACTGATTGCCTGTAAGAGTAGATAATGGCATGAATTGCAATAAAACATTTTCAGCATCTGAGATTGACCGTAACTTTGGCATTACTTTATTTCATCATAAATCAGCAAGACAGTCTACTTTAATACGAAGGTTACCTTAGTTTAGGGCCAATGTATTGCTAGTTATACTGGAAAATAATGACGTGGCGAGATTGCATTTATGCAACTTTACATTAATAATAGATGAGCTGCTCCCGTGGTGAAATGGATATCACGATGGTCTTCGGAACCGTTGTTGGGGGTTCGAATCCCTTCGGGAGTACCAGACATTTGATACATTAATTCATATATCATGCATCAAACTATCAATAAAAGAGTTGCTCAGAAATTATACTGTGTAAAAATAATCGTTTTTTCTCCTGGATGCTTTACTTTTTCGGCTAATTCGTATGAATATCTATAATTATTATCTCCAAAACATACCCACACTACATATCCTTGCTTATATGATGATATATGAATTATTTTATCTTTAAAAAACTCTGAAAATTTATCTTCCTCGAATTTATTCTGGTGGTACTTAATACTTGATGTATCTTGTATTTCTGTTGACCTCTTATGTAGCTCAATAACATCCCAATACGGGACTTGATCTGGATAATTTTTCTGTAACCACTCGGAGGCTGCCCAAGATTGAATAGATTCAAAGAATGCTCTATCAGATGCTTTATATGGGTTAGGGTCATATGCGCCCCCTAAAACAGCAAAAGGAAACACGTTATCACTTTCAAGTATCGATACAGCGGCATATCCAGTGCAACAAACAGATTCGACATAACCAATTGATAATCTAAATGACTTATCGTTAAAATATATTTTCAGTAATTTTTGAATATAGTCATCTGATACCTTTGTAATCACAGGTCGTTTCAAAGACCACCAAGCTGATAACGAAAATCTTTCTACGGCTTCACATTTTGCATTTTTAATTGCTCTTACTCTGTCATTACTAGCTGCGCTAGCAATATAACCTGGACGTTGTTTAGCTGACGCGTCAACTTCCAATTTCTCCATAGCCACTCTAACTGGTAGAATTTTGTCATTATAAAATCCGGTTGCGGCTGGACGAAATTGATTATTAATTTCTTCACGAAATCGTAAGGTAATGATGCCAGTTGCTGGTGTTTTTATAATATGAAACATCATCGATACACTACAAATCTGTATGATTTGCGTAATTCTATGGATTTAAAGTAACTAAATTTTTATAGCTTATTTGACATTGATAGTTTGTAAAATGTCAGATGTTTGTTTTGCAAAGTGTATTTGCCAAGCAATTGAATTATCAAGAGCATTAGTTGCTGTTATAAATGTTTTGGTTACAGAAGACTGGTCCCAAATATCTTTTTGAATATTATTACTTCGGATATATTTTAGCTCCAAGCAAGCTCCCTTGATAATTTCTTGTATTTGCCTAATATTCTCCATCTGTCTAGTAAAATCTAGTTTTGTAGATGAAACCAAATCCCAAACGGAAGCTACTGAATTTAGTTGTAAGCGTGCGTCATTAAAATTTTGTACACTTTGTTTCAAAGATAAAACTGCTTGACCTAAGCTACCGGCTCCTAGTATCGCACTTTCTATTTGAGCGTTGGCTGCATAAAAGTTAGAGATTCCGCTAAATAACGAGTTGCAGTATTTTGCCAACTTAATAGTGTAATCATTATACATCCCACTAGTATCTTTGTCTTGAGTATAATCAGGCGGCGGGCAATTTATACCACCCATAACTTCCTCCTAGCGTCATTTAATTTAATAGTCAGTACATAATTGATTATACGCTACAATAAACAAACACACTGGGCAAAAAGTCAATTTTAATTAGTTATCTCATTACAATTGTTTGGTTTATCCCTAAATTATCAAGAAAGTCTCTGTCGTGTGACACAACTATAACACTCCCTCGATAAGATCTAAGCGCAGTTTCAAGACCTTCTATTGTTGGTATGTCAAGGTTGTTAGTGGGTTCATCCATAATTAATAAATTGGCTTGATTGGCTGCTATTGCTGCAAGTATTATCTTTGCACGTTCGCCCCCACTTAAGTTTGCTGATGGAACATTATTTATTACTTCCTTATTTAAATTAAACCGGACAAGCAATCGGATAGCGTCGTGTAGCTTCAATTGCGGTGACATAGCTCTAAGATTTTCTACCGCACTTTTATGGGCATAAGGAACTGTTTGCTGCTGATTCATATAGACAACATTCGCTCCCTTACCAAGCTTAAGCGTTCCGGAATGAATTGGTAACTCACCCACTAACGCCCTAAGTAAAGTAGTCTTTCCAATTCCATTATCCCCAGAAATAGCTATTCTGTCACCGCTCTGAATACGTATAGATAGTGGACCAAATATTCTATCATTGTTGTCGTACTTAATAGTAACTTCATCAGCAGTAAGAAGGGTGATTTTCTTTTTATCTATCTCCTTAAGTGAGAAAATTAAAGCTATTTCATCTTCTGGTTGATCTGGTTCTTCAAGTTGTTCAAGTCTTGATGTAATGCTTTGAGCTTGTCTCGATAGACCCGTAGAGGCTCTTTCTCGTCGAAAATTTGCAGTCAGTTTATCACTGTCAGTTTTATTGTGTTGAGTTGCGGCAGAGGTTGCTCGCGAACTTGCATTTTTAGCTGCCCTGATTAAGCGCTTTTTTTGGGTATCGTACTGATCATAACGCTTCAAGGCCGCTTCTCTAGCCGCTTCTCGGCTAGCAATATATTCATCATAACCAAGACCATATTGAGCAACACCGCGATCTCCACCTAATAACTCTATAATACGACTGGTTGCATTTCTCAAAAATCGTCTGTCATGGGATATCATCATAAAAGCAACACTTGAACGCCCGACATATTTTTCAAGTACTACAACACCATGCTCATCTAAATTATTAGTTGGCTCATCTAGCAATACAACGTCATATTTGGCCGCAAATAATGCAGCCAAAGCTATGCGAGTCTTTTGACCTCCGGAGAATGTTCCAAGTTCTTCATAAACATCAATATTACTTATGCCGGCCTGACTAAGAGCTTTTTCGAGAGTACGGTCAAAGTTTGCAACGTCATATTTATTGTATTTATCCAATGCATCTTCGTAAAGCATTAATGTGTAATCACTTGTTTCAGATTCGAGTATCTGGCATCTTTCCTCAAATTCTGAACGTACAGCAGCTACTCCAGTAACTTCTTCTATAAATCCATAAACAGATCTATCGAGCCATTCAGATAAATCTTGAGGTAATACACCGACTTCATAATCACCCCTCACCACCTCACCTGCCGTAGGACTAAGATTTCCGGCAATAATATTAAGCAATGTGGTTTTACCCGCTCCATTAGAGCCAACCAGGCCTATCTTATCACCCTTATTTATAGATAAGCTAACATCGCTAAATATCTGGTGTCCATTAATGTCGTAACCGAGTTGTTCAACATGTAGCATATTTACATATTTTAAACTGAAGATACTATTTTTTCAAATATTAACCCCTTAAAAGAACATTTAATATTATCAAACCCGTTATTAGTCTAATTTGTGTATTCATAAATTTGTATTAGTGTTTGGTGGTTTACTTTCAGATTGGGCATATGATTATGGCATCACTATCTAATCAGTTGAAATTATATGCACCATTATTTGATTAAGATTAATGTTATCTGATAGGATTAGACTGTTTTGCGCCCGTAGCTCAGTTGGATAGAGCGTCGGTTTCCGGTACCGAAGGCCGGGGGTTCGAATCCCTTCGGGCGTACCAATTTAACCTCAGTTTATTTTTATACTAATAAATTAGTATTTGTTATCATAAATTTTATGAACTTAGCACTCTATGGGTCTGGCGAATTTACTCCAGCAGTTAATGATATTGATGAGTATTTAATATCTCATTATCAGCCGCGCAATATTGCCGTACTGCCCACCGCTGCAGGATTAGAAAGTGATTCCAGTAAGTGGATCGACATGGCCAAGCAACATTTTGCCAAATTAAAACTATCGGTCATTGCCGTACCGGTTCTTGATAAAGAGCAGGCCAATGATGCCAAATTAACTAACTTACTCAATCAAGCGGACTGGATTTTCTTTTCGGGCGGTAATCCCGGTTATCTTCTAGAGACGCTTAAAAACAGCTTGCTATGGCAATTGGTTTTAAAAAGAATGGACGAGGGGGTATTACTAGGCGGCAGTTCAGCCGGGGCCATGATCATGGGTAAATTCTTAATGGCACCTTCTTTTAGAGCATTGTTTAATAATAGCGAGATATTTTGGCAAAGTGCTTTTGGTTTAATTGATTATACGGTGTTCCCGCATTTTGATCATTTCAAAAAACAAAATAGTCTAATGTCTAAAATAATTAAGCATATGCCAGATAAGGTTAGTTCCGCCTGGATGGGAATTGATGAAAATACGGCAATTGTATATAACGACCTTAATCGTGTCATTCTAGGATTAGGTAATGTGGAGATTCATGATTCAACAAATGCGCAGCATTAAGGTTAAATGTATTAACCCATATCAAACTTATATTTACTAAGCGATCAAGCTAAAAATATTTACAAAGAAAATTAATACTAATTACTTCTGAGCCAGGCTAGTGCTTCTTCAGGTTCGGCAATATAAGCGAGTTCAACTTCTTCATTAATTGAACTTACAACTGAAGCAATTAACGTTTCCATCTGTGGCGAAACCGTACCACTAATCGCGACTTTGTTAAAAGTTATGGCCTGAAATATTTTCAATACTTCTTGAAAGGCTTCCATATTCGGGGCTAGAGGATGATTATAAATTCTCAGTAATAATAATAAAGGCTTGTGCTTAGATTGAATTATCTCAACTGCTTTTAATGTTTCAACATTACTTTGGTGAACCTTTTCCGAGTTTTGTGGTCCTTCCCAAATAACTTCAATATAATCATTATGGGTAATTACAGTGTTGGTATTATTGACAGATTGTACTGGATCTTGATCCATTAAGTATATTATTACACAAATGGTCAATAGTTGATCCGTTTAACTGACGGCGCCACAAATAAGTACTAGCCGTTTCTTAGAACGTCAAATGGGTTAATTCGTCCGGCGCGCCGAGATGGGTAGAAGGCCACAAGCAACCCGATGATAACCGTCAGAACAAAAGTAGCTAAAACTAACAGGGGTGTTACCGAGAAGGCGTTGATAGCACCGGAAACCCCCTTGCCATTGGCATAGTGAGTTAGGAATATGTTGATCACCTGTCCGACGAACCAAGCTGAAAAAATCCCGCCCAGACAGCCGACGATCGATAAAAACAGCGCCTCAAGCACCAATAGTCTTTGAACATCCGCCTTGCGGGCCCCCATGGTGATCATCAGTCCTATTTCCCTGGTGCGTTCAAGTAAAGAAATGGTTAGCGTATTAAACATTCCTAGCACAGCAATCACCATACCAATGCCGCCAAAACCGATTACCACGAAAGTAAAAATATTAAAAATGGTATTGATTTGACTCAGGGTATCGAGCGGCGAAGCGGTTGTTAAACCTAAACCCTCTATTAGTTGTCGCACGACTGGAACGTTATTGCGGTTGTCAGCTAAGACTTTTAGCTGACCATACTGATAAGCTCCAGCATTAGTAAAAGTTTGACTGTTCATATAAACTTCTGCGCCCGATCCGGTATTGACTACACCAGTAATGTTTAGATTGCTGGTAACAGTTTTTTGGGAGCCATCGGCCATATTAACAATTGTTTGAACTGCTATCTTCTTATTAATGGCAATGTTTGAGTTGGATTGTCCGATAAGATTTAGTAGTGCGGTATTCACGATGGCATCGTTATTGTTGGCCAGATTGTGTTGTCC
>Ga0181535_10001249_pt1 | contig 33790 bp, 25 predicted proteins | sample PEATcosm2014_Bin_44_FD_119774 | JGI IMG/M metagenome (GOLD analysis project Ga0181535, IMG submission 119774) | Peatland microbial communities from MTU Mesocosm Facility, Houghton, MI, USA - PEATcosm2014_Bin17_30_metaG | ecosystem: Environmental > Terrestrial > Soil > Wetlands > Peat | place... | reverse complement strand
GCGATGAACCCGATCTACATCATGGCCGACTCGGGCGCTCGCGGTTCGAAGCAGCAGATTCGCCAGCTTTCGGGTATGCGCGGATTGATGGCCAAGCCTTCGGGTGAAGTTATTGAGACGCCGATCACCGCGAACTTCCGCGAAGGCCTCACGGTGCTCGAGTACTTCATTTCGACGCACGGCGCGCGTAAGGGCCTGGCCGATACGGCGCTCAAGACGGCCGACTCGGGCTATCTGACGCGACGTCTGGTCGACGTGGCGCAGGACGTAATTGTGACCGAGTTCGATTGCGGGACCTCGGAGGGGATTTATGTCGGATCGATCGTTGAGTCCGGCGAGATCATCGAGCCGCTGAGGGATCGCATCATTGGCCGCGTGTCACTGGAGAGAATTAAGGACTACGACGGCAACGTGGTGGTTGAAGTGAACCAGCCCATCGACGAAGACATCGCTTCCGCTATTCAGGGTGCGGGTGTCGAGCGCGTGAAGATCCGCTCGGTGCTCACCTGCGAATCGCGGCGCGGCGTCTGCGCGCTGTGCTACGGGCGCAACCTGGGTTCCGGCCGTATGGTCGAGCTCGGTGAAACCTGCGGTGTTATCGCTGCGCAGTCCATCGGCGAACCGGGAACCCAGCTCACGATGCGAACCTTCCACGTGGGTGGCACGGCAAGCCGCGTGGCCGACAAGTCGCGCCTGGATGCCAAAAACAACGGATTCGTGCGCTTCATCAATCTGAGCACCGTCGAAAGCAAGGACGGCACACTGGTGGCGATGAACCGCTCGGGCTCGCTTGCCATCGTGGACGAGCGTGGCCGCGAAAAAGAGCGCTACCAGGTGGTCTACGGTGCGCGTCTGCGCGTGAAGGACGGCTCCTCGGTGAAGCTCGGCGAGCTGCTAGCCGAGTGGGATCCGTACACCTACTCCATCCTTACTGAAATTGGCGGCAACGTGCAGTTCAAGGATCTGCAGGAAGGGATCACGCTCAACGAAGAAGTCGACGAAGTGACCGGCCTCTCGCGCTGGGTGGTGGCCGATGCTCCCGATGAAAAGCGCCAGCCGACCTTTGTTGTCAAGAATGCGAAGGGAAGCAAGCGCTACCTGTTGCCGCGCGGTGCTCACCTGATGATTCAGGACGGCGACGAGGTGGGTCCTGGCGATGTGCTCGCGAAGATTCCGAAGGAGAGCACGCGCACGAAGGACATCACCGGCGGTCTGCCGCGAGTGGTCGAGCTGTTCGAAGCCCGCAAGCCGCGCGAAACGGCCATCATCAGCGAGATCGATGGTGTGGTTCGTTTCGGCGAAGTGACGAAGGGACAGCGCAAGATTTACGTCACGGCGGACAACGGCGACGAGAAGGAATACTCGGTGCCGCGTGGCATCCACGTTAACGTGCAGGAAGGCGAGCGTCTGCGTGCCGGCGATCCTCTGATGGATGGTCCGCTGAACCCGCACGACATCCTTGCCGTTCTCGGCGAGAAAGAGCTGCAGGCATACCTGGTGAACGAAATCCAGGAAGTCTACCGGCTCCAGGGCGTGGCGATCTCGGACAAGCACATCGAAGTTATCGTCCGTCAGATGCTGCGTTGGGTGCGGATCGACGAAGTGGGCGACACCAGCTTCCTGCTCGAGCAGCAGGTTGACCGCTTCCGCTTCCGCGAAGAGAACGAGCGCGTGCTCGCGCAGGGAGGCCGTCCGGCAATCGGGCGTCCGCTGCTGCTCGGCATCACCAAGGCCTCGCTCTCAACCGACAGCTTCATCTCTGCGGCCAGCTTCCAGGAGACGACGCGTGTACTCACTGAAGCCAGCATCAACGGCGCGATCGACAACCTGCGCGGGCTCAAGGAGAACGTCATCGTGGGACGGCTCATTCCCGCCGGCACGGGCCTCGAGTACTACCGCAACGTCCAGCTCTCTCCGGAGCTGGAAGAAGCGGCAGCCCGCGTCCAGCAGGAGGTCTCGGCAGAGATCGAAGCGGCCGAACGCGAATTGGAGATGATGCGCCAGGAAGGCGAAGCCGAAGAGATGGCAGCGGAGTAGGACTTTCCGTCTAAGCAACACCGTTTCAAAAACAAAGGCCCGGCGACTAGCCGGGCCTTATCTTTTTCACCTGTGTGCTACCTTCTGTGGACCCGCTGCCCCGATTCCTTTTTGATCTTCTTATTCACGTACATGGCGGCGTCGGCGGTGCTCAGCAAGCTATCTTTGTCCGCTCCATCGTCCGGAAAGAGAGCGGAGCCGACGCTGCAAGATCCGTGAATGGAGTAGCCGTCGATGGCGAACGGCTCATGAAAGGAGCGCTCCAGGCGCTGGGCGACATCTTCGACGTCGTTCTGACCGCGGACATTCGTGACCAGAACCGCAAACTCATCGCCGCCGAGTCGGGCGAGCATGTCCGACGGACGAAGCTGTCGTTTCATCCTTGTTGCCGATTGCCGGAGGTACTGATCGCCGGCCGCGTGGCCATACTGGTCGTTCACCTGTTTGAACTCGTCGAGGTCGAGGTAGATCAAGCCGAACGACGAACGGTTCTGGCGCGACTCCTGAATGATGGCGTCCAGGCGGCGCTCGAACGAGAAGCGGTTGAAGACATCGGTGAGCAGGTCGAATTCCGACCGGTGCACCAGATCGGAGTAGAGACCGCGGGTCTCGATGGCCAGTGTCGCAAGCCAGGCGCCCATGGCGAGGGCTTCCTGCGCTCGAGCGGAAGATGGTGCATCTGGATCGATGGTGACGAACAGCATTCCATGCAGAGGTCCGGAGCGTGACGGGATTTCCTGACGGATCAGGTGGAGACCTTCCGTGGTTGCCGGAATTGCTCCGAATTTGAGACCGTCGCCCACCTCGCACCAGCAAGGTGCACCATCCAGCCGGAAAGAAGCAAGCTCAGTGATCTGCGTGAGGATGTGCTCCAGGGGCTGGTTTCCGTTGATGTCCTCGAGAATGCGGCTGCGCTTGCGCTCGAGGACTGCCTCGGCTTCCTTTTGAGCAGCGAGTTCCGCTGTCTGCTGATGCACCTTCCGTTTCAGCATCCAAACCCAGGCAGCGCCGCCGGTCATGGAGACGAGCAGCAGGCTGACAAGGAGAACGAGATTGCGCACGGTGAGCATCGAGGGGTTTTTGACCACCGTGACATCGGCAGAAGAGCGCAGCAGAATTCCGAAGGCCATGGGTCCATTGAACGGGTTTGCGTCGTCGTGAATGGCCACGCCCGTCACGCGCACCGTACTGCCTTCTGGAATGAGGGGCATCGGCGGCGGAGCATTCACTCTATTCGGGTCGAAGATGACCGGAAACCGCACGGTCGCAGAAAACAGGTGGCCATCGGAAGCGATGATGTAGACGTCCTGGGCGTGTTCGCGTACCTGAGTGACAACCTGACCTTCAATGGAAACGAGGTCAAAGGCGTGACGGCCTGAGGCAAGCTGATCCCAGTTGACGGATACGGGATTTACGGGAGCCGATCCGCCCGTTGTACGCAAATCTCCCCACTTGAGGGTGAGGAAGCCGTTGTCGACGGAGGGCTCTCCAATTGCCTGAACGCGGTCACCGATGCGGAAGGTTTCGATCGTCGGTGTGAAGACGCGGATGCTCAGGGGGCCATCCTGCAGAACAGCCATGCGGCCGGGTTGGAAGTAAGTGATGATGCCCTGAATCCGAACCCGCGGTGTGAGGTCCTCGACGTTATAGTTGTTCAGTACCGCATCCATGGGGGTGAGGGGAATCGACCAGGCGTCCACGGACGGCTTGTGCAGGATCTGCACGTCGTCGAGGGAAGAGACGTGAATCAGGACGCCTGTCTGCTGCATTTTTCCGTCGAAGCTTCCTGCCTCCGCCCCGGTCACTGCAACCTCGGCATCGAGCAGGTCGCTCAGGCGCGCGACGACGCCTTTGTCGACGGTAGCCGCGATTGTGCCGCCGTGCAGCGCCAGTTCGAGTTGAGTGACCTGGTGACCTGAGGCCATCGCTGGGACTGCGGAGATGACAACTCCCTTGACTGTCACGAAGTGGCAATCGAGCTTGGCCTGAAGCAGCGGAGAGAACTCGGCATCAACCGGCTTGGGGAGCTTGTCGTGGCGCAGAAAGGTCAGATCGCTGCTCATGATGATGGGGCGGAAGCTGTCGCGGGTAAAGCCGCGAATGAGGATCCGGTCGCCGGGCTCGAGTTTCAGGTCGGTGGTTGCCTGAACATAGATGGCGTTGTCGCCGTCCTGGACGAAAAGCGTTCTTTCATAGCCGCGAAAGTAGGTTACCGTGGCTTCGAAGGCGACCGGAACGGCCATGCTGGCTTCTGCATTGGTGAGTTCGCGAATGGCGCTCAGAGAGGTGAGAGTTGCAGGAACGGCTGCCGATGCCATGGATGCCGATGCGGCGAGAACTGAAGCGAGGAAGACATTCCCGACCGCGTGGCGGAGTTTGCGCATCGACGGCTTGTGAGCCCCTAACCTCATCTGGACGATTATCGGTATCTGGAAACACGAAGATCAATCGCAGGGAGGGCCGAAACCAAACTAAAGGGTGATTCCGTTCGGGTTAGTTCTCAGTGGGGGTGGCCTCTGTCCGATTTTGGGACACCCAGCTGGAAGCGTTTTCTTGCTTCCGAGGGCGGAAGATTGAGAGTCTCGCTTTCGGCGAAGCAGCCGGGAGCTCCGGATCTGCTATCGCCGCGAGGACAACTTTTCGGGTCCCCTGCGGCTGTTCTTGGCCGAGTACATCTGGGAGTCGGCGGCCGTCATCAGGGCATCGGAGGTAGTTCCGTCGGTCGGATAGATGGCCATGCCGACACTCGCGGATCCGTGGAGCACATATCCAGCCAGCGTGAACGGAGCGTCGAAGCAGCGTTCCAGGCGCTGAGCAATCTCCTCTACGTCGATGCGGCCGCGCACCACTGTGACCAGAGCGGCAAATTCGTCGCCGCCGAGTCGCCCGAGGATGTCGCCGGTGCGCAGCTGCCGTTTCATCCGCATGGAAACCTCCTGCAGATACATGTCGCCGATGTGGTGGCCGTACATGTCGTTCACCAGCTTGAAGTCGTCGAGGTCGACATAGATGAGCCCAAAACTGGCGCCTGTCTCGCGCGCCTTTTCGATCATTTCGAGGAGGTTGCGATCCAGGGAAAACCGGTTGTACATATCGGTAAGCAGGTCATATTCCGAGCGGTGCACGAGATCGCTGTAGAGTTTTCGGGTCTCAATGGAAAGAGTCGCCAGCCGGACCCCTGCAGTGAGCGCCTCCTCCTCTTCGTTTTCGTTAGCCTCCATCGACTCGAGGCCCGCGTAGATCGTGCCCAGCACCAATCCATTGCGGGAGTGAATCTCGCGGCTGATGGTGCGCAGACTGTTCTTGTTTGCCGGCGCGCGCCCGAGCAGGGGGCCCTCCGTGATCTGGCACCAGCAAGGAGCGCCGTGGAGCATGTACGAGACCATCTCGGTGATGTGCTCAACAATGTCGCCCAGAGGGCGCGAGCTGTTGATGTCTTCGAGGACACGACTGCGGCGCTGCTCCAGTTGTGCGATGCGTCGCTGCTGCTCGGCGTCAGCCTCACTCTGTGCGGTAATGGCCTCGGTTTGGCGGCGCACTCTGCGCCGGAGGTTCAGCGCCCAGATGCTGCACAGCAGAACAACAAGGAAGAGAGCGCCGGCGATCTTGGCGAGGTTGGCAGTCGTGAGCCATGGTGCGTCCGCAACGATGGAAACATCGTCCGCAGAGCGCAGCAGGATGTCGAATGGCACACGTGTTTCGAGCGGGCTTGATGCATGGGTCGTAATGCATACCCCGACCACCCGCACCTTGCTGCCGGGCGCCACATGCTTCATGGGCGGAGCGTCGCCATCGTCGTCCGCGGGGTGCTTATAAATCGCCGAGAAGACGTCTCCGTTAGCCTGGACAACATATTCGTCCTGTGCGGTTCCGCGCACCTCGGCAACGACCGAGCCTTCGATCGCGACCAGGTCGAACAAATCCTTGCCAGTGGAGAGCTGGTCCCAGGTCGCCTGTTTAGGCTGGATCGCAGCCGGCTTCACGCTGTCCTGGATTTCCGCGCTGGCCAAGGCGAGTTGTCCGTCGTGCAGCTCAGGGAACCCGGTCGCATCGGCGGCGTTTCCGACATGCAGCGGCGCGATCGACGAAGTCATCAGCCATAAGCTCTTGTCGCCATCTTGCAGAACCGCAGCCGTGCCGGGCTGGTAGTAAGTGATTGTGCCACGCACGCGAACGCGCCGGCTCGAATTGGTCACATGGTAGCCGGTCAGGATCTGATTCATGGGCGTCAGCGGCAGCTCCCAGGGACTGGAGGCTGCGCGGCGAACCACTTTGACGCCTTCCATCGAGCTCACATGCAGCACGATGCCGGTCTGTTGCAGCTTGCTGTCAAACCGCCCCGAAACCGCACCCGTGACCTGAACTTCGGAATCGAGGAGCGTACTCAGAAGATCCTGGTTGTCGACATCGACTGCAGCGTCGATCTCGCCGCCGTCGGTGTGCAGCTGCAGCAGCGAACTACGCACATTCTGATGAATCACTGTGTCGGCATCGCGCACCACGGCATTCACGGTGACGAAGCGCGCATCCATATCACCCTGAATCAACTCGTCAAATGTAGCTGGTACCGGCGGGGGCAAAGTGCCGTGATGGATCAGTGTCACGCTCTTGGCCACAACGATGGGCCGGAAGCTCTGCTTGGTGGTGCCAGTCACCTCGACGCGGTCGCCGGGCTCAAGGAGACTCTCGGTGGGCCAATCGACGTAGAGGGCGGAGTCGCCGTCCTCGACAAAGAGCGCATGCTGGTAGCTGCGAACGTAAGTGACGGTGGCCTGGAAGTCGACGGCGAGCCCTTGTGCAGCCTGGTCATCGGTCAGAGCACGAATGGCGTGTGCGGAGGCGAGGGGCGTCGTCGGCTGCGCAAACGCGCAGGCGCAAGCCATGGCCAAAGCCAGGATGACAATCGTCTTCCCTATGCAGAAAGCGCCAGCAACTGCTCCCCGCAGTCTGGCACCCTCAACGTCCCCCATGTCCTGATCCTTCCCCTGTTGCCCTGCGCCCAGCCCCCTGTGGCAAGGCAGGCTTATCGATGTATGAATAAGCTTGAATTCCTTTAGTTTCTAGCACCTTCATCTTACCCTGAAAGAAAAATGATCTAATAGCCCTTTTAGGGCATGACGGAGATGTGTGCCGCTAGTAACCAGTTGACAAGAAAGATAGATGCCCTTCGCCTGCACTTTGGCGACCTGCCCCGACGCAAGGCGTTGTTTTCCAATGGAAAGCGGTCTTTGCTATGACGAATCCGATGGAAGTTCCGAGTTTTTCTTCTGCCTCCTTGCCCACTGGCACCCAGGCTCAACCCACCCGCCGAATCCATGTTCTCGGAGTGCCGCTGGACATGGGAGCCAGCCGCCGAGGCGTGGACATGGGGCCCTCGGCGATGCGAGTGGCGGGTCTCGAAGCCCGGCTTGAAGCGCTGGGGCACCAGGTGACCGACGGGGGCAACATCGTCGTGGATATTGCCGAAACGCAGGCCTTCGGCGATCCCCATGCCCGCTATCTGAAGCAGATTGCTGAGACTTGTACGCGCACGGCCGAAGCGGTGGTGAAGACGCTGGAGGATGGGCAGACACCGCTGGTGCTCGGCGGAGACCATTCGCTGGCGGCTGGCTCCGTGTCAGGGGTGGCAGAGTTCTATCGCCGCCAGAAGCAGAAGATCGGCTTGATCTGGATCGACGCGCATACCGACATCAACACACCGGATACATCGCCTTCGGGCAACGTGCATGGCATGCCGTTGGCTTCGCTGCTTGGGCTGGGGCCGGAGCCGCTGACCAAGATCTTCGGCTATGCCCCGAAGATTGCACCGGAGAACACGGTGCTGGTGGGCATTCGCGATGTGGATGCCGCGGAACGGGCGAATATTCGCCGAGCCGGAATCGAAGAGGTGTACACGATGCGCGATATCGACGAGCGCGGCATGCGCACCGTGATGGAAGAGGCTCTGCGTGCCGCCGGTCGCGGGACCATCGGCTATCACGTGTCGCTGGACATGGACTGGATCGACCCGCAGGATGCGCCGGGAGTGGGTACGCCGGTACGTGGCGGCGCGACCTATCGCGAAGCGCACCTGGCAATGGAGATTCTTGCCGATCATGGGCGCATGGTCAGCTTCGAGATTGTCGAGGTGAATCCGGTGATCGACGAGCACAACCGGACTGCCGATCTTGCCGTGGAGCTGGCGTGTTCGGCGTTTGGCAAGAAGATACTCTAGCCCCGATTGTGTCGTGGAGTTCTACACTGAAGCTGGAAATCTCTTTTTCTTCCTCAAGGGAGAATCAAGTCGTAATGACCCAAAAACTTCGTGTTGGGATTTTGTTTGGCGGGCGCAGCGGCGAGCATGAGGTCTCGCTGCTGTCAGCCGCCTCCATCCTTAAGGCAATCGATCGCAGCAGATTCGATGTGGTGCCTATTGGCATTACGAAAGAAGGCCGCTGGCTGGGCGCGGGCGACGCGCAGAATCTGCTCGACGGCGACAACAGCGCGGTGGTGCGGAAGCTGCGTGCGGGCGATCCCGAGACGACGCCGGGAGCCAAGCTTCTGCAGGAGGGCATGCCGACGCTGCTGGCGCCGGAACCGGGCTCGCAGAACTCCGCGGGCAAAGCAATTGACGTCGTTTTCCCAGTGCTGCATGGCACCTTCGGCGAGGACGGGACCATTCAAGGACTGTTCGAGCTGGCGGGCATCGCCTATGTGGGCTCGGGGGTACTGGGTTCGGCCGCGGGCATGGACAAGGACGCGATGAAGCGGCTCTTCGCACAGGCAAAGCTGCCGATTGTGAAGCACGTGACTCTGCTGCGCTCCGCGTGGGAGAAGTCGCCGCGCACGTCGATCGCGCAGATCGAGAAGACCCTCAAGTATCCGGTGTTCGTGAAGCCGGCGAATCTCGGTTCATCCGTCGGCATCAGCAAAGCGCACGACCGTAAAGAACTGGGGCCGGCGCTGAATCTCGCCGGCAAGTACGATCGCAAGCTGGTTGTCGAGCAGGGCGTGGGTGGCCAGAAGTCGAAGGCGCGTGAGCTCGAGGTGGCGGTGCTGGGCAACGACGATCCCAAGGCCAGCGTGGTGGGCGAGATCATACCCGGCAAGGAGTTTTACGACTACGAGGCGAAGTACCTTTCCGAAGGCTCGGTGCCGTTGATTCCGGCGAAGCTGACGAAGGTCGAGTCGAAGACGATTCGTGCCATGGCTGTCGATGCGTTTCGCGCTTGCGACTTGTCGGGTTTGGCGCGCGTAGATTTCCTGATGGAGCCCGACGGCGGCAAGCGGCGCATTTATCTGAACGAAGTCAACACGCTGCCGGGGTTCACGCAGATCAGCATGTATCCGAAGCTGTGGGAGGCGACAGGAATTGGGTACACCGACCTCATCACGAGGCTGATTGAGCTGGCGCTGGAGCGCCACGCGGAGAAGAGCCGCACGAACTACAGCAGGGAAGAGTAAAGATTCAGGGAACAGGGAACAGGGAACAGGGAACAGGGAACAGGGAACAGGGAACAGGGAACAGAAGGGCCTTCGATGGTGTCTAACTTCGAAGGACGAGGAGTCCCGCCGCGCGGGGCCATTGTTCACGGCACTGTCGTATGCTTGATTCCGAGGAACGAATCCGATGACACTGCTCGACGCTCCTGTCTTTGACGCTGCCCGCGACCGCCGCAATCAGGCTCTGCTCTATGGCGCGGCAGGCCTGTTCGTCGTGCTGTTCATTGCCAGCTGGTTCGTTTCGGGCAGACCTGTCGACTGGCCGTGGAACTGGTGGACGCATTTTCAGGGCCGGATGACGGCAGACACGTTCCTGGACGCGGTCCAGCAGAACAATCTAGCCAAAGCGTACGGAGTCTGGTTCCACGATCCTAAATGGCAACAGCATCCCGCCAACTACAGCGCTTATTCGTTCGATCGTTTTCAGCAGGACTGGAGCCCCACCAGTTCGGGCAACGACTACGGCGCGATCAGGAGCCACAAAATCGAAGCGGCCCGCATCTCCGGCAATGTGCTGATCCTGGGGATCTCCATCAACGGGCTGAAGGGCAAGGCCCTCTTTCTCAACTACGACCAGAAGATGCACACGCTGGGGTTCTCGCCGGTGGAACTGTATCTGGGGCCGTAGGCTCGGTCAGTTTGCGCCCGACTGCAGCTCGGTGAGTGTCTTTTCGAGACTGGCTCCGTCCTCCACATTCATTGCTTTTTGGGCAGGATCAATCTGGCGCAGCAACCCGCTGAGCACCTTGCCGGGACCGACTTCGATAAAAGCTGTCGCACCTGCGGCGATCAGCGCCTGTACGCAGTCGACCCAACGTACGGCTCCGGTGACCTGCCGGATCAGCGCATCGCGCGCAGCGTCCGCAGTGGCCACGAGGCCACCTGTGACGTTCGCTGCCACCGGAATCCGCGGCTCGGCGAGCGTGAGCGCGCCCAGAACTCGGGCAACTTCTTCCTGAGCCGGCTGCATCAGTGCGCAATGGAAGGGAGCGCTCACCGGGAGCATCACGGCGCGCCGCGCACCTTTGGACTTCGCGATGGCCGACGCGCGCTCTACGGCTGCCATCGCGCCCGAGATCACGGTCTGTCCGGGAGAATTGAGATTTGCGGCCGCCACGGTGAGGCCGGTTTCCTGAGCTGCTTCGGCGCAGGCCTCGGTGACCGCAGCTGCGTCCAGCGAGAGGATCGCCGCCATGGCCCCCTGACCTGCTGGGACGGCCTGCTGCATGGCCCGGCCACGCTCCTTGACGGCCCGTACAGCATCGGCGAACCGGAGTGTGCCGGCGGCCACGTGGGCCGACCATTCGCCCAGCGAGTGGCCCGCGGCAAGTGCCGGTTCGATGCCATGCTCGGCCAGCACGCTATAAGCTGCAACGCTCACCGTGAGAAGGGCGGGTTGCGTGTTTTCCGTGAGCTTCAGGTCGTCTTCGGGCCCTTCGAAGCAGAGCTTCGAGAGCGGAAAGCCGCAAGCCTCATCGGCCTCAGCGAAGGTGCTGGCTGCGATGGGGAAGCGTTCGGCAAGTTCGCGGCCCATGCCCACGGCCTGCGACCCCTGCCCGGGGAAGAGGAAAGCGATCTTGGTTGTCATCCAAGAAAGGATTGTATCGTGCAGATTTGCGTGGACCGCGAATGCTCCGAGGCCGAGGTTCAGGCGACTCGGTCGGGACGGAGGAGGCTTCCGCTGCGGCGCAGGCTCGATTGATGAGTGCCGACCTGCGTGATGCGACGGAAAGAGGGATCGAGCTGTGCGCGCGAACCAGAGCGCTCTCCAGCGGAATCGGGCGTCGAGGCGGCCGGGCGATCGTGCGGTTCCTGGTCAGGACTGACGGCGGTGCTTGCCTGCCCGTTGACGACGCTTCGATTGTGATTAAGCAAATGCAATTTCGCCTCCTGCGTTTTGCGCCAGAGGCTTCGCGAATGGCACGGTAAGACTCGCCTTCAAGCAGCTCTCCGCTTGATCCGGCGAAAGGGGGCGCGCGAAGAGGTAGCCCTGATATGCATGGCATCCGGCTTGCTGCAGAATGCGTTGCTGGTCCTGTGTTTCGACGCCTTCGGCGACAACATGCAGGCCCAGGCGCTGCGCCATCCCGATGACGGCCTCCACGACAGGACGTGTACCATCCGGGTCGGCGAGGCGCTCAATGAAGGAGCGATCGATCTTCAGCACATCGACGGGAATACGATGAATGTAGCTGAGCGAGGAGTAGCCTGTGCCGAAGTCATCCATGGCGATGTGGACGCCGCACTGGCGCAGCAGATTCATCTGGGTAACCACCGACGAATAGTCTTCCATCACGACGGATTCGGTCAGTTCCAGAATAAGATGGCTTGGGTCAAGGCCAAACTCGGTGAAGACGCCGGCGACTGTGTCGGCAAAGTCGTCGCGGGCAAACTGCAGGGCCGAGATGTTCACTGCCATGCTGACTCGGGGAAGGCCGGCATCGTGCCATGCCTTTAACTGGCGGCAGGCCTCGCCCAGAACCCAGTTGCCAATGGGCACGATGAGCCGTGTGTCTTCCGCAACGGGGATAAAGCGCGCCGGGGAAATACTTCCAAGCTTCGGATGGTGGAAGCGCAGCAGCGCTTCGAAGCCGGTAAGTTCTCCGGCTTTCGAGTAGACCGGTTGATACACGAGACGGAGGTAGTGCTTCTCAAGAGCCACACAAAGCGCTTCTTCGATCTCCAGAACCTCGCTGGCTTCCTGGCTCATGGCGGGGGAGAAGACACAATAGCCATCGCCTGCCGACTTTGCGCGAAAGACCGCGTAGTCGGCGTTTCTCTCGAGAATGTCCGCGGTCGCGCCATCGCGCGGATAGACGCAACTGCCGATCGAGGCGGTCACGGTGATCCGCGAGGAGCCGGCATAAATGGGCTTGGCGATGGCTGAACCAAGGCGGCGCGAAATCTCGACGGGGTCAAGCGAATCGTCGGTGCCCGGGATGACGACCATGAATTCGTCCTCGCCCATGCGAGCCACGGTGCCGGTATTCAGGGGGCTGCGGCTGAGCCTCTCGGCGACGGTACGCAGCACATAGTCTCCGGCGTCGTGTCCGAACTGGTCGTTGACGCGACGGAAGCGATTGATGTCGATCCAAAGGATGGCGACGGAGCTCTTATGATCCGCGGCTCCGGCGATGGAGGCTTCAATTGCCTGCACGCCGGCGCGGCGGTTGGGCAGTCCGGTAAGAACATCGACGTAGGCGTTATGAACCAGCTCGGAGCGAAGGCGCCGATGTTCAATAACCAAAGCGGCGAGTTTTGCCGCGCTCTCCGAGATATCCAGTTCGTGCGCCGATGGCTTGACGCGCGAACGCGAATAGACCGAAAGTGTGCCGGCGAGGCGATCTGTCCCGCTTGCGGAAAACGGAATCGACCATGCCGAGCAGACATCGTTGGATGCGAGAAGGTCGCTCCAGGGCAGTCCGATCTCGCCTAGCTGGTCAACAATGTGCGTCTCACCAGACGCACTCGCCTGGCATTCGGGGCTGTCGGCGAAGTCTGTCCCGACTTTTTCGAGATAGCCATCGAGCCGCTCCGAGCCGTCGGAGCATGCCGCCAGTTGAAGGGACTTACCGCGCCTGTCCAGCAGATGGACCGCGCACGTCCAGCCCTGGTTGCGGGCGACGACAACTTCTACCAGATAACGCAGAATTTCGTCCGACTTCAGCTCGCCGGGCTCGGAAAGCATTTCAAGGATGCGCATCTGGCCGCGATGAAGATCTTCCAGGAGCCTGCGCTCTTCCATCTCGTGCTGGAGTTCGCGGGTACGCTCTTCGGCCCGTCTCACCAACGTCAGCTCCGAGGTCCTTCTAGCCGCTTCTTCGCGCCGTGCTCGATCGCGCTGACGGAAGCCGAGAGCGAACATGGCGCCGCAGGCCATGAGTGACAGTCCCTGCACAGCCATGATCCAGTTGCGAATTCTGCGCAGTTCGTCGAATTGGGCCCGGTTTGTTCCGGCACGAAGGAATGCGGAATCGTGGTCAATTCGCCAAGTGCCAGCTATGCTGAGCCCCACGAGGACGACCATGGAGAGCAGCAGCAGTGTGAACATTCGGGATGTTGCTTTCACGTCCTGCCCTCGCAATAGAATTGGCGAAAACCTAGCTCCCTGTCAGTGTGCGAGGTACTTCCGGCGCCTACAATGCGTCTTTTGGGGGTATTACCGTGCTTTTGACGGTTACTGAAGTGGGAGCCAGGATAGCTCGGATGGAGGTAGAGGTCGGGGAGCAGATTCCAGCAGGCTTCTCGAACCGCAGAAACCGGGGAGCAGCCGGTCGCCTTTTGCGAATCAGTTCCAGCGGCTCTTGTCGTCGTGGCCCTCGTCGATCGGACGTCCCTTGCTGTCGAATCGGACGGTCCGCCCCTGCGAGCGCATGTACACCTCGAACTTGCGCGCCGCACGGCGTCTTTTCCACCGGTAATAGGCGTTGCGCATGCCGTACCAGCGTTCGCTGAAGACACGGCCGAATCCACGCCGTGGCACAGCGCGCACGTAAATCAACCCGAGGATCGCGCCTCCCAGCTGGGCGAAGGCAAAGACCCGTTGCTGGCCGAAGAGCATAGCCAGACACACGAGTCCGTAGATGATGGCCAGATAGCGTGCCTTGATGCCGATGACGAAGAACATCAAGAACTGGACGTCGCCGTAGAGGTATCCGATCGCCATCAGCATGCCGAAGATGGCGCCGAAGCACCCGATGAGCGGAACCGGCTCGATGGGATAGCCAAAGGCTGCGCCTCCGACAGAGAGTAGGATGGCCGCCACAGCTGTTCCCAGCACTGAGGCGGCGTAGAGCCCCATCACCCAGCGGTCGCCATGATACGGCTCCAGAAACCCGGCCAGAAACCACAGGGAGAGCAGCTCAAAGAGAGTACCAAGGAGCCCAGCGTGGACGAAGCTGTACGTGAAGGGCTGCCAGATGGCTCCGCGCAGGGCGAGATCAGGCCAGAGTTCGAGGATCTGGGCGAAGCGGCTGGCGGCTGCGGGCGCGGCAACTCCGGCCAGAAACAGCGCAAAGAAGGCCGCGAGATTCAGAAGGACAAGGCGTCGTGTCGCACCCTTGAAGTCGGGAAAAGCAAATGGTGTGGCGCCTATGCGGGGCATCGTAGTGAACAGGGTAAACCGTCTCCTGCGAGGGTGTCATGTGGGCCTATCGAGTTCCCTCACGTTCGTTCCAAGTTCGGCGATCCGCCAGCCCGACGACGGATCCGCGAATCGACGGTTTGCGCGAGACGGAACCCATTCGCCCCTTGATCGTCTCTATTGTGATGTGGGCTCGGATTGCCCATGCGAGGTCGCTCGCAAGGGTCGGCGGCCGAGTACAGCCTGCAGGAGATCGGTTGGCATGAGGTGTTCGTGTACACCTCTTGTCCGTGAGCTGAAGGGGGAGCGCGGGGATGGTGTATTCTCCGCAGTTGAGAGTTCCGCACAAGCGGGAGCGCCCCCCTTGACCTCGGAAGGGGTGCTCCCTAAAACTAGCGGAGTCGTAGTGCGAAATACGGTCATCCTCCAATGGAAGTGGCCCAGGAAAGGAGGCTGCGATGCCAAGCTGCCCTGAATGCGAGAACAATCTGGATGTTGAAGAAGAAGAACTGGAAGAGGGTGACGTGGTCGCCTGTGAGGAGTGTGGTTCGGAATACGAAGTCGTCGGCGTCGATCCGCTGGAGTTGACCAAAGTGGATGAGGACTTGGAAGAAGAAGACGACGACTATACTGAGGAGGAAGAGGAGGAAGAGTGAGCTCTATTCCCCGGTTCGCGACCAGGCTGTTCCTGGCCATTTTGTTGGTGAGCGTTGTGGCCGCTCCGCACGGTGCGGCGTTCTTGGCGCAAGCGCAGAATTTGGGACAGCGTAACGTGTCCGGCAGCGTGGTGGATGATCGATCCGTGCCCGTGGCAGGCGCGACCGTCTTTCTCAAGAATCAAAAAACCAAGTCCATTCGCAGCTATACCTCGTCGGCGGACGGGCGTTTCCGTTTCGCGCAGGCGGTCATGAGCGACGACTACGATCTGTGGGCGGAGAAGGACAATCGTAAGACCGCTGTGAAGACGGTCAGCTCGTGGGACGCGCGCAAGGAATTCGAAACTGAATTGAAGTTCAAGTAGGCCGTTCTCTGTAGAGATCTTAGCCCTCGAGCTTTTTTGTCACCAGCTCGTTGAGGAGCGCTGGATTGGCCTGTCCCTTCGACGCTTTCATCACCTGGCCCACGAAAAAACCGGCCATCGTCTTCTTTCCCGATCGATACTGCTCGACCTGTTTCGGATTCGCGGCGATGACCTGATCGATCAGCGCTTTAATCGCCGAGGCGTCGGTGATCTGCTCCGGTTTTTCGCGTTCGTAGACGGCAGGGAAGTCTTCACCCTTCTCGAAGCAGATGTCGAAGAGCTGCTTGAGCTGTTTGGAGCTGATCTTGCCGTCTTCGAGTAAATCAGCAGCAAGGACAAGCCCAGGCATGGAGATTGGCGACTGCTCCAGTTCGAGGCCTGCCGCCTTGAGACGGCCTCCGAGTTCGCTCAACAGCAGGTTGGCCACGCGACGTGGATTCTTCGCGGTCTTAGCCGCAGCTTCGAACCGGTCGGCAAATTCGCGCGAACCGGTGAACGTATGCGCATCCTTCGCACTGATGTCGTACTCGGCGATCATGCGGGCGCGTCGAGCCTCCGGCAGCTCGGGGAGTTTCGTCTTTGCTTCGGCGAGGAAATCGGTCGAGACGATCAGCGGCGGCAGGTCCGGCTCGGGGAAGTAGCGATAGTCGTGGGCCTGCTCCTTGGAGCGCATCGAATAGGTTCGGCCCTCGGCCGGGTTCCAGAGCCTCGTCTCCTGCGCCACGCGCCCGCCCGATTCGATGGTCTCGATCTGGCGCTCGATCTCGTATTCCAGCGCCGACCGGATGAAACGGAAGCTGTTCACATTCTTGACTTCGGCTTTGGTGCCAAAGCGCTCTGCGCCTCTTAGCCTTACGCTTACGTTGGCATCGCATCGAAGCGAACCTTCTTCCATGTTGCAGTCGGAGACGCCGGTGTACAGCAGGATTTCCCTGAGCCGCGTGAGGTATTCGAAGGCCTCGTCCGGAGTGCGGATATCGGGCTCCGAGACAATCTCAGCCAACGGAGTTCCGCAACGATTCAGATCGAGATAGGTGCGCGTGGCCGAGTCGGCAAAGCCCTCGTGGAGGCTCTTGCCCGCGTCTTCTTCCATGTGCAGGCGGGTAATGCCGATCCGTTTGATCGACCCGTCAGCGGTCGGCACGTCGATCCAGCCACGCTCGGCAATCGGCTTGTCGAACTGCGAGATCTGATAGCCCTTGGGCAGGTCGGGATAGAAGTAGTTTTTGCGCGCGAAGATGGAGCGTTCGTTCACCGTGCAGTTCAGCGCCAGGGCGGCCAAAGTGGCGTACTCGACGGCCTTGGCATTGAGAACGGGCAATGCCCCGGGGAGTCCGAGGCACACCGGGCAGACGTTAGTATTCGGCGACGAGCCAAAGTGATTGGCGCACCCGCAAAAGGCCTTCGTCACGGTGAGTAGCTGGACGTGAACTTCGAGTCCGATGACAGGTTCGTACTTAGCCAGAACGTCGGGCGAGAGCGCTGTTGCAGCCATGATTAGCTTTAATTTTAGCGCTCTGCCGGCCTCGCTACGCGCGGCACTCCGGCTCGGCTTTGTGTCCTACTCCGCCGGATCTTCGGCGGTGAAGGCCGAGCAGCACGGCTTCTCGGTAGCGCGCAGATTCATCAGCTCCAGACGCGTGCCGTCAGGGTCATACATGTTGAACTGGCCCTTGCCGTCTTTGCCCATCTTCGGCGATTGATCGTGGGTCTGGCCGAGGCGGTTGCTTGCTGCGAGCATCTTGTAGGTATCGAAGACCGAGGTCTCGCCGATCGCCATATGGTCCATCACGCCGAGTGTGTGCTGTGAGACCTTGGCCGGATCGCGCGTGAGCATGTATTCGATCCAGTCGTGACTATCGGGCGTCTGCTGGCTCACCCAATCGATTTCCGTGTCGGTCATCCCACCCCACCAGTAGGGGCGGAAGCCGAGCAGGTCGCGGTAGAACGTGTCTTCCTTGGCGCGGTCCTTGACCAGGAACCCGACGTGAATGATGTGGTGTCCGAGAGCGTTCGGCGCATCGGTTTTGGCCGTTGCAGAGGGTTGCACGAACTGAATCTTGTTTCCCTCGGGATCGAGCACCTCGAACCACTTGCTTCCATCGGCCCCCTTCGTCACCTTGGCCGGGACTTTCCAGCCCTTTGCCGCAAGATACTTCCGCATGCCTTCGGCGCTGGTCGTGTTCAGAGCCGCGTGGTCCAGGCGGCTGATGCCCGCGTCGGTCGGCAGGGGCAGCACTTCGACAAACTGCGTCGCGCTCAACGCGTAGCGGGCGCCCTTGGCGTTCTCCGGGTCGGGCTCCTTCACCGCGCCAACCACGTCGAGGTAGTAGTGCTCGGTTATGGCGGGATCGGTCGCGTAGATGGCTAGATGAGAAATTCCCGTGATTTTAGGGCGCTCGGGAGCGCCTTGTGCGGCTGCAGAAAGAGTGAGCGTGAGAACGAAGACAGCGGCGAAAACCCTGGAGTTCATGCGGCACCTCGAAATGTTCGGCCGCATCACATTAAATCGATTTGTTGACAGATGCAAACCTGAGCTCGCTCTTCCGGAACCGCTCCAGCGCGACACCCGTACAGATGAGTGGGCGCCGGTGCGGGGAATTGTCCTTTTTTGCCGCAGCGTGCAATAAATCCTCGACGCAATCGTCATGGAAAGAGGGGCCAGAATATGGGGCATGTGTGTTCGTGGTGGGCAGGTTATCTGCTGGCGAGTCCCATTCGCCGGTTCTCTCTGAAGCCCGAAGAACTCCTGCGGCCCTGTGTCTGGTCGGGGATGACAGTGCTAGAGCCAGGGCCTGGGATGGGTTTCTTCACTCTTCCGTTGGCGCAAATGATCGGCGACTCGGGGCGAGTCGTCGCGGTGGATATCCAGCCGCGCATGCTCAGCGCTCTACAACGGCGTGCGGCAAAGGCGGGGCTTGCGCAGCGCATCGAGACGCGTCAGGCACTGCCCGATTCGCTGGGCGTTGCCGATCTCGCCGATGCCGTCGACTTTGTGCTTGCCTTCGCGGTCGTACACGAGATGCCTTCAGCCGAGAGATTTTTCTGCGAGGTTGCCGCCACGCTCAAGCCAGGCGGCCGTGTCTTATTTGCCGAGCCTGCGGGCCTTGTCACCCAGGAGCGCTTCGCGGAAGAACTAGCCGCGGCGCGGGGCTGCGGATTGGTTGAAGTCGACCGGCTGCAGGTGAAACGCAGTCAGGCGGTGCTTATGGCGAAAGAGCGCAATTGAGAAGCAACTGCGGCCCTTTACAATGCACGCATGCGCCTCCAATCGATCGGGCTGTCCGCCGCGACATGTGCCGTTGTGCTCTGCTCCAGTGTTTCTCTTGCCGTTCAATCTCCGCTGTCTACTGCTTCACCTTCCGAACGTGCTGAAGCACGCGCGATCTTTAAGGAGCTGATCGAAATCAATACGACGGACACGCCCGCGGGCAGCGTCACGGCGAGCGCCGTCGCAATGCAGAAACGATTCCTGGATGCCGGATTTCCGGCCGAGGACGTTCAACTGCTCGGGCCCGATGCCCGCAAGCAGAATCTTGTGGTGCGTATGCGCTCTGCCGGGACGCCGACCGAGAAGCCCGTCGTTTTCCTTTGCCATCTCGACGTGGTCGAGGCGCTGCGTTCGGACTGGCACACCGATCCCTTCGAGTTCGTGGAGAAGGACGGCTACTACTACGGCCGTGGTACACAGGACATGAAGGACTCCGATGCCGCGTTGGTGGCAACTTTCCTGCGCCTGCATCGGGAAGGGTATAAGCCGCGTCGCGATCTGATCCTGGCTCTAACGGCCGACGAAGAAGGGGGCAAGTTCAACGGAGCTGCCTGGCTGGTGAAGGAGCACCGCGATCTCGTGGATGCTGCCTATGTCATCAATCCCGATTCCGGGGGAGTGGAACTGGATCATCGACACCCCATCGTTGCCGATGTGGAGGCGACAGAGAAGGTCTACGCGGACTACCAGGTGACGGCGCTCGATCGCGGAGGGCACAGTTCGCTGCCGCGGCCAGACAATGCCATCTACGAGCTGACGACAGCGCTGAACAGGCTCGCTGCGTACTCCTTTCCCTTCGAGCTCAACGAAGTGACGCGGACGTACTTCGCGAATCTCGCCCAGCGCGAGACAGGGCAGACTGCTGTGGACATGCACGCAATCCTGAGCACGCCGCCGGATCTAACAGCTTCAACGAGACTGAGCTCTGAACCGAGCTTCAACTCGAACTTCCGGACCACGTGCGTCGCCACGCGCCTCTCAGGGGGGCACGCGAACAACGCCCTTCCCCAGACGGCGCAGGCAAATGTGAACTGCCGCATCTTTCCGGGGCATTCGCCGGAGGAGATTCGGCAGCAGCTGATCGCTCTCTTCGGCGACCCGAAGCTGGCGGTGAAGTACGTGTCGGATGCTGGGCTGGTCTCCGAGACGGCACCGGAACGGAAAGCGATCGCGCCTCCCGCGCCCATCAAAGAGGTCTTCGATCCCCTGACGCGGATCACGCAACAGATCTGGCCGGGTGTTCCGGTCACGCCGGTGATGGAGAACGGCGCCAGCGACTCGATCTACTTTGCCTGGGCCGGTATCCCTTGCTATGGTTACTCGGCCATCGCACTCGAACGCGACGACGACCGGGCGCACGGCCAGGACGAGCGGCTGCCCGTCGATTCTTACTGGAAGTCGCTGGACTTCTTCTACGCCTTCACCAAAGCCGTCGGAGATGCCGGTCAATGAGCGCAATCAAGCGCGTTGCGGTCGTCACCGGCGGCGCGCAGGGTATTGGCCGGCGTACCGCAGAGGTGCTCGCCGAACGCGGCTATGCTGTCGCGATCATCGATCTGCACGAGCCTACGGCGACAATTCAAGCCGCGGAGGCTGCGCGCGGTGTTGCGTATGGCTTCGCGGGCGACATCACGAACGAGGGAACGGTTGCCGAGTTTGCGCAGCATGTCCTTGATCGTTTCGGCCGCGTAGACGTGCTGGTGAACAATGCAGGCATCAGCCACATTGCACCCGCCGAGGATACAAGCTCTGCGGACTATCGCCGCGTCCTCGAAGTGAACCTGGTGGCGCCGTTTCTGCTTTCCCAGACCTTCGGCAAAGAGATGCTGAAGGCCGGTTCGGGTTCGATCGTGAATGTCGCTTCAGTGGCGGGGCTCTTGGCGGTGGCTGATCGCGCCGCCTACAACACCTCGAAGCATGGACTGATTGGCCTGACGCGGACCCTTGCGGCGGAGTGGGGTGGGCGCGGAGTTCGCGTGAACGCTGTATGCCCCGGCTGGGTGAAGACGGAGATGGATGTGGCCGACCAGGCCGGCGGCAGCTACTCCGATGCCGACATCACGGGCCGCGTGCCCATGGGGCGGTTCGCCAGCCCTGACGATGTTGCTCGGGCGATCGCTTTTTTTGCCGATCCCGTGGAGAGCGCCTTTGTAAACGGGCACTGCCTCTCGGTGGATGGGGGCTGGGCGAGCGACGGGAGCTGGGAATCGCTGCGGTTCCGCAAGCGCTGATTCCTGCCAATTCCAGCAGGCTTAACCGTTCTGCTCGCCTCTCTTCGACAAGGCATGTCCTCTTCGCATGAAGCGCCGCTCGCCGCAGCGCGGTCCGGTAAACTAGAGACTGCATGATCCTCCCCTTCGTCCGCGAAATCTTCGCGGAGTTGGAGCATTCGACCGCCTTCGATCGCGTACAGAGGCACCTCAGTCTTGGTACGGGGCGTAGGCGTGTGTCCGGATTGACAGCCACGGCGCGGTCGCTCTACCTGCCATTGTTGGCGCGAGCAGCCCGCCAGCCCGTCATCCTGATCGTTGCGGACAATAAGGCAGCGGAAGCGCTCGAGCCTGTTCTGCGCGCGGGCTGTGAGCTGACGGGCGCGATCGATCCGGAACGCGTGGTGCGCTTTCCTGCCCACGATGTGCTGCCGTTTGAGAATCTTTCGCCCCACCCCGACGTGCAGGAGCAACGCGCGGCTGCGCTCTGGAAGCTGGCCACCGGGGCCATTTCAATTCTCATCGCGCCCGCGGAGGCTGCGGCGCTCAAGCTATTCGATCGTGACTACTACGCGAGCCTCGCCTTGATGTTGCGCCGCGGCGAAGAGGTCGATGTCGAAGTGCTCACCGCGCACCTGGCCAGTGTGGGCTACACGCAGATGGACCTGGTGGAGATGCCGGGGCAGTTTACGCGCCGCGGCGGAATTCTCGACGTCTACTCGCCTGAGTCGGACCGGCCAGTGCGTATCGAGTTCTTTGGCGACGAGATTGACACCATCCGCAAATTCGATCCTGAGACGCAGCGCTCGCAGGCAGGCCTGGATGAGACGCAGATTCTGCCGCTGACGGAGACGCCTGTGACGGAGCGCTTGCTCGCCGCGGTCAATGCACGGCTGAGTCGACAGCGCGTCGAGACCGAAGACGAAGAACTCGCTGCCGAAGCTGCTGCAGCTGGCGGCGTCAGCGTCTTTCCGGGCTGGGAGTTTTTCAGTTGTGTCGCCGGTGCAGAGAGTCATCTGTTCAAGCTGCTGCCCAAGTGCATGCTCTTTGTGGACGAGCCCGCCATGGTGCGCAACCAGATTGACCGCTGGTGGAACAAAGTCGAGCAGCGCCACGAACGGAGCGGCATCGGATCTCTGATTCGGCCGGAGGACATCTACCTGCGGCCTGAGATTCTGCAGGCGATGATTACGTCACACCCGGGCCTCGATCTCGATCAGCTTGGCGCCGTCGACGTTCTCGATGAGGACAACACGCTCGGCGAGATCGAGCTGAACTCCCGGCCGACGCTGCGCTTTCATGGATCGCTTCCTGCGTTGACCGAGCAGTTGCGTAATTTAATCGCCGCCGAGCAGCGCATTGTGCTTGCTGTGCCCACGCAGGGCGATGTGGAACGCATGGCGACAGTGATGCGCGAATACCAAATTCCCTATCGGCTAGGCAGCCGGCCTTCGCATCCGAGCAGCGACACGATGTTTGACGAAGCCAGCTATCTTGCCGGCGACCTTCGTGTGCCGGTCATTGTGCGAACACAGATTGCCAGCGGCGTCAGTTTTCCTGAGGCCAATGTCATCGTCTTCGGGGCCAATGATCTATCGGACGACGCGGACATCCTGGCGCGGCCCGAGCCGAAGAAATCCAAGACTGCAGCGTTCGTTTCGGATTTCCGCGATCTTGCTGTCGGGGACTATGTCGTCCACGTCGAGCATGGCATCGCGCAGTATCAGGGTCTGAAAGAGATCGTGCAGGACGGGCTCGCCGTCGAGTTCATGATTCTCGAGTTCGCCGAGCAGGCCAAGCTCTATGTGCCGCTGACGAGGCTCGATCTAATTCAGAAGTATCGCTCGACTGACGCAGGACCCGCGCCGGTGCTTAACAAACTGGGCTCGCAGCAGTGGGGCAAGACCAAAGCACGCGTGCGTAAAGCCATGCAGGACATGGCTGGCGAGCTGCTCAAGCTCTACGCCGAACGCCACACCGCGAAGGGCACCTCTTTTTCGCCGGACAACGAGTTTCAGCGCGAGTTCGAAGACTCCTTCGACTACACCGAGACCGACGATCAGCTGGTTGCAATTGAAGCCATCAAGCAGGACATGGAGGCCTCAACACCAATGGATCGCCTGTTATGCGGCGACGTGGGCTACGGCAAGACCGAAGTGGCCATGCGCGCGGCCTTCAAAGCAGTGCAGGACGGCAAGCAAGTCGCAGTGCTCACGCCGACGACCGTCTTGTGCTTTCAACACTTCGAGACTTTTAAGCGGCGCTTCGCGCAGTTCCCGATTCACGTCGAGATGATTTCGCGCTTCCGTTCGCCCAAAGAGCAGAAGGCGATTCTCGAGCGTGTTGAAGCCGGCAAGGTCGATATCCTCATCGGCACCCATCGGGTGCTCTCGAAAGACATTAGGTTTCAGGATCTCGGCCTCCTCATCGTTGACGAGGAGCAGCGCTTCGGAGTGCGCCACAAGGAGCGCCTGAAGCAAATGCGCAAGCAAATTGACGTGCTGGCTATGTCGGCCACTCCCATCCCGCGCACGCTGCACATGTCGCTCGTGGGTCTGCGCGATATGAGCGTCATTGAAACGCCGCCCAAGGACCGCATGGCGATTCAGACCGTGGTCGCAAAGTTCGACGAAAAGATTGTGCGCTCGGCGGTCGAACTCGAATTGGAGCGCGGCGGTCAGGTTTACTTCGTCCACAACCGCGTCGAGTCGATCTATGAAATTGCCGCGCGCATTCAGGAGCTTGTCCCCGCGGCGCGGGTCATTGTGGGTCACGGTCAAATGGGCGAAACCGAGCTCGAGCGAGTGATGCTCGCCTTCATGAATCACGAGTACGACGTGCTTGTGGCCACCACGATCATCGAGAACGGCCTCGACATCCCGCTTGCGAACACCATGCTCATCAATCGCGCCGATCGACACGGACTGAGCGAGCTCTACCAGCTCCGTGGGCGTGTGGGCCGCTCCAATCGCCGCGCCTATGCGTATCTGCTCATCCCGGGTGAGCAGGAGCTGAGCGAGACGGCACGACGGCGTTTGGCTGCATTGAAAGAATTCAGCGACCTCGGTGCCGGGTTCAAGATTGCCGCCCTCGATCTTGAGCTGCGCGGTGCAGGGAACATGCTCGGCGGGGAGCAGAGCGGGCACATCGAGGCCGTCGGCTTCGAGCTCTACACGTCGATGCTCGAGGCCGCCGTGAAGGAGATGAAGGGCGAGAGCGCAGAAGAGCGTCCAACCACACAACTCAATCTGGGCATCCCTCTGCGTATCGACGAGAGCTACGTGGCGGAAGAGAACCAGCGTCTACGGCTCTACAAGAAGATTGCCAGTGGTGCGTCAGAGAAGGCCATCGCCGATCTGCGGGCCGAGATGGAAGACCGCTACGGGCAGTTGCCTGATGCCACCGTCTATCTACTCGAGGCGGCTGCGTTGCGGCTGGAGTGTGAGCGCATGGGAGTGGCGCAGATCGATCGGCGTCGCTCCGAGCTGCAGATTCGTTTTGTCGAGAATGCGCAGGTCGATCCGCAGCACCTGATGCAACTCGTAGCGCGCAACGCCAAGCGCGGCGCTCAGTTCACTCCCCAGGGGGTGCTCAAGTACCCGCTCAGCACCGCGCGGCCCGATGAAGTTCTGCTCGAAATTCGTGAATTGCTTGCCAACCTTGCGCCGTCGCCGGTAAACGTATAGAACCCGAACCGGACCCGAGGAAACGTGAAAAAACTCGTCGCAACACTCGCTCTTGGAGCCTGCATGCCTGTCTCGTTCGTTGCCCACGCAGAAAAAGAGAAACTCGGCGAAGTGTATTGGAAGAAGGTCTTCGTGCATGCCTCCGATGAGTATTTCGATCAGGTCTACTTTCCTTATGAGCCCACGCAGGGGACGCTGGCGGGCTACCACCAGTACGACACGAAGCTCGAAGATCTGAGCAGGCCAAAGATCGACGCGGAGATTGCGGCTCTGCAGCGATTTGAAATGCGATTCGCAGAGATGAACGCGAAGGCGTCGTTCGATACGGAAACACGCGGGGACTGCGCGATGGTGCTGGGGAATCTCCGGTCCCAGCTGCTGACGCTTCAGACCATCCGCCCCTGGGAGAAGAGCCCCGATCTCTACTCATCGACGCTGACCAACGGGGCTTTCGCGATTATGGAGCGCAAGTTTGCCTCACCGGACGAGCGCCTGCGTTCGCTTGTGGCGCGCGAACGGCAGATGCCTGCGTTGCTTGAGAACGCGCGCGAGAATCTCAAGAACCCTCCGCGCATCTACACCGAGATTGCCATCGAACAGCTCCCCGGCATTATTCATTTCTTTGAGAACGAGGTGCCTGCAGCATTCAAAGACGCTCGGGATGCAGCGTTGATGGAAGAGTTTGCCCATGCCAACGCGGCCGTAATCGCAGCACTCGAAAGCTATCTGGAGTGGGTGAAGTCGGATTTGCTGCCCGTCTCGAATGGCGATTTTCGCATTGGGGCTGATACGTTTTCCAAGAAGCTCGAGTACGACGAGATGATCGATCTGCCGCTCGATAAGCTGCTTGAAGTCGGTTGGGCCGACCTGCGCAAGAACCAGGCCCACTTCAGTCAGGTGGCCGAAGAGCTCGAGCCGAACAAAGATCCACGCGAGGTTCTGGAAGAACTCGGGAAAATGCATCCAGCTCCGGACAAGCTGATTCCGACTTTCTCGGCGACATTTGACGGGCTGGTGAGGTTCATTCGCACGCACCATATCGTTACCATTCCGTCGGAGATTCGCCCCACGGTGGAGGAGACGCCGCCCTTCATGCGCGCCACCACGTTTGCCTCGATGGACACGCCGGGTCCCTACGAGAAGCACGCTACGGAAGCCTATTTCAACGTGACGCTGCCCGATCCGTCCATGACGCCGGCAGAGGTTGAAGGATTCATGCATTCGTTCAACGTGGGTACGGTGATTTCGACGGCGGTGCACGAGGCGTATCCGGGACACTACGTGCAGTTTCTTTGGGTGCCGCAGGCGCCGAGCCGGGTGCGCAAATTGTTGGGCGCCAACACCAATGTGGAAGGCTGGGCGCACTATTGCGAGCAGATGATGCTCGATGAGGGCTATGGGCAGCCGGGGCAGGGTGCAAAAGACGAGCGCGAATCGAAATTTCTACGGCTTGGCCAGCTTCAGGACGCGCTGCTGCGCAACGCCCGCTTCATCGTCGGCATCGAAATGCATACGGGCAAGATGAGTTTCGATGAGGCCGTCGAATTCTTCCAAAAAGAGGGCTATCAATCCAAGGAGTCGGCCCTTGTGGAAACAAAACGCGGTACGGCTGATCCGACCTATCTTTACTACAACCTGGGCAAGCTCGAGATCCTGAAGCTGCGTGAAGATCTGAAGAAGAAGCAAGGTGCGGACTTCTCGCTGGAAGAGTTTCATAACAACTTCCTCCGCCAGGGGTTTCCGCCCATCAAGATTGTGCGCAAGGCGTTGCTGGGCGACGATTCGCCGACGCTCTAAAAACTCAAGTAACAGGAGTTTCATCGATTTTCGCGATAAGGTTGAGAAGGGTCAACATTCATTGCAGGTATTTTGACGCGCTTTGCGTTTTACTTCTTTAGAGGAACGGGAGACGAGATGAGTCAGGAAGTACGAAAAGCAGTCTTTCCCGCGGGCGGCCTTGGCACGCGCTTTCTGCCGGCGACAAAAGTGATTCCCAAAGAGATGCTGGCCCTGGTGGACAAGCCGATCATTCAGTACGGGGTGGAAGAGGCCATCGCTTCGGGCATCGAGCACATCATTATCATCACCGGCCGCGGCAAAGGCGCCATGGAGGATCACTTCGACCACAGCTTCGAGCTGGATGCCACGCTCGAGCGCCGCGGCAAGAAGGAACTCTTGGCAGTTTCGCGCAGCGTCGCTACCATGGCCCGCATCAGCTATGTGCGGCAAAAGGAGCCGCTGGGACTGGGACACGCAGTTTTGTGCGCCAAAGAGCTGGTGGGGGACGAGGCATTCGCGGTCATCCTGCCAGACGATGTGATTGACGCTGACCCGCCCTGCCTCAAGCAGATGATCGATGTGTTCGATGAGCGTGGCGGCTCGGTGCTGGCCACGATGACCATCGATGGGCCAGGTATCTCGGCCTACGGTGTTCTCGCCGGTTCCCCCGACCCGGAGAACGAGCGCATCTATAACTGCACGGGCATGGTCGAGAAGCCGAAGCTGGAAGATGCCCCATCGAAGCAGGCCATCATTGGACGCTATGTACTGACGCCACGTATCTTTGAGTTGCTTGAGGAGACAAAGCCCGGCGCGGGTGGTGAGATTCAGCTTACCGACGGAATTAAAGGCCTGCTGAAGGAAGAGAAAGTGCTTGGCTATAACTTTGAGGGCAAGCGCTACGATGCGGGCGATAAGTTCGGCATGCTACAGGCTACAGTCGAGTTTGCGCTCAGGCGTTCCGATCTTGGGCCGCAGTTTCGCGAGTATCTGAAGGGGCTGACGCTCTGAAGTGGAGTTAGCGGAGCTGGCCCTTGCCTGGCAACGTGTTCGCGGAGTTAGCACAAACTCCCGTAGCCGCTAACTCGGCTATTTCACCCCTTCCACTTGATATTGCATCCTATCGACGGATGCTGATCCGGCGCGGGAACCTTGCCTGCCAGCACGCTATCGATTGCGTCACGCAGATTCTCGCCTGTTACGGGAATAGAGCTTCCGGGACGGTTGCTGTCGAACTGACCGCGATAGACGAGCTTAAAGTCTCTGTCGAAGAGGAAGAAGTCGGGCGTGCATGCGGCGTGATAAGCCTTAGCTACAGCCTGGGACTCGTCATACAAGTAGGGGAACCGGAATCCGAGCGTTTGCGCTTGTTTTTTCAGGCCAGCCGGGTTGTCATCGGGATAATTGTCGGCGTCATTGCTGCCGATGGCGACGATACTCACCGGTTCGCCGTCATAGTCCATGCCCAGCGCGGCCAGGCCTTTCTCGATGTGCTTCACGTAGGGGCAGTGAGTACAGATGAACATCACGAGCAAAGCCTTCTGGCCCCGAAAATCATTGCGCCGCACAATCTCGCCGCTGACGACGTCGGCCAGTGCAAATTCCGGCGCCTCTACGCCTAATTCCAAATCCATCGTTGATTCCGTCAGTGCCATGGAAATCCTCACAAATGCTGTTCGCCGTGTTCACGGTGCAGACAGCAGACCTAACTAACTCTGCTAACTGTGTTCACTTCGCCAACTGTGCTGTGTCTCAAAAGAGCCCCGGCTGCCGTCCCGGCATCGCCAATCCAAAATGTTCATAGGCGAGACGTGTTGCTGTGCGTCCGCGCGGCGTGCGGTCCAGAAAACCGATCTGAATCAGGAACGGCTCATAGACCTCTTCCAGCGCATCTTCCTCTTCTGCGAGCGTCGCTGCCAACGTGCCGAGGCCGACCGGTCCCCCGTCGTATTTCTGGATGATGGTGAGCAGAAGGCGGCGGTCGATCTCGTCGAACCCGTGCGCATCGACTTCCAGCAAAGTGAGTGCAGCATTCGCGGTTGGCCGGTCGATCGCGCCCGTGCCGCGGACCTGTGCATAATCGCGCACGCGCCGCAGCAAACGGTTTGCGATACGTGGGGTGCCTCGCGAGCGCAATGCGATCTCCGCTGCTCCATCTGGGTCGATCGGGACGCCGAGCACTTCGGCGGACCGCTCGACAATGACGCGCAATTCATCTTCGGTGTAGAACTCCAGCCGCAGCAGGATTCCAAAGCGCGATCGGAGGGGTGAGCTCAGCAGTCCCGGCCGCGTCGTGGCGCCCACAAAGGTAAACGGCCGAATCTCCATGACGTGCGTGCGCGCCGCTGGGCCCTGCCCGATGATGATGTCCAACTTGTAGTCTTCGAGCGCGGTGTAGAGCTTCTCCTCCAGCACCGGCTGCATGCGATGAATTTCGTCGAGGAACAGGACCTGCCTCTCGCGCAGGTTGGTCAGGATGGCGGTCAGATCGCCCTGAATCTGCAGAGCCGGCCCGGAAGTCTGTTGGAAGGCAACATCGAGTTCGTTGGCGATGATGGTCGCCAGCGTAGTCTTTCCCAGCCCTGGCGGACCGAAGAGCAGCACGTGATCCAGCGCTTCACCGCGGGACTTGGCCGCTTCAAGGGCAATTGCCAGCTGCTCTTTGGCTTTTGATTGGCCGATGAACTCGCGCAGCCAGCGGGGACGCAGCTTCAGCTCAAAATTCTGCTCTTCTTCGGAGCGGGAGGCGCTGACCAGGCGTTCCGGAGTGTCTTCTTTGGTACGGGCCATGCTGAGGGAAGTGTAGCTGCTGGAGGTGCAGGGGGCAAAACAACTGAATCGGAACCCTATCGGCACGCTTTGCAGGCGTTTTTGCAGAGCAGTCTTGGGCGCTGCAATCAAGTTGTAAGAATTCGCGCAAGTCTTTGGCCTGCTCCTCGTTACGCGCGTAACTTTGGAGTCTCCACGACTCAAGTTTGTTATTGATTCGGTCTTTTGAGATGACTTATGATTGCGCCACTCACAAGAATTTGCCACTCGTGTGAAGTGACTCGTTAGCTTTGAATTGCGAGCTTTCTAGTGGGTAGAAGCACTCGGTTGCGGCCGGCTGTTAAGCATCGAGTTAGGCGCACGGGCGCTGTTAATGCATTGCTAAATAAGGATCGGAACCGGATGAAGATTGGCAACGCCACGCCGGCATTACCTTCCGTCTTAATTCGGGTTTGCCGTGAAAAGGACCGAGCAGGCTCGGCAGAAGGCCAGGAGATTTCTAATGCGTAATCGGTTGTTCATGGGAGCACTTTCAGTTATTGGCGTTGCTATGTCACTTACTGGGTGCACCAATCCCTCGGGGCTGGATTCGATTGCCGTCACACCGTCGACACAGGCCTTAGCCGTAGGGCAAACTGCGGAGTTGAGCGTGACCGGGACGTACGGCAACGCGAATCATCTCTCGACACAGCCGGTATCGAGCGGGGTGACCTGGTCGTCGAATACGACGTCCGTGGCGACTGTGAGCGCGACTGGTGTCGTCACCGGAGTTGCAAGCGGGACGGCGACCATCACGGCAACGGCACAAGGGTTCAGAGGGCCGGTCTCTGCGACCGCGACGGTCACAGTGGGAGCGACCACCGGCACCGGTGGCTCAACCGGAGGCAGCGTAGTTTCGGTTGCCGTCATTCCGAGCGCACAAACCGTTGCAACGGCCGGTCAAACCACACAGTTTATTGCGATCGGAACAACCTCGACAGGTGCAACGCTGTATCTGACCAACGCCGTCGCATGGAGCTCGAGCACTCCCGGAGTCGCTACGATTGGCGCCACCACGGGCCTGGCCACAGCAGTCGGTGCAGGAACGACCACGATTACAGCCCTTTACACCGATGCTACGACAGGGTCTGTCGTGACCGGTGAGGCGACCTTGACCGTCTCCGCAGGCGCTTCGGAGCAATACACCTCTCTTTCGCTGCTTCCGTCGAGTTTGTCTCTGACTGCTTCGGGCCAGACAAGCCAACTGGTTCTTCTGGGTGTTGCAGGCTCTAGTGGGCTGACCGAGAACCTCACGAGTTCGCCGAAGGTGACATGGAGTTCCGGCACGCCGACGGTGGCAACGATCAGTGCGACCGGGCTGGTCACAGCGGTCACTGCGGGTGCCTCCACGGTCGTTGCTCAATTCACCAACAACGATGGATCGGTCGTCACAACGAGCGCGTCGGTCTCGGTCTCCATTACCGGCACCGGGACCTCACTGGAGTCAATCACTTCGCTGAGCATCGTTCCGGGTTCGATCACGGTCAATGATTTTCTGTTGTCAGGCCAATTCCTGGCGATCGGAACCTTCTCGCAGGCGCCCTATGTTCGGGACGTGACCAACGATTCGACAACGACATGGCTTTCGTCGGAGCCGAACTCTTTCCCGGTCAGCACAAATTGCACAGGGTCGAGTACCAACCCACCCGCCACGTGCGCGGGTTCGGGAGCCAGCGCGGGAATCGTGACGTCATACGCTGCCGGCGGCGCCGCGATCATCGCGGAATCCCAGAGCCTTGACGGCACAATTCAGACGGCAACGGCAACGTTTAGCTGTCCCTTTGTTCTTGCCAATCCGCCTACGCCGGGTTCCTGCCCGAGTAACAATGGGTCGTTGCCCTCGCAGCTGATTTCGACCCTGACGGTCTACAATCGCGGCCTCAATACAACCACTTGGCAGGTTACGGCACCCTCTGCAACAGGTACCGCCGATGTGCTTCACTGCGGTCCGGGCTGGACCGGTGCGGGCGGCTCGGTTTGTACGGCCTCCTATCCCACTACGACTGGAGGGGCGGACACCAAAGTCATCCTGACCTCTCCTGCCGGCGCGGGTGCCTTCGGCGGCTGGTCTTCGAACTGCACGCCTAGCGACGCGAGCGGCACTCCGATCGCCGGAGCAGGGACTGCGGGCGGCCCGAACTACTGCGTGGTCGATTTGGTCACTGACGACACAGTGGGAATCATCGTGAACTAGGCTTGCGAGCAAGCAACTGACGAAAGCCGCTCTCCGGGGCGGCTTTCTCTTTGGGGGTGCCCCAACGCAGCGATTTAGACTGGGTAGGTCCTCTTCCGCCTCTAAATGACCCACCGGTTCGCCCGCCTACGCCGCTTCCGCTTCAACTTTCCACAACGCGTTGCCGCCGGGCTCCTGCTGTTGTTCTTAGGGCAAGGCTTATGGATCATCAGCCGTCAAACGCTCTCGGATCGCGACTACCAGTACGCACGCTGTGGCCGCGAAACCTGGGAGAAGCCCTCGCCTCTTGCGGGCTATTTCACGACCTGCGGCAATCTGCGGGACGGGATCCTGGCGTATCGCCTGGCAGGCCTGCCTCTCACTCTGAATCTGCTGGCCGAGCGTGCCCTCGACGTCTTGCGCAAGCCCGAAGATCGCGTCGTGCAATCGGCTGGCGAAGTCAACTCCTGGGAGCTTCGCCATCAGCTCACCCATATCCTGCTCTTGCTGCGTCTGCCATTCCTCGGCGCCGGTTGTGTGCTTGGCGCGGGCCTCTGGTGGGTCACGCGACGTCTCTATGGCAATTTGGGCGGGTACACGGCCCTGGCTCTCTATTGCTTTTCGCCGCCGATTTTGCGCGCCTGCGGGACTCCCTCGCCGGAGATCCTCGCGACCCTTGGGGTCTATGGCGCGGTGTACACCTGCATCGGTGTGGCCCACGCCATGCAGGGCCCGCGACGCAAATGGCGGCCGCGTATCGTGCTGCTGACGGCTGTCCTGGGAGTCGCTGCAGCATCGCATATCGCCGCGCTGCCGGTGGCGGCTCTCCTCGGCTTGGTCTTTATGCTCTGGGTTGCTGAGGGACGACGCAGCCAGGTGTTGCCGGTCGTCTTGAGTGCTTCTGTGGGAGCGGTCCTCTTCGTCTTCCTCTGCTACAACCTCTCTCCCGACGCGTTCTCGTATGTCTTCCGTTCTGCCGACGGGTTCTTGGGTTTCTCGCTCGATCCGGCGAAGCGGTTCTTCGCTTCTCTGGCCAACGCAGGCGTTACGGTGGCAGCGGCTGCGGCAGTGCTGCTTTATGTGGGTGTGCGCCGCTCGCGCTACTTCGGGAACACGGCTCCGTTGCTTTGCGCCCTGATGCTTTTTGGGCTTGTCATGACGGGTGCGCCCGGGAGTCCCTTGCTTTGGGGCTTGCCGTTCCTGCTCACATTTGTGGGCGGCGTCTTCGCGGATGCGTATGAGAGCCCGCGCGGGCGCATGGCGATGGCGGCGGGCGCAGCGATCGTCGTCCTACAGGTGGTTTTCTGCGTTCTCAGCCTCCCCGGCCTGTTGTGAATGCGGACCTCCGCCGCCAGCCTATTTCGGTACATAATTGCGACCGCTCGTTATCCCGTTTATCCTTCTGCAAAGTAAGGACTTATTTCCCACAGATAGCCTTGTCCCCAGCCCTCCCGAGACGTTAAAATAAGGAGACATCTTGTGGCGCTCAGCCGCCCCACTTTCACTCCAACTATGGCGCTTTTTGGGCAGCCGTTTTAGCGGCTCGAAACAGGTTCAGAAAATCCCCTATGGCAGACGATCAGAATCCGCAACTTCCCCTTGGTGGCGGTACGCCGCCGAATCCAAGCCACATTCCGATCAACATCGAAGAGGAGATGCGCCACTCGTATCTCGCTTACTCGATGAGTGTGATCATCGGGCGCGCGCTCCCCGATGCTCGCGATGGGTTGAAGCCCGTGCATCGGCGCATTCTCACCGCCATGGACCGCGAGGGATTACAGCACAACAAGCGATACTCCAAGTGCGCGGGCGTGGTGGGCGAGTGCTTGAAGAAGTACCATCCGCACGGTGACTCATCTGTCTATGACGCTCTGGTGCGCATGGCGCAGCCATGGTCGTTGCGGTATCCACTCGTAGACGGACAGGGCAACTTCGGCTCTGTGGATGGCGATCCGCCGGCTGCCTACCGGTATACCGAGTGCCGCATGGAGAGCATCGCCGAAGCAATGATGGCTGATATCGATATGGAAACTGTCGATGATGGCCAACTTCGATGAGACGACAGACGAGCCGACTGTTCTGCCCACGCGAATTCCAACTCTGATCGTCAACGGTTCCAATGGAATCGCGGTGGGCATGGCGACCAATATTCCGCCCCACAATTTGACGGAGATTGTGAACGCCGCCATCGAATTGGTGAATCACCCGAAAGCGGGCCTCGCAGAAGTGTTGAAGCACGT
>Ga0181535_10001240_pt1 | contig 34002 bp, 32 predicted proteins | sample PEATcosm2014_Bin_44_FD_119774 | JGI IMG/M metagenome (GOLD analysis project Ga0181535, IMG submission 119774) | Peatland microbial communities from MTU Mesocosm Facility, Houghton, MI, USA - PEATcosm2014_Bin17_30_metaG | ecosystem: Environmental > Terrestrial > Soil > Wetlands > Peat | place... | reverse complement strand
CCTCTCCTCCGGCCGCCTCGGCGACGTCCCACAACGCCGCGCTGGCGCAGTCGAACCGGAGCGATACCGAAGGTGCCGCCATCAACGCCTTCGCGGCATCGCTCGCCGGCGGTGACCTACCCGGGGACGGAGCGATGGCCCATGCACTCGATGCGACAGCCGCGCAGCGGCCGGGGCCGAACCGGCAGGCCTCGGCCGAGCAGGCCCTGTCGCTCGCCCAGGTGCTCCTCTCGGGCGGCGGGATCACGCCGGGGCAATACCAGGCCGTCGTCAACGTCCTCCAGCCGACCGGGGCGACGGTGCCGACGACGACGGTGCCGTCGACGACCGTGCCCACGGTGCCGGCACCGGACCCGTCGCCCCTCGGCTTTCTCTTCGGTGGCCACCACCACGACCACGGAGGCGGACCGGGAAGGACCGGCTAGGACGGGCTGCACCGGAACGGCCGGAACCCGCGATGACCGGTTGGTACGCTGCGGCGTCGATTGAGGAGGACCGAGCCGTGAGTGCGCACCGAAGGGGCTGCAGCGTGTGAGCATCGAGGAACGTCCCCCGCCCTTCGACCCCGACGCACTCCGCGAGAAGTACCGGACGGAGCGCGACAAGCGCATCCGGGTCGACGGGAACTCGCAGTACGTCGAGATCGCCGGGCCCTTCGCCGAACTCCTCCGCGACCCCTACACGGAGGCGGTTGCACGCTCCCCTCTCCGAGACGACGTCACCGTCGCGATCATCGGCGGTGGGTTCGCCGGCCTCATCGCCGGAGCGCGCCTCCGCCAGGCAGGTATCGACGACATTCGCATCGTGGAGAAGGGTGGTGACTTCGGCGGGACCTGGTACTGGAACCGGTATCCGGGCGCGCAGTGCGACGTCGAGTCCTACATCTACCTACCGCTGCTCGAAGAGACCGCGTACATCCCGACAGAGAAGTACGTGCGGGCCCCGGAGATCCTCGAGCACTGCCGGCGCATCGCGCGGCACTTCGACCTGTACGAGCGCTCCTGCCTCTCGACCGAGGTCACCGGCATCGAGTGGGAGCCTGCGCGGTGCCGCTGGACCATCACCACCGACCGCGGCGACCGCATGTCCGCCCGCTTCCTGCTCATGGGGAACGGTCCGTTGCACCGGCCCAAACTGCCCGGCATCCCCGGGATCGGATCGTTCCGGGGGCATGCCTTCCACACCAGCCGCTGGGACTACGCGTACACCGCCGGGGACTCGAACGGGAACCTGGACGGGCTCTCGGACAAGTCCGTCGGCATCATCGGCACCGGCGCCACCGCAGTTCAGGTGGTGCCCCACGTGGCCGCCTCGGCCGGCGAGCTCTTCGTCTTCCAGCGCACACCGTCGTCCATTGACGTCAGAGCCAACCGTCCGACCGATGCGTCGTGGGCATCCTCCCTCCAGCCGGGTTGGCAGAAGAGGCGGATGGAGAACTTCACGCTGCTGACCTCGGGCGGCATGGCGCCGGAGGACCTCGTCATGGACGGCTGGACCGACATCATCGGGCGGCTGGTGACCCGACTGCGCGACACCGGCGGCACGGGTCCGGGCGAAGACCTGGCGAGCGTCCTCGAGTTGGCCGACTTCGAGAAGATGGAGCAGATCCGCTCGCGGGTGGACGCCCTCGTCGGGGATCCGGCGACGGCGGAGGCGCTGAAGCCCTGGTACCGGCAGTTCTGCAAGCGACCCTGCTTCCACGACGAGTACCTACAGGCCTTCAACCGCCCCAACGTGACCCTGGTCAGCACCGATGGCCGCGGGGTCGACCGGATCACGCCGGGAGGTGTGGTCGTGGGCGAACGGGAGTACCCGTTGGACTGCCTCGTGTACGCCACCGGGTTCGAGGTCGGAACGGACTACACGCGCCGGGCCGGCTACGACGTGATCGGCTCGCGGGGGCTGAGCCTCTCGGAGTATTGGGGCGACGGCATGAAGTCGCTGCACGGGATGCACGTGCACGGCTTTCCCAACATGTTCGTGGTCGGTCACACCCAGGGCGGCTTCACGGTCAACTACCCGCACCTGCTCGACGAGGCGTGCCGGCACGTCGCCCACATCCTCCGCCACGCCATCGACGGCGATCTCTCGACCGTGGAGGCGACCGAGCAAGCCGAAGAAGAGTGGCTGCGCACGCTGGCCGAGTCGGCTCGGGACATTCGCGCCTTCCAGGAGCAGTGCACGCCCGGCTACTACAACAACGAAGGTCGACCCGGTGCGGGGGGCTTCCTGGCCAGCTCGTACGGGAGCGGCCCGATGCCATTCTTCCAGCTTCTCTCCGATTGGCGCGAGGCGGGGACCTTCGCCGGGCTGGAGCGGCGGCCCTAGATCTTCACGGCGGCCTGCCCCAGCGCTCGGATCGACCCTTCCTTGCTATCTTCCCACTCCAGAAAGTCACCGGACCACGAGCACATCGAAGGGAGCGGAGAACACATGAAGACCGTCCTGATCCTCGGTGCCGGCTTCGCGGGCCTGGAACTGGCGACGAGGCTCTCGGAGGACGTCCCGGACGAGGTCGAGGTCACGATCATCGACAGCAGCGATGCGTTCGTCTTCGGGTTCTCGAAGCTCGACGTCATGTTCGGGCGCGAAGACCCCGCCAACGTGCGCCTTCCCTACTCCCGGCTGGACAAGCCCGCGGTCCGATTCGTTCAGGACAAGATCGTCTCCATCGACGCCCGGCGCAGGCGGGTGACCACCGACACGGCGCAGTACGACCCTGACATCCTGGTGGTGGCGCTCGGAGCCGACCTGGATCCCACGGCGACACCGGGACTGGTGGAAGAGGGTTCCGAGTTCTACTCCGTGTCCGGCGCCACACGCGTCCGCGAGCTGCTGTCGGGCTTCGGAGGGGGCGACGTCGTCATCGGCGTGTTGGGCAACTTCTACAAGTGCCCGGCCGCACCGTACGAGGCGGCCCTCATGCTCCACGACTACCTGGAGCAGCGAGGTCTGCGCGAGGAGTCGACCATCAAGGTGATCAACCCGATGGCGACCCCGATCCCGATCTCGCCCGAGGCGTCGGCCGGCATCATTGCCGCACTGGCCGAGCGCGACATCGACTGGTGGCCCCAGTCGAAGGTCACCTCCCTCGACCCCACGTCGAAGGTCGCCACACTGGAGGACGGGCGGACGGCCCGGTACGACCTCTTCCTAGGCATTCCCGTGCACCGTGCGCCGCGGGTGGTCGAGGAGTCGGACCTGGCCGAGGACGGGTGGGTCGCCGTGGATCACACGACGTTCGCCACCAAGTTCGAGAACGTGTACGCCGTCGGCGACGTGACCAGCGCGCCCGTGCCACGGGTCGGCGCCATCGCCGAGGGCGAAGCCCGGACGCTGGCGGACGTCCTCGTCAGCCAGCTGCGGGGCGGGATGGCGCCCGAGCCCTACCGCGGGGTGGCCACGTGTTACATCGAGTTCGGCGGCACCAAGGTGGCGCGCTTCGACGCCAACTTCCTGTCGGGACCCAGCCCCTTCGGCACCTTCACCGAGGCGTCCGAGGCGGTGGCCGCATCGAAGGTCGAGTTCGGCGCATCCCGGCGGCAGCGCTGGTTCGGCATCGAGCCCTGAGCGACCCCTCGGCCCGAGGCGCCGTGGGACAATGGGCCATCACACATCGTCAGGAGTCACCGATGCCCCACCATGCAGGCTGGTTGAGAGCGCGCGCCGCCGTGCTGGCGTTCGGCTGCACGCTGCTGAGCCTGCTGGCGGTCCCGGGCACGGCGGATGCGGCACCGAAGACACCCACGTATTACGTCTCGCTGGGTGACTCCTACGCAGCCGGTTACCAGCCGGGCCTGGGAGCAACTCCCGGCTACGTGACCCTCGTGGCGCAGAGGACCGGTCTCACGCTGGCCAACTTCGGGTGCAACGGGGCGACGACGACGTCGCTGCTGACGGGGATCGGGTGTCCGCTGACGCTGCCGCACACGGCGGGCGCCGTGGCCTATCCCACCACGACGCAGGCTGCGGCGGCCGAGGCGTTCCTCAGCGCCCACAAGGGCCACATCGGCCTCATCACGGTCAGCATCGGCGGGAACGACGTGACATCGTGCGCGACGAACAAGAATCCGATCAGCTGCGTGGCGGGTGCCGCCACGACCATCTCGAAGAACGTCACCACCCTCGTCGCAGGGCTCCGCGCCGCCGCCGGTCCCCGCGTCCCCCTCATCGGCCTGACGTACCCCGACATCATCCTCGGCCTGTACGTGTATCCCACGCACCCACCGGGCGCCGCACAGGTGTCGCTGGCCAAGCTGTCGGTGGTGGCGTTCAAGTCACTGATCAACCCGACCCTCACGAAGGCGTACGGGTCGGCGGGTGGGGTGCTGGTGGACGTGACCGCTGCGACGGGCGCCTACACGTCGCTCACCCGGACGGTGCGGCTCCCCCCCTACGGCACCATCCCGGTGCCGGTCGCGAGCGTCTGTACCCTGACCTGGTTCTGCGCCGAGGGCAACATCCATCCCACCACACGGGGGTACACGCTGATCGGCAGGCTCGTCGTCGCCAAGTTCACCGCCATGCGCCGGATGTGAGCGCCGGGTCGTGACCCTGGCCGCCGGACTGGTCCTGGCGCTCCTGGCGGCGATGGCCCTCAACGTCGGGTACTTCGTCCAGCACGGCGCGGCCAACACCATGGTCTCGCTCTCGCTCCGGCACCCCTTCGCCTCAGCCCGGCTCCTGGTGACGAACCGCCAGTGGATGCTCGGGTACGGCGCCGGATGGATCGGCTGGGGTCTCTACATCGCAGCCCTCAGCCTGGCGCCCCTGTCGCTGGTGCAGGCGGTCTCCGCGGGTGGGGTGGGGATCCTGGCCATCCTCGCCCACCGGCTCGGCACGCCCCTCACGCGCCAGGAACAGCTGGGCACCTGGATCGCCGTAGGCGGCCTCGTGCTCCTCGGGCTCTCTCTCACCTCGGACGTCACTCCCACCTCCCCGGCCCGGAGCACGACCCTCATCATCGTGATCGCCGTCGGCGCCGTCCTGGCCGCTGTCCTGGTGCTGCTGGCGCGCGGATTCCGCCCCGGAGCCCTCCTCGGGTGCGCGGCCGGGATCCTCTTCGGCGTGGGCGACCTGGCCACAAAGGGTGCCGTCGACGGCGTCGGGTTGCTCTTCGTCCCCATCCTCCTGGTGTGCACCGCACTGGGCTTCGTGACGCTGCAGCTGGCCTTCCAGCGCGGCCGGGTGCTCGAGACCGCCGGCTCGTCCACTCTGGTCAACAACCTCATCCCCATCGTCGGCGGGATCGTCGTCTTCCACGAGCCGATCCCCTCGGGGTTGCCGGGGATCGCCCGGGTGGCCAGCTTCGTCGCCGTGGTCGCAGGCGCCGTGCTCCTGGCCAGCGGGCGGATGCACCCGCAGACCGGCGCACCGACCGCTCCGCTCTCGGCCCATTCCTGAGGGCTGCAGGGATGAACCGGACATCACACGCGATCGGTCGATGGGCCTGGATCGCCATGATGATCGGCGTCGGCGTGGAGTTCGCGCTCGGTGTCGCGTGCCTGGCACTCCTCCCTTTCCGGCGGCCGGACCAATGGTTGCCGCCGCAGAGCAAAGTCGTCTACTCGGCGCACGCCGCCCTCGGTGGCGTCCTCACGATCGCCGCGGTGGCCATCGTCATGACCATGGCGAGCAACCAGAGATTCGTGCGCCTCGGCGCGCAGGCGGGCCTCGCGGGGCTCCTGCTCGGCGCGGCAGGCGGCACGTTGTGCGCCTGGCATCCATGGCGGGTGACCGGAATGGGGCTGATGTTCGTCGGCTCGCTCATCGCCTTCTCCGGGTACCTCATTCCCCTGGCCGAACCTCAGCCAGACACGCCGGCGCCGCAAGGCCCCGCCCGAGCCGAGGCCCCGCCTGTCGAGTGGTGACCCACTGGGTGTCGCGCCACTTCGTCCTCGCGAGCCCGATTCCGTAGAATCACCCGTACACGTCAGAAGAGGACACATCGATCCCTCGAGCGATGGGAGGATGCCGCGCCGGGGATCGAGATATGAAGACGTAGCTTCTCGTCAGCTGCGCGACCAGGGGATGACATGAAGATCGCAATTGTCGGAACGGGAGCGATGGGCTCCGTGTATGCGGGCCTTCTCGGCAAGGCGGGCCACGAGGTGTGGGCCATCGACATACGTCAGGAGCACTTGGACGCCATCGCGACCTCCGGCCTGAGCGTGACGGGGGCCAGCGGGACCTACGTGGTCGACAACCTGCACGTCGGACGCTCGCCCCGGGACGCCGGACCCTGCGACGTCTGGGTGATCGCCACCAAGGCGGCGGATGTCGGGACGGCGGCAGCGGAGATCGCTCCGCTGCTCCAACCCGACAGCGTGGTCATGGCATTCCAGAACGGGCTCGGTGCCGGTGAGCGGGTCGCGCGTTACATCCCGGATGGGCACATCCTGATCGGGATCGCGGAGGGATTCGGATCGTCGATCCCCGAGCCCGGCTCCGTCCACCACGAGGGGATGCGACTGATCCGGATCGGCGAGTTGCACGGTGGCCTGACCCAGCGGGCGCAGCGGATTGAGCAGGCGTGGCATGACGCCGGCTTCAACGTCAGAGCCTTCGCCGACGTGACGCTCATGATCTGGGAGAAGTTCCTCTGCAACGTGACGCTCAGCGCTCCGTGCGCGGCCTTCGACGTCACGGTCGGTGAGCTGATGGCAGACAGGGAGTCCTGGAGGGTCGCCCTGGGCTGCACCTCAGAGGCCTACCGTCTCGGCCTCGCCCAGGGGATCCGGTTCACCTTCGACGACCCGCTGCGGTACGTAACCGAGTTCGCCGCCACGATCCCGAACACCAGCCCGTCGATGCGCCTCGATCATCTCGCTCGGCGGCCCTCCGAGATCGACGCCATCAACGGCCAGGTCGTCGAATTGAGCCGGGGACTCGGGCTGGAGGCGCCCTACAACGAGACGTTGTGCGCCATCGTGCGCCATCGCGAATCGCAGTTCACCTGAGGGCGACCGTGCTGCGCACCCTGCGGCACGCGGATCGAAGTCATCGCCGAGAACGGCGACCGGCCTTGAAGGCGTCTGCAACTCGTAGTTGAAGCGCGCCGCGAGTCTCTGACCGAACGGCGCCGACGCAAATTCATCATGGCGTCGCGAGATGTCAGCGGTCCGTATCTAGAGAGGCCGTTCAACCGAGTGTTCGACAGAAGGTCCTTGAAGCCTTCGCGTCCCCCGCCGCTCCTTCCCTCGCTCTTGCGAACGCCGCCGAGGTGCGCTGAAATGCACCGGCTACCACCGGCCGAACGCCAATAGGTCAGGGGAATGGTGGCCGGCCAAGCCCTGTGTGGATTTCCGGGGCTGAGCCGCGCCCATCTGAGCATTGTTCGTCCGTTGTGTCATTCAGCCCGGACGGCTCTATTTGATGCTCCAAGCAGATCGCGAACATCAGGGGTGGGGGCGGAGGCTTGAGGTCTGTGTACGCCCGGGTCGCCGCCCCCCACTACCGCCTGAAGCGACGAAAGTGTAGGTCGTCGCCCCGTGGAGCGCATGCCCGAGCCTGGCGATCTCATCGCCGCCTTCAGCCCCCAGCCGGGCTACCCGTACCCTTGTCCTGACGAAGGAGGGCAAAACTATGGAAGACGTGAGCCAGCTGATCTCAAAGGTGAGTCAGGAGCTTGGCCCCGACGCTTCGGATGAGGAGGTCAGCGAGAAGGTGCTCGAGGCCATCGAGGCACTTCCGGAATCAGATCGGGCGCAATTGCTCGAACAACTGGTCAAGGGGGTTAATTCTGGCCAACTTCGCCATCTCGACAAGGAAGTGGAGGCTGCTGACCGGCCTAGGCGGCCGCCTCCTCGATCATCGGGTGCTGGTCACTGATGGCCTTAACCCATGCGCGATGCATGAACTCCGGCCGGGTACATAAGCACACGCGTAGTCCAATCGTTCGAATACAGGTTTCGGCGCCAGGATCTTCAGCGCCGCTTTGCCGAGGTGAAGCCATGGCGGTGCCTGGACTCCCCTACTCGTCCGTCGGCGCTTCTCCCCCTGCGGTATCAGACTTTCCCGCTCCGTACTCAGACATATGCCGTCGGACGGGGGAGTCTGTCGGCAAGCGGGTGCTGGGCCGCGGGGTGTTGTTCTCTACTCACCCTGCGGCCCGTGCTCGCCCTTCCGTGCGCTCTGGCCTTCACTGTGCGGGAACGATTCCGGAGGGAACTCGTGACTCTCTACCTAGTCGAACATTCGATCAGTGACCTCACCGGCAACAGCCAGAAGAGCCTCGGCTGTTTCGGTCGTGAGCACGGTCACTTCTGGAATTGCCCTCACCGCGCAGCGGGCGGTCACGGGTCCCCTTGCCGACACCAATGCGGTTAATCGCCGTCTCGGATACCTCCTCCGGATCATCGACCTCTAGTGCCGGGCGCTTGACGACTGGTAGCGGCTCGCCACAGACCGGGCGTGGGAGACCGAAGCGAGAAGTGGGCGAAAGCGACGGGGCGCGATCGTTGCCGGCGGTGCAGGAGACGCTCGAGGCCGGAAAGGGTGCAATCGCGCGGTACGACAAGTACCTCAAGACGCTCAACGGATGCACCTCCGTGAGCTTCTCGGACAGCGGTCAGACGATCGCGGGCACTGCTGGCGCCATGTCGTTTCCGACCGTCGGGGACTTGTCGGGCGACTATGCGATGAACTTCACGATCGAGGGTGAGTCGGTCGGATTGGATGTCGTGTTCTTCCGGGCAGGTCAGTACGACGGCGATCTCGAGTACGTGGACTTCTCGCCAGACACGAGCACGATGCAGGCCTTCGCCCAAGAGGCTGCGGCCATGGTGCGCACTGGGGCAGTCTGAAAGACGGACTCTCAGACCCGCCAGACGATTCGGTCGATAGAAATACATGAGCGGTCGAACGAGTTACGGCCGCCGCGTTGCTCGACACCTTCGGCGCGTGCTCTCGGCACGCCTCCACGTGCCAGGACTGGCCAGTTCGATCCCGCCAGAGGCCCTTCCAGGCTGGCTCTTGGCGGCAGTAGGTGGCCTGCAGCTGCCGGGACTGGACCATCCGGAAGCACCGCCCCGGCTGGGGCTGAAGGCGACGATCAGGTCGCCAGGTTCGGGCAACGGGTCCACTCGGTCAGTCGCGTACTTAGCCGTCCTTCTCGGCAGACGGTGCCAGGAGTGACCGCGCCAGGGCCTCCATGCTCTGCTGAGCTCGGTCGCGCACCCAATCGGGCAGCGGCACGTCGTCGCCCCGCGAGGCGCGCTGCCCGACGCCACTCCTCGACGTTGACATCGGCGACCAGAGCCTGTGAACACGTCTGCGTCCGCAGCTCCTCGCCGATGATGCGCGCCAGCCGCTCGAAGCGTGCCCGGTCCAACTTGCCGGTTGACGCGCGCCCTGTCACCGCGACCTCTGTTGACAAACGGGTGGTCCGAAGTCCGGCGGAAAAACTTCGACACCGCCCTGACCTGCACTTACGGAGTGGGCCGTAGAGGACTCGAACCTCTGACCCCTTGCGCGTCATGCAAGTGCGCTACCAACTGCGCCAACGGCCCCGTCAGCGAATGACCTTACCACCGGGCCAATTCCCCACCGGGCGGGGTGGCCGGCCATCGAGCGCAGCCGCGTCCGGGGAATTCCCTACAATTGAGGATCGTGACCGCCAGCGAGAGCACCAGCACCACCACGACCGGCACCGCCACCAGTCCACTCCCCGACCTGGAGCGGCACCTCGAGCGCATCGCCGAGGACGGCTACACGGTCCTCCCGAACGCAATCGAGCCGGAGTTGCTCGACGAGGTCGATGAGGCCCTCTTGAAGCTGGAACACGACCTCGGCACCGTACCGGCGGACAACCTGTTCGAGGGGCTGCACACGTTGCGGGTGTACAACCTGCTGGTCCATGGGGCCACGTTCCAGAAGATCCCGGTGCACCCGAACGTCCTCCCGGTCGTCGAGGGCGTGCTCGATCCGGGGCTCCTGATCTCGTCGCTGTCCTCCATCGCCATCGGTCCGGGCGAGCAGGCCCAGCCGATCCATGCCGACGACCAGCTCATCCCGCTGACCCGACCGCACGTCCCGATCATCTGCAACACCATGTGGGCCATCACCGACTTCACCGAGGAGAACGGGGCCACCCGTCTGGTCCCGGGCAGCCACCTGCGCGACGAGCCCCCGAATCCCCTCGAGCACTACGACACGATCCCCGCCGAGATGCCGAGGGGGAGCGTCCTCGTCTGGGTGGGGAGCCTCTGGCACGGCGGCGGCGCCAACCAAACCGACCGGCGTCGGGTCGGTATCGCCATGAACTACTGCGCCGGCTACATCAGGCAGCAGGAGAACCAGCAGCTCGGCGTGCCCCCGGCACTGGTCAAGACCTTCTCCCGCCGGCTCCAGGAGCTCATCGGCTACTCGGTCTACAACGGCCTCGTCGGCCACATCGACAAGCAGCACCCGGCCAAGGTCGTCCTCGCCGGGGACGAGGGGGTCGACATGGTCTGGGATCTCCTCAGGATCTGAGGGGTATCAGGCCGCCGGCGTCAGGGCCGCCGGGACGAGGGGCCACTGGTAGTCGAGGGGGTCGATCGGGATCATGCCCTGCGAGATGCGCCACCCGTCGTACTCCTGCGCCCATTCCCGGTGCCACTCGATCTGGTCCTCGTGGAGACGGATGAGATCGCACTCCCGCAACGCGTCGTGTTGCGAGGCCAGAGCGAAGAGCACCTCCATGGACGCGATCGCATCGACCGACGCGTCGTGCGCGCGCATGATCTCGATGCCGTAGTGACCGCACAGGTCGACGAGCGTCCGTCGGCCCCTGCGCTCCGGATCGAAATGACGATCGATCACACCGGCGTCGAGCACCGGTCCGCTCCATCCCCGCTGCACGATGCCCCGGCCGCACATCTGCACGCCCTGCGTCTCGAGCATCGTCAGGTCGTAGTCGAGTTTCATCCCCGCCAGCGGAACTCCGCGCCTGCCCGCCGACACCACGGCATCCGCCAAGAGGCTGACCGCCGCGTCCAGGGGCATGCCCTCGTCCCGCGCCCGTTCGGTCGAGATGCCGTGCACCTCCGTCGCATCGGCAGGTATGTCGCGTCCGGGGTCGATGAGCCCCGACCAACTCCGGACCACGACCCCGCCGACCACCTGGACCAGCGCGTACGAGACCGGCACGTCGTTGAAGCGGTCGATCCCGGTGGTCTCGAGGTCGAATCCGAGCACCTCGCCGGCGGTCCACGCACCCATGACATGGAGCATTGCAGCGGGGTGTGACACAGCGGCGGATACCTCACCGCCAGCCCTACAACCTCAGATCACACCCTCGTCGATCATCGCGTCGGCCACCTTGCGGAATGCCGCCACGTTGGCCCCCACCACGTAGTCGCCGGTTTGGCCGAACTCGGCGGCCGCGGCCAGGGTCATGGAGTGGATCGAGGCGACGATGGAGTGCAGCTGCGCGTCGACCTGCTCGGACGGCCATGGAAGATGCTCGGCGTCCTGGGCCATCTCGAAGCCCGAGACCGCCACCCCGCCGGCGTTGACGGCCTTGCTGGGTCCGTAGAGGATGCCGGAGTTCCGGAAGATCTCGGCCCCGTCCGGAACCGTCGGCATGTTGGCTCCCTCCGCGACCAGGGTCACCCCGCCGTCGACGAGGGACCGGGCGTCCTTGGCCCCGATCTCGTTCTGCGTCGCCGACGGGAAGGCACAGTCGGCCGTCACCGACCAGAGCGGGTTGTGGTCCGAGGGCACCGCCGGCGTGTACACCGCGCCCGGGAACTTCTGGGCGTATTCACGGATGCGCCCGCGGCGGACGTTCTTGAGTTCCAGGACCCAATGGAGTTTCTCCGCATCGATGCCGGCCGCGTCCAGGACGAATCCGTCCGAATCAGACAGCGTGATGGGCACCGCGCCGACGTCGATCAGCTTGGCCGCCGTGTAGAGCGCGACGTTGCCACTACCCGACACGAGGCAACGCTTGCCCACCAGCGACTCGCCACGCGTGGCCAACATTTCCTGCGCGAAGTAGACGACGCCGAAGCCCGTGGCCTCCGGCCGGATCAGCGAGCCACCCCATGTCGGGCCCTTGCCGGTCAGTGCGCCCGTGAATTCGTTCGTGATCCGCTTGTGCTGCCCGAAGAGGTAGCCGATCTCCCGCGACCCGACGCCGATGTCGCCGGCCGGGATGTCGGTGAACTGCCCGATGTGGCGGTACAGCTCGGTCATGAAGGACTGGCAGAAGCGGCGCACCTCGTTCTCGCTCCTGCCCTTGGGGTCGAAGTCAGCGCCGCCCTTGGCGCCCCCCATGGGCAGACCGGTGAGTGCGTTCTTGAAGGTCTGTTCGAAGGCCAGGGACTTGAGGAGCCCGAGGTTCACTGTCGGGTGGAAGCGCAGGCCGCCCTTGAACGGACCCAGGGTGCTGCTCATCTGGACCCGGTACCCACGGTTGACGTTGATGTCCCCCCCGTCGTCCACCCATGTGACCCGGAACAGGATCACCCGCTCCGGCTCGACCATGCGCTCCAGGATCCGGGCCCGCCGGTACTCGGGGTGTCGCTCGAGGACGGGATGGAGGGTCCGTACCACCTCCGTGACCGCCTGGAGGAAGTCCGGTTGGTCGGGATACCTGGCGATGACGTCCGCCGCCAGCGCGTCCACGTAGGCCGTCGTCATGACTCCCAGTCTGGCAACGTCGGTCACCGGCGATAGGACCGAAGGTCACATCCCGCGGGAGACCTTCTCGGGAAAACCCCCGCTCCGATCCCTCGACAGCTACCGTCACGGGATGCACGGCCGCACCTGGTCCCGGCGGCGGCGCTCCGTCACTGTGGCTGTCGCGGTCGCGCTGGCCGGAGCGCTCGTCGCCGCGGCCCCGTCCGGAACTGCCGGCGCGATGACGGCGGCCGCGACCGTCTCGGACCCGGCGGCCCTCGTCCGTCCCCTGGACGGCACCGGCACGGGACCGGTCAGCCCCGGGACCGTGGGTGAGTTCCCGGGTGCCGACACCCCCTTCGGCATGATGCAGTGGAGCCCCGACACCAGCCCGGACGCCGTCCAGTCCGGCGGCGGGTACGCCTATTCCGACAGCCACATCAGCGGCTTCAGCCTCACCCACCTCAGCGGCACCGGGTGCCCCTCGTACCAGGACATCCCGATCCTCCCGACCATCGGCACCGTCGGGAGCGCTCCGGGGTCCGACGTCGCCGCGTTCTCCCACGGGCAGGAGCACGCGTCACCCGGCCGCTACCAGGTCGAGCTCGGCCCGGCACCCATCTCCGTCTCGCTCGCCGTCACGACGCGGACCGGCATCTCGAGCTTCCGGTTCCCGCGCGGCACCGCGTCCAACCTCCTCTTCAAGGTGGCCGGCAGCGCCAATCCCGTCACCGCGGCGAGCGTGCACACGGTGGGGCACGACAAGGTCGAGGGCCAGGTCACCAGCGGGCAGTTCTGCCAGACGGGGACCGACTACACCTTGCACTTCGTCGCCGTCTTCAACCGGCCCTTCGACTCGACGGGCACCTGGGACGGATCCGGCACCACGGCCGGCAGCACCGCGTGCACGGGCTCGTCGTGCGGCGCCTACGTGACGTTCGACACAACAGCCGAGCCCCTCGTGCTCATGAAGGTCGGTATCTCCTTCGTCAGCACTGCCGACGCGGCGCAGAACCTCAGCTCGGAGGATCCCGGGTGGTCGCTCCAGAACGTGAGCGCGCAGGCGCAGTCCAAGTGGAACGCCCTCCTCGGCCGCATCGCCGTCGGCGGGGGCACCGCAGCACAACAGCACACCTTCTACACGGCGCTGTACCACTCGCTTCTCTTCCCGAACATCGTGTCCGACGTGAACGGCCAGTATCCCGGCAGTGACGGGAAGGTGCACACGGTGCACGGACGCGAGGAGTACGCCAATTTCTCCGAATGGGATATCTATCGTAGCGAGATACAACTCGTGTCCCTGCTGGCCCCGCTCACCGTCGGCGCCATGGTCCAGTCGCTGGTGGACGACGCCGAGCAGACTGGCTGGTTGCCCAAGTGGGCCATCGTGGGTGGGGACGAGTCGCAGATGAACGGCGACTCGGCCGACCCGATCATCGCCGACGCCTACGCCATGGGGGTACGCAATTTCGACGTGGGCGCCGCACTCACGTACATGGTCAAGGGGGCGACGCAGAACGAGACCGGCCACGGCCTCGAGATCGAACGCCAGTACCTGAGCCAGTACCTGTCCCAGCACTACGTCAACGCGGGGTCGCTCGACCTGACCTCCATCGACTACTCCATCGGCGGCTCAGTCACGTTGGAGTACACCATCGACGACTTCGCCGTCGCCCAAATCGCCGCGGCCGAGCACGATGACCCGGTGGTCGCCGCCATGATACGGCGCGCCGCAAACTGGGAGTACGAGTTCAACCCCGCCACCGGCTACATCCAGGCCCGCGGCACCGACGGAAGCTTCCCTCCCGGCCAGGCGTTCGAGGCGTCGCAGCTCGAGCCGGGAGGGCAGACAGGATTCGAGGAGGGCAACGCTGTGCAGTACACGTGGTCAACCCCCCAGGACCTGGCAGCGTTGGCATCCCTCATGGGCGGGGACGCCGCGGCAGCCGACAAGCTCGACACGTTCATGAGCTCGCTCAACGCGACCCGCAACGCCCCCTACGACTGGTCGGGCAACGAGCCGAGCGAGTGGGCGCCGTGGGAATTCGACTACTTCGGTGCGCCCGCCGACACCCAGCGGTCGGTGCGAGCCATCGTCGACACCGCGTACGCCGACGCACCGGTCGACGAACCGGGCAACGACGACCTGGGCGCCATCTCCTCGTGGTACGTGTGGGCGGCCCTCGGGCTGTTCCCCGTGACACCGGGCTCGGCCACCCTGGCTCTCGCCAGCCCCCTGTTCCCGTCTGTGACGATCACCCTGCCGGACGGCCACCGCCTCGTCGAGGACGCCCCGGGGGCGGCGGCCTCTCGACCCTACGTGCACGGCCTGAGCGTCAGCGGCGTGACGGGACCCGCCGCCCTGCCGTCGGGGGCCGGCTGCACCGGTTCGCCTGTGTCCCGCTCCCCCGCCGGGACGTGGGACCTGCCTTGGCTGCCGGCGTCCGTCATTCGGACGGGGGGCACCGTGCACTACACCCTCTCGAGCTCGCCCGACCCGGCCTGGGGGTCGTCGCCAGGTGACAGCCCTCCCTCCTTCGGAACCGGAGCGCTGCCAGCCGTCGGATTCTCGTCACCGAGCGGCGCGACGACCGTCGTGGTTGGACAAGCCACGACCGTCCAGATCGGCATAGCCCCTGCGGGCAGCGGCGCCGTGTCGGTCCACTGGCAGGCGACATCGGTCGCGGGCGGACCGACGGTGTCACCGTCGTCGGGGACACTCGCTCTCGTGCCGCCCGACGGGGCTCCCGGCTCGACCGCCGCCTGCGGTGTTCCGCACCCCGCCTCCCAGATGCTGGCTGTCACCGCGCCGACGGCAGGGACCTATGCCGTGCACATCAGTCTGAGCACCACTAGGGGCACGCAGCTCCCACCGGTCGTGCTCGATGTCGTGGCGCAGCCTTGATTGCCCGGGGCCGGAGCCGGGGTCCTACCAGGCGTCGAGCGTCTGCGAGGTGAAGTCGATGATCGCCAGGAGGCCTCCAAGGCGGCCAAAGACCTCTTCAGAATCGAAGGCGGGACCGGTGATCTCCCGCTGCGCAATGAGTGCCGCCTCTGCACAAGTGTCCAGCATCAGGTTCACCCGCGACGCCAGTGCCAGATCCGGGCATGTGTTCGCGGCCAGCCATGCATTCGCATCCCGGGTAGCTGCGGCCAGTTCGTCCGCCGCCGCCAAGATGGCGACTTCGTTCACGTTCAGTGCCATTGAGAACCGGCCTTCGGCGTTCGTCACGCGCCGCAAGACGGCCGTCGCGTTGTAGCGCCAGAGCACCTGTGTGGTTGTTGGTTTGTCCATGGAATCGGTGGACGGTCAGGCCAGATCCTCCCGTCGACCGTGATTGTGGCGAAGAACGGCCGCCGCTTGTAGAGCCGTTCGAACCTGCGCCCACAAGCTCCGCACAACAGGCCGACGATCAACACGCGGAGAGGCAGCCGGCACCGACGACCGGCGGTCCTTCCGACGAGCGTTGTCCGGGCGTTGTGACGATCAGTCCGGTCGGCTCTATTTCGTGCCCAGTGCGGACTGTCAGCATCCGATGGGGGGCGGTGACGGGGGAACGGGGCTTGTGTACGCCATGGTCACCGCCCCTCATGCCTAGATCCCGGCTTCCCGCGCGAATCAGCCCGCTGCCGAAACCTGCCACGAGCCGAGTCTTGGTCCGAGCGCGGCGCAGCACTCGGACCCGGGGAGAAGCGACCGCTCTTCCCATTCCGAGACCTCGATCAGGCACCGCCGCGACTGAACAGCCGGAGGCCGCCGAGCATCGCACCGCCTGCGACGAGTAGGACGACCGCCAACTCCAACTCGGCCAGGATGGGCCCTCCCGTGAAGGCGAATGGTGGCGGTATCGAGGTCGCGGCGGCCGTCCTCGGCGCTGTCGCGAGGACCGTGGGGTTCGTGGTTTGAGTGGTCGTCGCGGGCGGCGCAGTCGTCGTCGCAGTGGCGGTGGCAGTGGTGGGCGCCCTGGTGATGGTGACGTTGATTTCCTCACTTACAGTCGTGCCGGGAGCCGCGCTGGCGCCTGCGGGCGCTTCGGCGAGGATCGGCAGGGCGAGAGATGCGACCAGCGCCAATCCGGCTAAAGAGAACGCCCAGAGGACGCTCAGTTGCGTGACGAGGTTTCTCGAATACTTGCTCATGACGAACCAACTCCAATGGCTCAGCGACAGACAAACCGAGGCGCTCAACCTCGCCAATACTCGCCGGCCTCCTCCGCAGGCTACCCCTGCAATCGTGAGTGCACCAGGATCTAAAGCGGTCCGGGTCCACATGTCGGCGAGCAGGTCGAACACAATGGGGCGGCGGGCGGTATCGAACCACCGAACAGGGCTTTGCAGGAGCTCTTCCGGGGTCTGTGACGGTTCATCCGAGACCATAGTTCCAGGTCACAGTTCATGGATGTTCTCGGACGTTCGACTTGGTTCATGGCTCATGTGGCATCACGGCGGCATGAGATCAGAATCCAGACCAGAAGGGGGGCGGCCGGAGGCGGAGTGAGGACACGAAGCGAAGCGGCGTTTCACAGCGACCCTTGACCGGTCGAAGAGGACCGAAACCACAATGAATCTGGCCGCCGTTAGGGTCGCCCCGTACGGCATCGGGGGCATGCGAGGATGAGTTCAGCGACCTACCCGGCAAGCGCCGTATTTGCTCGCACGAACGTAAACAATCGGAGAGCGGCATGGCTGAACCAGACCCGGTGACCGAGCTGAGCGCCTTCAGCAGCCCGAATGCGACACCAACGGAGTGGTCTCACGCTCGGGATGAGCTGACGGGCGCTGAGGTGTATTGGCTTTCGACGGTTCGGCCTGACGGCCGCCCACATGTCACGCCCCTGTTGGGAATTTGGCTCGAAGGGGCTCTGTACTTCTGCACTGGATCGAACGAGCGAAAAGCGAAGAACCTGTCGGGAAACTGTCATTGCATCTTTACGACGGGGCAGAATACCCTTGACGGTCTCGATCTCGTGATTGAAGGAACGGCCGAAGCTGTGAGCGACGATGCGGAGCTTGGACGAGTCGCCACCACCTACGAGTCGAAGTATGGACCGCACTTCGTCGCACCCGATGGAACATGGTCAGGTCTGGGGGACGCCATTCGGCGAGCAGAGGTTTTGGTCTACCGCGTGGCCCCCGAGACCGGTTTCGGATTTGGCAAGGGAGCAAGCTTCAGTCAAACGCGCTGGAGCTTTTGACGTCACCCTGCCCGTGTACATTGCCGTGCCGGTGGGACGGTGCGGCACGACTGGGATACCCCTGCACCGCCTCGCTAGAGCGACGGTACAAACATCAGGGAACGAAGCAAGTCACTCGGATGCTGATTCTCTTTCCTGCGGTCACGGTGATCGGTGGGTGGGCACAAAAGCCCGACGGCGGGACGAACTTGCCACTGCTGTTCTCTTCATGGATTCTCGGAGTGATCGCTGCAACCTCGTACTCTCCCACCGGCACCCGTACCCGAAAGGTTCCAGTCATAGGAACGTGGATCGTAACGACGCGGTGACCGTGGACCGATAGCTCAACGGTTCCTGGGATCAGTGCTCTTGCCCTACCTGGCGCGGTCCCACCCTCCATCCCGAGCGTCCCGCTGATCGTGCCGTAGACACTCCGAGCGCCTGCAGGGTGGGCGAAGCAGGCGCTCACGGCCAGAACGAGAGCAGGAACGACGAGAACAGATCGGATTCGGCGCATCCGCAGATTCCTTCCAGGGTTGGGTTCACAAGATAGGACTCCGCCGAGGAGCTCTCGGTTCCCCTGGCCCGATCATGCGCCAGTCCTCAGCTACCCCTGCCCTGGCCCCGTTCGCTGCCGGTCGGTGGCCTAAGGACGACGTCGGGGTTTGGAGTCAGGGCGAGCCCGAATGTCAGGCGGGCACCTCGTCCTTGAGGTTGTTCTTCCGCCACGAGCGGAGTTCTTCGTTGCCCTCGTGCCCGTGGTCGGCGACGGCATGCTGGGCCGCGGCCGTGATGACCTGCTCCTCTTCCCATGCCATTGTCAGGGTGCAGCCCTTCTCGTTGGGAAGTCTCGGCAGTCGGGCTCATCCCTTGACGTACGACAACTTTTCGATAATGAGTCCGTCGGTGACCTTGAATAGATCGACTCCCCGCACGTGGCCACCTTCCCAGCTGTAGCACCAACGCTGCACCACCCGGTCACCCGCGCCGAACGTCTCTTCCGGCTCGAACTTCGAGGAGGGGTCATCAAAGATGCCCTTCCAGGCATCGCAGATCTGCTCGTGCCCCACATGCGGGGTTCCGTCGGGTGCCGGTCCGGTTGCGTCGAACAGGCAGTCGTCGCTGAGGTAGGACATGGCAGCTACGAGGTCGTGAACCGCCCAGGCCGCTCCGAACGCCTCTACCACAGCGACAGGCTCCAGGGTCACGGCGCCCATCGTATGTTCGATGCCAGGCCGAGTCCACGGGCACCAAGAGACTCGGGCCAGACTCCTGCAAGGTGTCCCCGTCCGGCTGTGGACGGGCTAGCGCGACTCGGCCAAGCGGGTTCATCCGAACGTAAACTCCGCCCATGGACGACCCCCTGGGCGTGCGACGAAGCGAGCGCCAAACCCTGGAAGGTTCCCTGGACTGGTACAGAGCCGTGGTTGAACGAAAAGTTGATGGACTCAGTCTTGAAGACGCGAAGCGGGTAATGACACCAACCGGCATGTCCGCTCTTGGAGTCCTCAAACACCTGGGCTGGGTCGAGCGAGGTTGGTTCCGCGAGACATTTGCCGGTGAAGATGTTGAAGCAATCGACGTGGATGGTGATAAAGCCCCAGAGTTCGCCATTGGCGACGACGAGACGGTTGAGTCTGTCATCGGCTTCTACCGAGCCGAGGTGAAAGAGTCGAGGCGCGTTTCCACAGATGCAACTTCACTAGACGCTCTGAGTGTCGATGAGACGCTTCATCGGGGGCAGGTAACCCTTCGTTGGATCATGGTCCACATGCTGGAGGAAACAGCCCGACATGCGGGTCATCTCGATCTGATGCGCGAGAACATCGACGGCCAGGTAGGGGACTAATCACCTAGCTCAGCGATCGTTCACCTAGTGGCAATGGTGCCCCCGCACACCGGAACGGCGGAGCTGTTCACTTCTCATATCATCTCCTGCCATGTCCAAGCGACTGGATCCAAGCTGGTCGGTCTTGGCGAGCCCTTCGACTGCTGCCGTGGATCGTTGCGTTGACGTCTTCAGAAGGCCCGACGGCACATTCGGATTCGAGGAGTTCCGGCGCGATCCGGAAGACATGGGCCGTTGGACTCCCATCGCCTACTACTCCGTTAGGGAATATCTGACTGAGGGCGACGCCATCGCGGCCGCCCGAGCCGCCGTACCTTGGCTTCCCGCGGTGCTCGACGGCACCCCTTGACTTATTGGCGGCGGGGGCCCCTCAGTATCCCTATGCGCCGGGCCTGAGGCATGGCGCTGGACCTCTAATTGGGACCGAACGAGACCAGCCAAAGTAGATTTCTCCTCTCCACGCTGCCGAAACCAGAGCGCACTGGTTCACTGGCGCTCTGTGTTCAGCGCGGTCATCCCCCTCGAGGATGGATCAGGGATTCCTAGCCCTTTACTGCTGAGCGACCCCAGGCCAGAGCGGCCGTTCCACTTGCGACCCCATCGGCAACGTCGATCACCGGTACGACGTTGACATCGTTCCAGGCGGTGAACTTGGAAACGAACGAATAAACCACCTTCGGGTCATCAGCCTCCACGAACACGTAGCCACCGTTGTTGAGATTGGACAAGAAGGCATTGATCGTCAGTCCCTCCTCGGGCGCCCACTTGCCAAACGCCTTGAGCAGGGCGTCTTGGTTGTCGAAGTTCTGATCGTGTGTGAGACCTGCGGTACGGATCTCGTATTCGATGACGTATTTCATCGAGCCCTCCCATGGATCGGTGAGCAAATCCACCTTGGACTTGACCAGCGCGGACCCTACTCCTCGTCATGGCTCAGACGTCGAGCGACTGAGTGAGATGCATTTGAGCGAGGGAGGATGCCCAGCACCGCCGGGTATGGGCAGGCGCCGACGTTAAGGCGGCTGGTACATGGACTCTGAAATGGGTGGCCTGCGTCAAGCCCTCACCATTCCATACCGGTGGAGACGCAGAACTCGTTCTGCTCCGGGTCCGACATTCTGACCCACCGTGTTCCCCCGAAGTTCTGTACGACTTCGTCGATGCGATGAGCTCCGAGTTTCTGCAGCCGGTGAACCTCGGCTTCGACGTCGTCAGCCACAATGTCGAGGTGCATCCGGTTCTTACCGACCTTTGGTTCGGGTACTCCTTGAAGGAGAAGCGGTGAACTCATCCCTTCCTTGGGAACGAGTACGGCCAATTTCGCATCCGTGTAGTGGTCGCGATAGTTCAAGGCCTTGCGCCAGAACGATGCGAGCTTCTCGGGCTCAGCGCAGTCGAGAACGAGCTCCACTCTTGCCTTGTGTCCCATCGCATGCCTCCAGGTCGGAATACCACTCGGCCAGTGACGGTAAGAATACGGGGACACCTAGCCCCGATTCGGCGGGACAGTGAAGCAGTTCGGCATGACCTGCCAGTAGGTTTTGGGACGTGAAGTCCTTGCGCAGCCGGCCGCGCCGACTTCGGGCGGCCTTGCCGGCCATCGGCGTGATCGTCCTGGTAGTCGGCTGCGGCGCGGCGACTACGAGCGATGTGCCGGCCTCGTCGGCATCTGGCGCGGCGGGACATGTCGAGTCCGGTACCCCCGGGCCAAATGCGGTGACGGCGTTCGGTGCCGCCGCTGCGGTGGGTGGGACGACGCTCAACAATCTGACCGCTCCCGTCGTGGGGGCGGCGGCCACCCCGAACGGACTCGGATACTGGGTCGTGGCCGCCGACGGAGGCGTATTCGCCTACGGCGACGCGGCCTTCGAAGGATCCGCTGGCGGGTCTCGCCTGAACGCGCCAGTGGTGGGAATGGCGGTCACGCCTGGGGGTGGTGGCTACTGGCTGGTGGCCGCCGACGGAGGCGTATTCGCCTACGGAGACGCGACCTTCAAGGGATCAGCAGGCGGGTCTCACCTGAACGCGCCGGTGGTGGGAATGGCGTCAACCGCTGATGGTGGTGGCTACTGGCTGGTCGCCTCCGACGGAGGGGTGTTCGCCTACGGCGACGCCGTGTTCGTCGGCTCCATGGGTGGCCGTCCGCTCAACCAACCGATCGTCGGGATGGCCGCCACCCCCACCGGCAGTGGCTACTGGATAGCGGCGGCGGACGGAGGGATCTTTGCCTTCGGGGACGCGCCGTTCGAGGGATCGATGGGCACCAGTCCCCTCGATGAGCCGATTGTCGGCATGGCCACGTCGCCCGACGGAGGTGGCTACTGGCTGGCCGCAGCCGACGGAGGGGTCTTCAACTTCGGGGACGCCCAGTTCGAAGGATCCGATGCAGGCACGCCGCAGCAGGCTCCCGCCGTCGGTATCGCCAGTCGGTCGGGCGGATACTGGATCGCTTACGGCACCGATCCGGGAGCACGGATGATCCCGGCGATCACCGCCTATGCCGCTGGACGGGACGACAACGTGACCGTAGCCGTGGAAGATCTCAAGACGGGTCGGATCTACCAGTTCCGGCCCGGAGTGGTCGAGAACACGGCGAGCACGCTGAAGGTCGACATCTTGGCCACTCTCCTGGTGAAGGCCCAGGCCGCGGGACGCCCGCTCACTCCCGAGGAGCAGAGCCTGGCGGTCCCAATGATTGAGGAGAGCCTCGACAGCGCAGCTGACACTCTGTGGACTCAGCTCGGGCCGGCTGCCGTCGGGGATTTCGAACGGGAGGCGGGAATGACCTCGACCGTCCCTGCCACCGATGGAGTCTGGGGAACCACGACCACCGCGGCACTCGATCGGCTCGCCATGATCCGAACCCTGGTGGTTCCCAACTCGCTGCTCACGGACGCGTCTCGGGGCTACGTCCTCAACCTCATGGAGAACATCACCTCCTCCCAGGACTGGGGCGCGACGGGTGGTGTGCCCCCAGGGGTCACCGTGGCACTCAAGAACGGGTTCGCCATCGTCGACGGTTGGCAGATCAACACCACCGGCTGGGTCAATGGCGCCGGCCGTGACTACCTGATCGCCGTGCTGACAAACGGGAACGCGTCGGAGCAATATGGCATCGACACGGTGAACACCGTGTCGATGCTCGTCTGGAGCGCGCTCGGGCCCTGACGCGCCAGGGCCGATCCGTGGCCCGTGATCCGCGAGGGCGTGTCGCGCCGTTAGCCCTCACCCGGTTCCAACTCATCAACTCCATCAGCGTCTGCGCTTGAAAAGGCTGTCCCACGACCCGCGCGATTGTGAGCCGAGAGGAGCTCGATGGTGCCCAAGTGCCGCCGTCCCGGTGACGGGGGCAGGGACACCATCGCCTCCTCTCGCCTGCCAGACTCTTGAACATGTTCGAGAAGTCGGCCCGCCTGTACGACCTCGCCTATTCCTTCAAGGACTACGCCGGCGAGTCGGCATGGGTTCGGAACGCCATTCGTAGCCGAGTCCCTGAAGCCAGGAGCCTCCTTGATGTGGCTTGTGGGACGGGCAAACATCTCGAATACCTCAGGGATGACTTCGCTTGCCAAGGACTCGATCTCAACCCTGAGCTGGTAGAGATCGCACAGGAACGAACCGGCGTCATGGTGCACGGCACATCCATGGATTCGTTTGACATCGGCGAACGATTTGATGCGGTTGTCTGTCTCTTCTCCTCCATCGGCTATTCGAGCGATCTGCCTGGTGCTATTAGCGCAATGGCCCACCATCTGAATCCTGGCGGTGTCCTCATCGTCGAACCATGGCTAAGGCCCGACCAATGGATTGCCGGCCATGTGCAGGTGCTGGATCATGAAGCCGATGGAGTGCGGCTTCTTCGCATGACGATGAGCTGGGTCGACGGATCTCAATCCATCCTTGACATGCACTATCTCGTCGCCACGCCAATCGGCATCCAGCACTTGGTTGAAACCCATCGGCTGACACTGTTCACACTGACCGAATACGAGTCGGCGTTCTTGGCATCTAATCTGACGTTTGAGTTCGATCAAGATGGACCCATCGGGCGTGGGGCGCTGATCGGTCTGGCTTCTTAGCGTCGCATTCAACAACGGTGCTTCCAGACCGGTGTGGCGTTCTGAGGCACTCTGCGCCCTCCCCGAGCCGTAGCGGCAGCCGGGCCGCGGTCCCACGCCGTTTCGCCGACCCGCCAGGTGGCCCGGGATGTCAGCCCGAGAAGTGCGGGAGAGTCACCCAGGACGGCCGGCCCGGCTCGTGGTACACGGCCTGCTCGGCGGCCTGCAGGGTGGTGGCGGTGGCCGGCGGCTCTCCGGTGCCGAGATTGCGGGCATAGACAGGGTGGGCGCCACTGGCGACCTGGACCCGCAGGCGGTGACCGGTGGCGAAGGTGTGACCGACGGGCCACAGAGCCACCGCCGCCGTGAAGGTCCCGTCCGGGTTCCGACGGATGGACGCAGGGTCGAAGCGCTGCAGTCCGTCGCACACGTTGACGGACCGGCCGTCGGGTGACACGTCGCAGACCCGGACGAAGAAGTCCGTGTGGTCCAGGCTCGAGCCCACGTGCAGCTCCGCCTCTACGGGACCTACGAGCTCGAGCGGCTCGCCCAGCTGGTCGGAGGTGTAGACGAGGACGTCAGGGCGGGCTTCGAGAGGCCGGTTGTCCACGGTGCCCCCGGTAAGCATGCCGATGCCGCCCATCGACGGCGTCGGGTCGGCGGGGTCGTAGCGATAGCGGTCGGGTTCCGATGGTGCCTCCGGCGGCATAGGCGCGAGGTGGCCTCCGGCATGGAGATACCAGCGTCTCGATTCTGAGGGAGGTGGCCAGTCCGGCAGGTCGCGCCAGTGCCCGCCTTCGCCCTGCACGTGGACCTTGACCGGCGTGGGGCCCAGCAGTCCCTCCCGGCCGAGCAACCAGGTGTCGAACCAGTCGAGTGGGGCGTCGGTCATGCCGCCCTCCCCGCCCCCACCCAGGTGTCCGCCGGCGCCGATGCGCAGATGCACGGGGGCGGACGAGGCGCGCAGGACGGCATAGTCCTCCACCACACCTGGCAGCGGGTAATCGTGCCAGCCGTCGACGAGCAGGGTCGGCACCGTCCATTCCGCCAGCAGAGGCCGGAAGTTCACAGAATCCCAAAAGGCATCCCCGGCGCCGCCATGAGCGAGCTGGTCCTGGTAGAGCTGCAGGTCGACGCCAGTGAGCCGGTGGATCACCTCACCGAGAGGTAGGTGACCGAAGCCCGCCTTCAGCTCGGCCATCCGCCGCTCGATGCCCTCGGGGGAGATGTCGGTGGGGATGGCGTCGGCCTGCTTGTTGAACTGGGTGGCGCCTGCGTCCCAGGGGATGATGACTTCGAGGGCCAGCGAGCCTCCCGGGTACCACGAGTACGCCCGCTCCGAGGTCGACAGGGCGACGGCCATGGCCTTGAGGTACGGCGGCTTGGTGGAGGCCAGCGCCCACTGGGTGAAGCCCATGTAGCTCCCGCCGCAGGTGCCCATACGGCCGTTGAACCACGGCTGGGAGGCGATCCAGTCCGCTGTGTCCCGCCCGTCCCCCGCTTCGACGAAGTAGCTGTGCGTGCCACCCGACCCGTCCGTGCCCCGGCACGCCTGCAACACGTACCGGTAGCCGCGGGCGGCGAACTCCGGGCCCATGGCCGAGGCGAAGTTGATCCTGCCGTACGGCGTGCGCTCCAAGATGGTGGGGGCGTCGTCGATGCCCACCGGGTGGTAGACGTCGGCCAGCAGCACCGTCCCATCCGACACCGTGACCTTGACGTCCCGCTCGACCTCGACTTCGTTGGTGCGCTCGCGCATGCCGACCCCCTTCGCGACCGGCCCTCCGGCGGCCGGCGACACACAGACCCTATGTCCGGGCCCGAGTCCGCAGTTCACTCTGACGGGGTTCGAATCAGTTGGCGGGTTCAAGGGGTCCGCCCCGAGCCGGCGTTCCGGGGGCACTCGGTGCGCATCAGCGACGTGTCTGACGCCATGACGCGCAGAAGGGGCCCGCAGGTCGAATACCCTCAGTCATGGCTGCTGAAGATGGAAGGGTTTCCGTCCTAGGACTCGGACTCATGGGATCAGCTCTGGCGAGAGCACTTCTCGCCAAGGGATATGAGGTCACCGTTTGGAATCGCTCGCCTGAGAAGTCCGAAGAGTTCGAGGGACTCGCCCGCGTGGGGAGCTCCGTCCTCGATGCGTGTGCCGCGAGCAGTGTGATCGTTGTCTGCCTCCTCAACTATGAGGCGGGGAATGCGCTGATGCGATCGCCCGAGGTCGAGTCGGTGCTCTCTGGGAAGGTACTGATCCAACTGTCGACGGGATCACCGGCCGACGCGAGGCGCACGTCGGCATGGGCGCAGGCGTGCGGTGCCGCTTACCTCGACGGCGCCATCCTGGGCTCCCCGTCAATGGTCGGAGGAGATCAGGCGAAGGTTCTCATCTCTGGTCCGAAGGGTGTGTTCGACCGGAACGTCGAGCTGTTCAAGGCACTCACGCCAGACCCCTCCTTCTGTGGTGAAGCGGTCGGCCGAGCAGCTGCCCTGGATCACGCCGCACTCGAGCTGTCGGCCGGCTGCTCTGTGGTGCTGTATCACGCGATGGCGCTGTGCGCTGCCGAGTCGATTCCCTTCGATGACCTCTTCGGCCTGGCCAGGCCGTTCAGGGAGGGCTACGTCGAACGGGTCGTCAGCGGCATCACGGCCGGGGACTTTCCCTCAGGTAATGCTTCAATACGCACCTGGGTCGCCTGGGCAGAGACGCTTGTACGCGTCGCGGACGATGCCGGGGTCAGTGCCTCGCTTCCTCGGGCGTTGCTCGAGTGCCTGAACCGTACGGTCGAACTGGACCTGGGCGACAAGGACTTCCCTGCGGTCTACGAGGCGTTCAGGCCATCACCGAGCACCCCGAAGTTCAGCTGAGCCTGAAGGTCTGCATCTGCCTCACACCCGCGATGTGGAACACCTCAGTCATGAGCACGAGTCCATGTCCTCGTCCATGGCTTCCTCGCTCGACGACAAGATCGGCGTTCTGGGGCAGGCTGGGATCTGTGGATGCCAGCGAGGAACGCAACCGTCTGGCAGCGCGACCTCTGGCCCAGGAACGTTCGAGGTTGTTCGGCCAGCATGCCGAGGCCTACGACCGGTTCCGACCGAGCTATCCCGATGCGGTGATCGATGAGCTGCTCGGTCCGGTGCCTGCGGGCCTGGAGGTTCTCGACGTGGGTTGTGGCACCGGGATCGCTTCAAGGCAGATCGCCCAGCGCGGCGCCAAAGTGCTGGGGGTGGAACTCGCTCCACGAATGGCGGAGATCGCCCGCGGCCATGGGGTCGAAGTAGAGATTGCTGCCTTCGAGGGTTGGGACGCTGCTGGTCGCACGTTCGACCGGGTGACCTCGGCGCAGGCCTGGCACTGGCTCGACCTGCCCATTGCCACCACGAAGGCGGCCTCTGTGCTGCGGCCGGGGGGAAGGCTTGGTCTGATCTGGAACGCGGGGTGTCAGCCCGATGATCTGGCCGATGCTCTCGAGGAGGTTTACGCGAGTGTGGTGCCGCGCGGCGGCCACCGTCTGTTCCGGGGGTATGCGGTCGATCGGTCATCCGACGTGAGGACCGGCCTCGGCTCGGAGATCGCCGCCGTCAGAGCGGTGCCCGACTTCGGTGCGCCGACAGAGAAGTGGTTCCCGTGGACGCGGGAGTACCAGCGGGATGAGTGGCTGGACCAGCTTGTCTCACGGAGCGACCACGCCGCCCTCGAATCAACGGTCCGAGACCGCCTGTTCGAAGCCATCGGCGCGGCCATCGACTCTCGGGGCGGCTCGTTCGTCATGAACTTCGAGACCGTCCTGATCACCGCGACTCGGCTGGAATAGCCCGAATGTGCCTGCTGGGTGTCACCGCCATCATCGAGCGGTCACCAGGTTTCCACCCATTGGACGGGAGAGGAAACTCTGGCCGAGTCACGGCGATAGTTCTAACCCAACTTCCGAAGGCCACCCTCCCGGCAATGTACTGGGGCACCCCCAAAATCCCGGTCCGGATCGGCGCGTTGCAACAGGCCGGTAGTGCCGAGTCCGTCTGCTCTTGAGCAGACCGGGTTCTCGTTGCCCCCCGATTCAGCAAGTGCTGCTCCTAGGCCTTCGCCGAAGCCAGGATTTCGTCGGCCAGCAAAACCGCCCGTTTCGTAGCCGCCGAAGCCCCGGACTCATCCCCCTGGCCAGCCAGAGCTTCGGCATACTTCGACCACGTGTAGGTACTCGATTCCCTGACGCCAAGACGCTCGTTCACGAGTGCCCGGGCAAAATCCGGCCGCGGAGCGCGGATGGCTGCTTCGAGGAGAGTGCGCTCCATAGCATCTCGCTGAGCGTGGCTACCGCCGAACTCATGGATCCGGGTCCGTACAGGCCAGAGCTCGTGGAGGACCTGCTCGTAGACGCCGTCTCCGAAGGCCACGAGGCTGCGACAAACGGGAAGTCCAACCCTGCTCGTCATAACCCAACCCGTGGTCTCACGATCACCCTTTTCGACGACCGCCTCTAGGTCCGCGACAAGGTCTCGGGCGCGCTCGAGGTCCCCGGCACCAATGAAGGCCATGGTGGCGTGCATGTCATTGAACGGGTAGTAGCCGGGCGTCAGCAGGCGGGCCCAGGCGTCGGCCAGTAACCGCCAACGTCCGTCCACCGCTCGGCCTTCTAGGTGGAGGCGCCAGAGCAGAGCGGTCGCGTCGACCAGCTCAAGCGCCACGTCCTCGGAGCCGTCGTGGTGCAGCACGCGGTCATAGATCGCCAGCGCGCCGGATAGGTCACCACCTTGGAGCAGATAGAGGGCGTGGTGCCATGAGTTGTGGACGTTGAGGAAGTTCCCTGTGGACCAGTCGGCTTCGCTGTCGCGCATAAACCGCACGCCCTCTGGGATCCGGCCCTGCATTTCGTAAGTATGAACCATGGCGTGGATGCCCCATACGTCGTCGGGATTCATATCTATGGCCCGCTGGGCCATCTCCTCAGACAGCCCGTAGTGGTTGCACTCCTCTAGACCGAAGGCGTACATGCCCTGGATGAAACCGAAATTCCGGTCGTCGGGCCTCCAAGCCCACAACGCCCGGCCGATTCGGTCACGGAGGCTGACCGCGTCTCCGGTGAAGAAGTCAATCTGGTGGCCCACCACCAGAGCGAGAAGATCGCGAGGCCACCGCAACGAGATCTCCGCCAGCGTTGCACCTGCCCCCGCCATGTCACCGGCCAACCACCGCCCAGCGGCCTCCAGATGGGCTTGCTCTCGGGGGGTCAACGCGGCTGGCTCTCCCTCGATGCCCGCCAAGGCGTCACGGGCGTCCGCCACACCAGTCGCCTCGGTCGACATCAGCGACAGGTACGCCCCAAAGACGCCCGCCATCGCGCATTCAGGGTCGGCAGCGCGGGCTGACGCTTGTGCTTCGACGACTTCGATCTGGAAGCGGACGAGATGACCCATCGCCAGGTCATAGTTGATCGTTGCCTCTTTGGAGCCGGTCAGACTGAGGCCCTGCATATCCGTTCCCATCACTACGCCGCCTTTCGCGCCGGCAGCTGCGGCTCGCCCCGGCCCCGGACGGGAGCGTACCGATCACCGGTGGTCGTTGCTGGCGAGTCGCCCGTTCGATTCAGACGAGCTGGCGACGAACCCACCAGACGCAGAATCCGCTCAAGGCGACCGCTGCGCCGAGGAAGACCCCCAACTCGGACCACTGGATTGCCCAGTAGTGGCTAATTGGTTGGTACGTCAGCAACTCGCGGATCCCCAGGTGATTTGTGCACTCTTGACACGATAACTCCGGGGACGCTCGCCTATTTTGGCGACGCACGGGATGCGGTGCAGCTCGGCGAGATCACTCGTGGCACGCAAGTGCACACTGACCCCGAAAGGGTCGGCCCACCCTCCCGGCGGACTGGGATACCTCAGGTCAGGGCGGGCGCTGGCGCGAGACCGGGTCTACTACGTGCCTTCAGCCTTCGACCCTTTCGGGGTTGCGGATCCGGATTCTCGCCTTACCGGCAAGTCGGCCATTGAGCCCTGGCGCGCGGGAGGGACTATTCGTCACGTCGGTAGTAAGCACGGAGCGACCCGTCGAATCTGGCACTCACTAGACAGCAGTTTTTGAAAGCGCCGACCCGAACCGCATGGACATGGATCTTTGCGTCCAAGCTTCTCGAATCAACTCCTTGTTGCCATGAACCACTCGGTCGCCACGCTTCACTCGCGACTCGCTGGGGTAACCGCGACGTCGCTTGCTCATTGAGCTAAAAGGACTCTTCTTCTTGGTTGTGTTCGTGCCTTGCCATTGGAGGTCCTCCTTGTGGTTCGGTAATGATACCGGCCCGGTCAAGAGCGCCCTCGTCCCGTACGGAGGCGGTCTGATGACCGACGCTTGCCCTCCAACATCGCCTCACCGCGCAAGGTCCGATCGGTCACCACCACCGTTCCCACCTGGCCGGATGGCTGCCTCGATTGCGGCCGAGCAGCCCAGCTCCGCGGCCGATATGTTGTGATTCCATTGTGAATCGGACCGTCGAAATCCACACCTGGGTCCTCGCCGCGCTGCTGGTCGGTGCGCTGGCCATGATCGGGTTGCTCCTGGTCATGCTGCACGTCCACGCCGGTGACGTGGCCTATATAGCCCACACGCACCGGCCGATCATCGTCGTGCCAACCGGCGCGCCACCAGTGGTGTCGACCTGAGAGGGTGATGGCGCTGGTCGCCACCTCGACGCGTGACCGTTCGGTTTCGGGCTCCGAGCGAGGATGGCCCTCCGTGAGACGCCTTTTAACTGAGTCAGAGCACTGCCCTTGTGGGGTGAACACTGTCCCGGCGTCTAGGGACAGTGTTCCTCACCAAGCGCATTGAGAATCGCAATCGCCCGCTCCGCGCTTTCAATCGGGACAAGCAGGTGATCGTGGTGATAGCCAGCCAACATATTGCATGGGATCCCGTCCGCGGCCAAGGCACTGGAAACCGCCGCAGTCAGGCCTACCGCATCGAGTGGCGACTCAACATTCAACGTGAGCCACGCAGCGACAAACTCGGGTTCTATATCCAGCCGCATGGCGTCGGCCGCGCTGATGACGACCATGGTGCCCTCGGCCTCGGTGACCATTGCCGCCACGTCTATGTCGTCACTTAGTGCGACACCGCTGACCATGCACCAGCTCCCAAGCCGTTGACTCACCGTGAGTTCAGCCAACAGCTTGTCAGGATCACGAATCGGCATTGGTCAAGCATGCCTCGCATCGACCCCAGCCGAAAAGGGGGTGCCTCGCGCCCGGCAAGGACAATGGATCGCTCCGATTCCCGAGGTCCCGTTAGTTCCAACAGCGGGAAAGTATGATGATCAGGCTCGGGTCGCAGTCCAGGCCTCTTGGGACGGTCGAGATTTGCAATGTTCGTAGATGTACTGATTCTCCTCGGAGTGGCAATCGCTATCGGCATTCCGCTCTGGGCAATCATCGACGCTGCTCGCCGACCCGCGAACTCATTTCAACAAATCGGGAGCGACAAGACCAGATGGATTGTGATCCTTGTAGTCCTCTCCGTGTTGTTCAACCTTGGTGGCGTCGTAGCAAGCATCGTTTACCTGACATCTGCCAGGCCCCGACTCCAGAAGGCAGGCTCCATACCGCTCGACATCGGCGTTGAGCCGGCCGCCTTGCGCAAAGGTCAAGGCTCGAAGATGCTCGCTTCCGACGAAGATCGAGAGCGAGTTCCGCAAGAATTGCGCCATCACTTTGAGGCGGGCCGCCTGAGCTTTGACGATCTCAATGGTCGATTGGACGCCGCGCTCGGAGCGAGAACTGTTGGAGATCTGTTCGAGGTCATCCAGGATCTCCCCCAGATCAGCGGATAGTAGGGTGCCCGATGGTGCCTGGAAGGCGGCAGGGTCGGAATGCCGCAACAATCGGAACTCCGCAACAAGCAGCCGACATCACGGGCGGCCGGCGAAGCGGACGCTTGACGGCTTGACGGCGGCTTGGGGAGCTCGGGGCAAGTTCCACAATGGAGTGGGCGGCCGCCCAAGCGGCCGGCCTGGATGCCCTCTGGAGCGCCCTCCGCACAGACTCCCTGACCCCTCACCGGTGTTCATGGATGGTTCGGGGGCGGAATCAGGACGGGACGTCCAAGGGACAGCGCTCGTCCCCGGGGACTGAATCCTGTCGGTGCCAGAGCCCTCAACGAAAGCGTCACCTCAACAGGACGAACAGATGGAGGCGGCGGGCGGAATCGAACCGCCGTACGGGGCTTTGCAGGAGCTCTTTCGGGGTCTGTAGCCGTTCACACGGGGACATCCCCCTGGTCGCCGTGCGTTGGCGTCCAACGCTATCCATTCCGGATCAGGTGTGTTGTGGCATCACCGTGGCATGACCCAGACCGGTCAGGGGCCGCCGAAGGCGGAGCGAGGACACGGAGCGGAGCGGCGTCCCGCAGCGACCCTAATGGCGGGTGATGGACCGATCGGAGCGGGACGACGATCACACTCGATCAGGTCGGCCCTCGGGGCCGGCCTGGATGCTCCTAAGGTCGACCCAGTCCCGGGGACGGGGGACACCCTGTCGAGGGCCGAAATAGAGTGACGCCACATGCGGCACGCCACCCTCGAGACGCTCGAGGAAATCGAGCCGCTCCTTGAAGAGCTCCGTTCCGTACCTGGACTGGTCGAGAAGAGGCCCGGCATCTTCTACCGTCGGTCGAAGGCCTTCTTGCACTTCCACGAAGACCCGTCGGGTCTCCACGCAGACGTACGATTCGCGGAGGAGTTCGAGCGCGTGAGAGCTGAAACCGATGTGGAGCGCGAGGCACTCTTGGCGCGGATTAGAGCTGTCTAGATTGCGTCTCCATCCTGTACGGCGTTAGATATCCCACGGGTCCAACTGTCAAGCGGCCAGCGCAACTTGGTTGTCTCGCCGATGGGCCCAGGCGATACCTTCGTCGTAGGCGCTGTGGTGGCTGAGGCATCCGTGGAGGATCCCGACGAGGCGATTCCCGAGTGCACGGAGGGCAGCGTGATGGGTATCGCCAGCTGCCCTTCGTCGGTCGTAGAAGGTCCGTGCCCCCGCTGAAGCGCTGAGCGAGGCGAAGGCCCACACGTAGATGGCGTCAGCCAGGCGCTTGTTGCGGACATAACGAGCCAGCACTGTCCGTTTGGTGCCAGAGGCCCGGGTGATGGGCGACGTGCCGGCGTAGTTCTTGCGAGACTTGGCATCGGCGTACCGGTTCGGCGCATCGCCGAATTCGCCGAGCACCCGGGCGCTGAGGATGGTCCCTAGTCCTGGCAGGGATCGGACCACCTCGGCGTCTGGGTGCTGCTCAAAATCCGCGTCGAGCTCCCGAGCCAGCTGAGCGATCTGAGCGTTCATGGTGGCAATGACGGCCACGATGGCACCGACCGAGGCGCCCATCGCGGCTGCCACGACATCGGAGCCAGCGAGCTGGGGTGAGCGCAGGGCATCTTGGATCTCGATTGCCCGCTGGTCGATCCGGCGCTGGCGACCACCGCGTCGCAGAGCGGCGGCGATCTTCGAACGCGAGAGCCCTTTGCCGAGTTCGGGTGTCGGTGCGACCTTCAAGACCTCGAGCGCATCACCGCTGGTCAGATCGTCGAAGGCCGCCAGAGCGGCGGGGTAAAACTCGCGCAGGGTCGAACGCAAAGAGTTGCTCTGGCGCCCTCTCGACCAGATCATCGACTGATGCGCCCGAGCCAAGACCTTGATGGCCTCGGCCATCTCGCTGTCGCCCGCCACGGGTCGATGGTTGTGCCGATCGGTGCGGACCATGTCGGCCAGCACCTTGGCGTCACCGGGGTCCGACTTGGCCCCAGACGTCGAGTGGCGGTCCCGATAGCGCGACGTCGACATTGGGTTGACCGCGTACACCAGGTACCCCGCTGCAACGAGGGCCGAGACAAAGAGACCACGGTCGGTCTCCATCCCGATCACCACGTGTTCGGGCTCTTTGGCGTGGGCGCCCACCATCTCGTGGAAGCGGGCGATGCCCTCGACCCCTTCGGGAAGTCGGCCACCGGCCAAGCGTTTACCGTCCTCGTCTTCGACGAACACGTCGTGGTGAGCTTCGGCCCAGTCCACTCCTACGAAGATCATCTGCTCTCGCTCCTCTCCATCGACGGGTCACTGCCAACGAGCCCTGAGGGCTCCCGCAGCTTCCTAATGGATCAGTGCTCGAAGCACGACATCCCACCAGCCATCCGAGGAGACCTCACCGACCAGCAGGGGCACGATCTAACGCTAAGGCTCGAAGCCCTGGGGACAGCAGTGCTCACCTGCTGGTGGCTCGGTGACCAGCCTCATCCGTGTACAGAACCAGGTGGTCGATACCCATTAGGGG
>Ga0181535_10001236_pt1 | contig 34119 bp, 31 predicted proteins | sample PEATcosm2014_Bin_44_FD_119774 | JGI IMG/M metagenome (GOLD analysis project Ga0181535, IMG submission 119774) | Peatland microbial communities from MTU Mesocosm Facility, Houghton, MI, USA - PEATcosm2014_Bin17_30_metaG | ecosystem: Environmental > Terrestrial > Soil > Wetlands > Peat | place... | reverse complement strand
GCGCACCGCCATCGGCGCATTGCGCAGCATCCAGAAGCAACCTGCAAGGGTGGAGAAATACTTTGAACAGGACGATTTATGCTACGCCGCCGCGTAGCAATGCCTCAGGGCCGGATCAATAGTTCAGTACCGCCGGCCTCAACTCTCACATCATAGAGCCGGGCTGGAACCTGATCGCCTTCCGAATTCTGCGATGAACAGACCTGAGCTTCACCGAGCAGCAGGTCCAGAGACAGTTCGCTGCCATAGTAGATTTCTTCGCCACTGGCGGCATTGAGCCGTTCACCCTGGAACCGCAACCACGAGCGCTGCTCCGCTTTCAGGAGCACCTCAGCCGGCCCGCGGCGAAGTGAAAACTCCTGCCCGGGTTGCAGCGTGATTGGGAGAAGGCAGAGATATGGATCGTAACTAACCGGACAACATTCCTCTTGGACAGCCTGTGGTTCAAATCGGAGCAACAGAGAATATTTGCCTGGCAACAGGCTCACCCGCCCGGAACCCAGTACAGCGGCTTTTAGCCACTGGCCATCCGCATGAAATATCTGAAAGCAGTTGTCCGCGTTATCTTCCCAGAGGGGAAACGTACGTCGAAAATCTCCACTTTCTATCGTTACCTCACGCGGAAGCTCGACAAGCGAAAGGCCAGTCATCAGCGACACTGTTGTTGCTGTATCCTCTCCGCGGTAGGTGCATTCACTACCAGCAGCAGCAATCTTCCACTCCCTATCGTCTCCTGGCGGAATCTCCACCACCAGCTCATCGTTGCGCCAGAGCAGTCGCGGAATTCGCAATGCGCGGCGCCAACCGGTCCGTCCGCCAGCAGCAAACCCGTCAGTAAGTACCCGCCCCATGATTCCCGCAGCCGTTTTGTCTGAGGCATTTGTGACGCCTTCAGAGGACGCTTTTAGAAACATGCGGCTGTAAAAGAAAGTTTCATCAGCCTCGAGTGCCCGCAGAGCCGTTGGCGTAAGATAACGAGAATGCCACAATAGACGCTCCTGCCATCGAGCTAGTCCCTCGGAGTCATCTTCATCCGGGACTCCCACCTCGGACGCGGTGCGAATCATCTGTTCAGTCACGCGCTCGACAAACGTGAGCGGTAACCCCGCCTGGTGCAAATACTCTTCGACCATGTATCCCTGGCCACTTTCACGGGAACTGATTTTCAGGCCAATCCGATAGCATGCAGTGCGAAAGGCCTTCCATACCCTCTTGCGCTCTGACTCCGATAACGCGGGAGATGACCCAAGTAGACCTTCGATGACTCGCTGAACAGCATATTCGTTCTGGCTGTTATACGATTCGTTGACCTGAATTGCGATCAGCAGGGCGGTAATGGCTGGAAACTGGGAAAGAATATTCTCCAGCATTTTCACGGAATGTGGCTTCCCACGAAGGTTCCTGCGGATTGCGTCGAAGATTCCGTGTGCCAATAACTTCGGAGCTCGACATCGAATCGACTCCAAACAGGGGCCAATGATTGGAGCACGCTCGGCATTCATGAGGCCTCGAAGCTGATTTTCTAGGGTCATTACATCCGAAGCTACATCTCTGTTTTCCATCGACGCACACTCGCAAGGTCCGGAAAATACAGTGCCATAATCGTTTAGGCGAAATATTGGTCATCATTTTAGCTCTTTGGAGTGTCATTTCGTGGAGAGAGCGCCCTTGACAACGATTAGCTCGACATTTCGGCAACACTTTTGATCTACCATCGAACGTGCCAGAGTCCGAAAATCTGCATGCAGACCCAGTTGCACACATTCGGGCATCGAATTGGCTTACGGCGCACGAATACGATACCAAGGGGCGCAAGCATGTTCTGGGCATCCGCGAGGGCGCTACGGAGAACGCCACCGTAGGTGCCGCAGCCATAGATTTGCCAATCGTAGCCAAGCAGCCACTCTCCATACTGCTGGTCGCCGGCATCGTAGTTGACCAGCCTTCCCTATGACGCCACTCTCGACCTTGCCCTTGCGATCCGGATCTCGTAATTTGCAGGGCAAGGCTGTCACGCCGTAATGAGCCAGGACGTCGCGATGCAAGGGATTCAAGGTCGGATCGTAGATGTCGGCGGCCAGCACGCCTTCTCGCAGGTTGTCCAGAACTACGACCCGCGTCGAACCACCCAGCCGCCGAAATGCCTTTTCATGCAGCTCGGCCCACACCCGCGCACTCGACCGGAAGGCCAGTAGCCGAACACATTTGCGACTGCAGCCCAGCGTCAGTACGAAAAGCCGTGTGTGCGGTACTTGCCGGTGCCCGGATCACGCACCATCGGTCCAGTGCCGTAATCCACTCGGCACTCTTCACCAGGCCGCGTCTCGATGATCGCCCGCGCTTCTGGCGATGTGGAACCACGCAACATGCGCACGAAACGCTTGACGCTCTGATAGCCACTCGCGAAGCCGTGCTGGTCAACCAGATCCTGCCAGATGCTCATCGCGTTGCGACCTCGCGACAACTCCAGCAGAATCGTCTCGCGATACACTTCGCTGGCACTCGCCGTGTGCATGCAATCCGGCTCTGGCGGCGTCGCCGGTGCCAAAAAGCCGCTGGTCACTTCGTTGGCCGGTTTTGGCGGTTTTCGCCCCCAGCCACCTGGTGCACGCAGTGCCACTCCGGCTGACCGCGAATATCTCCGTCAGTCCTCTGGTCATTTCCCTGTCGCAATTCCTGCCGTCGGCAATTGGATCCATCGTCGCCGGCTAGATGTCGGCCTCAGCCGCGCGCGAGCCGCTGTCCTGGCGGGGCTCAGCCACCGAGATTGGAGCATGCTCGAGCAAGGCTGGGTGCCCAGTTTCGACGAGCGGCTATTGCGTTCCATCGCCGCCACTCTCGAAGTAACGTTTGACACGCTCGATAGCGCCATTGAACCGCTGCGGCTTCACTTCGCAGGCGCCGATGAACGCCCGTGATACTCGCGGGCCGGTCGACCAAAACCCCACACAGACCAAGCACCTGGCCCATAAGGCCGGTGCTTGGTCCTCAATTTTTTGGAAAGGAAACTTAGATGAGCACAGTTCGAAAAACAGACCATGTCACCGGCTGGTCTGCCGCAGGCGTTCTTGCCACAATCAGCATTACAAAAGCGCTGACCGCTCTTGTGATGTCATTCCCGATCACGTGGCTGGTCCGCCACATTTTCGCCGGCGCGCCACTCGGGTTCGCGTTTGGCGCCGACGGTCTCACCTATTGGCGCTGCGTGGGCCTGTTCGCGGTTTGGTTCGCGGCTAGGGTGAAGATCAAATTCTCAGGTCCTGCACTGATCGACGTAGAAGCAGATCGATGAATGGCCACCGCCGCTGAAAATCCAAGCACTTCCGGCGGCGCGAAGAGGCCCACGCGATGTGACCAGGTTGACGGGGCTGACACCCGCTCGGCGTTGTCCTTTCGCGCATAGCTGGCAATTGACGGCGTCACCGGCACCGGATCCTCCTCAACTCTGCGGTAAAACATCGCGTCAGGATGCCCCTGCACGCGCCAGCGGATGTTCGGCAAACCAGCGTCAGGGTCGAACATGTTTCATCACCACGCAACTCTATCCATCGCTGCCTATGGCTTCCTGGTTCTGGAGCGGTGCCTTTTTCCCCCCTCAGGCAACTCACGGCCACTCCAAGTTGCCGACATCCAGCTTCCCGTACCCCGTGTGCTGTCCGACTACCAGCCCCGAGGCGCTACCCCTGCGCACAGAACGGCATAATCCTCAATCCATTGCTACCCTGCGACGCCATCTTGCCACCCATCTCGCCCGCTCGCTGCCAAGGTGTCCTTGCTGTCTGCGCATCTTTCTAACACAGTAGTACTAGCAGCCTGTGGTGAAAGTCGTGTTTTGAAAGGGCACGGATTTAGACGTGCCATAAGTGTCCCGGAATCAGCTGGGCTTTAGCCCCTGAGGGACGTATTTCGGCTCATTTGGACTTCTGCCACAGGCTGCTACGGCGTTTTCAGAAGTAATGTGCTCGCTATCTTAAGCCCACGCCTTATGCGGTTGCCAGCCGGATTTCGCCATGGAATTCCTCTATCGAACCACGGGTTGCATTCTTTGTCTTCAAAGTCAATGGATTTTGAGCGTATCCTTACTCGCATGACCACGGGCCTGGTACAGATCCGCAAATCGACAGCCGTCATTTTTTCCGAAATTGTCGACCTCGCGGAACTGCGTGGAATCTGCGAAGAATTCACGGCGCTGACCGGCGCGGTGATGGCAATTCTGGATCTGGAAGGTAATATCCTGATCGCGACCGGCTGGCAGGACATCTGCACGCAGTTCCATCGCGTGCATCCTGAAACCGCCGCCCGCTGCAATGAGAGTGACACCGTTCTGGCCGGAAAGCTGAAAAAGGGGGAAGCGTACAACGTCTACCAATGCAAGAACGGTTTGGTGGATGTCGCTGTCCCCATCACCGTCGAAGGGATGCATGTCGCCAACTTCTTTACCGGGCAGTTTTTCTTCTCAGCCCCGGACAAGGAGTACTTCCTCCGCCAGGCGGAGGAGATGGGCTTTGAAGCGAGCGAATATCTGGATGCGCTCAGTCGCGTTCCGGTTTTCTCTAAGGAATATGTTCAGTCCCTCATGTCGTTCTTTAGTCGTCTGGTGAGTCTGATCGGCAAAATGGGCAGCGCGGAAAAGGCCAAGGAAGAAGAACGCGCCCATCTGCGCGGCCTTTTGGATGCCCTTCCGGATATGGTCTGGCTGAAGAATCCCGAGGGAGTCTACCTGACCTGCAATCCGCGTATGGAGCGGTATCTGGGCCTTCCGGAGAATCAGATCGTCGGGAAAACCGACTACGACTTTTTCGCCAAGGACATGGCCGATTCCTTCCGCTGCAACGATCAGAAGGCCATCGAAGCCGGGCATCCGATGGCGAATGAAGAATTACTGACCTTTGCCAGCGATGGAAGTCAGATTCTGGTCGAAACCACCAAAGTCCCGGTGCGGAATGCGGGCGGAGCGTTGATCGGGGTTCTCGGGATCGCCCACGACATCACAGAAAGAAGGCGCAACGAGGAGAAGATCGCCCAACAGGCGCTGCGCTTCAAAACCCTCCTGGACTCGACGCGCGATGGTGTTCACATTTTGGATGCGGATGGGAATGTGATTGAAGCCAGCAATTCCTTCTGCCAGATGTTGGGCTACAGCATGGACGAAATTCTAGGAATGAACCTCCGCAATTGGGACACAAACCAACCGGAATCGGAGATTCCCTCCATCCTCGACCGTTTGATAAATGGAAGAGGGGCCCCCATCTTTGAGACCCGGCACCGGCGCAGCGATGCCTCGTTATTCGATGTGGAAATTAGTTGCTTTCCGCTGCTCTGGGACGGAAAGACGGTCTTGTTCTGTTCCTCGCGCGACATTACGGAACGCAAGCGCTATCAACAGCAGTTGGAGCACATCGCCAACCACGACATCCTGACCAATCTGCCCAACCGTTCGCTCCTTGAAGATCGCCTGCGGCAAGCCATCGCCCACAGCCAACGCCGAGGAACGTCGTTGGCTGTGGTCTATCTCGATCTGGACTCCTTCAAGGAAGTCAATGACAAGTACACCCACGAAATCGGCGACGAGTTGCTCATTGCGCTCTCGCATCAGTTGAAGGCGTGCCTGCGCGAGGATGATACCCTGGCCCGCATGGGCGGGGATGAATTCGTCGCGGTATTGACGGATCTGGAGCATGCGGACGATTGCAAACCCGTGCTGGAGCGATTGATGACTGCAGCCTCAAACCCGCTGGTTCTGGACGATAAGATTCTGAAGGTCTCGGCCAGCATAGGAGTGACGCTCTTTCCGCAGGACGGTTCCGATGCGGATCTGCTGTTGCGCCACGCCGATCAGGCCATGTACCAGGCCAAGCAGGAAGGGAAGAATCGCTATCGCCACTTTGACACCGACAACGATATTGTCGTCAAAACCAAACGCGATAACCTGGAACGGATTCGCCGGGCTTTGGAGATGCGAGAGTTTGTGTTGTTTTATCAGCCCAAGGTCAATATGCGGACCGGAGAAGTGATCGGAGTCGAGGCACTGATCCGCTGGCAGCATCCAGAACAAGGCCTCTTGCATCCCGCCGCTTTCCTTCCCCTGATTGAGGATCACCAGATCAGCGTCAGCCTGGGGGAATGGGTAATCGACGCCGCATTGACACAGATTGACGCCTGGCGCCAAACCGAACTGAATCTGCCGGTCAGCGTGAATATTGGGGCTCGACAATTGCAACAAAACGGTTTAAGCCACCAGATTCAAACTTTGCTGGTGGCTCATCCCGGCGTGGATCCTTCTTTGCTGGAACTGGAAATCCTCGAAACCAGTACCCTGGGCGATTTCGGCTTGATTATCGATCTGATTCGCAACTGCCAGATGATAGGCATCCGTTTTGCTCTGGACGATTTTGGAACCGGCTATTCCGCCCTGACTTACCTGAAGCGCTTCCCGGCAGAGATTCTGAAGATCGACCAGTCCTTCGTACGCGACATGATGGAAGACCAGAATGATCTGGCCATCGTAAAAGGCATTATCGGCCTGGCGGAGGCCTTTGGGCGCGTGGTGATTGCCGAAGGTGTGGAGACGGCGGAGGTGGGTGCGGCCCTGTTGTCGCTAGGCTGCGAACTGGCCCAAGGCTACTCGATTGCGCGGCCTATGCCCGGGGATGCAATTCCGCAGTGGGTAAAGACTTGGCGGCCGTACGAGCAATGGACAAATCCCGGCGCCGGAAGAAAATCGTAGCTTCGTTTTCAGTCTCTGAACCCCACTGCGGAACCCTTTTCCAGGAAGATAGGAAGCCAGAAAGGCTCCGGACAGTTCCAGGACAGAAACGTAACAAACTCCCGGTAAATTCGGCCCGCGGGAATGGTTCCTTGCGCTTTTGAGCGGTTCTCCTCCACATCCGTCTGCTCCTGGACGGACTTTCAAAGTGTCAGCCAAGTGCGTAAAGAGGTCGAGCACGAGACCCCGCCTCGTGGCAGGATTCTGCTTGATAAGCGCCGTGACCGGTTCGTTCTCCTAGCTTATCCCCAACTCCGCAATAAAGAACCTTAAAGTCAACACTCCATCGCGGCCATTCACAGAATCATCCATTGCCGGCGGTGCAAGATGGCGCGCTAAGCCAGCACCTTCTACCCCTCGGCTACCGGTGCGAGACGCCACGGTTCCTGGAAAAGGGGCCGCGGGTTGTGGTTCTTCGTCAGCAGCAACTGAAAGTCGCCGATGTGGCGCTCCAGAAATGCGCCCTCGCTGAAGCCCAGATAGTAGTCCCACATTCTTGTGAACCGCTCATCGAACCCCAGGGATCTGACTTCGGCGATGGAGTCCCAAAAAGACTTGCGCCAAGCGGCCAGCGTGCGCGCATAATGCGCTCCCATATCCTCTGCGTGAAAAAGCGAGAGCCGCGTGCTCCGAGCCAGCGAGTCCAGAATCCCCCGCAGCGAGGCCAGTTGGCCGCCGGGGAAGATGTACTTCTGGATCCAGTCGCTCTGCTTCCGGTAACGGGCAAACCTCTGTTCGCTCATGGTGATGGTCTGCAGCAGCATGGACCCGTCCGGCGCAAGCAGCCGGTCGCAGGCGCCAAAGAACTCGTCATAGTGCTCGAAGCCCACGGCCTCGAACATTTCGATGCTCACGATCTTGTCGAATCTCCCCGTCAGGTGACGGTAATCCTGGAGCCGAAGCTCGATTCGACTGCCCGCGTCTGCGCGATCGAAAAGCTGGCCGGCATGCTCGTACTGCTGCTGGCTGATGGTCGTTGTTGTAACCTGGCAGCCATAGTGGCTGGCGGCATGAAGGGCAAAGGCGCCCCAGCCCGTTCCGATCTCCAGCAAACTATCCTGCGGCTGCAAGTCCAGCTTCCGGCAGATGCGATCCAGCTTCTGGATCTGGGCAGTTTCGATCGAGTCCGCGGGCGTTTCATACCAGGCACAGGAGTAGACCATGCCGGGATCGAGAAAGAGCCGGAAGAATTCATTGCTGAGGTCGTAGTGCGCATGAATGTTGCGCCGGCTGCCCTCCACTGTGTTCCTTCTCATGCGCTGGCCAAGCCGGTCAGCAAAGCGGCTGAGCGAGGAAATCAGCGTGTTCGCCTGCTCCAGCCGCGCCAGGTTCCGCACCGCCAGCCGCATCAGCGAGACCAGGTCGGGCGTGGACCAGTCCCCGTCCATGTACGCTTCCCCGATCGCCGTTTCGCCGCCCGCCAGAGCGCGTGCAAAGAATCGCTCGCGGTGCACTACAAGCTGCGCGCGAAGCTCTGCCGCGGCGTTTCCGAAGGCCAGTGTCCGGTCTGGCAGGACCACTTCCAGCGAGCCTCCTTCGAGCCCATCGAGCATGGACAAGAACCATTTCTTCGCGGTCGATCTGACGATCCCGTTCATCGTTTCAAACCTCTTTCGGATGTTGTCGCGGGTGCGGGAATACCGGCACTTTTTTCAGGAAGAGCCGCAGGGCCTCCCAGTGGATGGCGACGATGACCTTGCCCGTCATCCAGGGATGCGCAAGCAGTGCGCGGTGCAGTGAGCACGCGCTCCACGGCCTGCGTTCCAGCGTCAAGGTTGCATCGAAGAACGGTCTTCCTTCTTCGATCGTCTCCATGTGCACCACGAGCTTCCGGTCCGGCGGCGTGATGCTGAAGGTGTACTCCAGATTCATCCCCATGAAGGGCGATACATGCATGGCCTTGCGGCTTCGATAGCGCCTGGCGTTCGTCGACGGGAGTTCGTTCTCCTGGCTGAGCCAGTAGTTGTGGCTCTCGCCGAAGGTGCTGTTCACCTCCGCAAGAACCTGCTGGAGCCGCCCCTCTGCGTCATAGCAATAAAAAAAGGAGACCGGGTTGAAGTTGTAGCCGAGGTACCTGAGATGAGTCAGCAGATAGACCGGTCCATCGGGCAGGCGGACCCCGTGAGCCGCTGCATCCCGCTCCAGCCGCTGGCGGAGCGGGAGACGGGGATCGCCAAAGTGATCGCGTTCCTCGTAGCTGGCCCAATTGAACCCGTTGTAGCTGAGCAAGCGGGAGACCGCGGCCAACTCCGGAATCCGGTCTATATCCAGGAAGGCCATGAAGACGCCATACGCAAAGTGGTGCGGCACAGGCCTGAACCTGCGGTGCCGCACGGTGCCGAAATAGAGAGCGGATTCCATTCTTCTAGCACTCCACCGAGAGAGCCCGGGCCACGCGCAGCGCAGAGTTCAAGCCGTCTTCGTGAAATCCATAGAACCAGTAAGCCCCGCAGTAATGGGTTCGGTTCCTGCCGCTGATCTCGCTCCATCTCTCCTGTGCGCAAACCGCCTCCCGCGTGTAAAGCGGGTGATGATAGACGATTCTCCGCAGCACCTTCGCCGCATCGATTGCGTCCTCCCCGTTCAGCGTGACGCAGTAGTCATCCGCCCTCTTGAGCGACTGGAGCCGGTTCATGTGATAAGTCAGAGTTACGGCATTCTTCCCGGTCAGCCCCAGGTTGTAGTTCCAGCTGGCTCGCGCCGCCCTGCGCCTGGGCAGCAGCGATGCGTCGGTGTGCAGCGTCGCCACGTTCCGGCTGGTCCTGAAGTTGCCCAGCACGGCGCGCTCTGTTTCCGTCGGCTTCTCCAGCAACGGCAGAATCTGATCGCCATGGCAGGCAAAGACCACCTGATCGAAGGTCATTGCCGGGCGATCTTCAAAGCCCAGCGTCACGCCGCTCTCCTCCCGGCGGACCGACACGATGCGCGCATCGAGAAAGATCCGCTCCCGGAACGGCGCGTCCAGCAGGGGAATGTAAGTGTTGCTACCGCCTCGAATCACCTTCCACACCGGGTGGGTATGGATGCCGAGCAGCCCGTGGTTGTCAAAGAAGCGAAGGAGCGTCAGGGCTGGAAACGAGCGAATCGCCTCCAGCGACATGGACCAGACTGCCGACGCCATCGGGTAGAGATAGTGCTCCGTGAAGGCTCTCTCGTACTTGCCCTCGTCGATCAGATCGCCAATTGTCGCTGCGGCCGCGCCCGGTTCGTTGAGCAGCCGGGGCGCCGTGCGATTGAAGCGAAGAATCTCGGTCAGCAGACGGTAATGGCTGGGCCGCAACAGATTGGAGCGCTGCGCGAAGAAGCCATTGATGCCGCGGCTCGAATACTCAAAACCCGTCTGGCGGCTTGAGACAGAGAAGGACATATCGCTGGGCTGCGTTTCCACGCCCAGTTCCGCAAAGAGCCGCACCAAATTCGGATACTTCCGATCGTTGTGGACAATGAAGCCGGTATCTACCGCAACTGCACCACCGCCTGCATCCACCAGAACCGTGTTGGTGTGGCCGCCCAGGCGCGAATCCTTTTCGAACAGCCAGACCTCGTGCTTGCGGCTCAGGTACCAGCCTGCCGCAAGCCCGGAGATACCGCTGCCGATCACCGCGATGCGCATCAGAGACCTCCAGCACCTTGCTTCCACCCGCCTGAACAAACGCAGATTCCGCGCCGGCCAATATAGCTCAGCAGGCCGAGAATAGCCCGGCCCGGCATTCTGTGTCAAGTGCTTGTCCAGGACAACTGCTTGACAAAGCCGTTTCTCCCGTTCTATTGTTGCGAAGTGAGCTTGAAGGTCCCAGTACGGTATCCCATTCGCGTCGCGGCCCATCTGACGGGCCTGAGCATCGACACCCTGCGCGCCTGGGAACGGCGCTATCAGGCGGTTACGCCCCTCCGCGACGACCGCGGACGCCTCTACGGAGAGGACCAGATCCACCGCCTCATCCTGCTGCGGAATACGGTCGATTGCGGCCATGCAATCGGGCAGGTCGCCTCCCTCTCAAACCGCGAGTTGGAGAAGCTGCTCGCCGGACCGGCCTCCGGCGCAGCGACTTCGGCCCTCGAAGCGGTCCCTCCCGAAATGAGCGATGGCTTGCAGGCGGTTGTGGCGGCCATCGAGTCCTTTGACTGCGCCACGGCCAGCTCGCATCTGGGCCGGATGGCGGCGCTGCTGCCGGTTCGCGAGTTTGTCGGCGCGGTCGTGGTTCCGCTGATGCGGCTTGTCGGCGACCGCTGGCACGCCGGCACGCTGAGCATTGCCCAGGAGCACATGACCTCCTCCATCCTGCGCAACCTTCTGGGCAGCATGGTCCGCCCTGGCGCTTCGTCCACCCGCCCCCTGCGGATTCTCTTTGCAACCCCGGCCGGGGAGTTGCACGAGTTCGGAATTCTGGTGGCAGCCATGCTGTCGGTGGCCAGCGGATTTGAGGCGCTTTACCTCGGCCCCAATTTGCCCGCCCAGGAAATCGTGGATGCCGTCGCGCAAACCTCGCCGCGGGCCGTTGTGCTGGGCATCAAGTCCAGCAAGCCCGGCGCGAAGATCACCGAAGAAATCCAGACCATCGCCTCTCAGCTTCCCAGGCGCACAGAGCTCTGGCTCGGGGGCGACGCCGCGGCAAAGGCCCTTGCGCCCGCCGCCACGAAGCGCGTATTCGTTTTGCGGGAGTTCGCGGAGCTGGACCAGCATCTCGACAGACTGAAAATGGGGGCCAGATGAAGCTATTGCTGAAAATCCTCTTCGCCGGAATTTTCGTTTTTATGGTGGTAATGACCATTCGCACCGGCCTTTCCGTCAGCATCCGCGCAGCGTGGCCGGGCTTCAAGGCCAACCCCTGGGCCATCGCCACGCTTTATGACGCGTACTTCGGCTTCGTAACGTTCTATGTGTGGGTCCTCTACAAAGAGCGCAGCCGGTGGGCGCGGGCGTTGTGGTTTCTGCTCATTATGGGCCTGGGCAACATCGCGATGTCTTTCTATGTGCTGCTGCAACTTTTCCGGCTCCGGCCAGGGGATCGCGCCGAATCCATCCTGTGGAGGCGCCCGGCATGATAGATACTTTCTGGAGCCGCAAGGTTGCGCAGCCCTTTCTTGAGTTGCTGCGTCAGGGGCTGACGCCGGAGAAGATCGCCTTCACCATTGCGCTCGGCATCACCCTGGGCGTAACTCCTTTGCTGGGCTCGACCGCGCTCTTGTGTACGCTGGCGGCGATGGTCTTTCGGCTCAACCTGGCCGCCATTCAGTTGGTCAACTGGCTGGTCTATCCGCTCCAGCTCGCCTTGCTGATCCCTTTCCTCCGCATCGGCGCGTGGATCTTCCGCACGCAGGCCTCCGAGCTGTCCGTGGTTCACATCTTTGCCCTCATCCGTTTCAATCTCTTCTCCGCCATCGCAATCCTCTGGACAGTCACTCTTCATGCCATTGTGGCGTGGCTGCTACTGGCAAGCATCGGTACCGGGTTGCTCTATCTGCTGCTTCTCCCCGTGCTTTCAATCGTGCGGAACCGAAAGCGTCCCGCAGAAGGAGAATAACCATGCTGACCGCGATCCTGTTCGGCGCGCTGTCTGTTTGCGGGCTGATGTTCCTGCTCTGGCTGATTCATCTGCCACTCAGGAATGCGGCGATTGTCGACGCGGGCTGGGCCGGAGAGCTGGCTTTGCTCGGCGGGCTCTACGGAATCCTCGGAGCCGGTTGGGCGCCGCGCCGCGCGGCGACTGCGGTCATGGCGCTGGTTTGGGGATTGCGCCTTTCTCTCTACTTGCTCTTCACGCGCGTCATCGGTCAGCCCGAAGAGGGACGCTACGTTCAGCTCCGCAGGCAATGGCGCACCAACATCGCCTTCAGATTTCTGCTCTTCTTCGAGTTTCAAGCGGTGTTGTGCATTGTGCTGGGAGTACCGTTTCTGTTGGCTGCGGAGAACCCAAGGCCGGCGTTCTCCCTCCTCGAATACGCGGCGCTTGTTCTGTGGGTTGTGGCGATCGCTGGAGAGATCGCGGCCGACATGCAGCTCAATGCCTTCAAGTCCAACCCCGCAAACCGCGGAAAGACCTGCCGCGCCGGTCTGTGGAACTACTCGCGGCATCCCAATTACTTTTTTGAATGGCTCATCTGGGTTTGCTTCTCTCTGTTTGCACTGGATTCCAAGTACGGCTATCTGGCGTTGATCTCTCCCGCGCTCATGCTGTACTTCCTTTTCAAAGTCACCGGCATCCCGGCCACGGAAGCGCAGGCGCTGCGGACCCGCGGCGAGGAGTACCGGCGTTATCAGCAGACCACCAGCGCCTTTGTGCCGTGGTTCCCGAGGAGCTAGTACCATGTCCGCAAGATTTGGTAATTCAACACAACCCCTGGGTGCCCCAGGTCCCTCGCATTCGGGGACCTGGGAAAGCAAGCAGGCGCAAACGATCGCAGCTTCGCCCGTTCTGAACGCCGGTTACAACTCCTGGCTCGAACGCGGCTTTTTCCCCGATTGGCTCATTCGCATCGGCATACGACGGCTGGTTCCGAGGCGCCTGCGCCAGGAGGAACACGGAGGCCCCGCGGCTCAGGCCGAGCGCCTGATGCGCTTCCTTGCGCAACTGCGCCAGAGTCCCATCGCCATCCGTCCCGACGCCGCCAACGCGCAACACTACGAGGTGCCCGCCGACTTCTTTCGCCTGGTGCTCGGTCCGCAGATGAAGTACAGTTGCGCCCTCTGGGACGGCAACACGCAGGATTTGGCGCAGGCCGAGGAGGCGATGCTCGCCCTGACCTGCCGGCGCGCCTGCCTTGAAGACGGACAGGACGTGCTGGAACTCGGTTGTGGTTGGGGCTCTCTCTCGCTCTTCATGGCCGCCCGCTACCCGAACAGTCGCATTCTGGCGGTCTCCAATTCCCGCTCGCAGAAGAAGTTCATCGACGCCGAAGCCGCTCGCCGTGGAATCCGCAACCTCACCGTCGCCACTGCGGACATGAATGAGTTCAGCACCGACAGGCAGTTCGATCGCGTTGTCTCTGTCGAGATGTTTGAGCACATGCGCAACTACGCGGAGTTGCTGCGCCGCATTGCATCGTGGTCGCGACCGGATGCCCTGCTCTTTGTGCATGTCTTTTCGCACAGCCGCTTCGCCTATCCCTACGAGGTGCGCGACGCATCGGACTGGATGGCGCAGCATTTCTTCACCGGCGGCGTCATGCCCAGCGACGATCTGCTGCTCTACTTCCAGGAGAACTTCAGCATCCGCGAGCACTGGCGATTCAGCGGCCTTCACTACCAGAAGACCTGCGAGGCATGGCTAGAATCTCTCGACCATCATAAGAGCGAGGTCCTTGCCATCTTCTCTGCCATCTTCGGCAAGCAGCAGGCGCATCGCTGGCTGGTCCGCTGGCGCGTCTTCTTCATGGCCTGCGCAGAAATGTTCGGGTACGCCAACGGCGACGAGTGGATTGTCTCGCACTATCTTTTCCAGAACTCCGCCGCGCGCGGCATGAAAGGACAAGCCTCATGAACCTGTTCCCGATGATTGTGATGGCGTCTGCCTTGATCTCTGCGACTCAACCTGGCGAGATATTGCCGCCCCTGAAAGGCGAATTCCTCTCCGGCCGCCAGGCGCAGCTGCCCAATGCCGCTTCGGGCCGCGTTGCCTTGCTTGCCGTGGGCTTCACCTATAACTCGCGCTTCCCCGTCGAGGCCTGGATTGGCCGCATCCGCAAGGACTTCGGAAACAATCCCAAGGCAACCTTCTACGAGATCCCGATGATCGGCGGCATGGCGCGCCTGGGCAAGTGGTTCATCGACAGCGGAATGCGCAAGGGAACTCCCGAGAAGGATCGGGAAAACGTCATCACGGTCTACGGCGACACCGGACAGTGGAAACAGCGCATGGGCTACCAGGCGCAGGATGCCGCCTACCTGGTCCTGCTCGACAAGCGCGGCGTGGTCCGCTGGCGCCACAGTGGCGGCTTCGACGAAGACGCCTACAAGCAACTCTCTGGCCTGACCGCTTCCTTGCTGCGCGAACCCATGTAGCCCGTTGGAAAGAGAGTGACCATGCCTTCCGCGTCCCATGCCTCGCGACAGGAACAGTGGATTCCGCGCCCCCTCGAAGAGGTCTTCGCCTTCCAGCGCCGGCAGATCGATGCGTTGCTTTGCGCGCGGCAAGGGAGTGCAGCGTGAAGCCACTGGTTCTCATCGCCGGCGCCACCGGCTACGTGGGCGGCGAATTGCTCAAGTCCCTGCTGGCCGCGGGCTATCCGGTAAGGTGCCTGGCCCGCCGTCCTCAAGTGCTGCGGGACTTGCGCCTTGCCGGCCTGGAAGTGGTTGCCGGCGATGTTCTCGATGCCGCTTCGGTCGAGGGTGCAATGGCCGGCGTGGAAACAGCCTATTACCTGATCCACTCCATGGGTTCCACTCAATCCTTCGAGCAGCAGGACCGCGCCGCCGCGCAAAACTTCGCCCATACCGCGCACGGCGCTGGCGTTCGGCGCATCATCTATCTCGGCGGCCTCGGCCGCAGTTCCGACCAACTCTCAGCGCATCTGCGCAGCCGCCAGGAGGTGGGCCAGATTCTCCGCTCCACCGGCGTTCCGGTCATCGAGTTCCGCGCTTCGGTGGTCATCGGCTCCGGCAGCCTATCTTTCGAGATGATTCGCGGGCTGGTCGAGCGGCTTCCGGTCATGATCGCGCCCCGCTGGGTCTCCGTGGCTGCCCAGCCCATCGCCATCGCCGATCTGCTCTCCTATTTGCTCGCCGCTCTGGACCATCCGCTTCCTTCCAGCAGGATCTTCGAAATCGGTGGCGCCGACCGGGTCTCGTATGGCGGGCTGATGCAGGAATATGCCCGGCAGCGGGGACTGAGGCGGCTCGTCATCTCCGTGCCTTTTCTCACCCCCCGCTTGTCCAGCCTCTGGCTCGGCCTGGTCACCCCTCTCTACGTCCGCGTGGGCCGCAAACTGATTGACAGCATTCGCCACTCGACGATCGTGGAGGATCGAACGGCATTGAGCGAGTTCAATATCCACCCCTGCGGATTTCGCGAAGCCATTGCGGCCGCCATCAAGGCAGACCGGAAACACCTGAAGAGCGACTGCCGCATGGTGCGCGTGAGCGCCTCACCGCAGGATGCCTTTGCCCCGATTCGCCGAATTGGCGGCGCCAGCGGATGGTATTACGCCAACTGGTTGTGGCAGCTGCGCGGATGGATGGACAAGTTGATCGGAGGCGTAGGCATGAGCCGCGCCCGCCGCGATGGTGATTCGCTCGTTGTGGGCGATGTTGTGGACTGCTGGCGCGTGGAAGCGTTTGAGCCCGACCGCTTGCTGCGCCTTGTGGCTGAGATGAAGCTGCCGGGCCGCGCCGTTCTTGAATTCGAAGTGACGCGCGATGGTTCGGGATCGGTCATTCGCCAGACGGCCACCTTCGATCCCAAGGGGTTGCTGGGCCGCGCCTACTGGTACTCCGTGCTTCCCCTTCACCACTTCGTTTTCAACGGCATGATCCAGGGCATTGCTTCCAGAAGCCTGATCGGTGAATGAAGGTTTGCTCAGGTCGATTCACGGCACTTTCGGTTGCTGTTTCCCAGGGGCCGAGTCGTCCGTATGGGAAATCACCACGTTGACTGACGAACGCCTTCCAAAGCGCCCGGCGACTGTGGAGTTCCGATCGAGCACAATATTGGGAACGGTAAACGTCTCAGGGTCCGGGAGCCTCCTCGGCCCGCGAACCGGCGGTAGGGCACGAGATTCCAGTCGCCATGACGGTCGGGTCGAGGACTGGCGCGGTGTTCCGTAGGTCTTGCCTAGCCGTTTCTCCCCGTTTCCTTTGGGAGTGCCTCAGTAGCCAAACCGTGAATCCGTCTCCAGCCCCCGCCACATCGCACCCAGCGTGCGGATTTCCCGCACTGAGCGCACCTGTTTGCTTCGGGTCAAGAGTTATGTGACCTATCGTGCTGGTGCGACTTTCGCATTTGACCATCGACGGAGCTGGTAGTTGTTAAACAAACCAAGCTGACCGTACAGCCATTCGCTACTCCACCGCGTCCAGCCGAAGCCTTTGCGACCCCGGGCACGCATCAAATGCCGCCGGACCTTCTCCTCTACCCAGCGTTTGACCACTCCAAAACAAATGCTCGAATGACCAACCCGAAAGTAGTTCACCCAGCCACGCAGAATCGGATTGATTTTCGCAATCACAACTTCGACGGGCCAGCTGACATGCTGTCGGAAGACCTCCCTGAGTTTTGCATACAACGCTGTCCGCTTCTTCAGCTTGGGCGCATAGTATGGCCGCCACTTCTGATTAAAGCTGAGTATGCGCCGATACTCAAAGCCCAGGAAAGTGAAGCTCTCTCCCTTCTTCAGATCCACCATTCGACTCTTGTCTTCATTGATCTCCACGCGGAGCTTCGCGAACTCCTCGCGCAGCCGTTTGTCTATCGCCTTTACCAGCCAGTCACTCCGCCGTTCAGCGTCAATCAAGATCACCATATCGTCCGCAAAGCGTGCATATTGGACGTTGGTTGACTTGCCCCTTCGCGTGGTGTCCACCGCCTTTTCCAGCATCCGGTCTACCTCGTTCAGGTAGATGTTACTGAGAAGAGGCGAAATCACACCGCCTTGGGGAACGCCTTTCTTACCGGTTGCCTTCAGAATCATCTTGAGCAAATGCATGACGGCATCATCACGGACTCGTCGAGCCACTTTCTCTAACAGCAGCGAGTGCTGCACGTTATCAAAATAGGCCGATAAATCCAAATCAATGATGCGCGTCTTCTCTTCGACGATCGCTCGGGCAACACGGGCTACGGCTTCATGCGCTGTCCGCTTCGGCCGATATCCAAACGACCCCGCTTGGAAGTCCGCTTCGAAGATCGGCTCCAGGATGAGCTTTAACGCCCCCTGGACCACGCGATCGCGGATAGCGGGAATCGACAGGATGCGGACTTTCGTCCCCCCATCTTTTGGAATCTCCTTCTTCCGTGCCGGCATGGGCCGATACGTGTTGGTAACCAATTCATCCCGAATTTGCACGAGAAAACTCTCCGATCCGCTTTCCTCAATGGCTTCGAACGTGACCCCGTCAATACCCGGTGCCCCGTGATTGCTTCTCGCCATCTGGTAGGCTTCCCGCAAAGTCTCCATCTTGCAAACGTGGACGTATAGTCCCCAGAAACGCCAAGACAGTTCCGCCTTCGCCTTGACATATAGACTCCTTCTCAGGTCCTGCAAACTGATGGGCGTGTTTGTCATTTCACCCTTGCCTCCCGTTTTGTTAGAGCCGTTACAAACAACAGGGCCTCTTCGCTCTGCGGGCATTACTCCGCTTCTTCGCTACTACAGACCCGGCCGAATCCCTCTCGCCGTCTACCGACTTCCCGGTGTCACCGGTTATACGGCTTCCTGCTCCGCCGATTTCTCAGCGGGACGAGGAGGGCTTCTCCAGTTGCTTAGCATGACCTTGTCTCCGTGCTGTCCCTACCAACCCCGCCGAAGTGTTGCGCCGCGTCAGTCCGTGCGACGCTCCATGCTGCCTTCGCCCGAAAAGTGAGGGCTCGGCCTTCGGGGTTAAGTACTTTCGAGGCCATTTGGGTTCACTTGCGTTACGGCCCAGCGACTCGCTCACCATCCTTGAAGATGGCTTCGTCAATAGGCTTCAGAACAGAAAGTTTCCTCACTGCCCTGCTATTCAAGCTACGGGGCTCGGACTTTTACCCCGGTGGGACTTCCACCCACTGATCACGCCAGCCTTCGCTGGACGCACACTTTCCGTTACCGATCCAACCATGCCGGCCTAAGCAAGTGTTTTTATTGCAGTTGCAGTGCTTTTTCAGCAACCATACAGGCGCCTCTCCGTCCTCAGCTTTGAGATGGAGCTGTTCAGCGAGGAATCCAATGTCCGTGTTGGCGTCGACAAGGCCCTTGGAGACTGGGTCGGCGGACCCGTCCTCGAATCCGCATTCCATCATCTGCTGCGGTCCTCGCCAATCACTTGTCCGTGTGTTACTTGTGGTCAACGCCGAAGTGCTATTCGCTGCTGTTGCATCGCTGGTAGATTGGAGCGCTCTACAGCTGCAAGGCCCGATTTCCGATCGCACACCCTGTTCTGCGGTGGGTGCCGCTGGCCGCAGGGACGATGGAACCAATGGGATGCCACGGCACAAGGGGGGCTCAACTTTCTGGGGTGATGGAAATATTCATGCGGACATATACGGGCAGCGGTATGATGGCGGGAACGAAGGCCCAAGAAGGGGAATGGAGGAGTTTGCCCCTATGAGCGAGACCCTGAAAAACACTCATGAAATTCTCTTTACGCCAGTGAAAATTGGCGGGTTGGAGCTCAAGAACCGGTACGTTCTGGCGCCTATTGGACCAAGTGGACTCTGCAATGCGGATGGAACGTTCAATGACCGTGGAGTCAACTTCTACGTCGAGCGGGCCCGGGGTGGCACAGGCCTTCTCATGACTGGCACCACGATGGTGGAGAACGAGATCGAGAAGTGCGCATTGCCCTCGATTCCTTGTCCTACCCTGAACCCGCTCGACTTTATCAAGACGGCCAAGATCATGACGGAGCGGGTCCATGCTTATGGCGCGAAGATGTTCCTCCAGCTGACCGCCGGTTTTGGGCGCGTCGCCATCCCTGCCATTGTGGGGAAAACGGCCGTAGCCCCGTCGCCGATTCAGTCCGTGGCAGGATTGTAAGTCTTACCTGCAATCGAGAAGAGCCGAGAAACGATAAGCCGTGGATAGGCCCATGGATCTGGTGGCAGGGAACAATGATCAAGGTTCGGCTTGCTGCGAGAGAGGAATGGTTATGGAGAGCTTCAAGATGCACTTGACCGAAGAGGAACGCGACATCCTGGATGGCAAGCAGGGCGAGGTGATGGCCAAGGTGCTTCGCACGATTGTCATGTACGGCGAGGTGTTTGGCGCCGACCGTCTGCTTCCGCTCGATGCGCCGATCCATGTTGTTACTTCTATGGGAATGGCCGGTCTGGATGCAGTCTACAACATGATGGACGAACTGATTGCGGCCGGTCTGAAGACAAAGCGCCCGTTCACGGCCGATCCAAGGCCGTACGACTTTGACGCCCTGCCCTATCACGAGGACATCAAGGAGAGCCTATTGAAGCTGTATGCCAGCCAGGATCGGTACGAGGCACAACTGATGAAGTTAGGGATGAAGGGCGACGACTATTTCTCGTGTACCTCGTATCTGCCGGAGGTGGGCAACACGCCCAAAAGGGGCGACATCCTGTCCTGGGCCGAGTCCTCCGCCGCGGTCTTTGTGAATTCGGTTCTCGGGGCACGAACCAACCGCAACTCCGGCATTCTGGAACTGCTCGGAGGCATCGCCGATCGAGCTCCGGCCTTCGGCTACCTCACCGACGAGGGCCGCAAGGCGACCTGGACGGTGGAACTGCGCACCTCCGCGCTACCCAACGCGCAGCTGCTGGGCAGCGCGATTGGCATCAAGGTGGTCGGGGATGTGCCGTACATCGTCGGACTCGACCGGTTCCTTGGAACCGAGATCACGGATTCCGTGCGAGATTATCTCAAGGACATGGGTGCGGCAGCTGCATCGAATGGCGCCGTCGGCATCTATCACGTGGAGAACCTTACGCCCGAGGCAAAGGAACTTGGGCGCACATTACTCCGGGACAACTCCCAGACCTACGTGATCGACGATCAGGTTCTCTCTGCCACGATGGCGAATTATCCGATTCTATGGAAGGACCCGGGTATCGAGGCCAGTATCTGTGTCATCGGCTGCCCGCACCTGTCGTTGAGCCAAATCTACGACGTGAGCAAGAAGATCACCGAAGCCCTGACTAAAGCTCATAAGGACAAGGTGAGGATGCGCACCGTGCTGACCGCTTCCCCGAAGGTCATCGCAAAATTCAAAGAGGACAAACCTGCATACGAGACACTCACGCGCATTGGATTGGTGCTCTCCTACGCGTGTCCGGTGATGCACATGAACAGCTCCGTGGCCGCGAACTATCCAATGATGACAAACTCCAACAAGCTGCGGACCTACTCCACTGCGCGATTCTTTCTCGACGACGAGATCGTGCGCCGCCTCGTCTACGGCATTGAAACCGGGCAGGCTGCAAGCGATGGAAATGCCGCCGGAACGGCTCAACCCGTCGCCGGCTTCGGCATTGATATCAAGCCGGTATCCGACCATCGAGCGACCAAGTGAGAAGGGAATAATCGATGAAGACTTTCAAAGGACGTGTGGTGCTGGGCGGCAAGATTACGGGGGAGAGCATCGTTTCGCGGCAGGGTGTGAACACCCTAGCCACCTATTTCAAGGGAATTCCGACCAGAAGCCCGATCTGCAACGATCAGAACAATCCTTACCTCTACAAGAAGGTCGTCGGCGGAAAGGTGCTGTGCCTTCCCCAGACCATCGGGTCCACAACGGGCGGAATGATTTTGCAATGCGCGGCGGATCTGGGCATTGCGCCGGCGGCGATGCTTTACGCGAATCACATTGATACGATCTCGGCTGCCGGAATCATTTGCGCCGATGTGTGGAATCATCACCGGATCGTGACAGTCGACCAACTTGGTTGGGAATTTCTGAACTATGTGCAGGATGGGCAGACCATCGACGTCGTCGAGGATGGAACGGTGACTGTGCACTGACCATCGGGTTTAGTAGTGTCGATCATCTGTGCTTGTTGCCAAGTCTCTAAGTCACTCGCCGACAGAGCAGAAGCTCCACGGATTAGTATCGAAATACGCCGATCCGGCCGGGGAACGGGCGCCCCCGGCCGGTATTTGGAAACGCGGATGCTGGGCGACTTTACATTACTTTTCGGGAACGCAAGCGCATTGTAATGATTCTAAATAAGTTGTTGTGGGCTTGGAGCAGGTGTATCCCTTCTGTTTCGCGTTTAGTTTCTGGGCTGTGATTGTCGCAGCCCTAGCTGATGAGTGTCGAAACTCGCTCACTGCCTCCAACTCTGCCCGCCGCTTAGGTCTCCGCTGGTCCGGCCCTTTCCTGCCGTGGCGAGACCTTTGCAATCCCGACGGCTGAATCTGAGGAGTTTGAACACCCAGCTCCAATCCAGTTTGCCTTTCTGTTTTTGCGTTCAGCGTGCCGCGCTCAAAGCACCCACGCCCCGCGGGCGCACGCTCTCCCTGCAGAGATTCGAGCCTTGCAGGTGTGGACTCCTCCCCCGAGGCAAGCTCGGGTCCGCTTCCACAAATCTCTTCCAATCGCCTTAGAAGTGACCTGCCCCAGAAAAACTCGACCATTCAAAACTGGAGTTCTCTCGTAATCTGAACGGGAGGACAGGATGAAGAAGAGCCGATTCACGGAAGAGCAGATCATCGGGATCCTGAAGCAGCAAGAAGCCGGGGTAAAGACGGCGGATCTCTGCCGGGAGCATGGCATCAGCGCGGCGACATTCTACGGGTGGAAGTCGAAGTACGGCGGCCTGGATGTGAACGAGGCGCAGCGGCTTCGTCAGCTTGAGGATGAGAACCATCGTTTGAAGCAATTGGTGGCCGATCTGAGCCTGGACCGCGAGGCTTTGAAGGGCGTGATCCGAAAAAACGGCTGGAGCTTGCCGGTCTAAGGGAAGATGTTGCGTTCGCTCAGGCGCACTATGGGCTGAGCGAACGCAGGGCCTGCAAGCTGCTGGGCGTGGATCGCGCCAGCTATCGTTATGAGCCGGTGCCGGATCGCAACGCGGAGTTGCGCGAGGATTTGCTGAAGCTGGCGCGGCAGAAGTCGCGCTATGGCTATCGTCGGCTTCATGCCATTCTGGAGCGGCGCGGCCATCCAGTGAACGTGAAACGGGTCTACCGGCTTTATAGCGAAGAAGGTCTGGCGGTGCGCCGGCGCAAGCGCAAGCGGTTGGTCCGTGAGCGGAATAGTCTCAGTTGCAGTGTCCGAACCAAGAGTGGGCGATTGATTTTATTGTGGATGGCTTGTCCAATGGGCGCATGGTGCGCATCCTGAGTGTGGTTGATGCGTTCACTCGCGAGTGTTTGGCGCTGCAGGCCGATACCAGCCTGGGGACCAGACGCGTGACGCGGGTGCTGGATCGGCTGATCGCAGAGCGCGGCACGCCGTTGAGCGTGCGCTCGGACAACGGTCCGGAGTTTACTTCGCGGCGGATGCTGGGCTGGGCCGAGGAGCGCAAGATCAGCCTAGTCCATATCCAGCCGGGTCGTCCCATGCAGAACGGCCATGTGGAGAGCTTCCACGGGCGGCTGCGCGACGAATGCCTGAACGCAAGCTGGTTCCGCACTCTGAACGATGTGCGCCAGACGCTGGAAGCATGGCGCCAGGACTACCACGTGGTTCCATACTGCCCCACCTCGCTATGTGCTTGAAAACAGGCTATCGTGCTCTTCGGAAAGCAGTACTGCTGGTTTACGCGATTGAATATGAGCGCGTCGTTTCAGAGCCTGACCGGTCTTGCTCTCCAAAATATCTTTGCTAATCACCCAAGGACCGTCTGCGAAAGGATGATCGGCGGCGATTTTGCCACGATCGATGGCCAGGCGGAGAGTTCTGGGGCTGATATCGAGAATAGCGGCAGCATCGGTCAGGTTGATCCAAGGCTGTTGTTCATCTGGCTTATAGCAGGGGATGCGATGGTGACTGCGCAAATTCTGCGGATATGTTCTGCATCAGCCTCGTCGCATATGCGTTTTACATGTGAACTCAGAATCAATTCGATGCACAGGCGTAGCTCGACGCAAGATTGACCGAGCCGCCTCCGCTGTACTTGGGGTAGGTTGGATACTTGCACAGAGGCCGCGTGCGTCCAACCTCGGCTGCCGTAACCGTGAACTGGGAACCCGAGGTTTGGTTGCTGTCGGTAACGACCAGGTTGGCGGGCGCGTTTCCGGCAGTGACCCAGGCATCGAGAGCGCCGAGTCCATCGAAAGTCGCGGAGAAGACGCCGTTTCCGTGGCTCATGCCGGGAATGGTATAGAACCGAAGGAAGGTGTCTGTTACGCTCTGCGTCATGGTGCCGACCACGGCGTTGTAGTAGTTGATTGTGTTGTACGGCGTGATCGAGTCGTCGGCCAGGCCGTGAAAGAGAATCATCTTGCCACCCCGCGCATTGAAGGCGGAGAGATCCGGGTTGCTGGCGTCGAGGATGCCGGAAACGGTCTGGATACGGCTCTGCCAATTCGCGGGATCGTAGTTGGGCACATACGTTCCGGCGGAGACGCTTCCGGTTCCACCCACATTGTCGAGATCGGGGTTCTGGGTGACGACGTAGTTCACCATGAACGTGTCTGGGCCCATCTGAAAGGCATCGCTCTGCGCGGGCTGGAAAACCGTGGCGCCGCCGGTGCCGTTGGCGTAGGTGGATGAACTGCCCAGGCTGTTGACCAGGAAGGTTGCGCCTTCGAGGATCGGCCATTTGGGGTAGGTATCCTGCCCGGTGTGGAGGATGCCTTGCACAGTTGCGCCGAAGTAGGTGGGCGTGGGCGAGCCGTTTGTCGAGCCGATGTCGGCCGTGGCGCCGTCGACTTCGAAGCCCAGATCGAAGGGACTGCTGAGACGGGATACCATGTCGATCTGCGCATCGGAGAGGCAGGTGTTGCCGGTGTCCGCGCCGTTTGCGCAGCGCAGCGGATTGCTGGCTGTCTTGGTTGCGAAGACAGCGGTTGCTGCGTCGCAATCAGCCACGTCGCTGACGATTCCATCCGCTACGCCATCCAGTGCGTCGCAAGCGTTCAGCACGGCGGCCACCAGCATCGCAACCTTGGTTGGATTGGTGAAGTTAGCTCCCTTGCCGTAGCCGGTGTCGGAATAGATTGCCTTGACGAAATGATTTGACCCGTGATGCATCAGCGTCAGATCGTATGCGGGGAAGCCAGCGAGTACACCGTCGTAGTCTGCCGGATACCACTGGGCGGCGATCAGCGCCTCGTGTCCGCCCTGCGAACCGCCGGCAAAGTAGTTGCGGGTGGCGGTTGCTCCATAACGCAGCTTGATGATTGCTTGCGCCACATCGTGTGTCTTCTTGATCTGCAAGCCGCCGAAATTGGCCAGTTCCTCCGCATTCGAGGTAAAACCGTTGCCGGCGGTGGAAGGGTGGCCGGAATCGCTGCCATACACCGCATAGCCTTGCGCCAGTGGGTTCGATACCGTGCTGAGCTGCTGAACAAAACCGCCGGTCGGGTCGGGGATGCTGCCGTCAGTGCCCCCGCCGCCCAGTTGCAGACTCTTGTTGTTCCAGGTTGTCGGCAACGCAACTTCCATCAGGATCGGGCTGGCCGACGAATCGACCGGTGCGATGGATGCGTTCACCAGGCAGTACTCGCCATTGGCGTTGGTTGTCGTGCCGCCGCCGGGTCCGCCCGGTCCTCCGCCGCTGTTGGTGATGGTTTCGCCGGCAGTCACGAAGGTTGTAGCTGTGACCATTGCGCCGCTCGTTGCCAGCCCGATCTCCGAGGCTGTGATGTTCGTACCGAGCAGGCTGTTGCAAGCGGTGGAGGCTGTTGAACTCGTGCTGGTTATGGTCACCGTTACTGCAGCCGAGGTGCTGCCGGCGTAGGTGGAGCTGCCGCCATAGGTGGCCGTAAGCGTGTGCGTGCCCGTGGAAAGCGTAGAGACGGCGAGTTTGGATGTGCCGGAACCGAGCGTTCCGCTGCCGAGTGAAGTCGAGCCGTCATAATAGGTAACGGTTCCCGTTGCCGCAGTCGGAGCCACCGTCGCCGTCAGCACAATGCTTGTGCCGGAGGCTGCGGAGGTAGCGGAAGCGGTCAGCACCGTTGTCGTTGCGGTCGTGCCTGGGCCCGTGCTGCCGTTTGAACTGCTCCCGCTACTACAGCCGCAGAGTGCGAAGAAAGGTGAGAGGAAAAGAAGGATCGCCGGACAAAAAGGAAACTTCGATGGGGGCATGCCGTTCTCCTGGGTTCGTCTTCTGGTGGGGGCAGGCAGATCCCTACCATAGGTTGAGCGCTCGCAACGGCCGCTTCCCCATAACTATCCGGGGCGGATGTAGACTCTCTTATCGCAGATCCAACGTTTTCTAGAAGGCTCCGCCCTTGACTACGCGAAAGCCATGAGTAGCTTGAATATTGCTGGGGTTGAAAGCGTCGACATAGTGAAGAATCCCGCTGGAATCCAGGCTTCCCTGGGGCAGAATGACATAATTGCCCGCAGCGCCTTCGTCATAGCTGCCTCCCAGCAGCCAGCGCCATTTTCCGGTTCCCACTGCGAGGCCGGTATAGTCGGTCTCGGGTGATGAAGGGAATGGAATGACGACCGACGTTGTACCGCCGCCACTCTGAGCGCCCTGCTCGATACCCCAGTAGTAGTCCCAGGTCCACTCCGACACGTTACCGCACATGTCGTACAAGCCAAATTCGTTCGGCTTTTTCTGGCCGACGGGCTGCGTCGTGCCTCCGGAGTTATCTGTCTCCCAGCAGTAGTTTGAGATATTGCTCTGTGCGCCGTTGGCTTCCGCGCTGCCGGCATATCCCTTCAGATAGCCGCTCTGATTCACGCTGCCATATGTTGTGCTGGCCACAATATCGCTGGCGAGCCCGTCCTGCAACCCGCCCATGGCAGCCCACAGATACTCGGAAGATGTCGGCAGGCGATACCCGTTGGCGCCCGGTGCCATGGTCGCCTCATCCCAGGTCATACTTGCCGCTGTCGGCACCGTCCCCCATGAACTGGGGTCAGTTGAACCGTTGATGGAATACACCGGAGTGAGTCCCTCCGCGATGCTCAGTGTGTTGCAAAAGACCAAGGCGTCGTACCAGGAGACACTATCCACAGGGTTTGAGGTTCCCGAGCCGGCCGTGCTGGGGTTGGTACCCATGACGGCTTCGTACTGGGCCTGCGTAATCGGGTACTCGCTCATGGAAAACGGAGTCGAGATCGTCATATAGGAGACGCCGTCGTAAAACGTTCCTGCCGGGATCGCAATCATCGAGATGGTGGACGTAGTGGAACCGGAAGAGGTCACCGTCATGGAAAGCGCGCTCGAAGTGCTTGCGGCATAGGTCGAGTCGCCGTTGTATGTGGCGGTCAACGAATAGGTCCCGGCGGTGCCGAAGGATGAACTGAGTGTTGCCACTCCCGCACTCAGCGTGCCGGTGCCCAGCGACGTGCTTCCTTTGTAGAAGGTTACGGTTCCGGTGGCGGCTGCTGGAGAAACCGTCGCGGTCAACGTGATTTTAGTTCCAGCTGTGGTTGAAGTGCTGGTGGAAGAGAGTGTGATCGTGGTGGCTGTCGAGTTCGTACTGGTTCCGCCGCTGCTGCTCGAACTGCATCCGGTGATGAATGCGATCAACAGTAATACTGCAAGGGCGTAGTGGCTCCCAGTGCACTTCATCGTAGACTCCTTGAGTATGCTTTGCTGCATGTGGTTCAGCCCTTGCGGAATGCGAGAGCCGTCCCTCGGTTCCCAGGGGAAATCGGTGTTCGTGTTCCTGAGGGGTTCGCTCGCCGCGGATGATTTACATGGGGGGCGGCCCATCGCCGCGCATGCCGCGATCCTTCTGATCTCCCAGTAGATCGTCGAGCGGCGGAGGCATATCGTCCTTGTGTCCCAACGGCCGGCTCTGCTGCTTCTTCTTCCACGCTGCGAGCCTGGCCTTTTGATCGCTGTTCAGGATCGCGTCGATCTTTGCGTAGGTGGCAACATGCACGGCCTTGATTGCGTCGTGCATGGATCTTCTGACGCTCGCACTTGGCGGTTGCCCAGGCAGGCCGGGGTCACCCATGTACTTGCTGAAGACTTCCTCGATCTGCTGGCTGTGCTCTGTGAGCACGATCTTCATCGATGCCTTCTGGTCTTCGGTGAGGGTGAGAAGCTCGGTGATCCGTTGCAACTGAAGATCCACATTGGAACCTTGCTGCATCTGCATCAACTGCCCGTCGTGCGCAGGTTCCCCTCCGGTTGGCTGTTGCGCTCCGGATGGCCCGGCCAGTCCGATCAACAATCCCAGAAGAGGAAGGAAAACCTTCCGTGAATAGCCTCGACTCATATTCATGCTCCACTTCATGCAATTCATCGCCCAAACAGGAGCGACGTACTCTTCACGATGAAAACACCTTGCGATTCCAGGCGCAGCCCGGAATCATGCTCGCTTCTCACCATTCAATGGAAGATGAGAGTCGAGCGGGCAAGGACCTCTCCCTGCGGCCAACGGGTTGCCGCAAGCCCAGTATCAGGCAGCGAGCGCAGGTGTGAAGCTCAAGAATTGCAAAGGATTTCCAGGAGGCTTGCGTTGCGACTCGCGGTCATGGAGAATCGACATTTGAGTCCCATATCCACTTTCTGAAGAGAGGCCGAGCCCGTTTCAGCCATGATCGCAGACGACAAGAAGAGTTGCCGGGTTCTGGTTATCGACGACGACACGCGCCTTTGCCAACTCATTCGCGAGTACTTCGCCGACTCTGTGTTTTCGATTCAGGCCGCATTTGACGGCCCCAGCGGTCTGGCGCAGGCTCTCGAAGGCGACTACGATGTCATACTGCTGGACGTCATGCTGCCGGGAATGGATGGCTTTACTGTCCTCACGCAACTGCGACGCCGTTCCGAAGTCCCTGTGATGATGCTCACGGCAAGAGGCGCCTTGCAAGATCGCGTGAACGGTCTCAATACCGGCGCGGACGACTATCTGGCCAAGCCTTTTGGACCGGAGGAACTCGACGCTCGCATGAGGGCCATCATGCGCCGCACAGGCAGGATGGCGCGCGAAAGCGAGGATCTGCTCTCTATCGCGCAGTTGCGCCTCAGCCCAGCTACGAAGCGTGCCTGGATTCAGGATCTGCCCGTCGACATAACCTGCACGGAGTTCGATATACTCGACCTTCTGGTCCGCGCAAATGGCCGCATCGTTACGCGTAATGAAGTCTGCGGCATGTTATACCAGCGCATGGCCACGCCATTCGAGCGCTCGCTCGAGGTGCACATCAGCCGATTGCGCAAGAAAACTGCATCCGCCGGCATCGTGATTCGCTCCATTCGCGGCACGGGTTATCTGCTGGCGCTGGATGACCAGCAATGAAATCGGTCTCTGTCAAGATCGCTCTCTGGTCGGCCACGGTCCTGGCCGCTTCGTTCGTCATCTTCCTGCTGATCGCCCGGATTCTCACCGCTTTTTCGCAAGCTCCTCCCATGGATGCCATGGAGTCGTTCAACAAGATGGCTTTGCGTGAGGCGGTTCGTGTCTATGAGACACAGGGATCGCAGGCTCTCTCCTCATTTCTTGAGCACACGCATCGCCCGCGCGGAATGCATTTCTATTTGACCGACGCTCAGGGGCGCGATCTTGCCTCTGGCGACGATCGCTCTGCCATGTTGCGCGGCACCCTCGGCAAGCAGCACACAAATCAGGCGGTCGAAAAGCGCTTGGGCGGATTTATCTCAGCCACTTCTTCCGATGACCGAAAATATGTGTGGATTGTGGCCGGTTTGGACCAGCAGGTCGCCATCTACTGGCCCTTTTACGTTCTGGTATGCGCCAGCATCGTGATCATTAGCTGGATTATTACGCAGAAGGTGGCGCTTCCATTTCAAAGGCTGGCCGAGGTCGTGGACCGCTTCGGGCACGGGGATTTCGAGGCCAGGTCCGATCTGCAGAGCAACGATGAGATCGGCACTTTGGCAAGATCGTTCAACTCCATGGCCGATAGAATCAGCGCGCTCTTTGTCGCTGAAAGGCAGCTGCTGCAGGACATTTCTCACGAACTCCGGTCCCCTCTGGCCCGGCTTACCTTCGAAGCAGAACTGGTTCGCCATACCAAGGATCGGGATGCCACCGCGACACGACTGCGGCGGGAGATTCAACGCCTCTCCGAACTTGTCTGCGATTTGATTGACATGTCGCGCGCGGAGGGCGACTTGGGCTCAGTTCGATTCAGCGAGGTCTGCTTGCATGAATTGCTGATCCGCATCATGGATGGCTGCGCGATCGAGGCTGCGCAAAAGCAGTGCTCAGTCGTCGCTGGAACAGTGGATCCGGTTACTCTTTCAGGGAACGAAGAGTTGCTGCGGCGCGCGATCGAAAACGTGATTCGCAATGCGATTCGCTATACTCCGCAAGGAACAAGTGTGGAAGTGGAACTTCATCTGCTCGACAACAGGATTGAGATTCGCGTGCGCGATTTTGGACCTGGCATTCCAGCGCATCTCGCCGAGAGAGTCTTCGATCCCTTCTACCGGGTAGATGCTGCGCGCTCCGAGAACAACGGAGGTGTCGGTCTCGGTCTGGCGATCGCACGGCGCGCCATCCGGCTCCATCAGGGCGATATCACGGTTGAGAGTGCATCTCCCGGAGCGCTGTTCATCATAACTCTCCCGGCGCCGTCGCGCAGTCGCCGGCATCAATCCGAGCCAGCCTCGGATTGACGCAATTTCTCTGATTCGTCTGCGAATGGCTGATGCGCGAGGCGGTCGTCGGTAGCAAATATCGGGCGCCCCCTCACCGGCCCTGATTTACAATAAGCCGTTGCTGGACTCACGCTTCTGTGCGCGGCATACGCTTTCAATTTCGGGGTTCTCATGAAACGACTTGCTCTCCTTGCTCTCTTTATCACGCTCGGATTTGGTTCTGCTGCCGTGGCTGCCGCAGCGTCCCCGTCTGCAGGCCGGTTTGTTCACGCCGGCGGAAAATACCTGGTGGACCCTGAAGGACACACCTTGCAACTGCGGGGCATTAACCTTGGCAATTGGATGGTGCCGGAAGGATACATGTTCGGTTTGGAAGGTGGGCCACAGTCGCCACGCGAGATTGAGACGTTTTTTAATGAGCTGATCGGCCCGGCCGAAGCGGCGCAGTTCTGGCAAGAGTATCGCGAAGCCTATATCACCGAAGACGATATTCGCTATCTTCACCAAACCGGCGTGAATTCCATTCGCATTCCATTGCACCAGAAGTTCTTCACGCCCGGCAACGACGAAGGATTGGCCTTGCTCGATCGCGTCGTCGGGTGGGCGGAAAAGTACCACTTGTATGTGATTCTCGATCTGCACTGCGCACCCGGAGGCCAAACCGGCTCCAACATAGACGATAGCTGGGGCTATCCCTGGCTCTTTGAGTCGGAGGCCAGTCAGGCGATGACCGTTGCCGTTTGGAAAAGAATCGCCGAACATTACCGCGACAATCCCGCGGTTCTCGGCTATGACCTGCTCAACGAACCGATCCCGCACTATCCGGCGCTGCAGAAATACAACAGCCAGCTGGAGCCGCTCTACAAGAAACTCACAGCTGCTGTCCGCACCGTGGATACAAACCATCTCATCATCCTGGGCGGTGCCCAGTGGGACTCCAACTTCGCTGTCTTTGGTGCTCCTTTTGATTCCAATCTGATGTATACCTTCCACAAGTACTGGACCGCGCCGACCGAAGCGGTAATCCAGCCTTACCTCGATTTCCGCAACCGCTACGATGTTCCCATCTGGCTGGGCGAATCCGGCGAGAATTCAGATGCCTGGATTCATGACTTTGTGCAGGTAATGGAAAAGAACCAGATCGGCTGGGCATTCTGGCCCTACAAGAAGATGGGTTCTGCTTCTTCTTTCGTAACCTGGCAGAAGCCTCTGTACTGGGACGAGATCGTTGCCTATGGCAAAATGGAGGGCAATACCGGAAATTCGGAGAAGCGGATAGCCGCCCGCCCCTCCCTTGAACATGCGCGAGCCGCTTTCCAAAGCCTGCTTGAAAATATCCGTCTCGCTCATTGTCAGACCAACGCAGGCTACATTCGGGCATTGAATTTGACCGTGCCGGCCAACGAGTGAGACAGATTTATTTGAGGTTGATATGGTGCGCATGAAGACCTCGGAACAGCGCAGTGTTTTGCGATCCCTGATTGTGCTTCTGTCGGCGGTCGGCATGGTGAATTTGGCAGTGGCGCGGCAGTTGGGGGAGAACCGCCACACCGTGCGCTTGTGGTGCTAGCGCTTCCGGGAGCGGGGTCTTGCGGGACTGGAGGACGCCCCGGGACGGGGACGGAATCTGTCTCTCTGGCAGCCGGAGAATTTGGAAGCCGAGCCTGGCGTCGTCAATGAATAGTTATTTTCGACCTTGATTGTAAAATCGAGGCATTGTTCGACCGAAGAGATTGGTTTTCGACCAAAATCGCGTATATTTGTCTTCGACCAAGAGACAAAAGTATCGATTATTTTCGACCGGAAAGAGGAGTTTTCGACCGCGGCTGCTGAAAATCAACCCCATACTATTGATCACGCCGGAACCTTCCAGGAAAAGTCGGTTCCGGCTGATGCAAGGCTCGCGGGCTGGGCAGCTCTCATCCAGACATTCAGCGTTCAGGCTCCCATCCGCCGCTCAAGCGCCGTATCCAGACAGCACGTCAAGGGGAGCCGCCGGGAGGAAAAGGGCTGGAACGTCTTCGACAAAAGGTACTGGCCCGGCAAGTCCTTCGGCGACCAGTTGGGATTCGCGCTGCGCCATGAAGACCTCGATCTGTTCGTCCTGAAACGGCTCTTCGAAGCCGTCCCGCAGGATATCGTCACCACATTCGTACGCAGCGCCCCGACCGGCGCATCCAACCGGCGCGCCTGGTTTCTCTATGAATTTCTCACCGGCCGGACGCTCGATATTCCCGATGCGGCGGGGACGAGTTTTACCGATCTGCTGGATGACCGTCTTTATTTCACAGCGGCGCCACGGCTCTCCCGCCGTCACAAGGTACGCGATAACTTGCTCGGCACCTCGGCCTTCTGCCCTGTCATTCGCAGAACGCAAGCGCTCATAGATTTCGGCGCGCTCCCTCTCGGGACCAAGGCGAACGATGTGATTGGACGCACCGGCGCGAACGTGGTCGCGCGCGCGGCCAGTTTCCTTTTGCGGGCGGACAGCCGCGCCAGCTTCGAGATCGAAGGCGAAAAGCCGCCGCGCGGCCGGCTCGAGCGGTGGGGCCGCGCGGTGCTGCAGGCCGGAAAGAATTCGCTGACGCTTGACGAAATCCTTCGACTGCATACCGTGCTGATTGAGGACACGCGCTTCACACGGGCCGGCCTGCGACCAGACGGCGTTTTCCTGGGCGAGCGGGATCACGATGGCGATCCGCTACCAGAATTCACCGGCGCGCGTCCGCAGGATCTTCAGCACCTGATGCAGGGGCTGATTGCTGCGAACGAGCGCAGGCGCGAAGGAGAGCTCGACTCAGTGCTCCAGGCAGCGGCGACGGCGTTCGGTTTCGTCTACATCCATCCGTTCCAGGACGGCAACGGGCGTCTTCATCGATGCCTGATCCATCATGTTCTGGCAGAGAGAAAATTTACACCGCCTGGCATGGTGTTCCCGGTCTCCTCGGTCATGCTCGACCGGATCGACACCTACCGTGACACGCTGCGCGCGCATTCGGGCCCCCTGATGAACTTCATCGAATGGCGGCCGACGGCTGACAGAAACGTCGAGGTTCTGAACGATACGGCCGACCTCTACCGATATTTCGACTGCACCGAGGCAGCGGAGTTTCTCTACGCCTGCGTTGCGCGCGCCATCGATAAGAACCTGCCGGAAGAAATCGACTTCCTGCGACGCAATGATGAGGCGATGCGCAGAATCATGAACATGGTCGAGATGCCGGACAGAATGGCGGAAAATCTCGTCAGGTTCATCCGCCTGAACGAAGGCAAGCTAGGCTCTAAGCAGCGCGAAGGCGAATTTGAGAAGCTGACTGACGATGAAGTCACATCCATAGAGGCCCTCGTCCGCGAGTCCTTTGAAGGATTCAGAAGTTGACCGACGCGCTGGACCTGACCAAATCGGCGGCCTATCGAATTCACCCAAGGATTTACCCAAAGTTGGGCTGTCTTGCACGTTAATACAGGTGCTTAGGCGATATTTTGTGTGCGGTTAAGTTGTTGAAAGTAAAGGCAAGATGCGCATTGACACAGAAGAGGTCAGAATCCAATCCTGCTCTAAAAATAGGTCAGCCGCACTTTCCGTACAAGAGGTGGCGGCAATGGCGTTGCAGACCTTCTAAGATTTTGGGGAACTAGTCGCAGAAATGAGCATGCAAAGGGATCGCCATGAGCAGCCTTGGCGAAATTGGGGTAGATTTTGGGGTATGGTTATCCACGCGGAATCCAGGTTTCCCCGGTAAATACGGGGAGTGACACGGCAATGCGGTAGCGTCTCTGGCTACCGCTTTTTTGTTTCACCCCTTCCCCTCCCGTCCCGACACCGAGACCACCTTGATCGCCGCGCTCAACACCGCCAATGGAGAAGTCAACGGCGTTGCCAGCAGAAGCACAGTCATCAGGAACGGCTACGCTTCCTGCCGGATCTTCCTTGAACTTGTCCGGCGCTCTTCGCGACGGTGAGAATCTGCTCCCCGATGGCTTTACGCATCTTCTCCGACAGCAGGTCTTTCTCGGGAAGGCGTTCCCATGCGGCAACGGTGC